>Ga0209139_10000786_pt1 | contig 11423 bp, 9 predicted proteins | sample BogFormECP14_OM3_FD_188246 | JGI IMG/M metagenome (GOLD analysis project Ga0209139, IMG submission 188246) | Bog forest soil microbial communities from Calvert Island, British Columbia, Canada - ECP14_OM3 (SPAdes) (version 2) | ecosystem: Environmental > Aquatic > Freshwater > Wetlands > Bog ...
GGCCTATGGTCGCCGCGGCCGCATCGTCGGTGCGGTCACCTTCAACCACGGCAAGTGGATCGAGCACTATCGGCAGGAGATCGCGCGGTCGGGACCGTTCCCGCCGCGCCCGCCGGGTTTCGATTTCCCCGAGGACATGCGGGTGATGCCCGCCGACTTTCCCGCGCGCGGCGTGCCGACGGAGGCCCCGGATGTGGTGTTGACGGGACATGACCCCAGCGAACGCCATGCCGAGTTCCGGCCACGGCAGCGATAGAGGAGCGGCGCACATGACTCCCGAAGAGGCTTACGACTCTGCGATGCGGTATGAAAACCGCGCGAATCCCTATCCGTACTTCGACGAGCTGCGCAAGAACCCGGTCGTGCGAGTGACCAACGGTATCTATGCCGTAACCGGATACGACGAGCTCATCGCGCTCGCCCACGACCCGCGGGTTAGTTCTGACCGTCGCAAATCTCACGCGCCGAGCGCCGGCGACGGGCCCGTCGTCGACGAGTCCGTGCTGGCGATGATCGAGGCCTACGACCGAGACCCGAGCTTTATCGCCTCGGATCCGCCGGATCATGACCGGGCGCGCAGGCAGTGCATGCGTTTTTTCGGCCCGCCGCATTCGCCGGACGTTATCCCCAGCCAGGAGCCGCTGTGTCAGCGAATCGTCAACGAGCTGCTCGATAAAGCGGCTCGTAAGAACCGCATGGACGTTGTCGATGAGTTCGCTTATCCGCTGCCGGTCAACGTGATCTGTCGGGTCATCGGTGTGCCGATCGAAGACGAGCCACAGTTTCATCCCTGGATCGCCGACGCGATTACCGGCCTCTTCGATCTCGGCCCCGATATCGAGACCGAGGAGGGCCAGGCCCGCCGGGCCAAAGGTGAAGCGGCCAACCTCGCCTTCAAAAAATACATCATCGGCTTGCTCGAGAAAGCCGAGAAATCCCCTGGCCCGGGCATGATTTCACAGTTGGTGCACGATGACGGACCGGATGGGCGGATGTCGCCGAGCGCGATCGTGAACAACATCATACTGCTGTTTGCCGCCGGTCATGACTCGACGGTCAATCTGATTTCCCACTGCGTGCTGACCGTGCTGCGCAACCCCGAATCGATCGAGTTGTTGCGCAACAGGCCGGATTTGATTCCGGGCGCCATCGAGGAAGTGCTAAGGCTACAGTCGTCGGTGCAGTTCTTTCCGACCCGGTCGGCGCTGGCGGATATCGAGATTGCCGGGACGACGATCCCCCGAGGATCACCGATCTATCTGATTTACGCTGCGGCCAACCGAGATCCGCGACGCTTCCCCGATCCCGACGGGTTCGACCCGCAACGAGCCGACAACGAGCACGTGGGCTGGGGACGCGGCATTCACGTCTGTTTCGGGGGCCCCTTGGCCCGGCTGGAAGTCAACACCGCGTTCGAGGCGTTTCTACGCCGGGTAGAAAACCCGCGGCTGATCGAGGACCCACCGTCCTACCGCGTCAGCCAGGTATTCCGCGGTCCGCGGCATCTGTTCATCGATTACGACGGGATCATGCCCGATCGACGGTGACGAGCAGCTTGAACGTCCTGGTGCCGTCACCGACCCTGGTGGTGAGAACGAGCGGGTAGTACCCGTCGGGCACCGATTGGGCGACCGTGATGGCGACGGTCGCGCTGCCAGATCCGTCGGCGGCGAACTGCCCGGATGCCTTGGCCGCCTTGACCCCCGCGATGTATGACTTGCCGGTGATGGTGAAGCCGCCGGGTCCGTCGATCATCCGTTGCGCATTGACAGTCACGCTACCCGTGGCACCCGGCGCGATCTCGACGACGGCGGGCGAAACATTAACGGTCACAGCCGAACTGCCTGCGCCGAATGACGGCGGCGCAGAGGATTCGGCGGCGCCCCAGCCCTTGCGGGGCCGCGGCCAAAGCGAGAACGCCAACTCGCCGCCGTCGTGGATGATCGACTCTGGAAGGTACGTCTTGTCGGTTGGCCGGCCGTCGATGTGAAGGCTCTTGATGTAGCGCATCCGGTTGGGCCCGGATGCGCCCGGCGCGGATATCTGGATGAATTTGCCTGCGGGCAGCTCGATGTCGACGCGATCGAAAAGCGGTGTGTTGACGGTGAGGATCGACGTTCCTGGTGTGCTCGGGTACAGGCCGAGCGCGGCCCACACGTACCAGCTGGACATCGCGCCGAGATCGTCGTTGCCCGGCTCGCCATCGGGTGTGGGAGTGAACAATTTGCTGCGCACCCGGTCGACCAACTGCTGGGTCTTCCACGGTTGGCCGATGTAGTTGTAGAGCCAAGGCACGTCGAAGCCGGGCTCGTTGCCCGCCCACAGATAAGGCTCCTCGGGGCCCACGTTGAGCTGACTGGTGAAGCGGTCGAGCCGTTCTCCCACAGTGTTTCGGCCGCCGAGAGCCGTCACCAGGCCCGCGACGTTCTGCGGCACATACCAGACGTATTGCTCGGCGTTGCCCTCGTCGAATCCGAGTTGGCTGAAGCAGCCCGCGGCGGGTTCCACGACGCCGGGGCCGTCCGGAAACAGCCCCATGGCATCACGCGGCGAGATGTAGCGCGTGGTCGGATTGAACAGGTTCTGCCAGTACTGCGCTCGGTTCTGGAATTCGGTGGCGGTCGCGGAATCGCCTAGCGCGTCGGCGAATTGGGAGATGGCGAAGTCGTCGACCGACCACTCCAACGTGATCGAGGCGCCGGGGATCGCGCCACCTCTGCATGAGTTCGCGTTCAGCGGCAGATAGCCGCGCTGCAGGTAGGTGGCGATCTCTGGTCGCTCCACATAACCGTTGAGCCCGTCGCCGCCTTTGGTCGCGGCGTCGACCATGTAGCGCAGCGCCGCGTGGACGTCAAAATCCCTGGCGCCGAACGCGTAGAAGTTCACGATCAACGGGACCACGCTGTCGCCGGTCATCTCGGCGGTGGCGGTGTTCGCCAGTGCCCACCGCGGAAACGACCCGCTCTGCTCGGCGTCGTTCACCAGCGACTGGGCCATGTCGCTGGCTTGGTCCGGGAAGAGCAGTCCATGCAGCGCGGCAAGTCCTCGGTAGGTGTCCCAGTCGGAGAAGTTGGCGTACTGGGCGTGCCCCGCGGGGGCAGTGTGAACGTCGCCGTCGAATCCGATGTAACTACCGTCGACGTCGTTAAAGGTGTTGGGATTCAACAGCGAATGATAGAGCGCGGTGTAGAACGTCTCGGTATCGGCCTCATCGGCGCTGGCGACGGTGATGCGGGACAGCTTGTCGTTCCACTCTTTCGATGCGGCGGCGCGTGTGTCGTCGAAGTTCGCTTTGCCCTCGGCGGCGAGGTTGGCTCGCGCTCCGTCGAGGCTGACGTAGGAAAGCGCAGTCTGCACCTCAACCCGCGAGCCCGCCGGGAATCCGACATATCCGCCGCTGGACCCGGTGTAGCTCGAATACGCGCTGCGGCCGTCGGCAAAGATCGAAAAGCCGTCCCAGGTGGCGTAGGACGTGAACGGCCGGCTGAATTTCATAGCGAAGTACACCGTGTAGACGTTGTCCTTGCCGCAGAAGCCGCCGCTGGTTGCCGATCCCGTGATCGTGGTGTTGTCGTCGCCGATGTGGATGTTCGCGGCGGAGGTACCGCCAAGCGACGCACCGGAATTCACGTGAAACAGCGCGGGCCGACCGTTGTCGGGATAGGTGAACCGGCCCATGCCGGTGTGGGTGGTGGCGGTGAGTTCCGCGGTCACTCCCGTTGCCGGAAACCGCACCGAGTAATAACCGGGCACACCGACCTCGGTGTCGTCGTGTGCGATCTCCTCCGTGCGGTCCCACGGCTCGGAGCCGATCGAGGTGGTGGTCGGCAGCATCGAGATGTCACCGAACGCCGCACACCCCACCGAGGCGTGCGTCATGCTGAATCCGGTGGCCTGTCGGTTGCCGTGGTCGTAGCCCGCATAGTTGCCGGCAGTGTCCGGCGAGTACTGCACCATCCCGAACGGCACCGAGGCGCCGGGGAAGTTGTTGATCTCTCCAACCCGCTGGCCACCCGTCCCGGTACCGATCAGCGTGTCGACGTGGTCGACCGGATTCGCGACGACGGCCGGCGGGTCATACGACGTGGGCACAGCGCTGGCCAGCATCACGCTGACCAGCAGCACCGCCCCCAAGAGGGCGGCGAAGCGCCTTCTTGACCACATCTCTCCAGCTTGACTCAACGGCACCGCGGATCAAGCTAGGCACACCGAATTTCTCAACCATTAGGGACTTCTTCAAAGCGATGTCAGATGTGATATCGCTTTGCAGACCAGTCCATGCCTCAGCTGTTGATACGGGCGATGCCGATGGTGTTAGGGCGCTTTCTGGGACTTTCAGGCGAACCACACCGGATTTGTCAGCGCGACCATCGCGCCGAGCGGTCGCCGCTGCGTGTCTCGCACTTCGAGTCGCGCGAAGCGCGCCGACGCGGCGTCGAGTTCCCATTGCAAACGCGCTGACGGGCCCACCGTCGCCTGTCGCACCGGGCCCGCCGCGGTGATCAGGACGACGTTCGTGCCCGGAGCTCCGCTGATCACGGCGGTCACCGTCACCAATCCGTCGGGTGGCACCTGCAGTGTCTGCCCGGGGCCGGCCACCCCACCGTCGCCGCTCGCGGTCAGCTCCAGGGCCACATCGCAGGATCGGGCGAGGTACGAACGGCCGCAACGCAGCCCATTGACAATCGCGGGTGCTGACAGTCCATCCGCGTGCACGACAGTCTGCGGCGAGCCGACCGGCTGGTGTTGGCCGTGCGAGTCGCTGCCGCCGACGGCCACGACGCGCCGGTCCTGCCGCAGCAGCCGCTGCCAAATGCGAAGCGACAGTTCATCATCGAGGTTCCAGCGACCGTTCCACACCTCGAGCGCGTCCACGTGGTCAAAACCGAACTCCCACGCCGATCCCGGCAACGGCACCGACGGGTGGGCGGCGACCACCAGCCCGCCGTCTTCGCGGACCTGGGCGGCGAAGCGCGGAAACACCCCGTCGCTCGGGCCATATCGCCAGTCCACCCACGCGCGCGGCGACAGGCCGACGGCCAGCCAGTGCCCGTGCCGGGTGGTGACCTCCTCACCGGGAATCACCAGCAGGCCGCCGGTGCGGCACGCAGGCCATACGCGGTTGGCCGCGTTCGTGTTGTGTTCGGTCGAGACAATGAAATCCAGCCCACTGGCGCGGGCGGCCGCCGCCAGTTCATCGGGATCGCGCTCACCGTCGGAGTGGACGGTGTGCAGATGCAGGTCCCCGCGAAACCAGCGCGCGCCGCTGACCGATGGCGACAACGGCGCGACCACGGGTTCGCATGCCGCGACGGTTTCCCCGCGCTCCAGCGTCACGCGCACGTCCCACGCCATCCCCCAAGGATTTAGCACCACCGGACCGAGCGCGACGGCCCAGACGCCAGGTTCGATCGGCCCTGCCAGGTAGCCCGGGGTGGCGTAGGTGCTGGAGACCTCGAAGTGGTCACGCGCTCCCCCCGACCAGCCGCGAAATCCCGCTGCATTGCCTAAGTCATAGCCGGCCGGCCCAAAGATACCCAGATCCAACACATTTCGGGCCACCCCGGCGACGGAGAAGTCGTCATGCGACGTGGCTACGCTAATGCGCTGCACCCCTGGCGGCACGTCGAACGGGAGGTACGCCCACCGGTAGATGCCAAACCCGAACCGTCCGGAAAACGCCAACTCGATCGCACCCGGTGCGACGGTCGCGATGCTCACGGCTGCCAGCATCCAACACGAGGGAGTAACCAACCGTTACATCGACACGAACACCGGCCGTCGGGCCGCTTTCAATCAGTCCACCCGCGCCGATCTCGGCTTGAGGATCAGGCTGGTCGCAATGGCGGCGACGCCGACGGCAACGCAGATCCACAACGCCGAGTGGTATGACGCCTTAGTGCCCTCCCCGACAACCGTTCCGGCCCAGGCGAATCCGAGTGAGCCACCGATGCCGAATGCGGCATTGCTGATACCTGGCAGTGACCCAGGCTCATCCTCGGGCGCCTGTATGACGCCCAGCGCGGCCAGCGGGGTGAGTGCCATACCCATGGATGCTCCGAACACAATCATGAGCAGGATGGCCATATTTCGCTCGAGCGCAAAGACCGCGAGCAGGGCGGTGGCAGCCACCGCGCAGAATAGTCCGGCGCGCAACACCGTCACCCAGCCGATACGTACCGCGAGCCGCCCGATCAACGGCGACACGATCAGTTGGACCAGCGCGGCGGGTGTGATGAACAGCAACGCCGTCACCTCCCCGGTGGCGCTGAAGCCGACGGATCGGTTCTCGGCGATCGACGGGATGATGAAGCTCAGCACGACCATGAACGAAGCAAAGGACAGGATGGTCACGGCGATCACCGGCCATGCGTAGCGCGAGCGCAAATCATCGATGTGGACCAGCGGTTGCGCCACGCGCTTCTCGACCACGACGAATGCCGCGAAAGCGGCGATGGCAGCGGCGATGCAACCGAGCACGAACGGTGAATTCCAGCCCAGGTCTCCCCCGTTGCCGATGAACAAAATTATCCCCGCGACGGTTACCGCGATCAGGGCCGCCCCCACCCAGTCCATTCGGCCCGGGGCCGCTTGAGCGGATTCGTCGTCGGGCACCGCTTTCCAGGCAAGCGCGACGGAGGCGATTCCAACCGCCAGAGTCAAGACGAAGATGGAGCGATATCCGAAGTGGTCCACCAGGTAACCGCCGAGCAGCGCATCGGAGCCGGCCACCCCGCCGTTGACCGCCGAAAGAATGCCGCAGCAGACGCCGAACACCGCGGGGGTAAGGCGTTCGCGCATGATCAGGAAGGCCAGGCCGAAGGTGACGTTGGAAGCGCCTTGCAGCACCCGGCCCGCCACCACCACCGGCAGCGTCGTGCCGAAGATGCACAACAGTGTTCCGATGCACATCAAGATCAGGACGCCGATCAGGACGCGTTTGCGACCGATGTAATCGCTCCACCGGATCAGCACCACGTTGGCGATCGCACCGGCGAGATAGTTGTAGCTCGACATGGATGCGAACGCGTTGTGCCCGAGGTGGGTGTTGATGTCGCCGATCGCCGGCGACAGCATGGTGGCGTTGAGCATGAACGAGATCACCGACAACACCAACGCCGCGACCATGAACACGGTTTGGCTCCGCGACAGGAGGCCGGCGGCATCGCTTTCCGTGGTCGTTGCTGCGGATTGCTCGGTCATGACACTCCTATTGCCGCAGATCGGTTCTTGCTACGGGTGATCGCGAGTACCGCCAGGCCGGCGGGTAGCAACAGCGCGGCGATCACCGCGAGGATGGCCCTGATTCCGTCGCCGGTGCTGAGGCCTTGGTGCTCAAGCACTTCCAGCACACTGCTCGACGCCGCTACCCCGACGCCGGCGAGCGTGACGAGCGACGTCAGGGTGACACCGGCGGCTTCGCCGGCGCGCTCGGGTGCGACGACCGCCTGGGTCGCCACCGTGGTGAACGCGTAGACGAATCCCATCGTGAACCCGCACGCGGTCAGTGCGGCGAGGTACACCACGAAGTTGTCGGAGGCCGCGAGCACGGCCAGCGACACCGCAGCGACGGTGCAACCGATACCCATGACCGCGAACGGTTTATTGCGCGCCGCGAGACGTCCGGATACCGGTCCGCCCAGCGCCGCACCGCCGGACGGGCCGAGAAAAGCCAACCCGGCCATCAACGGGTCCAGCCCGCGCACCTGTTGCAGGTTCAACGTCGACAAGAACACCGTCACCACGTAGGCGATGTTGGCCACCGTTCCGGCGATAACCAGCAGGGTGAAGCGCGCATTGCGCAGCAACGACAGGTCGATCAACGGGAAGCGCACTCTTGTCTCGACCGCGACGAATGTGGCCAAAAGCGCATGGAGACCACGAATACACCGATCACGCGTGCCGACAGCCATCCCCAGGCCGGCGCGCGGTCAAAGGCAAACGTGAACAACCCGATTCCGAAGACGATCAGCGCCAGACCGGTGAGATCGACACGGCGGGGCACGGTTCCGTCCGAGGTCTCGGGAATGGTTCTCATGCCGATGACGAGCGAGATCGCCGCCAACGGCACCAGCAGCCAGAACACCGCGCGCCATCCCAGAGTCTGGGTCAGCAGACCGCCCACCAGCGGACCCGCGGCGTTACCCAACCCGGCGATGCCATATGCTAATCCGATTGCGTGACTTGACTTTTCGGCGGGCAAAGTATTCGTCAAGACACTCACCGACACCGGAAAGATCAGCGCGGCACCGAGACCCTGTACCGCCCGGAAGATGATGACCACCGTCGCCGACGGGGCGATGGCGCAGAACACCGACGCAATTCCGAACAGAGCGATCCCGGCCAGCAGAGTGCGGCGGCGACCGAAAATGTCGCCGATACGGCCCGCGGGTGCCATGAAGGCGCCCAAGGCCAACATGTAGACGCTGATCACCCACTGCAGATCGGTTGTCGTGCTGCCAAGGTCCGAGGCCATCCGTGGCAGCGCGAGGTTCATTGCGAAGTAATCGATCTGCACGCAGAACAGCGCCGTCGATATGGCGGCAAGTATCCAGCGAGGGTGTATCTCGTGCCCCGGCGAGTTCAGGACTAAAACGATAAGGCCGGAAGACCTTCCGCCGAGGGCAAATCGGTGACCCTAAAGCCCAAGCAGGCGCTCGGCGTTGAGGTGGGCGATCTTGTCTTTGTAGGCCGGGCTGATGGGCATCTGCTCGAGGAATTGCCGACCGGCTTTCATACTGGCAAATGGGTAGTCGGCGGTGAACACGACTCGGTCGATACCGATCACGTTGACCATGGACTGATAAGCGTTGAACGACAGGCTCCAACTCGGATCCGTCGTACCCGGTTCTTGGTTCCCGCGGTCGCCGGCCAGGATGCCGCCGTAGAAGTTCTCCCGGAAGTACTCCTTGATGGTGCGTTTGAGGCCGCTCTCATCCACCGGAAACTGGTAGTCCGCACGCCAGGCCATCCAACTCAGGGCCTCGAAGTGGTGGCCCACGATGAGTTGCAGCCGGGGAAACCGGTCGAATACTCCGCCGAGAATCAGCCGCAGGCAATGGATTCCGGTGTCGATGTGCCAGCCGGCCCCCGCGATGGACAGCATCGCCGACACCCCCGGCGAGAAGCCTTTGTAATAGGCGTCGATGACCGGCTGCGGCGGAACAGTGGGATGCAGATAGATCGGCACGCCGAGCGTTTCGGCGGATTCGAACACCGGCCAGAAGAACTTGTCGTCGAGAAAGCGGCCGTTGACGTGGCCGTTGATCAACGCACCCACGAAGCCGTGATCGCGGACGGTGCGCTCGAGTTCGGCGGCGGCGGCCTCGGGGTCGCCCATCGGCAGGGTGGCAAAGCCGAGGAACCGGCCGGGATGCTGTGTGACCGCAGCCGCCACAGCATCATTGGCCTGTTTGGCCAGCTCCACCGCCAGCGGCACCTCCACGGCCTCCGCGCCCGGAACGTTCGACAGGATCTGCACGTCGATGCCGGCCGCGTCCATCGCGGCGATCCGGCCCTCCCCCAGATCAAGAATGCCGGGCGGCCATCCGCTGTCGCCGAAGCGCCCGCTGCGCACCTCGCCGAACAACTTGCCTGGACTGTTGGGATTCGCTTCGGCGATAGCCGGAAGCACGTAGTGCTCTTCGAACGCAATGATCTTCATGGCATCTACTCAACCACCACCGGCGGATGGGCCGTGCTGGCGGTGGTCATCGCCGTGCCGTCGATGTGGGCGCATCACGCTTGACGACGCCGCGCCATCGATCAATGCCCTCGTCATCGCAGGAGACAACGTCGTCGGTACTGCGACTCGAGGGGACATCGCCGGGACGGGCACAGCCTGCCAAACCGCGGCGGACGCGCTCGCCAGCGCCCGTCAGCATCTGCCGAGTCCGGACCCGGCGCTGAATACCGCGCTGCAGCAGGCATTTAGTGACTACCAAGCTGGGATTCGGTGGTGCATCCGAGGGACGCAAAAACAGGATGCCGTCGAGATCGGGCAGGACGCGGGCTTCATCGATCAGGGAAAGGTCGTCCTGCAGAAAGCGTTTGACACACTCGAAGCCGACCTATCGGCGGATTCTGACGTGCTGACTGCGTAGCAAGGGCCGCGACGCTGCGGCCACCGATCAGCCAGTGGTACGAACGATCAGTACGTCGATTTTGGCCCTGCTGGCGACAGCTCCGGGGATCGAGAACAGCCGCCCGACGATCGCGGATCGCGCGTCCAGTCCCACATTGCCGACCACCAGCAGGTCCGCCCCAACCTCCTCGGCAAGGTCGACCAGCGCCTGCACCGGGGCCGCTTTAATCGGCCGGTCCTCGATGTTTTTCGCCCCGGCGGCCTTTGCTCTGTCGCGGGCATCGTGCAACATCGCGTAGATTGGCGCGTTGCCCTGCACCATGTAGGCCTCCTCCCTGAGGACGTCGGCCGCGCGCTTATCTTCCGGCTGAGTGAAGTAGCCGGTCGCAATGATCAGCTTCGCGTTCGACTCAGCCGCAATCTTGGCCGCGCGGTCGACCGCTCGCAACGAAGACTCCGAGCCATCGGTGCCGACCACCACAGTCTTATAGGCAGTCATTTGCCCTCCGCAGCGTCGTTTGCAATGCCTATCGGAGACAGTAACTCGCCCAATTCAGCAAAGCCTCGAAATCTCGCGAAATGCCGTCGGATGAGGGTCTTGTTCCTCAGCGCTCGCGCACCGCCGCCGCAAGCGCCTTGGCCTCGTCGAAAACGACCTGGCAGATCCTTGCGGAGCGCTGGCGATATCGGTCATAGCCAGGGCGAACACTCGGTACGGTCTTCTTAGCGGTCCCCTTCCTTGGGTGTTCGTGGTGGTCATCCGCAGACCTACCTTCGGTAGGCCTCAGGTGGGGACCGCCGACTGAAATTCCACGAAGACCGGGAAGACCTCGCTAAGGAGGTACGAGATGTTAAACCGCGTAACGGTCCACAACAACGGGCGCACTCAAGAACGTGTGCAGGATGCCGAGCTATTGAAAAGGTCAGGTGTGCACAAGCTCGTCATCACCGACCGCGAAGGCAACTGTTTAGCGTTCGTATTGGCTTGGGACAGCTTCGACTACGACGCTGAGACCGACACCTATGTGTGCGTTGCCGACAGTGATGGCAGAGAACTCATGACCATGTACACCGCTGGTGAAATCAAGTCAGCACCTGGTGCGAACATGTATGTCCTGACTGCACCGGATGGGTTCAGTAGCCGCAGGGCGTTGTAGGCCCTTTTGACCTACCGGACACCAGGCAAGCGCCAACCTTGAGCGTTCCCCAGTTTCCAGTCTCGTGAGAACACGTTCAAGGCGGTGGTGAGATTTCCGCGTTGATTCATGCCGCGGATGTCGGTGTGAAAGTTCCGTCTACCGCCGCCTCCCCGGTCAAGCGGACGCGAGCCGCCACCAGT
>Ga0209139_10000787_pt1 | contig 11420 bp, 12 predicted proteins | sample BogFormECP14_OM3_FD_188246 | JGI IMG/M metagenome (GOLD analysis project Ga0209139, IMG submission 188246) | Bog forest soil microbial communities from Calvert Island, British Columbia, Canada - ECP14_OM3 (SPAdes) (version 2) | ecosystem: Environmental > Aquatic > Freshwater > Wetlands > Bog ...
GTTTCCCCTGAGCTTCGTGTGGTGCCGCTGGGTGGTCGCGCGCACGCCGTTCAGCCCGATGGTGCAGATGGGCCAGACTTCGCTGCTGGTTTATTGGGTGCACATTGAATTTGTGTACGGACGATTTTCTATTCTGCAGAAGGGCGAGCAATCCATTGCCATGGCCACGCTCGGCCTGCTGATCATCACGACGGCGATGGTTTTATTGTCCGTGGCGCGCACACGCTGGAAGGGAAATGGCGCGGAAGTAATTGCGTGGCTGCGACGCACACTGCGGCCGGCACCAGAGGCTTAAGGTTTCATTGCGGAACAGCCCTGCGACCCGGGCGTCGGCTGCGTCTTGAAAATTAATTCTCCCGGACGCGCCAGGCCGAAATTTTCGCGCGCGATACACTCCATTGTCGAGGGATCGGTCTTCAAATCCTTCACATGGCCCTGCAGCTGCTTGTTTTCGCGATCCAGTTGAGTTATTTCCTGCTGGATTTTCCTCGCTTCGGCCTGCGAGCGACGCATCGCCAGCACTCCGTGCGTTCCGAGAATATCCTGCAGCAGCAGCAACACGAACCCTGCAATCAGGAACCAATACAAATTGCGGCGCAAGAACGCACCCAGCTGCTCGGCGAAGCTCTGGTGCGGAGTGGTCGCTTCGATTTTCTCCGGCGGCGAATTGTTTACGTGACGGTTCACTGGCTGATCCACGCGCGCGCTTCCTCGGCCAACTTCTGCGCGGCGGCGAGCTTTGCGGCTTCCGTGTAAATGCGCACCACCGGCTCGGTCCCCGAGGGGCGCATCAGAATCCACGAGCTATCATCGAAAATCAGTTTCAGGCCATCGGTGCGATCGATCTTCGCAACCTTGTGTCCCGCGAATTCCGTGAAGTTTTCGAGCAGACGATTCGGCAGTTTGGCTTGCGCTTCGGCGGGCAGATGCAAATTTTCGCGCACCGGCCAGAATTCGGCGCCCACGCGGCGGAAGAGGTCGCGCAACTGTTCGCCGAGCGAAGCCTGCCGCGCCGCGATCATTTCGGCCACCAGCAGACAGGCCAGGATGCCGTCTTTCTCCGGCAAGTGGCCGTGGATGGTCATGCCCGCGCTTTCTTCGCCGCCCAGCGCAATTTTGCCGGCGCGTAGCAGCGGGCCAACGTACTTGAAGCCCACCGGAGTCTCGTAAGCTTTCACGCCGTGCAGCCGCGCGACGGCGTCAATCAAATGCGTGGTGGCGACGCTGCGCGAAGCTCCCAGCTTTTCTCCGCGCGTTTCGAGCAGGTAATCGAACACCAGGCCCAGGATGTGATTCGGCTGCACGAAGGTGCCATCGCGGTCGAGAATGCCGAAGCGATCGGCATCGCCGTCGGTGGCAAGCCCGGCGAGCGCTTTCTTCTCCAGCACCAGCTTTTTCAACGGCGCCAGATTTTCTTCCGAAGGGTCGGGGCCGCTGCCGTCGAAGAGCACGTCGCGGCGGGTGCGAATGGATTCCACCGTCATTCCGTGATCGCTCAGGATGCGATCGAGCCAGCCCGCTCCGCAGCCGTGCACCGCGTCGTAGGCAAAATTGCCTTGCGCTTTCGCCAGCACGTCGAAGCGAATCATCTTTTTCAATTGCGCGAAGTAAGGGCCGCGCGGATCAATGCGCTCGAAATCGTCGGCAATATCCTGGAACTGGCCTTCGTCCTCCGGCAATGCGGCGGCGCGTTTTTCGATGTCCTTGGTGATGTCAGGCAGGGCCGGGCCGCCATCGGGGCCGGAGAACTTCAGTCCGTTGTATTCGGCAGGATTGTGGCTGGCCGTGATGTTCACGCCGCCATCGAGTTTATTGTGGATGATGGCATGGGCCAGCACGGGTGTCGGCGTCGGCTCCGGGCAGAAAACGATCCCACAGCCACTATTGCGCAGCACGCCCGCCGCAGTCCGCGCGAATTCCGGCGAAAAGAAGCGCGTATCATGGCCGACCACGAGCTTAGGATTTTTCTTCGTCGCGCAGACATGTCCAGCGATGGCGGCCGAGGCTCGGCGCACTCCTCCAAAAGTAAAATCGTCGGCGATCACGCCGCGCCAGCCGGAGGTGCCGAAGTGAATCGTTTGTTTCGTCACGGGCGACTATTGTATCTTGGCCTGTGAATTAAAATCACGGAAGAACGGCGCGAGTCGCAAGAGTAAAGTCGGATGGGTGGCAAACTTGACCGATAAAATCATAGTACTGGTCACCTGTGGATCGCGAAAAGAGGCGCGGAAGATTGCGCGCGCGCTGGTCGGACGGCGCCTCGCGGCTTGCGTCTGCGAGATCGGAGTCCCGATAGCTTCGACGTACCGTTGGAAGGGAAGAGTCGAGTCGGCGAAAGAGTTCTTGCTGCTGATCAAGACGAACAAGCGGCGGTTTGCCACCGTGCGTGACGCGGTGCGCAAGCTGCACAGCTATGAGGTGCCGGAGATTATCGCGCTGCCGATCGTAGCGGGCTCGCGCGCGTATTTGGATTGGGTTGCGGAGTCGGTGAAGCCGTCGTAACTCGCGGCCCCGCCAGCCGATTTCCCGCACCAAGCATTTCTAATCGTCGCAACTTGCAATTGGAAAACGCGCTAACTTCATGAAAACAAACAGAGGCGACCCATTTCAATCGACAGTAATTCATTGCGTACTCCAGGCGCAGACCCTGATCTAGTTCTCCCCGCAAACCCTAGATTTGCGCGAGCGCCTGGTCCAAATCAGCAATGATGTCCTCAACGTCTTCAATCCCGACCGACAAGCGCACCAACCCTTGCGTAATCCCAATCTGCATCTGAATCTCCGGCGGTATCGAAGCGTGAGTCATCAGCGCTGGCAGGGAAATCAGCGTCTCGACGCCGCCCAGGCTTTCCGCCAGCGAGCACAGCTGCACATGATTCAGAAACTTCTTGGCGGCTTCCAATGGGCCCAAGTCAAACGAAATCATGGCGCCGAAGCCACGTTGCTGTCGTTTGGCGATCTCGTGCTGAGGATGGGAAGCCAGGCCGGGGAAGATGACGTGCTTTACCTTGGGATGGCCTGCCAGGTACTTCGCCACCGCCATGCCGTTGGAATTGTGGCGGTCCATGCGCACCGCCAGGGTCTTGACGCCGCGCGAAACCAGAAAGCAATCCATGGGAGCCAGTCCCGCCCCCGCAGAACGTTGCACAAAATATATTTTCTGGGCTTGCTCCGCTGTGCTGACGACTACGGCTCCCCCGGTGCAATCACTGTGGCCGTTCAGGAATTTGGTCATCGAATGAACCACGATGTCCGCGCCGAGCGCGAGCGGCTGCTGCAGATAAGGACTTAGGAATGTGTTGTCCACTACAACCGTCAGATTTCGCTCGTGCCCCAGTTTTGCAACCGCCGCCAAGTCGGTGACGATCATCGTGGGATTCGTCGGAGTCTCCACGTAAATCATTTTCGTGTTCGGCTGGATGGCCTGCTTGACCTTCTCCAGATTGGAAGTGTCCACGTAACTGAATTCCAGGCCGAACTGCACCAGCAGTTGCGTGGTGATGCGGAACACGCCGCCATACACGGCTTGAGAAAGAATAGTGTGGTCGCCCGGCCGCAGCAGCCGGAATACGGAATCAATGGCCGCCATACCGGAAGTGAAGACGTACGCGGCGTGGCCGCCTTCGAGCTTCGCGACGGTACGCTCGAGCGCCTTTCTATTCGGATGGTTGGTGCGGGCGTAATCGTACCCCTTGCTCTTACCCATTTCTTCGATCACGTAGGTCGAGGTCTGATAGATCGGCGCGACGATTGACCCGGTCAACGCGTCCGGCTCCTGGCCCACGTGAATTGCATCGGTCGAAAAACCCATCACATTCCTCCAGATATGGTTGCGGCGAAATTTTTCGGCTAGGCGCCGAGCCCGATCCAGGCGTCCGTTCCAAGACGCTCATTGGGCAACGGCGCGCAGCCCGCAAGTCCAAGTCGCGTACGCTCTTACGCGATCAGCTCCAGGTTTGCCCGTCCCCGGTGGCTCACGGCTTCACGCTTTCATCATACGTCAGGCGGAGCACGGCACGACACCGAACACCCCACGGGTTGTTAAAGATGCAGCAAGGCTGGCACATAGGAAGATCAGGGCCACTTCTGCAAGCGGGCGGCGCGTTCCATACGGGTGCCGATGGCGACAGTCGGCGTGCGTGGACTTATGCGCTTGAGAGAGCGCCCGGATTGGAGTACAAGAAGAATGTATGAGGCCCTGTGCGCTCCGTCGAGGATTATTCTTCCTGGTGGCTTGGGCCACAATTTTGGCAACGGGATTGCTCTCCGCCTCGGCTTGCCAGTCGCAGACCAATGGGGCCGATAAGCCCTCGACCCAGAGTCAATCCGGCGCTACAGACAAACCCAGCCAGAAAGACGACCAAACTTCCGACGGCACCACCACTCGATTAAGGATTCGCGTTACCAATACCGAGGACAAGCCTGTGGGAAACGCCAGCGTATATGTCCGCTTCAACCAGCCGGGCGGATTTATGCACAAGGACAAACTGGCCGAACTCAGTTTCAAGACCAATGAAGATGGTTCGGTGAAAGTTCCCGCGGTGCCGCAGGGCAAAATTTTAATTCAGGTGATTGCCAAGGGATTGCACACTTACGGCAAGTGGTACGACATCGAAAAAGATCAAGATACGATTGAAATCAAACTGGAAGCCGCTCCGCGCTGGTATTAGTTTCGTTCCACGCGAAATTTTTCGTTCCTCCGGCTCCGCTCGCCTGTCTCTCCGGCCAACGATTGCGAACTGCCCGGAATTTGTGCAAACAGGATTAAACCCATGCATTGCAGAAAGATTTCGTTTTCTGCGCGTCCATTTCCACACGGTTTTCAACAGAACTGTTGAAAACTTTCACAAACAATTAATATTTTCATTGCGATTCAGCGGTGGAATGGTTTCAAAAATGCCCTACGGCACTTTCCGCAATCTTTCTTGGACCTGACCGTGAGTTTTCCTTCCCAAAAAGAAATTTTCGCGCACTGCGCGCGAGCTGGCGGCGCCTGCGCGCCTTCGTGCGTGCTTGCTATCGTGCGCTGCGTGGCTGCAAAATGTTGCGGACCCAAATGAAATCCTTAATTCTCAACGCCGATGACTTTGGCATGACGCGTGGCGTGAACCAGGGAATCGTTCGCGCGCACCGCGAAGGGATTCTCACCAGCACGACTCTGATGGCCAATGGTCCGGCTTTCGACGAAGCGGTGCAGCTGAGCGCCGCGAATCCCAAACTGGGAGTGGGCTGCCATTTAGTTCTCGTCGGAGGGAAATGCATCGCGCGCAGGCAAGACGTTGCCTCACTAGCCGATGCGGACGGCAATTTGCCGGAGTCTCTCCCGAAGTTCGTTGCCAGACTTAGCTCTGGAATGATCCCGGCCAGGGAAATTGAATTAGAACTACGAGCGCAAATTGAAAAAATTCGCGCGGCTGGAATCACTCCGACGCACTTGGACACCCACAAACATACGCATGCGCATCCTCGCGTGATGGAAGCACTGGGAAAAGTTGCCAAAGAATTTGGAATCAACCGGGTACGCAAGCCTGTGGAAAATCTTCGCGACTCCTGGCAGACGATGCAGGCCGACGAAAAGGGCCTCACCATGCAAATCGTGGCAGCGGGCGCGGTTCGCGCTGTCGCTCCGCGCTTCCGCGCCATTGCCCGGAAATACGGGCTTCTTTTTCCCGACCATTTCCTGGGACTGGCAGTGACAGGCCAAGTGAGCGCCGCTGCACTGCGCCGTATGGTTGACACTCTGGATGACGGCAGCACGGAAATAATGCTGCACCCGGGAATTTGCGACGCCGACCTGGTGCAGTCTGGCACCCGGCTGCGCGAACAGCGCGAGACGGAACTGGATGCGCTGCTGAACCCCGGCGTGCGCAGTGCCTTGGACGAACGAGGCGTTCGCTTAATCAGCTATCGCGAGTTAAACTAACTACATGCGCGAGCACCCCAAAACGCCGCCACGCTTTTCCCTGGTGGTACCCTTTCACGACGAGCAACAGAGCGTCCGCGAATTGCACCGGCAGCTGAGCGAGATCATGACCGGGCGGTTTGAACCCGTCGAGTTCGTGTACGTGGACGATCAAAGCTCGGACGCCACTCCCCAGATCCTCGCCGAGATTGCCGAGGAGGACCCGCGCGTCGCGGTACTCCGTCTGAAGCGCAACTATGGCCAGACCACGGCGCTGGCCGCGGGTTTTGATTACGCCTCCGGCGATGTGATCATCTCCATGGACGGCGATTTGCAGCACGACCCCGCCGATATTCCCGTCCTCCTCGAAACCCTGGATTCAACTGGCTGCGACATCGTCAGCGGCTGGCGGCAAAAGCGCGTGGACAATTTTATTTTGCGGCGGCTGCCTTCGCGCGTCGCGAACTGGATGATGGCCAAGCTGTCCGGCGTCAACATCCACGACTTCGGCACGACTTTTAAGGTTTACCGCCGCGAGACCATCAAGGACGTTCCTTTGTACGGTGAAATGCACCGGTTCATTCCCGCGCTGGCCGCCTGGAACGGAGCCAAGATCGTCGAAGTTCCCATCCGCAACATCGTGCGGCCCGACGGCAAGTCGCATTACGGGATTTCCCGCACCCTGCGCGTCTTTTTCGACATCGTCACCATCCGCTTCCTGATGCGTTACATGACGCGCCCGCTGCACTTCTTCGGGCCCCCGGGGCTGCTGGGATTGTTTACGGGCGGCGGGATCATGGCGTTCCTGCTGGCGGAAAAGCTGTTGTGGTGGCGAATGGACCTGTTCGCGCAGCACGGTCCGTTGCTCATCCTGGGATTGATGCTGACCTTATTTGGCGTGCAACTCTTGGCGGTTGGGCTGGTCGGCGAACTGCTCATGCGCACGCACTTTGAATCCCGAGATGAGCCCATCTATCGAGTGGAGCACGTGTACGGCGGGCCAGACGCCGTCAACATTTCAGGATTCCCCAAAGCAAAAACGCTTGCGTCCAGGCAAGCTGGCGGATAGATTGTCGGCTGCCTGACCCGGGGAATCTGCATCCCCGCGAATATCCGTCCTGCGGCGTTAGCGCAAGCCAGCGCGCCGTTCGATATCGAGGAAAATTTGCGCAAGGCGCTTCTTTCCGCTTGTGTCGCTCTATCGCTCGCGGCAATTGTGTGGGCGGGCGGCGATCCGTGGAAGTCCAAGCCGTACCAGCAGTGGGACGCCAAGGACGTACGCAAGGTGCTCGACGGTTCGCCCTGGGTGCGCAGCGTGCAAGTGGAGGCTCCCTGGATCAATGGGGACGCCGACTCCGGCAATGGTGACAGTGGTGCCCCGCAAACGCAGCCTGCGCCGGGCAGCGCCGGCCAAGGCCCAAGGCCCGGGCCTGGCGGCGGCGGTGGCGCTGGCGCTGCTGCGGCGGGCGCGGGTCCCCAGACGGCCTTCGCCACATTCGTGGTGCGTTGGACGTCGTCCCGAACCATCCGCGAGGCGGTGTATCGCAATGCGATCCTGGCGGGCCAGCTCAAGGAAGACGCGGCGGAAGAACAACTCGCACAGCCCGTGCAATCCTACGAAATTGTGGTGGCGGGACCGGACATGAAACCGTTTCAGTCCGTGGATGAAAAGATTCTGGAACATGGCGCGTTCCTGATGGACCGGAAAACGAGACAGAAAATCATGCCCGTCAGCGTAAAGATCCAGAATAGCGAAGACGGGAAAAAGATACAGTCGGTTGCGTTCTACTTTCCGAAGAAGTCGGACAGCGGGATATCGACGATCGGCGCCGATGTAAAAGCTGTGGATTTTTTGTGCGTAGTCACCAACGTGAAAATAGAAGTAAGTTTTGACGCTTCCAAAATGTCGGATACATTGGGACGCGACCTCTAGTCTCAATCGCTGAGAAATCTCAAGTGCGCGAGGAATCTTGATGAAGATAGCAGCACGGTTTGGTTGCGTGGGCGTCCTATTGGCGATGATGCCGGTTTTCGCGAGCGCCCAGATGGGCATGCACGCTGGTCCCGCGATGCGCGGGATATTCAATCCGGTGGTGGGTTCGGGTGGTCAGTACGAAATGACCTCGGACAAGGGCACCAATACCGTGATGGAAATCGCCATCGTCGGCAAGGAATCGGTGGCTGGCAAAGATGGCTACTGGTTTGAGGTGACGATGTCGATTCCGTCGATGGGGCAAATGGTCTCAAAGACACTATCGGTGCTGGATGGCTCGGACATGGTCACCTCCCGCACGATCATGCAGATGGGTAACCACCCGCCGATGGAAATGCCCACGCAGATGACCAGGTCCAGCGCGCAAAAGCAGCCCGCCGATATCCGCGATCGTGCAGAGGACATCGGAAGCGAAACCGTCACCACTCCCGCGGGAACTTTTACGGCTGAACATTACAAGATGAAGGACGGGTCGGGCGATGCCTGGGTCGCTCCCAAGGCCGGACCGTACGGCTTGGTGAAATTTCAGGGAAAAGAAACGTCCATGGTGTTGACCAAAGTGATCACGGATGCCAAGGACAAAATTACCGGGACGCCGGTGCCGTTTAATCCAATGATGTTCCAGCAAGATCAGCACCAGTGATAGCAATTCTGTAATTTCAGGTTTGAGAGGCGCCCCAGCGGCACCGGGGCGCCTCTTCTTTTTTTTTAGGCGCGCTTTCCGCCGCATCGCACGCGAATCTGTAAGGACTGGGGGTCCTCCTACATGGTTCTCACCGCAGACAAATTCTATCGAGGGCGAATCACGCAGCGCGAAAACTTCGCACCAGATTTATGGAAGGTCAAGATCGATCCAGGCGGCGAATTCAATTTTGTGGCCGGGCAGTACGCCACGCTGGGAGTGGATTCGCCGTTGAAGCTGATTGAACGCGCCTACTCGATCGTATCCTCACCCTACGAGCGCGAACTGGAGTTTTTCTTCGAGCTGGTTGAACAGGGGGAGTTGACCCCAGCGCTGCACAAGCTCCAGGTGGGCGCTGAACTTTCGGTGCGAAAAATCGCCAAGGGCCGCTTCACGCTGGATTTGAAAAGCGGGCACCACAACCATCTGCTGCTGGCCACGGTCACAGGTGTTGCGCCGTATGTTTCCTACGTCCGTACGCTTTATGCCGACTGGCAAGAGAAGAAATTTCCCGGCGAGCTGCGCCTGTACATAATCCAGGGCGCCAGCCGTTCGTGGGAATTCGGCTATCGTGCGGAACTCGAGCGCATCGCAGGTGAGGTGCCGTGGCTCACCTACGTCCCGACCGTAAGTCGTCCCTGGGAGGACGCGGCCTGGCGCGGCGAAACCGGGCGAGTGGAAGACCTCATCCGCAAGTATGCGCACGAATGGAAACTCGATCCCGGCGATACGACTGGCTACCTTTGCGGCCATCCGCAAATGATTGAGCTGGGCAGAGGCACCCTGCTGCGCGGCGGTTACGCCAAAGAATCCCTGCGCGAGGAAGTTTACTGGGTCCCGCCAAAGTGAAGTCCCCGATCCTGACGGGCGCGTGCAAGGGGCCTTGCTGCGCCCGCCAGTAAGGGAATCCGCCGCGATTTAGTCCTGAGTGTCCGGACTTGCGGCGGCGACTTGTTCCACGGTGCTTTCGATGGCGCGTATGGGAGCCGAGACGTGCACGGTTTCGTCTGGGTCCGTGACGTCCACCACAACCGAACCGCCCGACTTGGTGACCAGAACGTGTTGCCCTGGTTCGCGCACCTCCACCAGGGTTACGTCCTCCCCGGCGCGCAGTTGCTCGAGTGCTGCGCGAATCGTGGGCATCCATGGCTTGATTTCGGCTGCCGCGTTGCCCAGTTTGCGGCTGGGGATGAAGTGCATTGTCATGGGCACCAGCATCGCCGGCGCCAGCACGTAAACGTGATGAACTTCCGGCTGCTTCTCCACCACCTTGACTTCGATCATCCCTTCGCTGCAAATCAGACCCACACCTGCCAGCGCCGTACCCGCAATTCCCAGCGCCACTTTTCCTAGCAGAACCATGTTGCACCTCCTGCGCGATTTTCCAGCTATTCCCCGGCGCTATGCGAATCAATCCAGATGCGCACGTGCTCGGTGGCGTCCTGTACGGTCACCAGAACGGCGTCGCCCGCGTCGCTGAGCGCGCGAATGGCCGCGGCTATGTCCAGTTCGTTATCCTTTGCGGTCGAAAATAGCGCGTCCACCACCTTCATCGGGATGGTCACGTCCACTTTCTCGCCGTCCTTGCTCTTGTCCAGAACGTGGACGATCAAGTTTCCGTTCAATTTCGCCACGCGCACGTCCTGATCTTTTTCCTTCACGGTGACAAATTCGTTGTCTGGCGCGTTGCGGATGGCGTCCAGCATCGCGCGCACGTCCACGCCGTTGAAATCCGTCTCGCCGATGGTCACGTGGCCGTTGTGCAGCGAGCCATGATTGACGGTGGGCAGGATTGCCGCCGCCATCGCAAGTGGCACGTTCACATTCACGCTCTCGCCTTTGGAAGAGTCGTCCACCTTCACGTGCAGGTAGCGCTCCGTTGTCGCTGGCGCCGCCATTGCCGTTAGCGCCAGATTTCTCATCGTTAGAGCCAGCACACAACACACCCCGATCACTCGCATTCCTTTTCGCATGTTTGGAAGCCTCCCGTGCTCTTCCTGCTCCTAGGTACGGAAGGGGGCTGAGAAATGTTCCGTGAATTCTTGCGCGGGCGGGTTGCGTTTCAAAACGGGCGGGCAGCGGAGAACTATTCCCGCTGGGGCTTGAAATAAACCGCGGCCAGCGGCGGGACCTTGAGCTTGATGGACCACGGACGGCCATTCCAGGGAATCGGTTCGGCGCGCACGCCTCCGGCATTGCCGGCGTCGCTGCCTTCGTAATACCCGGAATCGCTGTTGAGAATTTCCCGGTAGTACCCTGCCGCCGGAACGCCGATGCGGTAATCCAGCCGCAACACCGGCGTGAAATTGCAAACGACCACGACAAAGTCATCTGGATTTCGCGCCCGCCGGATGAACGAAAGAATGCTCGCCGCCGCATCATTCGCTTCGATCCATTCGAAGCCGGCCCATTCGAAGTCCACTTCGAAGAAGGGCCGTTCGGTCGCGTGCAAACGATTGAGGTCCGATAAAAGTCGCTGCACGCCGCGGTGTGCTGGCGATTCTTCCAGCGACCAATCCACGCTGCCTTCTTCCCAGAATTCGTTGCGCTCCGCCAGCTCGCTGCCCATGAAGAGCAGTTTTTTCCCCGGATGCGCGTACATATAGCCGAAGAGCAAACGAAGATTGGCGAATTTCTGCCAATCGTCACCCGGCATTTTTTCCAGCAGCGTGCGTTTGCCGTGCACCACCTCATCGTGCGAGAGCGGCAAAACGAAATTCTCCTGAAACGCGTAAATCATCGAAAAAGTGAGCTCGTTGTGGTGATGCTGGCGAAACAGCGGATCGAGCGCGAAATAACGCAGAGTGTCGTTCATCCAACCCATGTTCCATTTCAAATCGAAG
>Ga0209139_10000788_pt1 | contig 11417 bp, 6 predicted proteins | sample BogFormECP14_OM3_FD_188246 | JGI IMG/M metagenome (GOLD analysis project Ga0209139, IMG submission 188246) | Bog forest soil microbial communities from Calvert Island, British Columbia, Canada - ECP14_OM3 (SPAdes) (version 2) | ecosystem: Environmental > Aquatic > Freshwater > Wetlands > Bog ...
GAGCGTCTCCACTTCTCCGACGGGATTTGTCACTGTGGCTCGGCCAGCCGTCAAAAAATCTAAAATCTTTGTAGGCCATCGCGCGCGGTCATTCAGGCTGTCTTCCAAAGGGCAAATGCAAACATCCGCGCATCCCAAAACCCATGGATAGTCTTCATCGCTTACCCAGCCCATCCGACTGATACGGTGATCGATCGCCAGTTGCTCCGCCAACTCCCATGCCGGGCGCGCAACGTTTCCAACCAACAAGAAAACAGATTTAGGTGCTTGCCGGAGTACTTCGCCAAAAATCCGCATCTCGCGAAACATATCTCCATTGCTGACTGCAACGACTATCGGCGCATCCTCCGGCAGATCGAACCGCTTGCGTGCCTCTCTCTTGCTCAGCGGCACGATGTACTCCGTTGCCGCGCCATTGGGGATGTGCGCCAATCTCTCCTTGGGAATGCCGATTGCGAGTGCGCGGTCTTTAAGTACTTTGGACGTCACGCTGACCCTCGCCGCGCGGAAGCGAATCTTCTCTTCCAGGTACGAATCGATGCGGTGCGCAATCTTCCAGCCGCGGAACCAGTTCGAGCTGCCGCCGAACCAGTCGCACCAGTCCGAATAAAATGCATAGTGTTTTCGCCTCTGTGTGAAATACACCGGCCACGAAACGTTGGGCTGATATTCAAAGCCGAAGACAGCGTCGTAGTGGCTGGTTTCCAGTTCGCGCGTTCGGCCCCAGATGTCGAGCGGACCCCAGCCCGTCCCGGGCAAGAAGCGGTTACCCCATGCTGGCCCTTCCATCAACCGTATCCATGGCCCCGCGCCGCGCGGCTCGCTGAATTCGCCGATCCAGTCGCGCTTGTAGGAAATCGCAGGGCGGAAACGCGAAGTGCGGGATACCGTCGCCAGCGTAACTTTGTGCTCGGCGCGCGCCAGTTCCCTGCAAAAATAAAATGCGCGAAGATATGTACCCACTCCCTTCTCGGTAAAATTCAAGGCCAGTATCCGCATGGAAAGCACACTCCTGCATCAGGGAGCCGTTCGCGTTATCGCTTTGACTCCGCTTACTTTTTTTCCAGCCAGCTCTTTTCTGTTCCCTGCCACTTTCCCTGCCAGAATCGCTGCTGTTTTTCTCTTACGCTCGAGCGCTGCACTCAGAAGAGCCAGAGGCTCCTCGATGAAATGACGTTGCAGTTTTTCCTCTTGCCAGTTGCGGATCTCATCCTGCAAATCCCGAGAAGCGTTCACCCGCCGGACTCGCTTCGGCAGTTCTTGCAGATCGCCGCACAGCGCTTCGGAATGGCATAGCAGCTGGTGATACGGTTTGTCTCGCTCACCGAAGCAGATGCACCCCAAAGACGCAGCGTCCGCCAGTCCTTGTCCGGCGCCGCTCCCTCTTCCCAGGCACAAGTAATATTTTTGCCGACCCAGCTCGCGCAGAAACTCGGCGGCATCGCCCCAGCGCGGCGGATCTTCTCCGTGATAAAGCCCCATGGAAAACGAACGGTACGCGACTGGGAGGTGCAATGTTTGTTCGAGCCGTCGCGCTGCTCTTTTCGTCGCTTCCATGGCGTTTCCGTTGGTTGCGCCGCATAAGAGCGACAGCGTCCGCCAATCCGCCCAAACGCCTTCCACCCGTTCGAAAGGCGCAAACAATGCGCGCAGAGACTTCGGATCGCGAATATATGGAAACGAAATAGCCTGAGGAAGGCGCTCGATTGAGCCGGAAGCGTCCATCATGTGCGCGAGGAACAAATCGGCGTTCCTCATCGGTTGGCGATGCGACGCGCGATACCGCCGATCCCAGTGCTCGACGACGAAGTACGCGAACAGCGTGTGCGAGTTGCGGGGAAACTCAAGAATCGGATCGTTGGCGATGATCAAGTCGTACGAATGGTAAGGAATGTCCTCTGGCGCGATTACGTTTTGCGTGTACTTTCGCACAATGTCCGCATTGCCCGGCTGCTTCAGCACCGAATCGTATGTATAGTCCGTCTTCACCTGCTGAGGAATGACGTACCAGTCCGCTTCAAGCAGCGTAGTCATCTCCCAGTGCAATGGCCGGCTGGGCCAGATCCGAAACAAAGCCTCCGGCGACGTGTCTTCCCATCTAATGCTCGACCATGGGCCAAAGGTGTCCAGCACCTGCTTGACGACCGCGACCTTCATGCCTTCTCCCCATTCGTGAATATTTCGCTGAAACGTGGATGCGATCTCTTTGCGGCCGCCACCATTGCGTCGTAACTCTCGCCCGATTTCCGCTGGCGGACACCGCCCGACTCCGGATCCAAAATAAAAAGCTCGTATCCGAATTCTTCCAGCTGCCACATCAGTTCGACAGGATGGTAGTGAAATCCCGCGGTGCACCAGCTATAGCCCTCGTAGAGAATGAGCGGAGCGTCCGGCCGTTCGAGGAGCTTCCGGCCGCCGCGAAACACTTTTAATTCCGCTCCTTCCACATCCACTTTCATCACGTCCACGCGCGCTATGTTTTCTCGCGCCACAAAATCATCCAGCGTAATCGTCTGCACCACCTCGCGTCCCACAACTTCCGCGTCGCTATAGCTGGGATGTTCGAGCGAGTTGAGAGCATCCTTCAAGGATGCGTTGACGTATAGATTGGCTTCGCCAGTTTGGTCGCTCAAGGCCACGCGAATAGCTCGCGCACCGGTAAGCCTGTTCTTCAGAAGATTAGCTTTCAGATTCGCGTAGGTTGATGGGCAAGGCTCAAAAGCGTAGAGAGAAGATTGATGTCCCGTTAGTTTTTTCCCTGCAGCCAGGCTGAATAATCCAACATTAGCGCCGACGTCGAAAAACGTCATTCCAGGCTGGAGCACTCGTAAAATGAATTTCAGTTCGGCGTGTTCGAAACGCAGACCGGACCACGTATGAAACGCTATAGTGCCTTCCGGGACAATTTGAAACTTGATGCCGCCCGCGCTTACTTGAATCGGGGCGTCTCTCGTCACAAGATTGCGCGCCTTGAATGCCAGCGCCAGGCCATCCCGGTACCACAGAAATAATCTCCCGGATACGCGTTGCCGAATTCTTCGCAGTACTCCTACTGGAGTTAAAAAACCATACATCCTTCGCCACTTTGCCAGGGGAGCTCCGACAAACACAGGTAGTTCAATCGGCTGCATAGACGCTCCTTTTGAAAAGCGGCTTCGACGCGCGAACATCCCATAGAAAATAGAAGCTGCAACCCGAGAGGAGCAGAGCCGCGGCTGCGATGGAGACTCCCAGACCGGCGCGCGCGTCGAGCGACGCCGTGAAGCGGCTGCCAACGACGGCCAGTGCCCATATCCCGGCCGCGAAGCCACAGGTCCGCAGGTCGAATGGCAATGGGTAGTAGCGCCTGCCAAGAGCAGTCATCAGACAAATGCTTGCGGCCAGGGCGGCTGGCCAGGAAATTGCCGCTCCCAACGCGCCGAGCCGGGGCACCAGGAAATAGTTCAGAACAATGCAGGTCGCCGCACCCGCAGTTCCCAGGGGACCGAGCCACTTCGTCTTGTACTTGAGATAGATGGGAAGGCTGCTCCAGTATTCCAGCAAACGGAATACAACCGGTAAAAGCAGCCATGGCAAAAGGCTCTGCACTCCCACGTAAGCGCGGCCGGCAAAAATGCGAATCAGGAACGGCCCGAACAAGATAGTCATCGCGGAAAGCAGAGTGCCCACCAGAAGCGCATAGCCCATGATCTTGGTGTAGGTGATCGCTGCGTTTGGACGGTGAGCGATGGGAAACACGGCGCCCGCCCAGGCGTTTCCAAAGGGCTGCAGAAAACCCATCGAAAGAATGTTCGTGATTTTGATTCCCACAGTGTAACGGCCCACTTCGGCGAGACTCTGATATCGCGCGAGGAAATACCGGCCGGAAGCATCCAGCAACAAAGCCATCAAAGAACTCCAAACCAGTGGGAACCCGTAGCGCAACATGGGACCGAGCAATTCCTTGCGCACGCGGAGCTGCATCCGAGGAACGCAAAATACGAGAAGAATGAGCACGCACGCGCCGTCGCCTACCAGCCAGCAATACAGCACGCCTCGCACGCCTTCGCCGTGCAGCGCTACGAACCAATACCCGGCTGCCACCAAAACCATCAAACGTGTAATGGCTGACAAGACATACGCCACGGGCCGTTGCGCTGCTTGCAAGCTGCTGAAGAAGATGCCCTGTATATTTCGAAACAAAACCAGTGGAACAAAAATCCATGCCGTTCGCCCAGTCCCGCCAATCCATTCCCTGCCAAGCGGCCCACTCATCACTGCTGCGAGAACTGCGCCGCCAATCGCTGCTGCTGCCAGTCCTGCAGCTACACTTGATGCGAGAATCTCTCCGCGCCTGGAGACTTCCGTCTCCGCGTACCACCGCAAGTACGTCGTACCCAGCCCCATTTGCGTCGTGGTTACGGCAATGAGCAGCGAAATCTCGATCAGCGCGTAGGCACCGAAATCCGAAGGCGTTAGAAAACGCGTGTACATTGGAACCAAGACGAAATTGCCCAAACCCAGAAGAACTGCCCCCATCAAATAAATCATCGAATCTTTCGCCAGTGGGTAGAGCGTCGCGAGTAGCGGATGCCCACCTATGGCTTTCTGCATTCGGCCCCATCGAGAAAAAATTGAGCCTATCCCCTGTGGCGATTTCTCCATCCTCGGCAAGCTCACTGACCTCCTCCCGCAAGCACTGCTGAAATCGTTCGCAAGAGAATGTTCAGGTCCAAACGCAAGGTCCAGTTTTCGATGTACTCGAGGTCCAAAACCATGTTGGTGTCGAAAGAAGGATCGCGCCGTGCAGTTACCTGCCACAGCCCCGTGACACCGGGTTTCACATCCAGGCGGCGCAGATGTTCAATGGTGTAGCGCTCGAAATCATCCACAGGGTGTGGCCGCGGCCCCACCAGACTCATCTCCCCACGCAGTACATTCAAGAGTTGTGGAAGTTCATCCACACTAAATTTTCTCAGCCACCTTCCGCAGCGGGTAACGCGCGGATCATTCTCCATCTTGAAAATCGGGCCATTACGCTCATTCGTCTCCCGAAGTGTGGTCTTCTGTGCTTCCGCTTCTTCGACCATCGTTCGCAATTTGAAGCAGCGGAATTTTCTTCCTTTTTTTCCTACACGCATTGCCGGATAAAAAACCGGGCCGCGCGAATCGCAACGGATGAAGATAGCCGCGAGCGCCAATATTGGAGCCGTCAACAAAAGGACCGCCGCAGCCCCCAGCAAATCGATGCCGCGCTTCACCGCCAAGCCGAGCGCTGGAATCGGCTCGCCGTGCAGCTCGATCACCGGGAACCCCCCGATGGTTTCGACCGGAGCACGCCAGCCCAATCCATCGTAGAGATCCGGCACTACATTCAAGCTCAAACGCAGGCGCCGAGCCTCGAGAAAAATCTCCTTCACCATTTCGCGGTCCGCGGGAAGCGTCACAAACAATTGATCTGCAAATTGGCCCAATGCGACTTTCCGCAAATCGCGCACCGATCCCAATACGCGTGCATCTCCATTTGGATGCGGATCCAAAAATCCGCAGACTTGGTAGCCCAGTTGTCTGTTTTCCTCTAGCCACGCCGCCAGCGCCCGCCCCAGTTTTCCGGCTCCCACAATGAGCACCCGCGAAACGCCTTCGCCGCGCTCCGCTCTGCGCAGCACGTAGAGCCGCTTCGCGTATCGCCAGCCCGCGAGTGCTCCGGCATTCCATGCCCCGGAGCAAACCACCACAAGTCTCGAAATCTCTTTATTCCCAGAAGTGAAAATAAACAGCACCAGAAGTGCCGTAGCGAACCCGACAGCTCTTACAACGCTCACGCTCTCTTCCCAAACAGTGCGTTCCCGCGCCGTGCGATACAAATCCTGGCTCATGCAAGCCAGCACCACGAGCCCCGCATAAAGAAGCAAAAAACCTGGATAGCTGGCGGACAACACCTGCTGCAAAAGATTTGCCGGCGAAAACTCCGTCCGGGAAAAAGGATTCGCCAAATCAAACCGCAGCCAGAAAGCACTCGCTCCGCCCGCACAGACCAGCACAAAATCAATCGCGACATACGCAGCCTGGCGTGCGAGTCCGGAACGGTTGCAAGCGGCCTTAGCGCGCCTCGGAAGAAATTTCGCACCCGGCAACCACATCTCTGGCGCAGGTTCGTGGGCAGGCTCCGCATTCGTCACGGATGGTGCTCGAGTCCGGCGTGTAGCTGTTCCGTTCATGTGTCTTTTATCCCAGGCTGTTTCTTGCCGCACGGGTCAGATTTGCACTGTCGGAAGATTTCTCTTCCTCATGGGCAGGTTGCGAGTTTCTTGCAGAGTTCGCGCGAATCCGCGCTCGCGCCAGCATTTGCAAAAACGCTGCTGCCGCCGGAATTGCTCGCAGAGCGTCCGCGCGAAGAGTTCCTGCAATTTCCAACGCAAATTGTTTTCCAGGATCCTGCGGATCGATTTCGTGCCAGGCTTGCCGGACTAGAATCCAGGCACACATCGCCAGGAATGCAGACGTGGCGCCCGCCACCGTCAACAGTCCTCGCGGAGGAAACGATTTCTTCGTCGGCACCACCGCTGCGTCCAGCACCTTGACGCTAGGCACTTCCTTTGCTTCCTGCACCTTGGCCAGTTCGTACTGCTGCGTTAGCAGCTCGTACACGGTTTCCTGAATTTTTGTCTGGCGGTACAAATCGGAGTACGTCACGCCAAGCAGTGGAAGTTGCCGGATAGCCGGATACAAAGAAGCATCCGTCTCTGAAGAAGGTGCCGCGGAAGTTCCGCTCTCGCCTCCCATTTTTCCGAGCTGGGCGCGCAATTCAGTTACCCTCGCCCGAAGAGCGCGTACCCGCACGTTCTGGTCGGTATACATTGCTTCCAGACCATGAAGTTCCGCTTCGGCTGCGATCAACTGGCCTTCCAGCGTTGCTGCAGCTTCCACCATGGCTTTGCTTTGCGCCGGAATATCGATGGCCGTATTCTTGCTCGCAAAGATGCTGAATTTTTGAGCGGCGCTATCGAGGTCCAGCTTGACCGCGCGGAGTCTCTCTTCGAGGAAAACGCGCTCGCGGCGCGCCGAAGATGTGCTTACCTGCTCGACGAGCCGGTCGAGTTCGTCGACATACGCCTGCGCCATCGCAGTGGCAAGACGTGGATCTTGATCCGTCAGCGTCACGGCGATAATTCCGCTTTTGTGGTCTTCCACAATGCGGGTGTGCGCGGCAAGCGCCGCGCGTGCGTCTTCCATCTTTCCCGCGCGATAGATGCGCCGCAGTTCGAATTGATCAATCAGGCGGTCTTGCACTGTGCGGCTTTCCATAATTCCCACAAACAATGCGCCGGAATTTTTTACTCCCAGTAAATCGCCGGCAACTCCTCCGAGCCCTCCAGTGCGTCCCGCCAGCGCCGACAGCATGGCCATCCCCGAACTCGACTGGCCATCCGGGGGCATCAGCTGTGTTGTCGCTTCATACCGAGAAGGAATAAGCAGCGCGAGACCCAGGCTCCCCATCGCGCCGAGGGCAAGCGCTCCAAACACCAGCTTGCGCGCTTCCCAGAACAGACGAAGCCGCGCTATGAGCCGCTGGCGCGTGTCCCGCGGTTCGTTGCTGCCTGCTTCGCTTTCCAACGGTTTAGGCGACGTACTCACGCTTTTGCGGTGCCCCTTCCTTTTTTTCCCATGAAGTGCATCTGCTTGCCGCGCCGCAGCTTCACTGAATCGCCACGGCGGCAGCCAATGCTCCGGCTTGCGCAATCTGCGCGATGGCCACCAAATTTTTCCAAACGTTGCTGCCAACCGTTGCGCGTTCCGGAACCATAATCGTGTCGCCGGGGCCGATGATTGAAGACTCCACCCCTCCCGACCACATCCCGCCGCTCCCGCTGGTCACCGAACCGCTTGCCCGAATAATGAAAATGGCTTTCTTGTTGGCAAGTCCCGTAGCTCCGCCTGCACGAGACAGATACCAGGCCGTGTTTTTTCCAGGCGTGTAGGTGATAGCGTTCGAGTTGTACACCTGGCCAACAATCAAAACGAATCCAGGCTGTTTGGGAATTTCGAGGGTGTCCCCGGCGCGCAACTCGATGTCATCTGGAGACCCGGGGAAATCCTTCTGGCCTATCCGGATGTGCACGACTAGCCGCCCGCTGACTGGCGCACGCCGCAGCCCATCCACAACGCGCTGGCGCTGTTGCACCGCAGCCTGCTGCAAAGCCGCTTCCTCCGAACCGCTGGTGGTTATAGCTGTCTTCACCACCGTCGATTCCTGTTCTAGCCTTTGGATTAGCTCTTGCCTGCTCTGTTCCTGCATCTTGCGTACTTCAATGCGCTCAAACACCGCCGCTGAGGGATAGGCAGATGGCAACAGCCCACCCGCGCGACGCAGCAGCGAACTCAGCCGTTCGCCAGGCTCGATTCCGTAGACTCCCGGTTTCAGCACTTCGCCATGAAGAGTTACTGTCGCGCCCATATCTTTCCAGCGCGTCTGTTGAGGCACCGTCAGCACGTCGCCGTCGTTCAATAAAACATTGGCAGTTGCCTCACCGACCAGTGCGCTCGTCAAATTCACTGTTTGCTCCCCCGACGGGCGTGCCGCTGCGCCTTCCAACACCGCGTAATGCACCAAATCGGCGCTTTCCGGATTCGCGCTTCGCAAAAAACCGCCAGCGGAACGGACTAAGTCCGACACTCGCATATCCGAAGCAAGTGGATAGCGTCCCGGCCGGCCGACTTCGCCTCGTACGTAGACGCTCGGCGGATTCACCCTCTCGGGTTGACGGTGAACAAGTATTCTGTCTCGCGGTTCCATCAATATATTGTTCAGAGGATCGCCTGCCAGCGCTTCGCGAAGCGAAATGCTGAACACCTTTGTTGTTCCATCCGGCTGAGCGCGGAAAAGCTGTGCCGACTCCAGCCAGCTATCCGGTGTAATGCCGCCTGCTTGATAGATGGCGTCGCGCACGTGTTCCTGTCCGGAGGCGCGGTAACGCCCGGCCGCGCGAACTTCTCCCATGACCGCGATTTCGGGCGCAGCCTCGAGATCGTATCGTCCGAAAATGCGCACGGTATCGAGCGCCTCAAGCTTTGGCGCGTTTTCTGGATGCTCGAGCGCTGCTGCGAGGTTGAAGCTTTCCACGACTGGCCGGTTATTCGGCTGGGCAATGCGAACAATCTCCGCGTAACGCTCCGCGGGCTCCGGCAAAAGCTCTTTATAGGAAGACACCAGGTCCGTCAGTTTCATCCCGTCATGAAACGAATACTTTCCCGGACGCAGTACGTGTCCCTCGAGATAAACGCTTGCGCTGTTGTACGGCGCAATAGGAAAGATATGAATTTCGTCACCGTCTTGAATGCCGAATTTTTCAAACGCCGCTCGCAAAGATTCTTTGTCGCTCGCTTCTCCCACATCGAGGCTCAACATCGTGCGCTTCTCATGGGCTTCCATGCGCTGCACTTCGATGTGTCGCAGCGCGGCAGCGGGCAAGATGCCTCCAGCAAGCTCCAGCACCTCGTTCAGACTTTTTTCTCCGTGGAGTTCGTAGGCGGCCGGCCGCCGTACCATTCCTTCGACGGTGACGGTCGGCCCGAGCGGTGGCACGCGCAGCGAATCGCCATTCTCAAGACGCTTCAGATCTCCACGAATGCCGTGCAACAAAAGATCGTAGGCATCGACCTGTTCGAGCAGCACTTTCCCGCGGTAATGCTCGATACCTCGCAACGATCCGCGTGGTGTCACTCCACCGGCCGCAAAGAGCGCATTCAGCGGTGTCGAAAGAGAACTCACGTCGTACGCTCCCGGTGCTGTGACTTCTCCAACCACGTAAACGCGCACGCTTCGGAGCCGAAGCAAAGAGACGTCCGCCGAAACGTCGCGAAATTGCGTTCGCAGCACACGCTGCACCGATTCCTGCACTTCTCCCAGCGATTTTCCGGATACCAGCAACGGCCCAGCCTCCGGAAGGAGCAGCCGCCCTTCGCGGTCTACCGTGCGAAACAGTCTTTGCGAAACCCCACCCCACAAATCGATTGAGAGACCATCTCCGGGCCCGACTACATAATCCGGTCCGGCCGGCAGATCCATCGGCAGCGCGCCGGTGTTTGCGCGGTCGTGCCTGAAAACATCTAACCCAAAGCGCTCTGAATGCTGGATTGGAGCGGATGCCTGAACATATAGGTCATACAAAGAAGGAGCGTCCGCGTACGGGTTTGGCCGGTGCACCATTCGAATGGGCTCGAGTGCCGCGGCTGCAATCTCGGAAGCTGCCGCGCTAGAAATCCTCGGCTCACCATTGTTGCGGCTCGTGCGTGGACCCAAATAATTTTCTGGCTGCGAAAGTGATGCGCGCGTTGATGGAGGAAACTCGACAGCGGTGCTCGAGACTGTGCCTTCACTCTCTCGCGATGCTCCTCTTGCGCGTGGATCCGGGGAATTGCCTGAGGCGTCGAAGCTTCCTTGCGGCATGAAGCTCAGCGGCGTTTCACCTGTTTCGGAAGCGGATAAATCAGCCCGAAGTTCTCGCGGTGCTTGCGGCGTGTCCGTCCGCGATGGTGTTGCTGGGTAGCTCTCGTACGGATTCGGCTGGTCCGCTGGACGAATCGGCTGTTCCTCGATCTCCATCGGAGAAGAGGTACGGCTCGATCCCGGCGCAGGAAAATCGCAATCGAACGAACCCTCAGGACCGCACCCTGAAGTCTGGGTCATAGGAGGAAACCTGCGCGGTTCAGCGTTGGTCTCCAATGCATGCGCGATGGCAAACGCGCGGTCTTGCAATACAAGACTATGCTCGGCTGCAAGTTCGGAATCCGGATTAATCTTTGGCAGCAGATAACCGTACCTTTGTAACAATCGTGTCGCGAGCACCCGTGCTCGCAAGTCTTCTTGCAGTCGTTCGATGACCGCTGGGTCCGTCAGATCGGTCTCATCCAGTAGCTGCCCGGCCGCGGCTGCGTCTCGCGCCAGCAACCGCTTAAGCTCCACCATCAACCCGGCGTCTCTTTTCAAAAATTCCAGGATCTCCTCGGCTGTAGCGGCCACGTGGTCCAGATTGTCCGCAGCCAAATCTGGAGAAGCTCGCATGCCGCGGCCCGCCGTTTGTTGCGGGGTTTGCTTAACGGCTTCTTGATCCCTTCCCCGTTCGCTAGCAACAGCGGATTCTTGTGCGAAAGCGTTACCCAGGCCCACAAGGCAAATGCTCAACACAAAGAAGAAACGGGTTAGCCCTGGGCACTTGGTTGGGCACCGTTCCCACATGCGGAATGAATTCGTCCTCATCAGGATACTTCTCTCCCGGCTCTCGTCGTTTTGCCCCGCATCACTTCCAAAAGCGCTGCTTCGCTCGCTTCCATCGTTGTCGAATGAATCTCCAGTGATGCCCAGTAGAAAATTCCAATGTTTGTGTTAGGTGCGACCGCGATAATCCGAAGTCCGGGAAACTTTTTCAGAAGCTGGT
>Ga0209139_10000790_pt1 | contig 11380 bp, 13 predicted proteins | sample BogFormECP14_OM3_FD_188246 | JGI IMG/M metagenome (GOLD analysis project Ga0209139, IMG submission 188246) | Bog forest soil microbial communities from Calvert Island, British Columbia, Canada - ECP14_OM3 (SPAdes) (version 2) | ecosystem: Environmental > Aquatic > Freshwater > Wetlands > Bog ...
AAAGTCGGATAGAACCGTACTTTGCTTTGGGGCAACCACAGCAAGGTACAGGCGATAGTGGTAGTGAACGAAAGTCGGATAACGAGACTTTGCTTTGGGGCAACCAAAGCAAAGTCTCAGATCTGATGATGTGGTAGCGAACAAAAGTCGGTTGGGCGGAGTTATGAAAAATCGTGACGGATGTCACTAAGCGAGGTAAACTCGCTCATCACATCTCCTCACTCATCTCCTTCATAATGTGAGCTGGTTGCCCTAGCTTACATTGTATAACTCCCACCTAAACCATACTTTAACATATCAATTCACGACTGGTTGCTGGATAGACGCTGTTGCTATTCACATTTGGGTATACTACTCTAGGAAATCAAAGGAAAATTATTGTAGTCGTCTCCATCTTTGTGTCCTCAGGTATATTATCGTCTTCTAACTTCTTCGTCTCCTCTGCTAACTTCTTCATCCCCTCTCCCATAGTGTCGTCTTCCAGTTTCTTCTTCATCCCCAGCAGCATCATCAATTCCGCTTCTTCCAGGCCGTAAAGTTGTTTTATTGTAAGTGGTTTCTCTATCTGTAAGTCCGAATATAAATGACGGCCGATACTCTCGTAGACGGTGTTCTTAACCTACGTGGAGCATCATTAGGACAAGTATAAACACCCAGGGGCAAACTTACTCCTCGAAGGACCCAAGATTGCGACAAAAATACGGAAAGGAAGATGACGATTATAAAGCAGAGGAAGTATTTCAAAAATTGCAAGATTCTATCGCCATTTCCTCGAGGTGTTCCGGCCCATGAAAGCTAGGCATTAGTTAGTTCTTTTTTTTATAGTAAGTATTCAATTCTTTACTCACCGGCTTCGACCAAAGGTGGATCTCATAACCGTTTTCTGCTGCGCCGGTTGCTACATAATGGAAGTCCTTCAACGTTGTTGTCTAAATCACTGGTAAGGCCTTTCAGTCACGTTTGGGATATCAGTAACTCACTCCTATTGCTTGTATCAGTGCAGTTGAGCTTCGATGCTCAAGGATCTGTATTGCACGATCGCCGCGGCCATTCACATCGAAGATATACGCCCTCCCGTGATCACTACCACACACAACTGTGTTGCCGTTTTCTCCGAAGATACCATACTTCACGAATCGTCTTGAGTTCTGGACGACAAATGTTTGCTTGGGTGCCGTGCGGGTTATGCCATAAAGGTCGAATCCCGTTGTCATGTTGTCGACGAGAATACTACGACCCGAAGGTGACACGCTCACGTTCCCGCTATGAATAGAAACCTTGTAAGTTTGTCTTTTGTCTCCCATGCTGATTCCACTTACATAGCAGACTTTAGGATCTTTGTGTATTTTTCGGCCGCCGTTTCAGAATCTCGGGCTAATCTGGGCAGTCAGGTTAGTTTGTTATGTTATTAGCTCAGACAGATAAATTATTTTACATCTTCCCACTTTCCATCCCAAAGACCAATGCATTTTCCCCTTTGTCGATGAAATACACCCCTCGTGGAATTGCGCCTGGCATTTCCACTGTCCACAAGTCCTTTAGATCAACTAGACCTGGGTCAATTTCAGGTAAGCTCAAAGACTCTCGCACTTACTTCCGTCAAATCTGAACATTTTGACCATCCCAAAGTGGCTCGTTGCTACTAGTCGGTGATTTATTTTGCAGTAATCGAAGGATTCGACACTGTCGCTGGAGGGGAACACGCGCGCATTGGAGAGCTCAGCAAAATCACCCTGTTTTTGTTCAAGCCCGTGTTATACCAAAACTACGTGTCAATACTCACAGATCGCTTGCTTCTTTTAAATATAACAATCGATCCTCGACCGGTTCCGAGGCATAGAAGCTCCCCAGCTGGACCTTCGGTGAACTCAAGGCAAGTGATCTGCCCCCACCGGCCATTCTGATCGGCCAGAGTTTGAGACCGTTTAAATGTTTTTATATCCCAGAGTATAACTTTCTGGTCATCACCCCCGCTAGCAAGCAAACCACCTTCTCGTGCGAATGTGAGACAGTTGATAGGAGCCTGATGTCCCTCGAGAGTCGCGACCTGGCGATATCGCTTCAGGAACTGATTAGTAATGTTAACAATGCTGTGTCGATCAACTTCTTACAGTCTGAGGTTGGAGCACGTATTGGTCCAAAAATTGTTTAGTGCGCAAGAACATGGTGGAAAATGTGTGTTTCAGTAGAGGCTGTGAGTTTGAGAATGAAGAGATTTAAGAGATTTAAGCAATAAACTAACTATATCATAAGTTTTATTGTTACAGGCGAGACAATACGAACACTACTCTCGGAGTGAATTTGGACTCCTGGGATGAATGCCTTTAGCATCATTTTGAAGTCACCTCGTCTTTGCCATGAAATTAAAACCTTACAAGAAGAATTAACCCCTTAGGCGTTCAGACAACAAAAGCCTTGTCGTCTAAAGGATTAATCCTTTAGTGAGGTTTTTTTTGTCGTCTGATCGCCTAAGGGGTTAATTACAAGGCTTCTGTCATCTGGTCGCCTAGGGACCGTTGTTTTTGTCGTCTGATCGCCTAAGGGGTTAATTACAAGGCTTCTGTCATCTGGTCGCCTAGGGACCGTTAATTACAAGGTTTTTGTCGTCTGATCGCCTAAGGGGTTAATGACATGTTTTTGTTGTCAGAGCTCAAGGCTTACAATTACAAGCCTTGTAACTTTAAGGCTGGACTATATATCTATCTTAGGCGGTTTAAGGCTGGACTATATATCTATCTTAGGCGGATTCACTACTTGCTCAACTCATGGACAACTACCTGACCCAACCTCTCCCACTAATTACTCCTCGAGTCGAATTTGCACTACAGCCGCCAGGCCCTTTGCCAGTCACCACCGCTCGAATAGACTTCACAACACTAGGCCTAAAGATGCCAACTGGAAATTTCCATGTGACACCTGTCAACGACAATGAATCTGACATCGAAGTTGAATCTGACATCGAAGTCGACGCTAACACCACTTCAGACATCAATCTTCTGTTAGTGACAGGTCCCTCTCACAATAAAACAAATGACGACCTTTCGTCCCTATCGGAATCTGAAGACGATGATCACAGCCACGAGACGGAGAAAATCCGCAAGCCGGCTGGTGAGCCTGGCCGCCCCAAATCTGGAGGCTATACGCTGGAGAAGGAGATTGCATCTTGGGGATCTGATACAATAGCTAAAGTACATGTGAGTCATGTTATTTTCAATCATTTTACATGTCTGATATGCATCTGATAGGCATTTGTCCGAAATCAAGCCGACAAGTCGCTTGCAACTACACGGAGCTACCGAAACCAGGATCCTCTCAGAGTCAAAAGAATCTGTATTGAGGTCAGTTTCATGGGGTCTCTCAAATTAGATACTTATTTTGTTTACAGACTATAAACCATTATCCCATTGTCAGTAAATACCAGAACCAGTGGCCTGTTCGCGACATGCTCAAGTTATACTTGAAGAGCAGTTCTGCAGCACATCGCCAAGCAATCAAGGCACTGAATGGGAACAAAGGAAAGGGCCGTAGTTCAAACTGAACACCTCTTACATCTGTAGATGAATTAATTAGTTCCAACTGAATTAGTTTCAACTGAATGTCACGAAAAGGACGGAGATCAGATCAGATACCGAATGTTCCTTATAAGAATTAATTGTAGTTCTAGCTGATTGTTACAAGTTCTAGCTGATTGTACATATGGAGATCAAACTCGCTTCACAAAATGAAGATTTTTTGGAGTACAAACACGCCGTCCCTGTCGGACCTGTTGAACACACCTGAAGACGATGAATAGAAGTCAAGGAGATACATTCAATACACACTTTTTTAAAATGAAATCAGCCAGTTTGGCGTCCCGGCCACGCATGTTGACAACACGTCGGTGATCTACACCAACACGCATGATAATAATGTCACCTTTCCACATACTGCCTGATAGAGATAGGACGACTTTGTTCTTCGGCAGCCGAACATGGTTCTTGAAACAGAAAAGGAAGGTATTGTTCCTTCTTCCGGTGAAGACGCGAACTTCGCGAAAGTGAATGTATGGCTGGAGGCTATTGCTACCAGGGTCAAGGAGCCCTTGAAGGTAGGGAAATCGTTGATTCCTACCATCCTGCGTAATCACATTGACGAATGTTGGACGCTCGGCTGAGGCTCGATATAAGCGTGCTTGAATGAGTGGGTATGTGTGCTAGGATAGACAGAATGTATAAGTCAAAGTCTCACAGACTTCTTGAAATTGAGCTGTCACCATCTTTGTGGGGGAGAACGGCTGCGGATAGGTAGACATGTTCGATGGATGTTCAGATAATTCGACGGATATTGACAAGGAGGTTAAATACAGTCGGAACGAACAATAATTAATGATTGAAATGATGAAAATTCAAGGACAAAAAGGAGTGTTGGATTTGTAGTCCGGGCTAATGGCGCGTTCTAAACAAAACAATAAAATAAAATAAGTGAAGTAGAAGTACGGAGCAAAGTAAAATTCAACATGCCATGAGTACCTTCAACCGACTTGTTCGAAAAGCTCCCCCACCCGTGTCCAATCCTTGGGTAGACAAAGATTTTGAAATGAATTCCGAACCAGAAGACGAGGACTTGGATGCCGCCACTGCTACCCAGTTGCGATCCCCTTTTGAGCCTGCACTCAACCCGGGCCAGGCACCATCCCAGAAGCGTTCGGCTCTTCCAGAGGGAATGGCAACTCAAGTCAGCTCCGTACTCGCTTTCCGTCGGTCACAATCACCGGAAAGACATGGCACATTGCAAGTGGAAGAAGAAGCAGTGAGTTATTTTATATGCCAGTACATAGGTCTGTAGTGAACACTCCAAAGCGCTTGATACGTCATAAAGTTAGGGTGGTGGCATACGAAGATCCTAGACAAGCTCTCGAGCTTGAGGAATTGAAAGCTCAGGTAAGTATATCCGAGACTCCAGAATAATTTGGTATAACAGATTGTATTTAGCTAAGCACTCAACAAGAGATATTGTCTTCTTTCAAAAAGCAATTAGAAGATGCCGGCCACTTTGTACAGCAAGCACAGGAAGCACAAAAGGCTGCCGAAAAGGAGGCCGCAAAATTTGGAGAAGACGCACGTGTAGCAGCCGAATCTAAGCGGCAAGCTGAAGAGTATGCGCATAACGTAACGGAGGTGAAGCGTCAAGCCGATGAGCAAGCAGCCAAGGAAAGAGAAGCTGTACGGAGGGAGATGGACGATAGGATAGCGAAGGTGGTGGAAGATGCGGAGGTAAGAAGAAAGGCACTGGAGGAGCGCACAAAGATAGCTGAAGAGGCATTGAGGGTAGGAGCGAACATAGGGAAAAATGGGAAGGGAAAGGGAAAGGAAGTAATGGCTAATATAAGTGATGACGAGGATGACTTAATGGTTGAGGCCCAGTTGAGGGATAGAGAAGAGGAGACGGGCACGTCCGTGCTAGAGGCGGAAAAATGCCTAACAAACGACGTCGACATGGACAATGCAGATACACACAATGGAGGGAATGAGGTTGAAGAACCCGAAACCTCAATGCCTGGCGCATTGGACCACATTGTGCAGCCTAACGCGAGTAACAGTGAGGGAAGGCAGGAGAGTGGCCCACGGAAGTCATCGCCGAAGACGTCTGGAACTTTGGCGGTAGCAAAAAATATGGTGACTGCCACTGACTGTGTTGTATATTTTGTGGCACTGATTTGATCACTGAAGGTCCACGATTCGTATGTGCCTCCTATTCCCAAAGCAACTCGAGCGAGGAAACCGATAGGCGGTGCCGGACCCAGGCTGAAAGGAAGTCGCCCAAGCCCATCTCCTATGTTGAGAACGGGAGAACGCCAAACGTTTGCAGCACCTGCTTCTAGAGTGTCGAGGCCCAGAGAACACGAAAGTTCCATGGCACACGACGCCTCTGGAATTGGTTCTCGAGGCGACTCTTTCGAGGTAACTCATTGTGTCGTTATTATTATCCAATGCGTTATACGATTGAAAATTTTCAGGAGACATCGTTGGCGATGATGCAGATGATGCAGAAACAAATTGACCTCCTGATGAAAAATGCCAAACCTCAGAAACGGACTCCATGGAAGCGTCCTTCAGAGTTTAAAGTCGCATCCGACCGAACTCGGGAGAAAGAACGGACCAGTGCATTGGTGCGTCGATTTTTTGAGTAACTAGGATCAATAGCTCAAGTACTCTCTTGATAGAACTGGATACGAAAACAGATGAATAAGTTACTCATGATTGAGAAGGACAATGATATATTCGACTTTACCGATATCTTTAACCCAAAATCTTCGCAGGGACTTGAAATGGCCAGGTATGAAAAAGATCAGAGGGGTGAAGGGCCGTGTTTGGAGCCAATGGTTCCAAATTTCAAAGTGTTGGCTGGCAAGTGGAATGAGCAACTATGGATGCTGTTTCGCGATCACTGCATTGAGATGGGATACGCTGATGAAGCAGGACATATGCCAGAGGAAGACGAGGAAGAGATCAGGGAAATCTTTTTCCAACGCCTCACCCGGCTCAAATACTTGCTCAATACACATAAGCCCAAGATCGGCGAGACTGAGGGAGTTGTGAAGGAGCGAATTGATAGCACTCAGAAAAGAAGGTTGGCCAGACAAAGGCAACACAATCGACGACAGACAGTAAGCAGGCACCTGCTTTGCAAGGGCTGAGCTGACAAAAAACAGCTATTCAGGACACGGCTGAACATCTGTGAGGGACATTTGCCGTCGGAGGACTGCAGGAATCCCACTTCAAATGAGGTGGCATATAGTCATATCTACAGCATAATTGAGACCCTAGGAGCAGAGGGAATGAGCTCTGACGAGAGCGATATAGATCAGCAGGGTAGGGCGACTTTTATGGCAAAGCGGATGCCCTGGAGGGCTAAAGAGGTGACAGAAATGCTGGTGAAGGTGGACAAAGATTATAACCGAACAAATATGTTTGGTAATCAGAAGTCGGGAAACCCTGCACGACATCGCGAACGACGCAAAGGCAGGGAAACGGCAAGGAAGGCTCCAGGTAGAAAGCCAAGTAATTTCTACGACCAAGATTGGTACCGCGCACTCTCTGCGAAGCAGAAGATGGACCTTGGGAACGAGTCGGATGTGGAGCTTTTGGATATCGAAGACGATGACTAGGGAAGGTGTCAATAACTGTGGGTGTGGGTATGCTGGACATGCTTACATCGGCTTCCATCTTTCTGACAGTATCATACCCGAAATATATAGCTGACTCTGTATCACACTGAAATAAAATCTAAGATGTTTTTTTTGAGTGACGGCATCAAATGGAACACGTTTGAGAGCTTGTCCTTTCTAGATAGGGCAAGCGTAGAAAGCGTCCTGATCATGCAAGAAAGAATTCTGGAGTTGCTTGCTGATGATGCTGCCGGGGATGAAGAAGAAACTGGAAGACGACACTATGGGAGAGGGGATGAAGAAGTTAGCAGAGGAGATGAAGAAGTTAGAAGACGATAATATACCTGAGGACACAAAGATGGATTGTAAATTATCGCTCATGGTTGCCGTATGTGAATAAAAGTCTGATTATCTGTGATTTAACGATGGGATAACTGTAATGTGGTGCAACCATATCACAGGTGGGAGTTATACAATGTAAGCTAGGGCAACCAGCTCACATTATGAAGGAGATGAGTGAGGAAGACGGGGTGAGTTTACCTCGCTTAGTCATCCTCTCAGCCGAAGGCGCCGTTTAGAAAAAAGTCCGTTCACAGCGTCACCGAGCAAGGCCGTGTCGGACATTAAATCAAGTGATGACACGACTTTTGTTCGCTGCCACATCATCGCCTGTCTTGCTCTGGTTGCCCCAAAGCAAATTCGAAACCGTTCAATCTTATCTTTTGCTACCGCCATCGCTATCATGGACCGCTTCACATCTCTTGAACGGCTATCGTCACCTCACAGCTCCGTTCCTGAGGCCGGCGCTGGAGATGTTCAATCACTCTCCCTTGCTTCTACAGATGAAGAAGCGGCTCTCGCAGACACACCCTTGAAGGCACGAGTCTCAAGCTACGATGGTGACCACAAGTCGTATATGAAAGGCCAAGCTACATGTCGAGCTATAGGGTCAATGTTTTGGAGAGAGATCCACACTAGCCTTCAAGCGCCCCACAACACTCTCGCCGAACGAACTTTCCCTCCTTCCGCATTTACGGGTGCCAGCGATCTCTCGTTCACTCGTGTGGTGTCAAAAATGACTGATGTGTACTCGCGAAAATGGGTATTTAAGTTGGATCATCGAGAAAAAACATATGCAAGGTGGCTCAACCGCATAGGAGAATCATTTAGCCAAGTCACCGGGATTCCAGTTTTGCGAGAATGGAGAGCAGATAAGTGTAATGCCCCTGTCCTCGGCGGTAGCCCTGCAACGGGCCCCCTTAAATGCAAACCCGACATAATACTCGTGGACGCCAATTTCTCATTCGATCCGACTTGGCCACTCATCCACGCATTCGGCGAGATAACTAAACAAAACAAATTCCATCCAGAGATGGAACAAACCGTGTACACAAAATCACACGTTATGTTTTCTACACAGGAAAGTCGCCGTTTTGTGTGCTCCCTCGCACTTTATGGCGAGTGTGATCGCCATATTAGGCTTAGCGTGATAGACCGCGAGGGCGTCCTGTATCAGAAAATCCCCTTTGATGGCGGATTCGATAATGCAAGTATACTCATTCGTATCGTTGCCGGCTTCATGTGTGGTAGCGCGGCTGCTTTGGGGTATGATCCAACGGTTCAACTCAAGCCTGATGGCAGTGTCGACACGATCACCGTGACCGACCCAGTCCCGAGGACTTATTGCGTTGTGAAGAAGCTCCATGTCGCCACTGGAATCATTGGGCGGTGTACCCGTGTCTGGCAGGCTTATGACCTTGACAACCCGCGAAAGCCAGTAATCATCAAGGATGCCTGGCCCCTGGTCAGTCGAAGAGACTTGGAAGAGAAGGCGCTCCAACGTTTGCAAGGTATTCCGGGCATTCCAGTCATTGAACAGATAGCGACTGTAAAGCTCGCCCGTCGTCCTGGAGGTGGCTTGCATGAAGATTCTACAACAGAAGTTCGGCGATTTGCTTTGAATCCCTCGCCTAAAAATCGCGTACATCGTCGCGTCGTCATGTCCTCAGTAGGCCTGAAGATGATTAACTTTCGGTGTCTTTCTGAACTCATTGGCGCGTTCCGTGATGTTATCTCTGGTGAGTGATGGTCATACAAGAGTTTAAGACTTCCACCTTACAATTTACAGCCCACGGAGCTGCGTTGGAGAAAGGTGTATTGCATCGCGACATCAGTATCGGTAATATAATGCTATACGATGACGGGTGTGGGGAGCGCAAGGGCCTCTTGATTGACTTTGATCATGCCCGATTGGATGACGAACATTGCGAGGCCAATCCTATGAATGATGACGATGAAGAGGAGATGCAGGTGACTGGGCATCCCCAGCAAGCTCTGGAACGCACAGTAAGATCCGTGTTTTTGTTATTTGAATGCCACTTAATTAGTATCACGATCCAGGGCACTGCACCTTTCATTTCCATTGCTGTCCTCATGCGCAGAAAGCAGCATGAGGGATGTCATGATTTAGAATCCATTTTTTACAGCTTGATCTATGCACTCACCATTTTCAAAGGTCCCGGTGTCATGCGCTTGGAAGCGGATTATAAAACGCTGTCAAGTATGCCTCCTGTTCTTGAATGGTTCAATCTTCAAGAAATGGATCATTCTTTCAACGCCATGGCACGCCGGAAGATGGGTCATCTATGTGATTTTGACGTCAGCATTGTCGGAAAAATGGACAGTTATTTCCAATCTCTTGCTCCATTCCTCCAAGACCTCTTGGATGCATTCTTCCCTAATTCTAAATTCCTCGACAATAAGATGACGCACTCGAAGATGATCGAACTCTTTGATGGGGAATACACTAGGCTCAAGGCGTACGAGGACGTAACAATGCAAAAAGGGAAGAGGAAGCGCATGACCTCGAATATGGTAGTGGACCCATGAAGGTGAAGAGGAGACATGTTGTAACGTGATTGTATGCAATACAGGTGAGACTATGTTTCTTTTAGATGTTTCATCAGTTCCGACATAACAATCCCAGGTGTATCCATTCTTGTATAGTATCTGCCCTCGACTTGTATCGTCATCGCCCTTTGTATCGCCCTTTGTATCTTTTCCGAAATTTTTGAATGCTATGTGTTTTGACTGTTTTGACTATTTCACATCAGTACCACTGCCATAAGGCTATCCCTCGTCATATTGGCACAGTCTTCTCATATTGGCACAGTCTTCTCATCAGAGTGTAGTGTCGCATCTTCTGGTTGCCCTAGAAGATGCCTCTTCTTATTTCAAAACTTATTTCAAATTTTACGTGGGTCAACATTAGGTATATTCATAATACATACTATACTGATTATCAAAATCACCATCGACGGAAGTAAATTTGACGCGGAGCTCTGCCAATTGAGTTTTGTTCAACTGTTGAAAGAAATCTGAGTCGGTAAGCCTCTCTTCAAGTTCTCGAAAGTTACTAACTCACTTTTTGACTGCAAAGTCGACTCGTCGAGCATCATGTCCACCCATATTCACAAGATCCTTTGGATCACGCTTGCCAATACGCGTAACAAAAATATCTCCCCTCCACGTTTTCCCGGAGCCAATATATTCCAATGTCTGGTTGGTCGGTAAGGTGGAGCCTTCCTTGCATGAAAGCTGGAATTCGTGACATTTTGAACCTTCCAGGACAGTGAGCTTGAAGTAATGGATATGGCTATTCTCCCTGAATGCACCGCCAGCCTGTTCAAGCTTCACCTGCTGATCATCTTGGGTGATAACCTTGTAGAAGAAAGGCTTTCCCTCATCATATCGGTACAGTCTTCCCATCAGAGTGTAGTGCTTGACCTGGTGTATATTAGTGAGCAGTTTGATAACCAAATGCGTTGAGTTCACCCTCTTTGAGTAGAGAATAGCGGTCTTTCGTGGCATTTGGATTCGAGCGTATATTGATTCGAGTGGATTGTGATTTGAGTAGGTTTTTTAAGACATCTTTATTACAATACATTACAATAAACTACTCATTTCCATCGATGTAAAGTCAATGTTAAGAATGTTGCGTTGAATTCAATGTAAAGCCAATTGTTAAGAATGTTACGTTAATGCAATAGATCCGGCAACAACAAAGTGCCCTCTTCATAAGATCCTTTTCTTCAAGTGAAGAACAGGTTGCTTTTGAAGAGGGTATACATTACAATAAATTATAATGGAAATGATAATTTATTGTAATCGATGTAATGTCAATGTTAAGAATGTTGCGTTGAATTCAATGTAAAGCCAATTGTTAAGAATGTT
>Ga0209139_10000791_pt1 | contig 11373 bp, 12 predicted proteins | sample BogFormECP14_OM3_FD_188246 | JGI IMG/M metagenome (GOLD analysis project Ga0209139, IMG submission 188246) | Bog forest soil microbial communities from Calvert Island, British Columbia, Canada - ECP14_OM3 (SPAdes) (version 2) | ecosystem: Environmental > Aquatic > Freshwater > Wetlands > Bog ...
ACGCACTCTGGAGACCGAGTTGCACGACACTTGAAATCGACATTTCCTTGTGATGGATTCACATAAGGAACCCTCTTCACAATTTGAACGCCTCTTCCACAATTCCACCATTGATTCCCATCTGCGCAATTAGTTACGACAACTGAGGACCATACATGCTCTTGGATAACTATAAGCCGACACTAGAGCTCCAATGTGCATCAAGGATGGAGGATGGTGAGATGATGAATTGTGTTGTACTGTATGGATCGAAAACGTTTTTGCGATTGCAGGCGCCTCAGCTTTGCGGACAGCACCTTGATTTCTCGTGCGCAGAGAGAAACAAGAGCTCACTTCAATCAGCCTTTTCAATTGTTTTCAGCTTCGAGACGAGTCCTTCGATCTCCCGCGCTTGCTCCTTCACAGTTGAAACTTGGTGGTGGAGGACAGTCAACTCACGTGCTTTGCTTTGCAGAAAGTCTGTAATCTGCCCCCATTCGATGCCGGATGGAAAAACGTTGCCGATTAGATCCACTAACCACTGTATTTCTAAGCTCAGTCAGTAAGAATCACACGGTTGACAAACCAGTTGTTGCATCGGTTATTTCTGGTCGTCCCAAGACAATATCCAAGGTCGTTGTGATTTCGAAATCGAGAGGGGGAAGGCCAAAGCTGTTGGCCGGTTCAGCATTAGCGCCAATTTTACCGAGTTGTTTGACAAGGACGCGATTTCCAAGTCGTTCAGCAATATTCAGGGCCGTATCACCATTCGTGTCTTGTGCGTCGAGCACATGTTCGCGAAAAGACCATAGACCTTCTCATCCTTCCATTTTCACGATAAATTCGAGCAATGATTGGAGATAATGGGAATGCCAGAATGAAGGATCTCGCGTAATCGGAAGAGCGAATCGTGGTTGAGATAAGGATTCGCTTGTATAAGATGAAAGAGAGCAGTTTCGCCAACATAATTGACTCTTATCGGGCTTGCTCCCTTCTGGCTGAGGATTTTGGCTGCAACTATTCAGCCTAAGGCAGCAGTTCGGTGCAATGCGGTATTTCCGTCCTCATCGATGGTCACATCAATTTCGATATCGGCTTTTCTCGCCTCCGTCAGCGTCTTGATCGTTTTTGACTTGAGGGAATCAGGTTCGAGGAACAGACTGCTCATAAGGGCTTTGGACAGATAATATTTGATGGTACTTTAAGGCAGTACAGGGGGGAGAATCGAAAATTTTGCCAGGTCGTTTCAACTTCATCACATTCGCAGGGGATCGTATTCATATTGGTGGAAGACCAATCAGGAGACGAGAGTTGAATCACAGAGCAATATTCCCTGAGTGATACCCCTCGGATAATGGCGAGGTCAGATTTAACTCACATCAGTCTGGCAAAAACGCTTTGAGAAAGAAAGTGAGTACAATACCTTAGCGAAAATTCATGGAATTGGCCAAACTGGAGGCAGCTGAAATCGACAAAAGTTCAATTTTTGATAGTCATGCGCTACGTCATGCACATAACCTGACCGAAAGGTATCGATAAAGAAGTATAAGGGTATGCAAAAGAACTGTGAACAGTCCTTGTGGCAGAATCGTCAACTAATTTGGAGTTGTGTCAGGAAGTATCACGTGTGGTTTGCGGTGGCTGAAGTGGGGGTTAGCGTTTGGTCTATGCTCTGGGCTGTGACTGATTAGTTCGTCCATCTTTTTGACGGAGATACCACTGATTTGCTACAGTGACAGACTTTCCAACGAAATTCTGCACATCATCATACATGCTGGCAATAGGCCATAATTGTATCATTTGAGCGACATCCTCTTCCCAATGGAAGACAGGCTCCGCATTCTCCTTTGTCTTATTTGTCACGTTACGTGACAAATAGGGTTAGGTGTGTAACCAAATGTAGGCTCAGGAGGCTTGAGCGGTCTAGCTTATGTGGTTGCGATGTAGTGTAAGTAATAATCGTATAAAGCGAGGTTGAACCGACTATTTACACTACTAGTACTAATATCATTACAAGGGGTTTGTGTCGCTGGTAGGACTAAGAGTTGAGAATTAAAGAAAATTTGGAATGGTTTACTAGTACTAATTGTACTAATTGTGTGGAAAAAGTGACAAAGAATTCTTCAGCCTCGACAAACCAAAGTGAATACCCAGTCGAAGGAACAGTACTACTGTCTGCAAAGGCCCCAGGCACTATCCGCACTGTAGCATACAGAAAGACTGGTGATCCACATCAGTTCGAGTGAACTTGAACTTGACAGTTAATTCTAGCTAGTACCAGCGGTGCTAAAATGTAAGACTTAGCTAGTACTACAAACTCACCGAAAAGCGACCAAAATGTGAAGCAATGTTCTGTGAAAAATTCTAGTAATGTCGGTCATTCCTCCGAAGAGTCTTAGTCACTGGCAGTTCTAGTGCTACTATTGTGGTAGTACAGGCATTTGGATAGTAATGTACATGTATTAGTATGGTATGAAACGATAGAACATTCAAACCACTGCTAAATTAAGTACGTATTCATGCTTTATATTATTCAAGTTTTACTACTGCCAAAAAGCAAGAACAATAGTGGCTCGTACTGCCTGTCGGGGGAGTATTTCCGTAGTACTGGCTGTACCAATACTGCTTCTCTCTCCCACTAATACTACTACCATTTCGGAATGAAACCGGCATACCGGCACAACCGCGGAACTAAGTCTCGCTACAGTATCAAACCTTGCATCCCTAACACCGATGTGCCAGCCACGAAGGTTCCTGTGTGTATTGGAGACGGGGGAATGACTGGTGATACGGACGTTGGCTTTTTCCTCCGCTTCTTCGGTACATTGGGTTCTGAGACGAGAAAAGCACAGACTTTTTGATCAGGAAATTAGAATTTTATAACATCTGGGGGTCACCGTAATAGGGCGATTAACAATTCTTTTCTACAGTGTATAGAAATGAGGTTAACCAGTGATTATGAATCGTCGTAGTATCAGTAGTAGTATTAGTGGGAGGGAGAAGCAGTAGTATAGTATAATCGAAGGATGTCAGGTTCGGGACGACAGGTCAATAGGACTGAGGAGCATTTCTGGCTACTATAAATCGTCCGTTTAATCGCGTAAAATTTCCTTCTCGAGCAGAAGAGCCAGACATTTGATACACCACTTCCTCCTCAGTTCCGTATCTTCCTCAGTAGATTCTGTAAACTCAACAAAGTACCAAACTTTTTGGAACACTCAACGGGGACGAAAATCAAATCTCTTGCATTCTGAATTCAATAACGTCCACCCTCCATTTTCTCCAACGCCGTCCTCGAATCTAGTTGTAGTGACACTGAGTGCATGCAATAATGCTAGTATGCAGCTTTCATTCCCTAATAGTAATAGTATTAGCGGGAGAGAGAACCAGTAGTGGTATCGCCAGTGCTAATGAGATACTCCTCCCATTTAATTTAGCAGTGGTTTGAATGTTCTATCGTTCCGTACCATACTAGTACTTGTACATCACTCTTCGGAGGAATGACCGACATTATTCGAGTGTTTCACACAACATTGTTCGCATTTTGCGTGCATTTCGGTGAGTTTCTAGTACTTGTACAGAAGTCTTACGTACTTTTTAACACTGAAAGTACTATCTAGAGTTAACTATAAGTTCAACTTCATAGACTCGAACTGGTGTAGTTCACCACTAGTTGTACCTGGGGAAGATCTCGTGACAATATTGAATATGTTCTGATGAACTTGAATAAGCACGCCAGTAGTAAATTCAGCTAGGTATTACCACTTATCAAGTTGCTAACACTACTGGACCCCAATTGGTAGAAGCAAACCATTGGGACTTTGGGGAAAAAAATGAATCTGCTCGAAATTACGAAATATTGCGAGGATCTGGTGCCAAGCTGGAACAATGCCCCCATGTTGGACAGTAGTACTACTCGTAGTACTATTAGTACGAAATCCCTTCGAACTGCAGTCACCATCATCTACTCATATATAGTGCAATGCAACACTACTAGTGATAGTAAATTTGGAGAGGTTCTATACCATAGTATGTATACTAGTAGTACCCAAACTATTATATTTTTTAGACAGGCTGTAGACATCATTTCACATAACAGTGGTCACGCAAGAAACCTCAATCTCATTTTGATCAACAAATTTGCGCCGGAAGCTGAGAATACCATAGCCGCTTCGGTTATTGACATCGGCATCACTAAGTCTAACTCCTCCCAACTTTGGTCTTTTCCACACTAGACCTACGTCGCCGTTTTGCGTCGAAGCTACTTGAGCTGGACGGGCAAGTTTTGAGACCCTAGACAATTAGTCTAGTAGTACCTCTTCCCACTGAGCATTCTCTCCTTCCTACACCCTCTCTTCCTGAGCTGGAACCTTACCGCCCCCAAATATTGACGGAGCGGAAGTTGCGGTCGGAGCAAGTTTAATGCCAGGAGTGTTATACATTCCCCAGCTTAAGCCATGTCGGAACTCCTGTCGGAACACTTTTCGTTTCACATTCGGTGGGGAGTCCAAATTAAATGGCGGACTGGAGCAAGTTAGCTCCCCGATCGGAGTAAGGCATTTAAATGTTGGTAAAATACGTCGAACCCAATATCTTTTGGTAACTTGCAATGAACACCATTATTGAAATTGAATCTTATCAATTAGAACATTGATGATGAGAGACTACCAATTCCGCAATGAATAATTAAAAATTGGGGGAAAAAATCACGATCGGAACAGTCATCCCAACTGTTCGCACAGCAGCTTGTTCCGACGCCAATTTCCACCTCCATCAATAATTCTCCAAGAGCTCCGCAAATAGTCGGAATAGAAGCGAAATGGTCATGTTCGTCAATTCCGCCATTCAGATATCTCAATTCATAACTCAGAGCATGGGGTGAATCCAGTTCCTCCATTACCCCCAGGCCCTCGCTGAGCTAGGTGCGCAAGCCCTAAGCCAGTAGCTAGGGCATGGGTACGAGGCTAGCCAAGGGTTTGACCTCCGGTGCCCAAACCATCAACTGTTTCTCGAATGGACTCTCATCAGTGAATTTGGGCAGAGTCAATTACTTATCAAAAATCCGGTACATTCGATTACTCTCTTCAGAACAACCGACCACGTTAATCGAGATTTGGAATCGCGCGCAGAGCGGAACGGTGGAAATCGTTGCGCTATTATGGAAGGAATTGATACAGCGCCCGTGCATATTAGGAGGCCACAATCCCTTAAAGATGTCGATGCAAATGTTCATTTCGTACGCACTGTGGAGTACCCAAATCAAATGACATCCTTACGTTCTGACGTTAACGTCGAACAAGAGCCCAGGCCTAAAAAGAGGAGGAGGAAGACGGACGTTGCCGGATTGTCGGAGGACGCTGATCTTGAAAACAATGAGCTCGAACGTATGTGTGCCGTGTTATGTGCTTTTCGTTAATTAGCAGAGTTTTACTGGCCAGAAGACGTCATTATTGAGGAAATTCAATCCTTTGCAACTGCTTTTAATTATGACGGAAATGCAGTTACTGTCATGTTCGAAGCAGAGGAGTCTGGGCCCCTCTGGGAGCGCCTGTTTTCGGCTTGGTGCGATGTTCGTGATATCCTCCAACAACGGTCTGCGGTTCCCCCTGAGCGAAGATTCAAAGAAAGAATCCAGATGATTCGTCTCTCACGGCTTTTCCACGAAGTAAGGGGGTACCTCTCTCACTGCTATGTCTATTACTTATATTTCATAGACAGACGAAGCCATTCGGTGAAGTGACGATCGACTGGAGCGCAAGTACTTTCTACGAGGAGTTAGCTATGAAGGCGTGCAAGAAAGATAAAGAATTGTCCATGAATTCAGCTCAGACATCTCAACGTACGGAAAAGTTTCATGGCAAAACAGATCCATTTGTGAAAAAACTCAAAAGGCAAATCAAAAATCACGTCAGGAGGGCAAATCGCTGGGAAGACATTCTGGTGCGCCTTGGAATAGCAGGGATCGTGTTCGCTAATTGGATACCCCCTTCGTGGTTTGCTGCAAGCGACGAGGATTTTGGAAGAGTTCTTAAGAGACTCTCGGGAAAGCGCGATTGGCTTCGAGCTATGGTGTACAATGCATTAGGATCGAACGCTGCCAGCCACTTCTATGGCGATCAAAATAGCAGACCACTTTCGCCGTTGGACTGTTCACCCCAAAGGCAGGTTGAGGATTCGGCGATACAAACGGAGATCAGGCTTCTACGCGACAGGCTAGCAAATGCCGAAAAGACTATCGATGAGCTTGAAATGAAGCATCAAAAGGAGGTGAGGCCTGTGTTTGTATTGTGTCTCACCGTTTTCTTAGATTGAGATATTAAAAGGTCACTTAGACGAGGCCCTGTTGGAGAACAAAACCTTCAAAGAAAAGGTAATATATCAATGCAATTGTGAGAATACGGAGAATTTACCGAGCTAGTTGACGGGCAACGATAATGTGAGTACACGAGATGAACCTGCGAATGAGAAGCGGGGTCGTTCGGAACCGATAGATATTTCACCCACCCGATTTGAATGGACAGACGACGATGGTTTCGTTGTTTTTGAGACCCCTGACAATTTGGAGGCTTGTCATTCCCGGCCCGAACCTTCTCCTCAACAATGTGTGGATGGAAGCACGAAGGCTATATTTCAGTCTGGTACTTCCAAAATCATTGCTAGTCCGATGAGTTAATCTAATAAGATCCTGCACTTCAAATGACGGCGAATGCTCTTGTATTCAACTACTCTTCCATGAACTGCGAGGTCGTTAACATCGTGGAGGACGGCCCGTCAGAAGAGGATGGCACGTCAGATGAGGGTGGCCCGTCAGAGGACGTCTACCGGATCGCGATCGAGAGTTCGCTCTATAACTTTTACAGTCGGAACGTTCACACAGTTTGGGGTATTTTGGACACAGAGGAAAATTGCCAAATCCTGTGGGATTGGTATTCCTCTTACCTCACATCTCCACGTCGGTCACATCCTATGATCGCGGTCGTTCACGGCCAGCTTGCGCTTGCAGCACACTACAAGGGTGAAGAAATTTGGAGGCAATATTATTCTCGACTCTCTCGTAAAGAAATCGCCCCTGGATACATAACATTCGAGACATTTATCGCACTTTCCCTGTTGGTAGAGAACCCCAAAATTGATTTCCAAATGCTTATCCTGCGGTGTTAGGCGGTTGTTCGCGGCTATAAAAGCTCCAAAGGTACCTAGTTTCCTTTGTGTCGTGCAATCGCTTTGAGAGGCTTATACTGTGTAGATGGCCTGTCTTTGGTTTCCGAAGCCATAACCATGATCAGGGAAATCCATAAAAAAGTCCAAAACGGAGAATCTCTGGAGCTCTTCGTTCACGGAAAGGAGTCTCCCTTTCCCATCAATACAATTTTGCGGATCAGCAATCTATGCTTCGACGCACTTTGCATTGCATGTCACTATTTTCGAATGAAAGTGGAATTGAAAGTTTTGCCTTCTGAACATTGTAATTTCGATGACATTCGTCAATGGTTCAACAGGCTTACTAACGAGGTACATCATCAATCTAGTAAACACATTCTTACGTTGGTTATAGCGACCGCCCATTTCCTCGGGGCCCGCCACAGAGAGCCAAGGCCACACGAACCTAGTACCATACATCATTAGTCTTATTTTGATCTATAATCAATTTCTAGCTGATGCAATTCTAGAATTGGTGCGTTAGTCGGGATTCCTCACTTTTGCTGATGCTTTATAGGATACTCTTTCACCAGATCTTCGAACGTTTCAGGCGCTTGAAGTTATCGCGCTCACTTACGTCACGAAACTACATGAATGGTATGCTGCGTCTCATACTAGGATACGTCGTTTCCTCGAACCTTTGGCGCGAGCGGTATTGTCTCATCATTTCAATCACCTTCTTGCTTTATTTTACCGGCCATCGCTCTGGATTTCGACCAGATCCTCAGATGTGGGGCTGACGGGGAGCCGACCATCCATAACGACGCTTTTTCGACCAGCTGCAATGGTCCTCTACCGTTGTAAGTATGGAGGGACGTATGTGGGTCTTTTTAAGCATCCACTTGAGTTATGTATTACCGCCGCAGTTAGGATCCGTCGATACTCTAAGTTGACTGGACGTTATGAGGACATCAATGACTGTTGGAAGATAATTTTGGACGGTGGTTGGAAACATCTCCAACTGTCTGGGAGTGGATCAACCTCTGTGCAACAATTCTCTACATGGAGTACCAGTACATAGATGGAATTTACAAGTTTATAGTGCCATACAATATAAAATCAGTCGCTAACCGCCTATTATGTCCCTCCTACTGTGACTCGAACGTTTCGTAAAGTACAGTTAACGAGAAATATGAATGACGTCGTACCATATCGAACTCAACCACTCAAGCCTTTAGCCCACAGTTCCAACAAATCTCGTCCTTGTCTGCCGGCTGTCCACAGTGCCTGCAGGAGTAACCATTTGCCAAAATATTGCGGAAACGCGAGGAAATACACTGCCTTCCACAGTGCCAAGGACCCGGACAAAGAAGCATGCGATCTTGGCGGATACAGTCGATATCGACCAGCCCTTCAGATATATAACTTGACTGAAACCTTATTTCCTATGAGATGAGAAGTGCATCGGTAAGGAACTCACTCTAGGATGTTTGGAGTTAAGGGCACGCGACTTCCGACCTTGACTCCTTGTGGGATCTTCCCCAGTTGGGCTTCCGCAGAATCAGCCGATTACCCCCAAATTGCAGACGAGCATGTGACATCGGAGTGGAGCGAAATCAAATGCTCAGCCAATGAATTGACTCGTGTTTCCAAAGCCTTGTCTGACGACGGTTATGTAAGTATCATCCCGAGCTGTTGTGGGCCGCTCCCCGATTTTGTACTTGAAAAGGATCCCAATTCCCATTAGCACGGTGTACTTCCGTTTTCGGAGGTTCAATTTTCAAGCGCCTGTTCCAACACCTTGACTTGGCAACATATACTCCCGAATTTTCTAATTTTCCTCGATGGTCGGCGCCAAGAGATAGGGTGGGCCCTGGAATACCGATTGAACGCGATCTCGGGAGCGTTAGCGATAGGCGAAACGAAACACGATCGTAGGAATCAATTTTCATATCCGTTCGTGCCTGCAAGAAGGGATTGTGTGCAATAGAGGTCCATCCAAGGCAGACGAAGCCCGTTGCATGCGAGAGAGAAGTTTGGTGTGGGCGGCAATTTGATGATCACGATAGAGGTTTCTCGTGCCGTGGCAACTTTGTCTGACTCGCCGCTTTTGACCATCCATTTGCAGAGTCAGCTTGTTTCAAGGACAGAGTCTCTCTTTCATAGGATGTAAGCTCGATGCTGGTGTTCATTTTCGGTGGCCAGTGAAGCTCAATTCTCGGTGTCACAGAGGGGAATCGGAAGCGTCTGCAACGCCGGTGATCGAATGGCCCCGGAGGTCATCAATCCGTCCGGCAATCAAGGTCGACTGGCAGCTCGAGCTTGTAGATCGCTTGTGTCCTCCGCCGGGGCCAGGCTCCAGTTACATCGCGACGATTAGAGATCCCTGGTCTTCGTTGCAGAATCTCTTACTGGTTTGTGTATATTCTGTTGAAAACATGCCCCGATAACCCAACCCAACTGATGACGATGTTCGGTGCTTTAAAAATGGACTTAAATATCGCAATTGACGGTTGGATTGACCAAGACGGCGCATGGCACGGTCGATCAGACTTCCTGCTTCCTGGGATGAAAATCCAGTCATACTGAGAAACCGGACAGCAGGAGGTACATATCTAAGGCATGCCTAAAACAAATTATTGACCAAATGAACTGACTGTGCATCATATTCCCCTCAACATTTCTTGGCTGCGCAATAACTTTGCACAATCCATGAAGGTCCATCTCGGGATAGGTGTAATAATCGCCCCACGCTGGCACCTTGATGACTTCGATTTCGCGCTGAACCACGAAGTCTCCAGGAGGGGGACTGTCGGAAGCTGATTTGACGCTACCTGATTATTCTGTCAGGGCCCAGGAAACCAACCGACATCTCTAGATAGTATAGCTATACGCGTCGGTCGTGGTGAGAGGGGATCTGTGGTTATACCTATTAAGAAATAGAACCTGCTGAAACCAGCATGTTTTCTTTAAGAGCTGAGCCGAATGTTCGAGGCCATTCTTGCTTTCAGGAGGCAGGGTAGCGGAAAGGATGCGGAACATGTGAAGTTTGTCCCAGTCAGTTATCATTGCGCCGATCAAAGAGAACTTATATTTCTTTCTCGAGTCCCAGATAATGCCACGTAAAGGAGAAAAACCTTCAAGCCGAACCTGTCTTGAAACGGAAAAGTTGATGACTTTAATAGCGCCTTGAGATATGTATGTTGTTGCCGTGGCCGCTACGTTACCGGCTTGTGAGGGAAAGCGCAAAACATATACATAAAAGTACGCAGACGGAAGTTGGAAACGGCGGGACGGCGCAAAAGGCTTTCGCGCTGAAACCGATATTACATCTTCCATGCGACCGATGTTCGATTTGGTTGATAAAATCAAGCGCCGAATCAGGTAAGTGTTTGCTATTGGGCCAGGATATGAGCAGAGACCCCCTCAAACACTAAAATCTTTTCAAAACTTTATTTCTTCTCCATGAGCGCCAAATGATAAATGTCCTGAATTCTACGTCGGACAGCGTTCGGGTCATCTTCAAATACTTTTGCCTCAATCTCTCTCTCATGCTACACGGAATTTGAATTATCCAGCTCATGACTATCCTTTAGATGGCGCGGTTGCTAATTTCACTGGCATATGCAATCAAATAATTCGGATCCCTGGGGAAGGACTGTTTTGACTGGATGACTTTGTAAAAGCGTGTCGCCAACTTTGTAAAATTCCCTCCCCCACTTTGTAAAATTATATTCCCCACTTTGTAAAAGCGACAAGCCAACTTTGTAAAAATTCCCGTCCTTTTTGTAAAAGCGTGTCCCCAACTTTGTGAAAGCTTCCCAACTTTGTGAAAGCTTCCCCAACTTTGTGAAAGCTTCCCCAACTTCAACCGCCACTCCCGACCCCAATTCACGTGCCGGACAGACTACCCATAAATCGGAACGCGGAACTTCAAAATTCTAACCAACCATTTTTGGGCTGGAGAACAAGAAAAGTTAAAAAAAAAAAGAAAAAGGCTAAGTTTGGAGTGATTTATCCCCCACAATTAACAATTTAACGATTGCGGAATTAATTTTGACGGTCTGATCGATGCCGACTTCACCGTCCATGGGGACCCCGTGCAGCTATCGTTCTAATTACGGTCCTATCGCTTCATATTTTATATTTACCCCTGAGTACAGCTGGTTACCGGCATGCCGGCAGCCCAATTATAATAGTACGAAACGCCGGTCCTCTCTCTTACGATATCGCCGCGCACAGATCACAAAGTGG
>Ga0209139_10000792_pt1 | contig 11363 bp, 7 predicted proteins | sample BogFormECP14_OM3_FD_188246 | JGI IMG/M metagenome (GOLD analysis project Ga0209139, IMG submission 188246) | Bog forest soil microbial communities from Calvert Island, British Columbia, Canada - ECP14_OM3 (SPAdes) (version 2) | ecosystem: Environmental > Aquatic > Freshwater > Wetlands > Bog ...
GCCGCTGCATTTGTTGAGGCTTGAAGTTCGCGATAGCAAAAGAAAGCATGGCCAAAGTCAACGACAATGCCGGCAAATCCGAGCAGCGTGATCATGAAGAACGCTACAACGGGGATCATTTGCCCACGCTGGTCTTTGTATATTTTGCGGAAGTACGAACTGCTGTTCTGGTTCATTGGACGATCTCCGTTGTTTGCACCCTGAGAGTACAACCGGGCAAAAGGTTGGCACCGTAGACTGCAAGGCTGCATGGATAGGTGACCGTCATCTGTGCCGATTGTCCCTGAACAAGGTTGGCCACGCCGGAAGTGCACGAAGTCGTATTGGAAGCGTATGGGGTTCCATTCAGCACAAAACTGTACTTAAGACTCGTTGTCTTGAGAATCGGCGCCGCATTTTGAAAGGCTGTGACCGCAGCAGCGCAGGGGTCCGTATACGTCGGGCTGCTCCGCATAATCGCAAGCAACTGCGCGCTGGTGTTCACCGCGTTCGTCATCACCAGGTAGTTGTTGAGAGTGAAACCAAATGTTGAGATGCCGGTGACGACGATCAACAGAATGGGTGCGCATAACGCGAACTCGAGAAGGGACTGGCCTTCGTCGCTACGGGCGCGGAAGTGAGCGCGGATTCGTTCACGCAGGGAGCGAGTTTTGATACTTGCTCCTGGTGTTGCCGCGGTGTGGGTTATAACGTTCATGCATCCACCCTTCAGGGCGTTTATTTCAATGGGCAGTATCTTTTATATTTTTGATTTAGCCAAAGTTCAATCCAACAAGAGTTACATCCGTCTGTGTCGCATGCGGTTACTTTCGTAAGGAAATGCAGCTGCAGTGTGCTTGTTTATTGAGGTTCGTTCTGGTTACGACGATGGTTCCCAAAATGGGAATTCTTAGCTGGTGCGCTTGCGAAGTATCAGGATGGTAGTGAGTGATGCGCGGACGGACTATTTATATACGGTAGTTGCGAATTAGAGTAAGGTTCATTTTGATCCAACGGCACCATTCAGAAGTGCAATTGTCATGCGGTTGGCATTGAAGTTGGCCTTGCTGGACTGCGCCTAAGTTTGTATTCGGGTCTTGTATTCAGCGTGTTGCGAGGAGGAGATGCTTGTATCAGCCAGAGACTTATGTGATTGCTCTCTCATTCATGGTCATCAGCATGTTGTGTTGGGGATCGTGGGCAAATACGGTCAAGCTTTGTCCCGGTTATCGGTTCCAACTCTTCTACTGGGATTATGTGATTGGCCTCATTCTTGGCTCGCTGATATGGGGATTGACTCTGGGCAGCGCGGGGGAGACTGGCCGTTCATTTTTAGCAGATTTGACCTACAGCGATAGTAACCATATATGGTTGGCTGTTCTGGGCGGAATTATTTTCAATGTTGCGAATTTATTGCTGGTGGCGGCGATTGACATTGCCGGACTGGCAGTTGCGTTCCCGATCGGGATCGGCCTTGCGCTGGTGATTGGTGCGCTCAGCAGTTACATAATCTCGCCTGCCGGAAATCCGATCATATTGTTTTGCGGTATTGCTCTGGTAGTGGCTGCTATTGTGCTGGATGCCGCGGCATATCGTCTGCGTGAGGCGACACAACAGAAGTTGAGCCGGCGCGGCGTGATTCTAAGCCTGATTGCAGGCCTGCTGATGGGCTGCTTTTATCCCTTCGTGTCGAAGGCGATGAGCGGCGAGGGCGCTCCCGGACCGTACGCAACGTCTCTTTTCTTTGCGCTGGGCGTGGCGGCGTGCTCTCTGGTGGCGAATACTTTATTGATGCGGCGTCCGTTGGATGGCAGGGAGCCGGTAGCGATGTCGGGCTATACGGCTGCTCCTGTGCGATGGCATCTGTGGGGAGTTGTCGGGGGCGCGATCTGGTGCACTGGCGCGGTGTTGAATTTCGTTGCGTCTCGCGCACATATTGTTGGTCCTGCAGTGTCGTATTCCATTGGGCAGGGCGCCACTATGATCTCTGCGTGTTGGGGTGTTTTTATCTGGAAGGAATTTGCCGGTGCGCCGGCGCGGTCCAAGACTTTGCTTGTCTGGATGTTTGTGCTCTTTATTTGCGGATTGACTGCTGTTGCACTTGCGCCACTCTTTTAACTCATTTGCGATTGAAAGGAACTACACGACAGATGCGTCTTTCGGTTTGTTCGGTCCTCGTGGCTGCGGTTCTTGCAGTTCCCATTTTGGCACAGGATACGCGCAGCGCTCCTGTTGGACAGCAGATTCCCGCTCCGGGATGTTTGACGCAGAGAGGCGCGTGGGAAGGTGGGTCGAGGCCATGCACGCCGCAGGATTTTGAGGAGTGGCTGAAGGATATTACTCACTGGCGAGCAGAGCGGAAGATTCGCATTGGATACAGTGGCGAGCGCTATGAAATGCCGGCCTTCAAGTGGGCGCAATCGGCGTTTATGCAGCCGCAGATGATGGTGCAGGATCGCTATTTCTACGATCCGGTAGCGGGGAAGTACACGGTGGATCGCTATCTCGATGACCTGGAGAAGCGCTATGGAGGCATCGATGCGGTGCTGATCTGGCCTACGTATCCGAATATGGGGATCGACAACCGGAACCAGCATGACATGATCCGATCGATGCCGGGAGGACTCGATGGCGTGCGCGCGATGGTGGCGGATTTTCACCGGCGTGGCGTGCACGTTCTGTTTCCGATGATGATGTGGGACCAGGGGACGCGCGATCCCGGTGTTCCGTGGCCACAGGCTATTGCCGAGATGATGAAAGAGATTGGCGCGGACGGGATCAATGGCGATACGCAGGATGGAGTTCCGCTGGCCTTTTCGCTGGCTGCGGACAAGTCTGGACATCCGCTGGTCTTTGAGCCGGAAGGTAGCCCGAGCGATGAGGCGCTTGCGTGGAACGTGCTTACCTGGGGGCAGTACAAATTTGATTTTGCGCCAAAGGTCGATCGCTTTCGCTGGCTGGAGCCACGGCATCAGGTGAATATTTCTGACCGCTGGAATCGCGATAAGACGGATGATCTTCAATATGCGTTCTTCAATGGTGAGGGCTGGGAGAGTTGGGAGAACATCTGGGGCATCTGGAATGGCATTACGCCTCGTGATGCCGAGGCTACTCGCCGCGTAGCCGCGATTGAGCGGGCTGTCGCGCCTTTTTTCGCGAGCGACGGATGGCAGCCGTTTTATGCCACGCATCTTTACGGTGTCTTTGCCGGCAAGTGGCCGCTTGAGGGAAAGGCGGTGTGGACCATCGTCAATCGCAATGAATATGACGTGAGTGGAAGGCAGATTTCGATTGCTTACACGGCAGGCATGCGGTATTTCGATCTCTATCATGGGACGGAACTCACGCCGGAGCGCGATGGTGATCAGGTGGTGTTGTCGTTTCCTATAGAAGCGCATGGTTACGGAGCGTTGTTGGAGATGGCAGGTGAGCCTGACGCTCAGGTCACGCAGTTGTTGGCGAAGATGAAGCAGATGACGGCTGCGCCTTTATCCAGTTATTCGCATGAGTGGAAGCCGCTGCCACAGCAGCTGGTAGAGATTGCCAAGACTGCGCCTGCAAAGACGACTCCCGAAGACATGGTGAAGATTCCGGCTGGGGATTTTCTCTTCAAGGTGGAAGGGATCGAGATTGAAGGATCGAATGATGCCGGGGTCGATGTGCAATATCCGTGGGAGGATATTCCGCGCCGGTACCACGAGCACACGATGCACATCGACTCTTTCTACATCGACAAGTATCCGGTGACGAATGTGGAGTTCAAGAAGTTCGTCGATGCGACACAATATCATCCGAAAGATGAATTGAATTTTCTGCGGAACTGGAAGGACGGCAGCTATCCCGAGGGATGGGGCAACAAGCCTGTTACGTGGGTGTCGCAGGAAGATGCGCGCGCGTATGCGAAGTGGGCTGGCAAGCGGCTGCCGCATGAATGGGAGTGGCAATATGCGGCGCAGGGGAAGGATGGGCGTGCTTATCCGTGGGGAAATGATTGGGATGCTAGCAAAGTGCCTGCTCCGGATCGCGGTCGAACGATGCGCGGTCCCGACAATGTAGATGCGCATCCCGCGGGAGCGAGCCCGTTCGGAGTCGTGGACATGGTGGGGAATGTGTGGCAATGGACCGATGAGTATGTCGATGAGCACACGCGCGGCGGAATTTTGCGTGGCGGCAGCTACTATCAGCCACAAGGATCCATCTGGTATTTTCCGCAAGCTTACCGAAACGATCAGCACGGCAAACTATTACTGATGGCTCCGAGCTATGATCGTTCCGGGGCGGTGGGCTTTCGCTGCGTGAAGGATCCAGAGTGACGGATTATTTCTGAGCCGATCCTGATCCCGATCCTGAGCTGGGTTCCGAGAAACCTTCTGTAGACGTTTGCGTTTGCTGGAGGAGACGGTATCCATCGCGCGTGCGGACGTGGTACTTCTGCATATTTTTGCCGACTAACTTGACGTTAATCGCTCGCCAGCCGCGGTTGGGATTCGGTTGCGGGTAGTAGCTGAGAGCGTAGAGGTGGGCCAGATCGTCGCGAATTGAGGCGAATGCCTGGGTTTCGTCTTTCCAGTTCTTGGCAAAATAGGCTTTGCCTCCGGTGGCCTTGCTCATACGTTCAAATACGGCAGTGGAGACCGCGTCGCCCTGTGCCGCCTGGGTGCTGATCATATAAATGATGGTGCCGGTGGATTGTGCAAGCTCGGCGACATCCTCGGGCGGCACGGAGCTGGCATTATCAGGGCCGTTGGAGAAGACGACGATCACCTTTCGTCCCTTGAGCTGTGCCGCATCTTTGACCGTTAATAGAAGGCAGTTATAGAGGGCGGCGTCGTCTCCGGCAACCGTGCTGCGCACCCCGCGCAATACCTGAGATCGATCTGCTGTGAGAGTAGAGGCCCGAGAAAGATCGCGGCTGTAGGAATAGAAGGCCAATTTGCTCACGCCTTCCAGAGAGCGGATGAAGTCGGCGATGGCATCCTGCGCGAACACAAAACCGCGGTACATGTAGTTGCTGGTGTCGAAAAGAATGAAGACGTTGGCCCCGGCAAATTGCGAGCCCGGGGGCGCCTTGATCTGAGTTGAAGCGGACTCCGTCTGGCCGGCTTCGATCATCTTGCCTGTGGTCGTACCCGTACTCTGCGGTGTTGGCCTTACGGTGGGCTCGTTACCTTCCTCGAAGGTGGAGATTGTTTCGGGAATCTTGTCCTCTGTAATGGCAAAATCTTCGGGGCGAAGACCACTGACGTAGTTTCCTTTGTGATCTGTTACGGCAACGTTCAATTGCACCAGAACGACATTCACGCGAATACGCGACGATTCATCGTCCTGGGCGACGATCCGCTTCTTACCTCCTAAGAAAAGACACGGAATGACTCCGAGAAACAAAAGATACTTCTTAGCCCTGGATATTTTCCTGCCCACTTCCATCTCGCACCCCTTCTAATGCAGAGAACTCGTGTTTGCCACTGGAAGCAGAGCAATTTTGCCCTGCCGAAATTCATCGCCGGTCTCTTGCATTGCGCGCAGCAATGCCGGCCAGTCCTCAAGATCTGTGGCAAAAATCTTAGCCGTCATATAGCGGGTGAGTTGCGGCGCGAGAAGGTTCAACATCACCGGTGAGTATCCCATCTCGTCCGCCAACCTGGCCCAATACAAATTGCTTGACTCCCATGACTCGCCGAAGAGGCGGCTGGAGTATCCGCCGAAGGCGGGGAACGGCTTCACATTCAGGACTTCGCGAGAGTAGCTTCGCGCCAGTGTAGGGTGAGGGACGCCGAAGTCTTTCGAGAGACGTTCCCAGCTTGTCTCTGCTGGATACTGGCGGCATAGAGCGTCCAATTGCTGACTTGCCGGTCCAAAGGAGGGGGCTTCGGCAGGGAATTTTCTACGGAACTCAGCTGCAAGGTAAAAGGTGTCAGCGGGCATCATTCGCGGAAGCGCTGCTGTCATGTCGGCAGGATTTTGCAGAGCCAGCTCCGTTGGTTCCAGGCGGCGCGGCGCCATACGATCTGAAAGAATGCTGACGACTTTGGTTCGCAACTGCGGGTCTTTTGCCGCAGCGGTCAGAATCTCTTCGCCGGATTTTTGATAGAGGGCAACGGCGTGAAGCTCGTTCGCGCTTATTCCCCACCAGCGCGGTAATGTAGAGCTGACGATAAGATCCGGCACGGATTCTTTCCAGATGAGCGCCTGAACATTTTCCGGGGCGATGAAGTCCTCTTCTGTCTCGGCCAAGGCATAGGGCAGGTCGGCTAACGATCCTAATAAGTAAGCGCCGCCGCCGGCCGGCGTGCCAACCCCAACCAATTCGGGCGCGCGCCAGAGCCGTTCCGCGCCCATGATGGTTATTCCTGAGAAGTCATGCGAGCGAACGAAGAGCGGATTGTTGTGCAGAATCTGAGCGCCTGGCGGCTCATAGTAGGCGTAATTTAGTCCGACCAGAGTGTCTCTTAAGAACGGTGCAAGCTGACCGCGAGCGGTCTCCAGTTGCGCGGGTGATCCGGGCGATTTGATCACTTTCGAGAGGTCGGTTTTGATCTGCAACTCCGCATGGCGGCTGCTGTAGACGGGCGGCGCCCAGTTGATTTTTTCAGAGCTGGTAAAGATAGGACGCGGCAGCTCGAATTCACGGAGTTCGCCGGCGAGAGCAAGCAGCCTTGGTCCTGCGGGTTTTCCATGCGACATCTCGTTCAATCCGTCGCTGAGCGCAAACAGCGTGTCGAGAGACACGAGGCGCTGGTCTTCCAAAACCGACGCGATTTTCGCGGCCAATTCCCGGCGCATGCGCTTGCCATCCGCGCTTTCCTGCGCGGGACCCGCCAGCAACTCAATGACTTCATCTTGCGAACGATTCGCGCTTCCGGTAGATGCCAGAAGGAGTTCACCTAACGAGCCGCGCGCGGCATCGAAGAGCTGGGTGGAGGATGAGATTTTGGCGAAGGGTTCCACTGCCTTTTGCCAGGACGTGTTTATTTTGGCGGCGGGAATCTCTGCCTGCCGGGCAAAGATTTGCCACAACCCGACATTGGCCTGAAATGCTCCCAGCGTGTTTCCACGCAGCGCCGGATTCGAGATTCCGTCGATCGCATCCGCAACGTTTACAAAGTCGATGATGGATGTATCGTCCAAATCCGGAAATTCGGCAAAGATCAAATACCAGTTGCTGAACTGCGTGAACTTGCTGGCTAACAGACGCACAGTTCCATCGGCCAGGTGCTTTTGCGGCGGCCGCTGGTTGTCGATCTCGCTCATCATGAGATAGATCTGAAGTGGGCCGCTATCGGTCTCGATGCGGGAAAACGAAACCATTGCTTCGAGCAATTGCTCAGGGTGATCCCAGCTGTGGGCACGTTTGGCCCAATCATGAACGATTTTGGAATCGCTTTTCTGGTTAAGGATCTCGTTCCAGACTTCAAGATTTCCCGGAACGTGCGGGTCCCCGTTCGGTTCCCATCCAACACGCGTGAATAGGACTATAAGGTCCGGGGCTTTCCGAAATACGCTCCTCGTTGGGTTGATATCACCTTCGGGTGATCGGAAAGCTTCGTAAAGATGCTTCAGGCGCGAAGGTTCCGTGAGGTGAGTCTGCTGCGTCTGGCTGACACGTGACAGGGCATCAAAATATACCGCGAGCCAGCCGGTATCCTTTGAGAGGAGGCGGACGACGAAATCTCCCGGCGAATCGGGACTTGCTCCGACCAACTCCTTCCAGCTTTTTTCAGCGTTCGATCCGCCCGGCACAATCACACGCCCATCGCGGATACATAGCTGGCTTCCGTAAAAATCAAGGACGGGGGCGTAGGGAAGCAGTTTTCGGAGTCCTGGAGAATGCAGCAGCGCGAGCCTGGTTTCTGCATCGATTTTGGATAGCGCCCAATAGAGCCGGGCTACGGCCGGGTCGTGCAGAAGCACATCTACTAATGTCCCCGAGCTTCGCTTCCTGTCCTGGCTGAGTGCTACCCAGTCGCTTTCGTTGAAGATGACCGGAACCTGAGTGACAGGAAAGTCATATGAGAAGGGAGTGCCGTTTTGCAGCTCTTCTTCGAGCCCGGTAAGAGGGAAGCCGGAGTCAATGGTAAGAAAAGCTCTTTCAGGGTTGGCTGTGACCAGGAAGGCATTTTTCTGACCGCAATTTTGCCGCAGGCGGTATCCGAGAACCTGAATTAAGGAGATCGCTTCTTCGCAATTGGCGACATGAAGAGTGCCGTTTGTGCCCGCTAACGCTTGAAGCTCCCGTGCCTGGTGAACATAACGGTCGAGCAGGATCAGGAATTCTGTTTCGCGGCCGTTTTCGTAGCCCTGAAGGTATGAATTGCGCGCGAGCAACGGCATCACATCTTCAGGTTGAATTTTTTGACTGATGCCGGCCATGCGCATAAACGAGCGGAGGGGACCAGGGATGATGGCACTGTTCACCGCGAGAGATGACGGCGTTCCGTCAGAATCCCCGTGTGTGCTGGCGGCATACACAGGGGAGCAAGCGCACAGGCACATCAGGCCTGCTACAGGAACGGCAAACCGACGGAGAAGAGCCCTCATGACCGAACGCCCCTTTAGAACCTAGAGATTTGCGGCAGCCTGTTCCGCCCGGCGGGGTGGCAGAAATTCGCAGTCAAGTAGAAGTTCTACCTGCGTGGCGTTTGGCGCCGCGATCTCCCGATTCTCACTTTCGTCGGACAAGATATACCATTGATCTCTCCAGTCCAAGATGTTTCAGAGGTTTCGATGAAGAAGACTTTGATATGTGATCAATTCTTTCTTCTGGCGGCTTAAATTGCGTATCGCAACAACTTGCCAAAGAACAAGTTAGCGACCACTGTCTGGTGTCGGCGGGTAAAATGGCGGAACGTATGAAGCACATCCTGGTAACCGGCGCGACAGGCAAAGTAGGCACTCACTTCATTCACCGTGCGCTGGCGGCCGATGATTGTGATGACGTTACGATTCGCGCGCTATGTCACAACCGCCGTCTAGAACCGCATGGACGATTGGAGGTCGTAACTGGAAGTATCTCTGATCGAGAAGTTGTGCGTGCCGCGATGCGTGGAATAACGCATGTCGTTCATTGCGCGACCTGTAAGGAAACAGAAGAGAGTGTGATCGATGTCACGGTCAAAGGCTTGTTCTGGCTACTGGAGGAATGTCGCCTCAGTGACTCCTTCAAGCAAATTATCTTGATTGGAGGGGATGCTGCTTTAGGGCATTTCTTTTATCCACATGCACTTCCGGTGACAGAGCGGCAGAAACACGGCGCCTATCCCGGCTGCTATGCGCTTTCCAAGGTCCTCGAAGAGGTGATGCTGGAGCAGTATTTCGTTCAATATGACCTTTCGGGATGTTGCTTGAGGGCGCCGTGGATCATGGAGAAGGACGACTTAAAATATTCGCTCTCTTTCGGCGAAGACGTGTTTGGAGGGCCTCGATGGCGCGATTTGGTTGGTTCAGAAAAGGCCGATGAGTATTTGCAATCGAAGACCATCCCAGTGATGCTCGACCCGCACGGCTTGCCGGTGAAGCGCAACTTTGTGCATGTCGATGATCTTATCGATGCTGTTTTGCGAAGCGTCGATCATCCCAAGGCGCATCAGCAAACCTTCAATATCTGCATGGACGAGCCGGTCGACTATGGAGAGCTGGGCAGCTATTTGATGGAGTCGCGAAATTTGCCGACCGTCCGTATTCAGACGCCATATCACTCGACCTGGCTCGACAATGCCAAGGCGAGGTTTCTCCTCGGCTGGCGGCCCCAGTATGACTTGAAGAAATTAACCGACGCAGCGTGGGATTATCAGCGAGCCGCCGACGATCCGCGAGTTGTCTGGTATCCGGGCTGACCGGCAGTTTACTTCACCGCACTAGATTCTCTCCGCTTCCACCGCAACTTGTGCCACCCGGCGAAGGCCAGATGGAAAGCCAGGTTCGTGGGCACCATCAGCGACAGGTAGACAATCGGTACCATATAGACATTGGTGCCGGGAAAGCAGTACCGCGCCACATACAGAACGACAATGACGCTGCGCATGCTGGTGGAGGTCGCCAAAACCCGGCGAGACTCAGGGTCGGGGCCGCCGATCATCCAGCCGATCAGCATGGAGAGCAGCAGCAGCAGCACCATCGCGAGGACGGCCCCACCACCGCGGATCGCAGCGAAGGCTTGAGCGCGTACCAGGCGCGTCTCCCACATAAGAAAAAGGAAGACAACAGTGGCCAGAAGGCCCAATGGCAGTTCCAGCCTGGGGGCGACTTTCGGTGCTCGTCGCGCCAGCCACAGACCAGCACATAAGGGAAGAGCGATGTACAGGGCAATGTTGGCAACGAGGAGAATGACCGGGTGCTCGTTGCGCTGCGCTATCTCCGGCATCATTTCGATAACCAGCGGGGTCATGGCGATGCTTACCACCGAAAGCACGAAGGTCATGGCGGCAGCGAAGGCCAATCGCGTTTTGGACTTTCGCGTGAACTGCAAGGCGATCGGCGTTCCGGGGATCGCGGCCAGGAGCGTGATGCCAATCCTGGCCTCGGGGGTCAGCGGGAAGAGATGGACCAGCAGAAATCCTATGGTTGGTATCAGGAGACAATTTGCCAATATCGTGCGCACAAACAGGGCGCGGTCGCGCACGATATTGAGCAACTCTCCGCCGCTCACGCGCAGCCCGATGGAAAACATCACCAGCGCAACGAAGAAGTTGAGCAACGGCAAGGGTGGAATCAGCACGCCTTCCTCCGCGCAAGAAGCTCAGCTACCTAAACATTAAAAGGCCACAATCATCGCCCGCCCGAAGGGCTCGTGCCTTTGCCCATTCTGATGGCAAGCTGGTCGAGATTCTTCTCGCCAAGCAAATCGGCGGTGAAGGCTCCGTTTGCCTGGATGATTCGCGCAATGCAGCCCGTCCAACCAGTCTGGTGACTGGCGCCGATGCCCGCGCCGTTGTCGCCGTGGAAGTACTCGTAGAAAAGGATGTTGTCTCGCCAATGCGGGTCAGTCTGTAATTTCTCCGCGCCGCCAAAGACCGGCCTGCGCCCCGAGCCGTCCCGGACAAATGTTCCGATGAGCCGTTCTGCCAGCTCCTGCCCGACCTCGAACAATGTCAGGTGTTTCCCCGAGCCGGTCGGGCACTCCACCTTGAAGGAGTCGCCGTAATAAGCACCCAGCCGCAGGAGGGAGAGGTAGAGGAGGAAGTTCACCGGCATCCAGACCGGCCCCCTCCAGTTGGAGTTTCCGCCGAACATCCCGCTGTCCGAGTCGCCCGGAAGATAGGAAACGCGATATTCCTGGCCGCTAAGTCCGAAAACGAAGGGATGGTCCAAGTGGTAGCGCGAGAGAGCGCGAATGCCATGCGGACCGAAGAACTCGTTCTCGTCGAGCATCCGCTCAAGAATGCGGC
>Ga0209139_10000793_pt1 | contig 11361 bp, 11 predicted proteins | sample BogFormECP14_OM3_FD_188246 | JGI IMG/M metagenome (GOLD analysis project Ga0209139, IMG submission 188246) | Bog forest soil microbial communities from Calvert Island, British Columbia, Canada - ECP14_OM3 (SPAdes) (version 2) | ecosystem: Environmental > Aquatic > Freshwater > Wetlands > Bog ...
CATCGCAGACGGCCTCTCCAAGCGCTACGGAGCCATCCAGGCCTGCCGCGAAATTTCCTTCGATCTCGACGAAGGCGAGGCGCTGGCGATCGTCGGCGAATCGGGGTCCGGCAAGACGACGCTGCTGCACCTGATCGCCGGCCTACTGGCGCCCGACGCGGGCGCGGTGCGTTACCGCTTGCGCGATGGCGCGATGCGCGATCTCGCGGCGGTGACCGAATCCGAGCGGCGCGCGCTGATGCGCACCGACTGGGGCTTCGTGCATCAGGATTCCACGCGGGGCCTGCGCATGAACGTCTCCGCCGGCGGCAATATCGGCGAGCGGCTGATGGCGCTGGGCGACCGTCACTACGGCCGCATCCGTGGTTGCGCCGAACAATGGCTGGAGCGGGTCGAAATCGCGCCCGATCGCCTCGACGACCGGCCTTCGACCTATTCCGGCGGCATGCGCCAGCGGCTGCAGATCGCGCGCAACCTGGTGACCTCGCCGCGCCTCGTCTTCATGGACGAGCCGACCGGCGGCCTCGACGTATCGGTTCAGGCGCGTCTGCTCGATCTCATTCGCGGCCTGATCGCCGATATGGGGCTCGCGGTGGTGCTGGTGACGCACGATCTCTCCGTCGCACGATTGCTCTCGAACCGGATCCTGGTGATGAAGCAGGGCGAGGTGGTCGAGAGCGGTCTCACCGACCGGGTGCTGGACGATCCACAAGCGCCCTACACGCAACTGCTCGTGTCCTCGGTGCTCGCGGCATGAGGACGCCTTCACCCAACGACTTGCTCGTCGTCGAGGGCCTCGACAAGGCGTTCACGCTGCATCTGCACGGCGGCGCGCGGCTGCCGGTGGTTTCGAACGTCGCGTTCACGGTCGCGCGCGGCGAATGCGTGGTGCTGGGCGGCCCGTCCGGCGTCGGCAAGTCTTCGATCCTGAAGATCGTGTTCGGCAATTATCTCGCCGAGGGCGGACACATTTGGCTGGCGGACGGCGGCCGCTTTCTCGATATCGCGCGCGCGACCCCCGGCGAGATCGTCGACGCGCGGCGGCGCGTCTTGGGTTATGTCAGCCAGTTCCTGCGCGTGATCCCGCGCGTCCCGGCGCTCGAAATCGTCGCCGCCGCCGCGCGCGACGCCGGCCTCGAGGCTCGAGCGGCGCGGGCGCGGGCCGCCGGGTTGCTCGCCCGTCTGAACCTGCCCGAGCGGCTGTGGCCGCTGCCTCCCGCGACCTTCTCCGGCGGCGAACAGCAGCGCGTAAACATCGCGCGGGGCTTCGCCGGCGAACATCAGTTGCTTATCCTCGACGAGCCGACCGCCTCGCTCGACGCCGCCAATCGCGAGGCGGTGGTCGGGCTGATCGCCGAGCGCCGGGCGCGGGGCGCGGGTTTCCTCGCCATCTTTCACGACGATGACGTGCGGGGACGCCTCGCCGACCGCGTGATCGACGTTTCGATCTTTTCGAGTCGGGAGGCCGCATGAGCGCGGCGACTCCGAGGCTGAGCGAAACGCCGCTAGTCCACCCGACCGCGCGCGTGACCGGTTCATCGCTCGGGCGCTACACGGAGGTCGCCGAACGTTGCGTGATCGCGGAGACGATTCTCGGCGATTATTCCTACATCATGCAGGATTCGGAGACCTGGGCGACGGACATCGGCAAATTCGTCAACGTCGCCTCGCATGCGCGCATCAACGCGACGAACCATCCGACTTGGCGCGCGACGCTGCATCACTTCACCTACCGCTCAGACGATTATTGGCCGGACGCGGAGCGCGAGGAGAGCTTCTTCGAGTGGCGGCGCGACAACGCCGTCGTCATCGGCCACGACGTCTGGATCGGGCATGGCGCGACGGTCACGCCCGGCGTCCGCGTGGGCAACGGCGCCGCGATCGGCGCCGGCGCGGTGGTCACGCGCGACGTCGCGCCCTATACGGTCGTCGGCGGGGTGCCGGCGCGCCTGCTGAAGCCGCGCTTTCCCCCGGGCGTCGGCGAGCGCATGGATGTGCTCGCCTGGTGGGATTGGACGCACGACGCTCTGCGAGCCGCGCTCGCGGACTTTCGCGCGCTCTCCGCCGAGGCGTTCCTAGAGAAATACGGAGCCTGAGGCATGGAATTTCTCCCGGGCGATCCGGTCCTCTTCGCCAATGCGACGATCGTCGCCGCCGACCGCGTCTTCAAAGGTCATGTCGCCGTCGAAGGCGGGCGCATCGTCGAAGTGGGCGAGGGTGGGGAAACGCGATCGGCCATCGACTTCGACGGCGACTATCTCTTGCCCGGTCTCGTCGAACTGCACACCGACCATCTGGAAGCCCATTACATGCCGCGTCCGGCGGTGATGTGGCACGCCGGCAGCGCGGTGCTCGCCTATGACGCGCAGATCGCGGCGGCCGGGATCACAACGGTGTTCGATTCCTTCCGCGTCGGCATGGACGAATTCGAATCGCGCGCGGGTCTGGGCGAGAAATTCGTCCCGCTCGTCGAAGCGATGCAAAAAGCCGCCGCGGCCGGGTTGCTGCGCTCGGATCATCTGACGCATCTGCGCTGCGAAGTCCCAGCGCCCAACGTAGTCGGCTTTCTGACCGAGTTCTTGGCGACGAACGCCGCGCAGCTGATTTCGCTGATGGACCACACGCCGGGTCAGCGCCAGTTCCGCGATCTCGACAAATATTTCACCTATTACAGTGGCAAATCCGGACGTTCCCTGGCCGAGATGGAGGAACTCGTCCAGCAGCGTCAGAAGGTCGGCGCGAGGCGGGCTCGGGAAAACCGGCCGCGCATCGTCGAACTCGCCAAGGCCCAGGGCGTCGCGCTCGCGAGCCACGACGACACGACCCTCGAGGAAGTCGCGCTCGCGCACTCCGAAGGGATCGCAATCGCCGAATTCCCGACCACCATAGAGGCGGCGGTCGCCTCGCGCGCGGTCGGCATGGCGACCGTGATGGGCGCGCCGAACGTCGTGCGCGGCGGCTCGCATTCCGGCAACGCCTCGGCGCGGGAGCTCGCCGAGGCGGGGCAGCTCGATATCCTGTCGTCCGACTATGTTCCCGCCGCGCTGCTGATGGCCGCATTCCGGCTCGCCGACGCGCCCAGGGTCGGGGGCCTGCCGGGCGCGATCCGCTTGGTGAGCAAGACGCCGGCCGAAGCGACCGGGCTGCATGACCGCGGCGAAATCGCGGTGGGCCGCCGCGCGGATCTGCTGCGCGTCGCGATGCACGACGGCGAACCGGTCGTGCGAGCGGTCTGGCGCGAGGGGCGGCGAGTCGCGTGAAATCGCCGGGCGTATTCGTGGCGATCGTCGGCCCGAGCGGCGCAGGCAAGGATTCGCTGATTCGCGGGCTCGGCGAGCGCCTGACGGCTCAGGACGACGTAGTCATCGCGCGCCGCGTCGTCACCCGGCCTTCCGACGACCACGAGGATCACGACACGATGGACGAAGCGGCTTTCGAGGACGCCGAGGAAGCGGGACGCTTCGCCCTGAGCTGGTCCGCGCACGGCCTCAGCTATGGCGTGCCGGTCGAAATCGACGCCGCGATCGAAGAGGGCAAGATCGTCGTCTGCAACGTTTCGCGCGCTGCCGTCGCCAGGGTGCGGCAACGTTATGTCAGAAGCCGCGTCGTCCTTTTGACCGCGCGTCCCGAGATACTGGCCGCGCGCCTCGCCGCGCGGGGGCGCGAGGGAACCGAGGCGCGGCGCGACCGGCTGGAGCGCGCCGGCGCATCCGAGCAGGCGCTCGAACCGGACGTCGTTCTTGACAACAACGGACTCTTGAATACAACCGTGACGCGTCTCTGCGAGTATGTTCTGACCTGCCGCGTGAGTATCTCCGCGTGACCGCTTCGACCCGCTACGCCGTCTATCTCGCGCCCGCGCCCGACAGCGATCTCGGGCGATTTGGCTCGCGGGTTCTCGGCCGCGATGCCGACTCGGGCGAGAGCGTCGAGGGCTTCGTTCCCGAAGGATATGACGCGGAGACCTGGCGCTCGCTCGTCGCCGAGCCGCGGCGTTATGGTTTCCATGCCACGCTCAAAGCCCCGTTCCGCTTGAATCCCGCCTGGAACTTTCGCGATCTCGAATCGCGCGTCGCCCACCTCGCTCGAAAGATCGAACCTTTCGACGCCGGTTCGCTACGCGTCAGCAGGTTCCCCGCCGGGGAGGGGCGCGCCTTCGTCGCGTTGCGGCCGGAGAATCCATCGGGCGAGCTCGCTCGGCTCGAAGCCAAGATCGTTCGCAAACTCGATCCGTTTCGCGCGCCTCTGACCGCTGCCGAGGTGCGGCGCCGAGCGCCCGAACGGCTCTCGCCTCGCCAGCGCTATTATCTCGACGCCTGGGGCTACCCCTATGTGCTCGATGAATTCCGCCTGCATTTCACGTTGACCGGCGCAGTCGCCGACTCCGACGCGATCATGGCGAAACTGGCGGCGGAATTCGAGCGCTGGGTTTCGTCGCCGACGCTGCGAGTGGACTCGCTCGCACTGTTCGCGCAGGACGGCGCGGAGCACGATTTTCGCATCGTTGGAAGGTTTCCAATGGGCGGGAGCGGCTCCGCGAGGGCGACTCTCCATGGGTCGGATTCACGGCCCCCAGCGTCATCAGGCAATGCCAAAAATCTGTCGCCGTGAGATCGCCGACGCCCGTCGGAGGATCCTGGCGCTGGCGCATCGAAACCGCAAGATTGGTCACGCAAGGGCGCGAGCGGACATTGGTTCGAGAATTGTGGCCGAGATAGCGCATTGCCCGCCGTCCTCTAGCGGCCTTATGCTAGCGCATGCTCCTGTACGTCCTGCGACGCCTGATTCTCCTCCTCCTCACCCTCGTGTTCGCCTCCCTCGTCGTGTTCGGCGTGCTGGAGGTGCTGCCCGGGGATGCGGCGCAGACGATGCTCGGGACGAGCGCGACGCCGGAGGCCGTGGCCGCGCTGGGGCATAAGCTCGGGCTCGATCAGCCCTTCGCCGCGCGTTACGCCGCTTGGATCGGCGGCGCGCTACGCGGCGATCTCGGCCAGTCCTACGCCTATAACTCGCCGATCGGCCCGTTGATTCTCGACCGTCTCGCCGTCAGCGGGCCGCTCGCGCTACTCTCGATGTCGATTGCGGCCGCCGTTGCGCTGTCCGCCGGCGTCTACGCGGCGGAACGCCACGGCCAGCCCGGCGACGCGGCGGTGATGACCGCGAGCCAGCTCGGTCTCGCCGTGCCGAATTTCTGGTTCGGCATCGTGCTCGTGCTGATTTTCGCAGTCCGTTGGCGGCTGGCCCCTGCCGGCGGCTTTCCGGGTTGGGCCAACCCCGCGCGAGCCCTCGGCGCGCTCGTGCTGCCCGCCCTGGCGCTCGGGCTCGTGCAGGCGGCGATCCTGACGCGCGTCACTCGCTCGGCGCTGGTCGAGGCGTTGAACGAGGATTTCATGCGCACCGCGCGGGCGAAGGGCCTTTCGCGAAACGCCGCGCTCTGGCGTCACGCGTTGCCCAACGCGCTGCCGCCGATCCTGACCATCGTCGGGCTGCAATTCGCCAATCTCGTCGCCGGCGCGGTGGTCGTCGAGAATGTCTTCGTACTGCCCGGCCTCGGCCGGCTGATCGTCCAGTCGATCGCCAATCGCGACGTGCTCGTCGTCGAGGACTGCGTCATGGGGCTGGCCGCGTTCGTCATCGCCGTGAACCTGCTGGTCGACCTCGTATCGGCGGCGATCGATCCCCGGCTGCGGGCGGGCGCATGAGTCTTGCGGTCGAAGGCAAGGGCGCGCGCGCCGACACGAGCCTGCGTCTCGGCGTGATCCTGGTGGCGCTGCTGATCTTCGCGGCGGCGCTGTCGCTAGTCTGGACGCCCTATCCGCCGGCGGCGCTCGACATTCCCCACAAGCTGCAGGCGCCCTCGGCGGCGCATTGGCTCGGCACGGATGCGCTGGGGCGCGACGTCGCCTCGCAAATTCTGGCGGGTGCCCGCGTCTCCCTGCTCGTCGGCGTGATTGCGGTAGGCATCGGCCTCGCATTCGGCGTCGCACTCGGCCTCTTCGCCGCGAGCGCCAAGGGCCTCGTCGAGGACGCGATCATGAAACTGTGCGATTTCACCTTCGCCTTCCCGGCCCTGCTGATGGCTATTCTGCTGACGGCGACCTACGGCCCCGGCGTCGTCAACGCGACCCTCGCGATCGGCATCGCCAACGTGCCGATCTTCGCCAAATTGACTCGAGCGACGGCCAATGGGGTGCTCGCTCGCGAGTTCGCGCTGGCGGCGCGCGCGGCGGGGCGCGGGCCGTTCGCCATCGCGGTTCACCATGTGCTTCCGAACGTCGCGCCGGCGCTGATCGTGCAGGCGACGATCCAGTTCGCCATCGCCATTCTCGCCGAAGCCGCGCTCTCCTACCTCGGGCTCGGCGCGCAGCCGCCGCTCGCCTCCTGGGGCCGGATGCTCGCCGATGCGCAGGCTTGGATGTACGTGGCGCCGCGACTGGCGATCTTCCCCGGCCTCGCGGTCGCGCTCAGCGTGCTCGGACTCAATCTGCTCGGCGACGGATTGCGCGACGCGCTCGATCCGCGTCTGCGGGCTCGCCGCTGAAATGCTGCTCGAGGTCGTCGATCTCGCGATAGACATGCCGACGCCTCGAGGGCCGCGGCGCATCGTGCGCGAAATGTCGTTCTCGGCGTCGGCGGGCGAGAGCCTCGGAATCGTCGGCGAGTCCGGCTCCGGCAAGACGATGACCGCGCTCGCTTTGATGGGGCTGCTGCCCGACGGCGCGGTCGTCTCGGGCGAGCTGCGTTTCGAGGGAAGGAATCTGGCCGAGCTGGGCGAGGCCGAAATGCAAAAGCTGCGCGGCGACCGCATCGCGATGATCTTTCAGGAGCCGATGAGCGCGCTGAACCCGCTGCACCGGATCGGCGCGCAGGTCGCGGAGCCGTTGGTCCTGCATCGCGGCCTGTCGAAGGCCGCCGCCTGGCGCGAGGCGGTCAGGCTGCTCGATCGCGTGCAATTGCGCGATCCCGCAGGAATCGCGCGCGCCTATCCCTTCGCACTTTCCGGCGGGGAACGGCAGCGGGCGATGATCGCGATGGCGTTGAGCTGTCGGCCGCGATTGATCATCGCGGACGAGCCGACGACCGCCCTCGACGTCACCGTGCAGGCGAAGATCCTCGATCTGCTGGCGAGCCTCAGCGCCGAGGAAGACATGGCGATGCTGCTCGTCAGCCACGACCTCGCGGTGATCGCGCGCCATTGCCGGCGCGTGCTGGTGATGTACGGCGGCGCGGTGATGGAAGAGGGGCCGGTCGAGGCTGTGCTGGGCGAGGCGCGCCATCCCTACACGCGCGCCTTGCTGGGGGCGCGGCCGCGCCTGGGGGCGCCACGCGGCGAACGCCTGCGCGCGATCGCGGGCGCCGCGCCTTCCGCTTCGGAGGCGCCGAGCGGCTGCCCTTTCGCCGGCCGCTGCCCGTTCACGATCGACGCGTGCCGCCCCGAGCCGCCGCTGCCGGTGAGCGTCGCGGAGGACCATCTCGTCAGATGCATCCGGGTCGACGAGTTGGGGCGTCAGACGTGAACGCGCCGTTGCTGGAGGTCGTCGATCTCGAGAAGACCTTTCTGCTCGCGAGAACGAGATGGTTCGCGCCGCGCCCGCGGCGCCGCGCCGTCGCCGGAGTCAGCTTCGTCGTCGAGGCGGGGCGTTCATTCGGAATCGTGGGCGAATCCGGTTCGGGCAAATCGACCGTGGCGCGAGCCGTCATGGCGCTGTTGCTTCCGACGGCTGGCGAGGTCCGGTTGGAGGGCCGCTCGCTGTTCACGCTTTCGCGCGCCGAGTTGAAGGCGATGCGCGCGCACTTCCAGATGATCTTCCAGGATCCCTACGGCTCGCTCGATCCGCGCCAGAGCGTAGCGCGCATCGTCGCCGAGCCGTTGGCGAATCTGGCCGCGACCTCACGCGCCGAGGGCGACGCGCGCGTCGCCGAGGCGCTCGCCGCCGTGGGCCTGGATGCCGCTTCGGCGCGAAAATATCCGCACGAATTCTCCGGCGGCCAACGCCAGCGCATCGCCATCGCGCGCGCGCTGATCACGCGGCCCAAGCTGGTCGTCGCGGACGAGCCGGTCTCGGCGCTCGACGTGTCGATCCAGGCGCAGGTGCTGAACCTGATGAGCGACCTGCAACGCGACGCAGGCGTGACCTATCTCCTGATCAGCCACGATCTGGCGGTCGTCGGCCACATCTGCGAGGAAATCGCGGTGATGTTTCGCGGCCGCTTCGTAGAGACAGGGCCTGCCGACGCCCTCCTGACGGCGCCGGCGCATCCGTATACGCGCGAACTCGTCGACGCCGCGCCGAGACTCGGGCAAGCGACGCTGGCGCGGCCCGAGCAGCCGCTGCGCGCCGAGGCGACGGCCGGCTGCCCGTATGCCGCGCGATGCGCGTTCGCGCAGGAGCGATGCGTGGGTGAGGCGCCGGCGCTGCAGAAGATCGAGGGCCGAAGGCAGGTAGCGTGCCATTTTCCGCTGGCGGCGGCAGTCTGAGCGCCCGGCTGGTCCGGCAGCGGCGTTTCCCAGAGTCTTTTCTGGTTTTGAGTGATTCCAAGGGGTTGCGAGGGGGAAAATTTTCGCATCTGCCTCCCCGTGCATCAATTCGCCAACTGTGGTCTCGACCCTCGTGAGATGCGCGACTGAGAGCCGGCCGGTGCACCGCACAAACATCATTTGCCGCCTTCGTCACGTCCGCCGATTCCATTCCCATTTCGTGGGATTTCAAGGCTTTGCAGCCAGGAAAAGTTTCCCCTCGGCTTCCCGCGCCGCCGAATTCGGCGCCGGCAATTCGCGTCACGGCCCGGCTATGCGCCGCGCGGCGATCTTTCCAAGGGAAGCGAAAACGGCGGCTTCGAGAAGCCATTGTAGCGGTCGAGTGGAGGGCTTGGACATGGGCGGCGGGTTCCAGAGAGGTCAGAAAAGAACATACCACAAATTGGTATTTTTCAGAAATAAAAATGTAGCCTTTTTGAAAACGCCACGCCGCGCCCGGGTTACTGGTGGACAGAACCCCTGGATCTGGCGCCCAAATCATAGGGCCGCTGGGGGGGATAGCGGCCATTGCGAGACGACTCTGTGGACGACTGCAATGCGCAAACGGCGGTCATTCGACGCTGGGCGAACGGGTCAAATTGGCCGGAATGGCAGTTTCCACGCGACGGGAAGCTGAAGGAGACGTCCCGTGGCTCGGCGACACAGGAGCTAGTTCAGGACGGAGCCGGAAGCGCGGCGCGAGTAGGATCGGCGACATCGTTGGGCGAAAGATGGGCGAAGTGAGATTTTCGTCAATCTTGCGCGATCGAAGCGTTGATCGCGTGGATGCGCATCCCGTTCCGGGTATCCCAGCGCGGAAGCCCGAATTCAATCCAGCGTCTCGAACCGGCTGCGCCAGTGCAGCAGCCCGGACGTCTTGCCGCCGAGGCGGACCGCCTGCACGGCCCCGATTATGATCACATGAGTGTGGCGCTCTAAAATCTCCTCGACGCGGCAGTCGATCGAGACGAGCGCATCGGCCAGGGCGGGAGACCCCGTCACAAGCGGAAGCCAATCACCTTCTTCAAATCGTGCGTCGCCCTGCACGCCGTCGCGGCCGGAGAAACGCGCCGCCAGAGGTCCGTGCTGGGCGGCAAGTAGATTCACTGCGAAGGCGCCGGCTCTGGTCAAACTCGCAAGCGTAGATGATGAGCGTTCGAGGCAAACGATCAGGGAAGGCGGGGTAAGGGAGAGCGAAGCCAAAGCGGTGGCGGTGCAGCCCCGGCGTTCCCCGCTGCTCATGCAAGTCACGATCGCGACGCCGGAGGCGAATTCGCGCATCGCGAGGCGAAAATTCGCACTCTCCGCGTCCGGGTGCACCGTGCTCATCGCTGTCGAGGGTGTCAGAAAGTTCCCGCCGATCGCGACCTTCTATCTGTCGGCTCACCCCGGCGCAAACGACGGGGCGGCCCTCGCCGTCGCGTCGGCGTCGCAGCTTATAACTAAGGGCGAATTGCGCCTCGACCAGTGCGAAGGGTCGTCTGTGCTTGCCATTGCTCGCGGGGTGGGTCAGTATCTCATGGGTAAAGCGATCGGCCTTACGTGGGTCGCGCGAAGGGAGGAGCACGCATGGCGGATCGCCTTCGTTTTGGTATCTTTCTCGCGCCGTTCCACAAGCCAGGCATCAATCCGACGCTCGCGCTGCAGAGCGATCTCGAGCTTATCCAGTGGCTCGACCGCTGCGGCTATGACGAAGCGTGGTGCGGCGAACATCACTCGGCGGGAACGGAGATCAGCGCTTCGCCAGAAATCCTCATGGCCGTGGCGGCTGAACGGACGCGCCACATCAAGCTTGGCTCCGGCGTCGTCAGCCTCTCTTATCATAATCCGCTTTGGGTCGCCGAGCGCATCGTCCTGCTAGACCACCTCACGCGCGGGCGCGTCATGTTCGGCGTCGGACCGGGCTCGCTGCCGACTGACGGGGCGATGATCGGCATCAAACAGGCTGACACAAGGCGGTTGCTCGAAGACAGCCTCGGCGTCATCATGCGGCTGCTCAGGGGCAACGAGGCGGTCAATTTCAAGAACGAACGCTGGGAACTGGTCGACGCGCGCCTGCACCTACGCCCCTACTCGAATCCTCTGTTCGACGTGGCGGTCGCGGCGGTCGCCTCGCCCACGGGTCCGCGGCTCGCCGCGCGTCACGGCGTTGGTCTGCTATCCGTCGGGGCGACGACAGCGGCCGGTTTCGATGCGCTGGCTCTGCACTGGGACGTGATGGAGGACCAGGCGAAGGTTCACAACACTCATGTCGACCGCGCAAAATGGCGTCTGGTCGGCTTGTGTCACGCCGCCGAAACGATCGAGCAGGCCTACCGCGACGTCGAATATGGCATTGAACATTGGTTCCAGTATTTCCAGGCTGTAGCCGCCTTCCCGCAGATGGCGGTTCCCGGGAACAACATCAAAGAGATGATCTCGTTCATCAACGATTCCGGTTTCGGCGCGATCGGCACGCCGGACATGGTCACCGCGCAGGTTGACCGGCTGATGAAGCAGTCGAACGGCGGCTTCGGCGCCTATCTGATGCTGGCGCACAATTGGGCCGATCCGCGCGCCACATTACGCAGCTACGAGTTGGTCGCCCGCCACGTGATGCCGCACTTCCAGGGTCACGCGCAGCAGACCCTGGACGCCGCCGCACGCGCGCGGGCCGTGCGCTCCGACCTCGCCGCGCAGCAGCAGAAGGCGGTCGAAGTCGCGACGGAAACTTACGCCAAGGATAAGGCGAGTCGTGTGGGTTGAGACCGCGGCGGCGGCGGGTTTTTCAAGCCGGAAGCGTCGCCGTCGGGCGCCGCTGCAATTTTGCGCGTATCCTCGAGTTGCCCCATGTAGGGACGAGA
>Ga0209139_10000795_pt1 | contig 11352 bp, 9 predicted proteins | sample BogFormECP14_OM3_FD_188246 | JGI IMG/M metagenome (GOLD analysis project Ga0209139, IMG submission 188246) | Bog forest soil microbial communities from Calvert Island, British Columbia, Canada - ECP14_OM3 (SPAdes) (version 2) | ecosystem: Environmental > Aquatic > Freshwater > Wetlands > Bog ...
AAAAATGCAAAATTCCAGCTTGACAAAAAGCCCCATACGAGCCCGGCCATGACGGAAAACCGGCATGATTATCAATGGCTAACCGGTCTGTCTCTTTGAAGCAACCCAGGAGCTACGTCACGCGGCCCCTGGATTGCTTCGTCGCTTCGCTCCTCGCAATGACGATCCAAATCGGTCGGACGCCGTCGCCGGCTTTTCGGGCGACTCCGCAGCCGGCAGCCGAGCATACGAACAAACCGGACTTGCACATTTCTTCAAAGCCGTCGTTCCGTATCGGCGTTCGCAAAATATTTCGGTCAGGGGCGGCGAGCGAAGGAACCAAACACGATGTCCGGCGTTAGGCGTCGCCGGGAATGGAAGAACGGGGGGAGGAATGGTCACCTATAATTTTAACGTGTTCAACAGGGATCATACAGTCGCGGCGATCCAATCCGTGGTAATGAGCAATTCCCGAGCGATTTGGCCGAAAGTCGCCGAACTCGCATGGAACGTTGGAGAAAGCGGCGGACAAATCAGGGTGACCGATCAAGCCGGCGGATTGGTAGTCCTCGTCGGCGTCAATTCCGCTCGCCGCGCCTGCGGGCCTTCCGGATCCCCTGCGGGCGAGTCTTCCCGGGCGGCATGAGTCGGGCCAGCGCTTCCGCCCTCAGTCACTTACCCAGTGCGCGACGTCAGGTTCCCGCCCAGGACGGTTCGCGCCACGGTGTCGGCGCCCGGTCCATATATCCGCGCCACCGATCCTGGTTCGGAATCTACACGGAGGTTCCACAGCGCCCTATTTGACCGGCATGACCGCGTCGGCGGCCTTGATCACGTCGTCATCGCGGTGTGCATCACAGTAATCGCTCAGCGCCTTGGCGTCTTTCTTCGTCTTTTCTGCGTACATGATCGGCGGGTCGTTCTCCTTCGTATAGAATCCCTCCAGCCATACCAGGATCGTGGTGATCTCGTCCTTGGGAGACGAGATGAATTCCTTGCAAGTGATCTTCGAGAAATCCAGATCCTGGGCCATGGCGGGAGTGGCTGCGAACGCAGTGACGAGGATAGATGCGATAAAAAGCTTCATGAGGATCTCCTGTTTGGCTTGCTGTCGGATCGACCCAGGAACGAACGAGATAAACCGCATTACCCTTCCGAAGGGCCGGTTTCCAGCCCTGCACATCGAAGCAGCGCGGGAACGCCAGGTCACGGCGCCGCGGAAACGTTCATGCGCCCGCGCCGGGCAGCAGCGCCCGCAATTGCTCGATCGTATCCGCCTCCGCGACCGGCTTGTCCTGACGCCATCTGAGCATCCTCGGGAATCGCGTCGCGATGCCGCTCTTGTGGCGTTTGCTGAGGGCGATGCCTTCGAACCCGAGTTCGAACACCATGGTCGGGCGGACGCTGCGCACGGGACCGAAATTCTCGACGGTGGTCTTGCGGATCAGCGCATCGACCTGGCGCATCTCCTCGTCTGAGAGGCCGGAATAGGCCTTGGCGAAGGGCACCAGGGAGCGGCTCTCGTCTTCGGGCGGCCCGCTCCAGACGGCGAACGTGTAGTCGCTGTAGACGCCCGAGCGCCGCCCGTGACCACGCTGCGCATAAACGAGCACGGCGTCCACGCTCATCGGATCGAGCTTCCATTTCCACCAGAGATCGGCGCCGCTGCGACGTCGCCCGACGCCGTATTCGGTGGTCTGGGACTTCAGCATGAAGCCCTCGGCGCCGAAACTACGCGCTTCCTCGCGCAGCGCCTGAAACGAAGCCCAGTCGGGACGGCGCAACGCGGGGCTGAGACGCAACGGGATCGGCTTGCCCATCGCGCCGGCGCGAGCCCTCGCGTCCCGTACGACCTCCTCCAGCAGGCGCCTGCGCTCCGATTGCGGACGACGCCGAACGTCGTCCGCGGCATGTTCGAGGATGTCGTAGGCGATGAAGGCGACCGGCAGTTCGAGCAATATCTTCGCGGCGAGAACCTTGCGGCCGAGCCGCTGTTGCAGCGACGCGAACGGCTGGATGTCGGAAAGTTTATCGTCGTCGAGCGCTTGGGCCTCCGCAGCCTGCGGCTTCACCACGAGCAGCTCGCCGTCGAGCACGACGCCGTCGGGAACCCAGCTCTGCAGCGCCGCCAATTCCGGGAAGCTCTCGCTCACGAGTTCCTCGCCGCGCGACCACAGCCACCAATGACCCGCGCGCTGGATGTACTGCGCGCGGATGCCGTCGAACTTCCATTCCACGAGCCAGTTTTCGACCGGCCCCAGCAGCGCCGGCATTTCGTCGAGCGGCGCCTGGAACGAATGCGCGAGAAAGAAGGGATAGGGATGGCCGCCCACCACCCCCTGCCCCGTCTCGTCGTCCGCGGCGATCAGCGTGGAGAAGTCCTCGGCCCGGAGCGTGCGGCCGGCCTGGGTATAGCCCATCATGCGCTGCGCCATACGCTTTGCGTCGACGCCTGATACAGCCGACAGAGACTGAATCACCTGCAGCTTCGATACGCCGATCCGCAAGGCGCCGGTGGTGAGCTTGAAAAACGGCAGCCGCTCCCCATCAGGCAGAACGCGAATCCATTGCAGCAGGCGCTGGTACCTCTCGGAATCGTCGAGGCTCCTCAGCGCGAGCAGCCGCTCGGTCATCCAGACGTCGAGCGATACGTCTTCGCCTCCCTCGGGAGGGGGCAGCAGCAATGCCAGCGTCTCCGCGAGGTCGCCGACGCTCTGATAGCATTCCTCGATCAGCCATTCCGGCAATCCCGTCTGTTCGAGCGCCAACTGGCGAAGCAGCTTGGTCGAAATCATCTGGCGTGGCTTGCCGCCCGCGAGAAAATAGACGGTCCACGCCGCGCTCGCCCGAAGCCGCGCGTCCGCGACGGCGAAGCGCAGATAATCCTGCAACGCCTGGTTCTTGTGATGGGTCGAAGTGGCGGCGTCGAGCCGCCGATACAGAGCGGCAAAGGTCTTCACGGCGCTTCTCCAGCACCGGCCTGGCCGACCGAGGGCGGATCGTCCTCCAGCGCCTCGTCGCCATATTCAACGGCGACGGCTCGGGCGTCGAGACCATTTTGCCCGAGATAGCGAACGAGCGGCGCCACGCCGCCATGGGTGACGAATACGCGCGTCGCGCCGGTCGCCTCGACCGCCTGCAACAGACCCGGCCAATCCGCATGGTCGGAAAGCGCAAACCCCTGGTCGACGCCGCGCCGGCGGCGATTGCCGCGCACCTGCATCCAGCCGCTCGCAAATGCGTCGGAATGGCTGCCGAACCGCCGGAGCCAAGGGCTGCCCGCCGCCGATGGCGGCGCGAGCACGAGTGCGCGCTCGAGCTGCTTCTTGTTCAGCCCCTCGCTCACCATGAGAGTGCGCGGCAAGGCGACGCCGCGTTCGCGGTAGATCGCGTTGAACGGCTCTACCGCGCCATGGCAGACGATCGGTCCGATTTCGGGGTCGACGTGTCTGAGAATGCGCTGCGCTTTGCCGAGGCTGTAAGCCAGCATGACGCTCGCGCGCCCCCGATCGGCGTTCTCGCGCCACCAGCGATTGATTTCGTCGAGAATTTCGCCCTGCGGCCGCCAATGGTAGATCGGCAGGCCGAACGTCGATTCGGTGATGAACGCGTCGCAGCGCACCGGCGCGAAAGCCGAGCAAGTTCCGTCCGCCTCGAGCTTGTAATCGCCGGAAGCGACCCAGACCTCGCCGCGAAACTCCATGCGTATCTGCGCGGAGCCCAAAATGTGGCCGGCCGGATGCAGCGAAACTTTCACGCCGTTCCGGTCGACGGTTTCGCCATAATCCACGCCCTGCACGGCCGCATCGCCCAGCCGTCTCAGCAGAATGGGAACGCTATCGCGCTGGCAGAGATAGGCTTCGCTGCCCCGACGCGCGTGGTCGGAATGCCCGTGCGTGATGACCGCGCGCGATACCGGCCGCCAGGGATCGACGTAAAAATCTCCCGGCGGACAGTAGAGGCCTTCGGGGCGCGGAACGATCAAATCCATCGGGGCATATGGTGGGGCCTGAGCGGGTCTGTGCGGGTAATATGCACGAACGCTGTGAAAACAAGCCTCCCGCATCCGCGCCGAGGGTTCTGATCGGCCGTCGGCAAGTAATGGAATCGAGCAGCCCGTCATCGCGAGCGACAGCGAAGCAACCCAGACCAAGCCGCCGTTGGAGACCCTGGGTTGCTTCGCTGCGCTCGCAATGACGGATTGGGCGCTTGTTCGCCGACGGGCTCAAAGCCGGGCGCGGCGCGGCAAAGGCGGTCTTGCCGATGTCGAAGCGTCTGGAATTCGTCTCGAAGACGCCTACATCTTGGTGACGGGGGTCGGCGATGGATCCCCCTCGCGTTTCCATCTGTCGAGCCGATAGTTCGCGAGAGGAGACGCGCCATGAGGAAACCCAGTGCGCTTCCGGCGCTGATCTTCGTTCTCATCATCTTGGTCGGCTTCGGCATCGCCTACGCGACCAGCGGCCACCCTGTCGCCAGCGCGGTGCTCGCGATCGTGACCGTCATAGTCGCCTTCGCAGTCTCGAGTTCCATCAAAGTCGCAGACCAATGGGAGAAGGTCGTCGTTCTCAGGCTCGGGCGCTTTCGCTCGCTCGAGGGTCCAGGGCTGTTCTTCATCATCCCCATCGTCGAGAGCGTTGCCTATTGGATCGACACCCGGGTCATCACCGCCACTTTCAAGGCCGAAAAGACGCTCACCAAGGACACGGTGCCTGTCGATGTCGATGCAGTTCTGTTCTGGAAGGTGGTCGATCCGAAAACGGCGGCGCTCGGGGTCGCCGACTACGTCTCGGCGATCAATTGGGCGTCACAGACCGCGCTCCGCGACATCATCGGCAAGACCGCGCTCGCCGACATGCTCGAGGGTCGGGAGAAGATCAGCGGCGAATTGCAGAGCGTAATCGACGCTCGCACCGAGCCTTGGGGCGTCAACGTCATTTCGGTGGAGCTCAAGGACGTGCTGATACCGGCGGCCTTGCAGGACGCGATGTCGATGCAGGCGCAGGCCGAGCGCGAGCGGCAGGCGCGCGTGATCCTCGGCGATTCCGAACGCCAGATCGCGGAGAAATTCAACGAGGCGGCGAAGAGCTACGCGGACAATCCGACTGCATTCCATCTGCGCGCGATGAACATGCTCTACGAGGGCCTGAAGCGGAACAACGCGACCATCGTCATCGTGCCGAGCACCGCGGTCGAAACGATGCAATTGGGAGGAATGACGGGACTGACGACGATAGCGGGCGCGATGGCGCAAACGCGCGGGGCGCCGACCGCTCCCCCCTCCTAGATTTGTAAACCGAAGGCGCGGTGAGGGGTGACCGCTCACGCCGCCTTTATGACTCGGAGGCTCGCTTGGATAGTCGAGCGTTAAATCGTTCCAAGTCCAATAAAGAAGCTCGGGTTAGTTCCTGCTCTCTGATCGTGACGAATTCTCCAATCGGCCGCTCGAGGATGAAAAACGTATCGCGTCTGTCGCGAGTGTCGGTCGCCTGCTTGCCTAATCTTCGGAGAAATCGCCGCCTTAGAGGAGGAGCTTGCGACCACGGCGCGCATCAACTCGCGCATCTCTGCAGAGCGCCGAACTCCAAAATTCGATTCGAAATAAGTTTGCGCTTGTGACCACGCTTTGCGCGCTGCCTCGAGACGTTTTTCTCCGTCCCGCGTCAAACACAAGACCTTCGCGCGAAGGTCGGATGGGTCAGATTCGATCGCAATCAAGCCGTCACGTTCCAAAGGCTGGATATTGCGCCCAAGAGTGCTGCGGTCCATTACCATTTCGCTCGCCAAGGCGTTGATCGTCAACTTACCTCTGCGTTTCAGCCTGCCCAATACCGAATACTGCGTCGTGCGTAGGCCGACCGGAGCAAGATACTGGTCGTACAGTTGAGTCACGTGTCTTGCCGCCGAGCGAACCGCGAAACAATTGCAATCGTCTGCATTGGGGCGCGTTTTGTCATCCATTTTTAGTCCTCGCCGCTTTACAAAGGCGCATATACACACAAATATAGAGTACGTGTTGAAATTGCAAGGGGGCGACGGGGAGGCCGATGGCAGGCCTCGCGCGCTTTACGACACCGACGATTCTCGCGGCTGACCCAACGCATCGAGCGCGCGTTGCAGGACCGCACGCACGCTGTCGGCGCTTTCGCCGGCGATCATCTGCGGATCGATATAGAGGTCGACGCCGGGCATGTGGGCGGCGAAAATTTCGATTTTCTTGCCTCGGGCGTCGAGCAGACCTTCGACAGCATAAGGCGTCACCTCGCGGCCGACGCCCTTCATGCGGATGGGCGCGAGCGCGGTCGCCGCAACGCGATCACGGACCAGCGAATAGGTCTCATAGCTGATGACAACCTGACCGGCTTCGGCGATCGACTGCAGGCGCGCGGCGAGGTTCGCCTCGGCGCCGATGATCGTATAGTGCATGCGATCGTTGCTGCCGAAATTGCCGACGTTGCAATAGCCGGTGTTGACGCCGATGCGAACGCGAAACGGCTGTTCGATGCCCTCGCTGCGCCATTTGGCGTCGAGTTCGGCCAGACGCCGCTGCATGGCGAACGCCATTTCGAGGCAGGCCCTTGCGTCTTCCCGCTCGCCCTTGGTTTCCGGGTCGCCGAAGAAGATCAGGATCGCATCGCCGATGAATTGGTCGATTGTGCCGCCATGGGCCTGCGCGATCGCCGACATTTCGGTCAGATATTCGTTGAGCAACTTCGTGATCAGTTCGGGAGCCAGACGCTCCGTCGTCGCGGTGAAATCTATGATGTCGGAGAAGAATATCGTAAGCAGCTTGCGCTCGGTATGGATCGTCACGTCCTTCTGGCCGCTGAAGATGCTCTTGTAAATCTGCGGCGACAGGTAGCGCGAAATCTTGATGGACAGGGACGCCAGAAAGTCGTTGGCGCGTTCGAGTTCGGCATTGACGCCCCTTATTTCGTTGGCCTGGAGCGATTGCTGGCGAATGAAGGCCAGGCCCATGGCCGCCGTCGCCGCGAAATAGATCAACAGGTATTTGAACGAAAAGAAGTTGGCTGCGATCGGTTGCGAGATGCTGACTTCCTGGATGCCGCGCACGTCGCCAACCTTCCAGTCGCGCTTCGGACTGTCGGGATCCGAATTGTGGCAAGCAACGCAGGCTGCCCCCATCACTACGGGAACGGCGACCCGGACATTATCCGATAACCAGCCGCCGGAAACCTCGCTCGGCTCCAGCGTCGGGTCTGCGCGGAGATTGGCGAGCGCGCCGGTCTCGAAATCGTCGAGCGCGTGCGGCGCGCGGCCCTTGAAAGGATAGTCGGAGACGAATCGGTAGCGAATGTTTTTTTGCTGCACGCCGATCACGCGCCCCAGCTCCAACGATAGGGTTGAGGGAATAGGAATTGCGCCCGGAATCGTTTCGAAATGGGCCGAGACCCGAGTCGCGCCCTCTGGCGCAGCGAGAATTCGACCCACGACGTTCGTGCTGTAATAGGATCTCATGCTGCTGATGACCGAATTCACATCGTTCGCTTGGCGCAGCAGATTGCTCGCGACCAGGTTACGCAGATCGAGCCAAACGGCAAGCGGCAGCCCGACCAACATCGCCGCGATCATCAGCGAGATGACGCCCACATTCCAACCGGCGCCCGCGCGCCTCTGTTCATTCGCCATGTTCTCTCTCCGTCGACGCCCCGGGGGCAACGTCGAGAGCGGGCTCGAACATATGGCGCCGGCGGAGCACGGGCAACGCACGATGACCCCACTCGAACCCTACTCGAGACGGGCGCCGACCGACTTCCCTCCTGTGGGGTCGGCCGATAATCGCTCAGACCAGCTCGCCGAACTCCTCGATCCGAAACTCCCCTGCCGCCCGCTCGCCCTTGCCGGCCAGTTCCGCCTCGCGCCCGCGCAGTTCGACGCGTCTGATCTTGCCCGAGATCGTCTTCGGTAATTCGCTGAATTCGATCCGCCTTATTCGTTTGTAGGGCGCGAGCCGCTGTTTCAGGAACTTGAAAATCGACAACGCGGTGGTCCGGTCGGGGCCGTGACCGGGCGCCAGGACGACATAGGCCTTGGGCACGGTCAGCCGCGTGGGATCGGGGGCCGGCACGACCGCGGCCTCGGCGACCGCCTCGTGCTCGATCAGCGCGCTCTCGAGTTCGAAGGGACTGAGGCGATAATCGTTCGATTTGAACACGTCGTCGGCGCGGCCGACAAAGGTGATGTAGCCGGAAGCGTCGCGCGTGGCGACGTCGCCGGTTCGGTAATAGTCGCCCTCGAGCGGGCGCAGGCTGCCGTCGTCGTCCTGATAGCCCTGCATCAAACCTACCGGCCGGGCCGCGAGCGGGATCGCGATCTCGCCATGATCGGCCTCGAGCCCTTCGGTGTCGAGCAGCGCGACGCGATAACCCGGCAGCGGGCGCCCCATCGAGCCCGCGACGACCCGCTGGCCAACCGCATTGCCGATCATCATCGTCGTCTCGGTCTGGCCATAGGAATCGCGTAAGGACACGCCCCACGCGCTAGCAACCCGTTCGATAACTTCCGGATTGAGCGGTTCGCCTGCCGAGTTGGCTTCGCGCACGCTCACTTTCCAGGCCTCGAGGTCGAGCTGAATCAGCTGGCGCCAGACGGTCGGCGGCGCACAGAACGAAGTGACCTCGTGCGCGACGAGATCGTCGAGCGTCACGCGCGGCTCGAACCGCTTGGCGAGCGCGACGATGCAGGCGCCCGCGTTCCAGGGCGCGAAGAAGCTCGACCAGGCGTGCTTGGCCCAGCCGGGCGAGGAAATGTTGAGATGCAGATCGCCCGGCTTCAACCCCAGGCCGAACATGGTCGAGAGGTGCCCGATCGGGTAGCTCGCATGACTGTGCATGACGAGCTTCGGCCGCGCGGTCGTGCCCGAGGTGAAATAGAGCAGCATCGGATCTTCGGCTTCAGTCGGCCCGTCCGGCTCGAAATGCGCCGAGGCTTTCAGCAGCGAGGCATAGTCGCGCCAGCCCGCCGAGCCGCCCCCGACCGCGATGCGCACGAAATCCTCCCCCAGCCCCGCGAATTTGGCCGCGTCGGCGCCGTCGGCGATCACGAAACGCGCGCGGCCCCGTGCGAGGCGATCGGCGATGTCTGCGCCGGTCAGCAGCGTCGTCGCGGGGATCACGACCAAGCCGAGCTTCATCGCCGCCAGCATCGCGACCCACAAGGGCGCGACGTTGCCGAGCATCAGCAGCATCCGATCACCGCGCCGGGCGCCGAGCCCGCGCAGGCCGTTGGCGAGGCGCGACGAAATCGCCGACAGCTCGCCAAAGCCGAGAGTTTCCACGCCATCGCCAAGGATTTTCAGCGCGGGCCGCGCGCCGTGTTCGCCCTTCGCCAACTCCGCGTCGAACCAGTCGAGCGCCCAGTTGAACCGTTTCGGCCGCGGCCATTTGAAACCGGCGCGGGCGAAATCGTAATTTTCACCGACCGCGAGCAGGAAGTCGCGCGCGGATTTGAATTCCTCTGTCGACATCTCTTGCTCAGGCCGCCGTTCGCGTAATTTCGACCTTGTCGGGGTAGAAGGCGAGATATCCTTTGATCGCTTCCACCCCCGATATCGGGGTCTCGTAAGTCCAGACCGCGTTCGCGTCGACGTCGGCGCCGGACTTCAGGGTGAAATAATTCGCCGTACCTTTGTAAGGGCACTTCGACTCGTGCGTCGTCCGCGCGAAAACGCTCATGTCGGCGTCCTCGCGCGGCACGTAATAGACGGCGGGATATACGTGCTCTTTCAGCTCCAGCGCATGCGTCGTATCGACGATCGCGCGCCCGCGCCAGCGCACGACGAGGCGGCCTTGCTCAGGAGAAATCGTGATGGGATGATCGTTGGGCATCGTCGCGTCCTTTCCGCGTCGCTCGGCTGGCCCGAGGCCAGCTTGGGATTGCCGTGCGGGAATCCTCGCGCGACGACTCTACGCTGCGATGATACGCCTCGCCGCACGTTCCGTGAACCCCCGCCGCGACGGCGGGCAGCGAGAAAACCTTCTGATATGCGGTGGTTGACACGGCGGGTTCCCAAGGATCCTTTCTCAAGCCGAGCTTTCCGGGCCGGTGATGGTGATCTTCTCGGCGTTTTGCGCGAGGCGCGCTTTCCTGGGAGGCCGAAGTAGGACATAATCCTACGTAGTAGCATCAATGAGATTCATGGTTCGTTCAAGACCGCATGGATTGGTCCGCGACGGCATCCCTACCCCGCGGCCTTCGCGACGTACGGCCGGAAATTCGCCTTGTCGGTTCCGCAATCCGGGCATTTCCAGTGGCCCGAAATTTCCGCGAACGGCGTTCCCGGCGCGATCGATTGCGCGGGCAACCCCCGCGCCTCCTCGAAGATGAAATAGCAGCCACGACAGATGAACCGCCGCTGCGCGCTGGAGGCGATCGCCGGCGCCAGCGCCCGATCGCGAGCGGAGCAGGCGACCTCGGGCGCCTCCACGGCGTCGCCGACCGTGAGCACGCCGCCTTCCAGCGCCCTGAGGTAGATCCCGATGTCCTTGTGGCCGAACGCGGCGCGCAGCGAGCCGGGGATGTCGAGATCGCGGCGGCCGGTGACGGGATTGACGTTGGTCGCGCCGCAACGCCCGTTGCGTCGATCGACGCGGAAGGCGACGCCGCCGATGCGAAGGTTCGCGCCGATCCAGTCGAATTCGCGCCACGGCCCAAAACCATCGACATAGATGTTGGCGCGAAAGCGGAGCGGATCGATCTCATAGCCCCATTGCGCCTCGAGGCTTCGAACCGTCGCCAGGTTGATCAGCGAAATCAGGTTTTCCGGCTTGTCCATGAAATGTCCGTCGTGCGAGCGCACGAGCCGAGGCGCCTCCCGCAATCCGGGAACCTGCTTGCGGAAGAACGCCTCGACGGCCGCGCGGCCGTCCCGCTCGCCGAGGTCCGCGACCAGCAAGCGCTCCTCCTCACGCTCGACGGTGAAGCGCAATGTCTTCGGATCGACATGGGTGACAATCTCTGAGAGGCCGTCGTCCAGCATCGACATCAGGAACAGGCCCTTCTTCGCCCATCTCGGCGCTTCCGGATCGATCGGCGCCCCGGGCCTGACCAGCGCGAACACCCGATCGAACGGGAACGCGCCGCCCGCCCGGAGCTCGACGCGCGGCAACGCCTCGGCGCTCAGGCCCTTGATGGGATAGCGATAAATGGCTTTCACTTCGGACATGTTCGCTCGCTGCGCTGGCGCCCACAAGGCGACGGATGCTGCACGAGGACGCACGGCCGAGCGTAGAGCCGGTCGCTGATGAAATTTGGAGGCCAGTTGCGAGGCGCCTGGCGGCGGGTCGTAGTGCAAGGGCGCCGGGCGCGCCGCCAGTTCATCGATGTCGATCTGGCGCCTCTCCACGGCTTCGT
>Ga0209139_10000797_pt1 | contig 11339 bp, 15 predicted proteins | sample BogFormECP14_OM3_FD_188246 | JGI IMG/M metagenome (GOLD analysis project Ga0209139, IMG submission 188246) | Bog forest soil microbial communities from Calvert Island, British Columbia, Canada - ECP14_OM3 (SPAdes) (version 2) | ecosystem: Environmental > Aquatic > Freshwater > Wetlands > Bog ...
TCCAAGAAAAACCTTAGGATTTCAAACTCCCGCCAGTAAACTTCAACAAAGTGTTGCATCGACCGGTTGAGCTGGCAAGACTTATCGGGACTTAGAGGTTGAGCCAATCGTGGGGTCAGTTCTCACACTAGAATGGCCTTGACTCTGGACTACACTCAAGGGTGTAGGTTGGGGGTGTCCGATGCCGAACCCGGGTACGCGAATGCAAATCGGTCACATTGCCAAAAAGACGGGCTTGAGCGTAGACGCCATACGCTTCTATGAGCGAAACAAGTTGCTTGCAGCGCCCACACGTAGCGAAGGCGGCTTCCGTTTGTACTCTTCCGATGACCTTACTGCTTTGCAGTTCATTCGTAGTTTGCAAACGCTGGGCTTCTCGCTGAATGAGATTCGTGAGTTTGTGTCTCTCAGAACCAACGACCTTCGCGCCTGCTCTGCAGTACGGAAAATGCTTGACTACAAATTAAAAGACATTCACGCAAAGAGAATTGCTCTTGCGAAGTTGGAAGATGAATTGAAAGCCGCGCTGACGAAGTGCAACTCCCAACTCAGGCGGCGACTGGGAAAGAAGAACGGAAGTTGCCCGGTCCTTACGGTCTTTGGAAAATCCAAACACAAGGGTGTGGAATGAAAATCGAAGTCTTGTACGTGCCCAACTGTCCGAATCACACTGTAGCAATTGATCGGCTTCGTGAAATTCTACCCGCTGAAAGTTTTCAGAAGCACGTGAACGAAGTGCTGGTCAGAGACGCGGAGATGGCACAATCGTTGAAGTTCCCCGGTTCGCCGACGATTCGCGTAAACGGACACGACGTTGAACCACAGAGCGAAAAAACTGCTGCGTTTGGACTGATGTGCCGTTTGTATGCGGATGGTAGTGGTGCTCCATCTCCACAGAAACTACGTACGGCAATCGAAAGGGCGAATGGCGGAAAATACTAAATGGCTGCTTGGAAGATAAGCGGTGTTTCGGTGGGTGCGGTGGTCAGTTCGCTGCTCACGTTGGGTTGCTGCCTACCGCTGCCATTCTTGGGCGCGGCGGGCGTCGCGGGGGCGTCTGTCTTCTTGGCTGGCGCACGGCCTTGGATGTTGGGTATTTCAATCGCACTTTTGGGATGGGGTTTTTTCCAAGTCTATCGTGGGATGCGTTGCCGTACACGTCAAAGCAAGACTGCAATCGCACTGCTGAGTCTCGCCACTCTTGTTGTGGTTCTTCTTCTTCTGTTCCCCCAAGTTATAGCCAGTGTGCTTGCGGACCTTTCGGGTAAACAATGAAAAAGCGCCTGACCATCCTTGCGGTTGTGTTCGTAGGACTGCTGGCTCTGGCTTGGCACTTCTACGGCGGTGAAAGAGTCCCTGCAGGACAGCCGCCGCTTGTCTCGCTTAAATCGACCAACTTTGACCAAATCCGTGCAGCGTTCAATAGGGCATCTGGTGAAGTGCGTATCGTTCTGCTGCTTTCCCCAACGTGACCGACATGTCTGCGGGGGGCCTCCGCAGTCGAAGATGTTCTAAAGCAAAACGCAAATCCGCACATCCGTGTTTTTGCAGTGTGGGAACCAATTCTGCCAACCGACTATGCCAGTCCTGGCACGACAGTTTTGGCGCGGCTGTCTGACCCAAGAGTAGAGCAGTATTGGGATAAGAATCACCTCTTCGCGGAACAGTTGGAGCGCAAAATTGAATCTGACACAGGTCAGCCTCAGCCGAAATGCTGCACTCGCAAAGACATTCAGTGGGATGAAGTCGCCGTCTACGGTCGAGATGCACGCTGGAATGACCAGCTTCCGCGTGCATTGTTCTTAAATGGTCCCGTGATTCACTCGCTCGATTTTTCGAAGGCAGTCACGGAGCTACTTTCCAAGTGAACGCTTGCGATGAAAGAACGAGTCGAAGCTTGCTGTAGCACGCCAGCGGCGCTGTGCTACTGGTTCTTAGTCTCGGCATTTGCGTGGGCGGTGCTGAGTCTCATAGGAATCTATTGGCGTCCCTTTCATGCGCCGTCAGCAGCCGCGTGTGTTTTCGCTATGGGCATCGGCTGTGTCGCCAACTGGCTCAAAAATCGCTTATTTCACTGCGCTCTAACTAGCCCATTGTTTCTGATCGCTGGCGTCGTTTTCCTGTTCGGAAGCGTAGGCTTGATCCACCTCAAGGCGGCCTTGGTGTGGCGATTCGTTCTCGTCGGAATCGGCATCGCGTTTCTACTTGAATGGCGATATGCGAAGCGTTCCGCGTCTTAACGAATAACCGCCAAAAACAAGCAGTAGCACCAGTCAATCAGCTAGGTCCTGATTAACGCGGTTACCGTCCAAGTAGAATCTGCCCAGATCCCAATGTCTGGTTACGCGACTCTCCAGAAGACAAAAGCGTAAGTCGATTGTTTTCTGGTACCAGTGACGCGTCAAAGACGCAGTCGGGGCTAATCAGGAATTGACTGTGTGGTCGTATTGCTCGTACAGCGGTGTTGAGGAATTGTAGGCGATGTCTAACTACCGACCTGCGCCAGATGGTATCTGGGAATAATCTTTACGAATGGATACATCGAAAATCGGGGTTAGTGGGTTAGGGTATCCTTTACTACCGTGCCTGCTTTCATTACGAATTTTACCTGCTGGAGCGTGGTGATGTCGGTGAGCGGGTCGCCCTCTACGGCAATTAGGTCGGCAAACTTGCCGGGTTCGAGCGCCCCGACGCGATCTTGCCAGCTCATTAACTCGGCGGCATTGAGGGTTGCGGCGCGAATTGCTTCCAGCGGGGGCATGCCGCGCTTCGTTAGCCCAACCAGCTCTTCGGCATTTCTCCCTTGCCCTCCGGCGCCGCTGGCGTCGAAGCCGGACGCAATTTTCACGCCAAGGTTCATCGCTTGCTGCAAGGCTTGTTGGCTGCTTCGCAGGAATGTTTCCCGCATTTCGCGCTGTTCAGGAGTCAGCGGCATGTTCTTGGTGCGTTCGATACTTGCATCGATCCCGCCGACGGTAGGTACCAGGAAAATTCCTTTGGCCTTCATTATCTCAAGGTCTTCCCGATTGGCACGATGACCGTGCTCTATGGAATCCACGCCGGCCGTAACGGCGTTCTTGATTCCTTCCGTGGTGGTCGCGTGTGCCGCTACTTTTAGGCCTTGTTTGTGCGCCTCTTCCACGACAACGCGAATCTCATCCACGGTTAGCGTCGGGTGTTGCCAGTCCGCATAAACTTTGATCAGGTCGGCGCCATACTCAATCTGCTCGCGGACTGCGCGTCTCGCTTCCTCGACACCGCTCACCATTTGCGCTCCAGTGGGGAAGTTCGTGAGGTCAGGTGAGATACCAAACGGGTTGTACTGGCCAACCGCCGCGATGGCGCGCGTTGCTACTTGCATTCTCGGACCCTCGACCAGCGCTTGGTTGATGGCGTCGCGCAGGGCAACGTCAGCGTAGCCTGAGCCTTCGTTTTCAACGTCGCGCACCGCGGTGAACCCCGCATACAACGTGACGCGGGCGTTGGCTGCTCCCTCAAGAGCGCGGAATGCTTGCGATTTTGTCGCGAGACCCAGCAAGTACCCGTCCGGCCCGCTGGCGAAGCGCGCCATTAAGTGGGTGTGGCAGTCGATAAGGCCGGGCAGAACCGTGGCGCGGCTGAGGTCGATTACCTTGGCGTCATGCGGAGCGTGTGCCTGGACTTCTGCGAACCGGCCAACTTCCTTGATGCGATCACCCTCGATCCAAATTGCTGCGCCTTCGATATAGCTGCCCTTGCGAACGTCGAGCAGCTTTCCAGCCTTCACAAGAACGGAGACTGCAGGTTGTGATTGTGAAATTGCAAATGCTGGATGAAGTGCAAGTGCCAACGCAAATACGAAGGCTCGCGTTCTCATAGTGACCGGGTAAGGGGCATGGAAGCAAGAATATCATGCGTCTTGTTGCAAATTGCGAACTCCACGGTCGTCGTGCTGGCTTCCGGAACTTCTTGACGATTCTGTGACCACAGATACCAAAGCATCAGATCAGGGCGCTCCGCCGTGGGAAAATCAGCTAGTCGGTAAATACCACGATGCTCCCGAATCCAGTTTCCGACCTTGACATGATAGGAATGGGGTTTTTCCGTGAATCCTGCTCGCGTGGCTTGCTTGGTAGTGAAGAACCCCTGCTGAGATTGCGCTATTTTGTAGAGCCGTCTTGCGGCTTCTTTGTATGGTCCCGTCATGGCACAATCCCCTTACTTTCTCGGGGAATTATGCATCATGCCCTGGCACCAAGTAATTGCCGATCCTGCCGCGCTAACCTCATGCAAAACAAGGAGATCCACTATCCTACCTCCGTTTGCTCAGTCGCACTGTGCATGATCCGACCAAGGCGTACGCTCATTAGCAAGGTCGTGGAGTGCTTCTCCTAGTTTGTTACAGGAAGGGCGCCTGGCCCCGAAGCAGGGGAAAGAGCGAGTTGGGGCCCAGAACACACAATGAATTAAAGAGAGAAAAGAGTTAGCGTCCACGTCCGGGCTTCTCGTGTTCTTTTGCCGCGTGTAATTCCTTGCCGAACACTTTAGCCGCCCAGTCCGGTATCGTCTGTGCGGTCTTACTCAATTTGCCGCCGATGAAATGCGCTACTACGCGGAACCCGCGACGATGAGCTGTGTTGTCGTACACGAGCAATTCATCGGCATGTTTGGGGACTTCGGAGAGATTCTTGGTTGACTCCCAATAGGAGTCAATCACGCTGGACACGGGCACGGCTTGTCCGCCCCGACTCATGCGAACCAACACCCGGCCCACATTCAAATTTGCGTCCTCCGTAGAAATAAAAAGAACCTTCGTCGAATACCCTGCTGCCTTAGCCTGGTCGAGCAGTTGTGTGTCCACGCGAATGTCTTCGACGGCAAAAGAACGACGATCATCAAGAAACGGTTGTTGCTGGTGTCTTAGTGCGGGAACAAGTGCCGGGAATGGCTCTCTCAAGTAGGCTTCATAGAAAGTTGTCTTACCGGCGCCCACCGGTCCCGCGATTATAAACAGCGCTGGCTTTTGCTGGCGCAGGTTGTGATTTCCTCGTGTGCAATTATTCGCGTACCCTTCCGGCGTGCGGGCTCAAATCTTGTTTCTAATTTCTCAACGGGGGTTCGCTCTCCGTCAGGCGTTACTTTCACTGTGGATTTCAGGTTGCGATCGTATTCGTAATATGTTCTATTCGGCTCTTCCGCCTCGAAGGGAACCGATTGCATTGCCGAAAGCCCTGAGAGCATCTGATGAAGCTCCCGACGCTCCAATTCCGACATTGAGTCGTATGAATGCACGGACGAACCGCGACCCTTGGTTGATCTTTTGAGTTTGCCCTCTCCACCCTTCGAGTAGTAAGCCAGAAGAGCACTATTCACGAGCTGATTCATCGAGCAATTCCGCTTTTTGGCGACTTGATGAATGCGCTTGCGGAGTCGTCGCAAGATGACGACCTGCGTTTCTCTCCCGGTTTGTTTCCGTCTGGACTGAAGGGTCACGAGCCCGACAGTATTCAGGTCGACCGCCAGAAGCGCATCGTTGATCGAAGTCGACAGTTCTCCCATGTATCTCGGTTTGTCCCGCAGGAGTTTGTCGAGGGCACTTAACAGCCGGACATTGTAGACTCCGAAATGAACGCTTCGCCGCTTGGGCACGATTCCCTACTGTCTTCAGGATGGGGTTGCCGCGACTGAAGATACGTCACGGCCCGTACATGCAGATATATACACCACCCGCACCTCTTGTTCAACGCCCCCTACAATTCTGTTCCACTGCTTCCATCACCGTTTGTCACTCGGGCCCCTCCGTTCCACGCACCAATGTTTTCAAGCTTCGTGTACCCCGCCAGTGAAAACCAGGCCTGTCTTCCTCCAATCGCCTTAGATTCGCAAATGGATCCCTCCCTTCAACTGTTTCCACCTTTGCTTCCTGCAGCCCTTGCGACTCAGAAGGTTTATCCTGTTTTCCCCACGAGCTGGTTGCAGTTGGTTTCCTAGTTTTTCTCGCGCGCCAGACAGTCATGTGAAAAACGTGATACGTCATCTGCAAGCCCTCGTTTCCCAATGCTTCCCAAATATCTTTAAGACTCTGCCCTGAGTTCAGCGCCGCTTCTATCCCCGGGAGAAGAGATCGAATGAGCGCGGCTTTTCTCTTCGGGGGAGCGCCGGCCAGTTTTTCCAGACAGAGGCGGTAGTCTTTTTGCATTGACGCGCCTTCTCACGCTGCTGTACATATAGCAGTGTGACGTACTGATGTAACCCATGAAAAGGTTCTGAGTCAACAGAAATCAACAAAAGTCGTCAGAAGTCTCCAAATCTCAACGCGGGTCAACACTTCTCAGCAAAAGTCGGCACAAGTCGACAGAAGTCAACACTCTTCAACAGCGGTGGGGACAACATGCTTGAAATGGAGGCGGATCATAGGTGAGCGACACACGTATTGGAACATAAAGGGTTGTGGCGACGCGACGCGCATTTTTAATGCTAAGTGCTTATTTTTTAGTGCGGAAGGATGTGGCGACTTTTGTAGGCGATGTGGCACAAATGTGCCACCGCAGGAAAATGGAGGAAATTGTATGGCGAAACCCAGAACCGAACGGAACTTGCTGTTTCCGAGCAAGGAATTTCGAGAGCGGGTGAGGAAAACATCGATGGAACGAGGCTTTCGATCCGAACAGGCGTTCATTCTCGCGGCTTGCGAAGGCGAGATGCGCAGGAGCGATAACACGGAGTCGGTAACACAGTTTGAGGCCCGCATCGCTGCCACACTCACGAATCTGGCGAAGCAGTTGCAAGGCCTTCACACCCTAGCGCAAGCGCAGGTCGCCCTGACCGACGTGCTGTTGAAATACGTCATTACGTGTGTTGTGGAACCCCCCGAAGATGCGCTCCCAGCGGCGCGTGTCCGCGCCAGGTTGCGCTATGACAAGCTGATACGCGCCGCAGCGAAAGAGATCTCGAGCAAAAACAGGAACACTCTTCGGGAGATGCTAGCCGATGAATGACGAACCATCAGTTAGATTGCGACCGAGAAAGTCAAAACTTGGCCCAAACGACAATCCCCGTAAGTACGTGGGTGTTCTCCGGTCGATGCTTCGTCTCGCGCAGATGTCGAAGCGAGGACATGAAACGCGTAGCAGGTATGTGGACGGTGGAAGTGCCCGTTCGCACCGAACGTTCAATCAGCGCGTGGCCATCCGGATCAACTACTCCGCAAATAAGAATCCCGGTCAGTGGAAGGCACACGGAACGTACGTGGCCCGCGAGAGCGCCACGCAGGGAGGAAGGGCGTCCGAGGCAGGGTTTAATGCGACCGACCAGAAGTTAGACATCGCAACTAAACTCGACACTTGGCAGCGTGCCGGCGACGAGCGGCTCTTCAAAATCATTGCGTCTCCTGAGTTCGCTGACCACTTGAACCTTCAGCAATACGCTCGCGAGTTGATGCAACGGATGGAACGCGACCTAGTGACAGAGCTCGAATGGGTCGCTGCCGTTCACCACAACACCGAGCATCCCCACGTTCACATCGCGGTTCGTGGAGTTGACGACAAAGGAAGGCCGCTTCGCTTGCCGAGGCAATACATTCGTGCTGGCCTCCGCGGGCGGGCCGAGGAAATCGCTACCGAAGCCTTGGGCTATCGCACCCCGGCGCATGCTCAAGAGGCGCAGCGCCGCGAAATAGTTCAAAACCGCTACACAACTCTCGATCGTGTCTTGCAACGCGCCAATAACGGCTCTTCGTCCCACTTCGTGGTGACTGCCAATCCCAATGACAAGGCCCTTTCGGAATCCGCTCAGCTTCTGCAGAGACACGTTGCTGCACGCCTTATGCACCTTCAAACAATGGGCCTCGCGCAGTCGGTCGGGTCGCACGAGTGGCGTGTGCAGGCAGATTTTGAAAAGGTACTCCGCACGCTACAACTGAGTGCCGACCGGCAAAAGATGCTCGCGGCGCATGGCGCATTGGTTTCCGACAAGCGGCTTCCCCTCCAGGTCACCACGCTTCGCCAGCTTCAAAGTGTGGCCGGCCGCGTACTTCTCCACACTGAAGATGAACAAACTGGGAAGCGCTACCTGCTAGTTGAGGGCACGGACGGGAAAGTGCACTTGATCTATCACACCGAGGCCATCGAGGAGGCCCGCAAGCAAGGAAAACTCACGGTCGATAATTTCATTCGCATCGAGAAACGAATCGCGAAAAGGAGACCTATCTTGCATTTGGACGATATGGGAGATGCGGTTGCGCTCCTCCAGAACTCTTCGTACTTCGAAAAGGAAGCGGAGCTCTCACTTAGGAAAGGCATTCACGATGTCCGGCCAGTATGGGGCGGATGGCTAGGACAATACCAAGCGAAGTTACAAACTCAGTTACACCACGCTGACAAACGAAAGCGGGAAGATTTAGGGCGCTCCAGGTAGGGCATTGACATCCGCCCTTTGAGGGTGATCTGCGTCTCCAACAGCCGGTATCAGAGACGGGTACGCGCAGAAGTCAAAACCCGCGCAAAATCTCCAGAAGACGACCGCTAATTCACCCCCGCGACCAAAACAGTTCCCCGACAAATTCCCTTCTCCGCCAGAGGCTGCGCCCGGTCCCGCTCTTGACCCGTCAAGGGTTTCCGCTTCGCTCCAATAAACGGCTCAGACCGCCGCTCTTGACGGCGCGTGCATCCGTTCGCACTGGGCTCGCTATGAAGAGAATTTACTTATTTCTTTCGAGCAGCAAAACCGCTCGAAACAATGAAAAGCAACAAAAAGGAAAACAACACTGTTTCCTTCAGGCTACTGTCAGCGGTCGATTTCTTCATTCTTCTGCTGCGCGAGAAAACGCGGGTTCATCTCTCTTCGTTGGTTCGTTCTTTTGGCTCCGGGCCGCCCATAAACCTCAAAGAGGCCGTCAAGAAAAGCATCTCAGGAAAAAGCTGAAGACCAAGGAAAATCCCTTTTCATGGTGCTATATATATAGTAGCATTAAGCCATCGTGTTCATGCTCGGCGATTCGACAGTCGCCTTGACGAACGGGGCCTTATCCCACATGGATGCCACCAACGCACTGACGGTCGACGAAATCGCTGCTCTTTTCGGCATCCCGGTGAATACAGTCCGCGAGCGGGTTGCCCAACACAACTCCCCGCAGGAATATTTTTCTATTCCGGACCTCGCAAAACGGTGGCGATGCTCCCGCGGTACGGCGTATAACCGTTTACGTGCCCATGGAGCGAAGGTGCTCGACTTCGCGCCAAATGGAAAACGCGGAAAGAAGGTCGTGGCGGGTTCGACGGTTTTGCAGTTGGAGGCTCGACAAACCAAACGATTATGCTGACTATTCACAAACGCGGAAGGGTGTTCTGGTCCGACGGGGTCGTACAGGGCGTGCGTATCCGACGCCCACTTGGAACGCGGAATAGCGACGCGGCGCATCGCGTCGTCGGCAAGCTTGAGCGTGCGTTGGCGGAGGGTGCGGAATCGAGTCTCTGGCTGGAATTGAAGCAATTCCTGCCGCAGCCAACCTTTTGGGTGTTCGCCAATGTCGCCGGCTACAAAGAGCCGATCGTCAAGCCGGAACCGACCTGGTCGGACCTAAGCGCGGCGTTCGAGAATGAATTGCGCCGGCGTGTTGCGCTGGACAAGTTGCGAGAATCGACTGCGGTTCGCTATCGGCACACCGCTCGCGAATTCAAACTGTTTCTGGAGGAGCGGAAGGTATTCAAGCTGCGGGAGATTACCAAACCCTTCGTCGAAGGTTTCAAGGTCTGGCGGGCTGCCCGGATTCGCTCGCGCAATTTCTCCCGCGGAGCCACCAGTCTTGCCCTCGACGCTGCCATCCTTCACCGCGTTTTCGCCGTAGGCGTCGAATACGAAATCGTTGAGAAGAACCCGGTTCGCATGGAAGGCCGCCCTGGCGATGTGCCCGAACGTGGAGCCCAGCCATTCTCAGCAGGTCAGCTGGACAAATTGAAACAGGCAGCAGGCCCCGACTTATTCGTATTCCTCCTACTTCGTTGGACTGGGATGCGCGGCTCAGACATTGTTGGGTTAACGTGGGGGGACGTGCATTTTGATCGACGGGAGATCGAACGCATAACGCAGAAGCGCCGTAAACCCGTCATCATCCCAATTCATACGGAGTTGCTGTTCGCCCTCGAAACCGAGTACGAAGGTCGGTCGCCGGAACTCGACGACCAAGTCTTACCGCAAACGCGCGAACGCGGTCGTATGACTCGACCGAGACTCTATCAACGATGCAAAGCTATGGGCCGCCGAGTTGGCATTGAAGACGCTCACCCTCACCGGTTCCGTGATACGTTCGCGGTCGATATGCTCGCCCGGGGCGCAACGCCTTATGATGTCGCCAAACTCTTGGGAGACGAAATCGCAACAGTCGAGAAACACTACGCGCCGTTCGTTAGAGAACTCAGAGAGCGGGTTCGTGACCTAATGGAAAACGGCGACGGCATTCAGCAATACGCGGTAAGAACCTTCACTCCACGTTTGCCGCACAAGCCCGTTCAATAGTCGCTCTGCCAGCCAGTGACAGTCGTTATTTGCAGTCAAGCTGCATTGCCCTCATTGCAACAGTATGGAACAAGTCAGGTACGACTGACGAAACGATAGAGTCCGACGCGGACCTGGATGCCGTCAGACCAATGTTTGATTTACTCTATGCAGCCTGCGCTCAGTCCAACTCTAACTTGCAGATTCTTGTCTTGGTGCACGCAAATCTTCCCGATGACAGGTACCAAAAGGCATTGATCGAAGAACCATGGAGCGGCAAGAACATTCACGCGCCTATTCAACAGAGTTGGGCCTAGGTCCGGCTCGACTACTTGAAAGTCATATCCGGAGCCAAGCTGGAGTCCGCCACTGCCAAAGAGACGCGTAGCAACAAACCGAAATCTCACTTTGGCGAATGTAAGGCGAAACTCGATGTCACAGTTATGGCACAATTTCGCCAAAACTGTCCGTAAGTTATTGAAAAATAGCGGGCGAGCCTGTAAGCCGGATTTTGTGCCGCGTGTAGTCCCCGTGAAGGGACGACGCGCGCGGCGATCATTCCTCTAGGCCGTGGTTCGCACCACGGCTCCAGCAGCCTACCCGAGGGTTGCTCTCAACAATGGCTTGCGCCATCCCTGAGGGAGCGCGCTCTTTGCAGCGGCCGCCGCTAAGCGGTCGACTGCGCAGGCGCTCTCGGCGAGCCGGGCCGGCTCTCCCCTCCTATTTGGCCTTGCACCACGCGGGGTTTTCCCTGCCTCCGATGTTGCCACCGGAGCGGTGGGCTCTTACCCCACCTTTTCACCCTTGCCAAACTGAGCGAGCGTTTCGAAGACGTCCCGCAGGTTTTCCTGCGCGATGCCACCGTGCTT
>Ga0209139_10000799_pt1 | contig 11329 bp, 8 predicted proteins | sample BogFormECP14_OM3_FD_188246 | JGI IMG/M metagenome (GOLD analysis project Ga0209139, IMG submission 188246) | Bog forest soil microbial communities from Calvert Island, British Columbia, Canada - ECP14_OM3 (SPAdes) (version 2) | ecosystem: Environmental > Aquatic > Freshwater > Wetlands > Bog ...
CGCGTCGGTCGCCGCAAGTGGCGTCCATTGTGGCAGCACCTCTTTGAACCCGCCCGAATCTAGCCCTGCCGCCGCAAACAGGGCGCTCCAATTCGGCGGGATTGCCGTTTCTGTCGAAGTATCGAGTTGGGGCGGCACTGCCTCAAATTTCACCAGATGCCCCTGCGTGTCGAGAACTATCTGGCACATCCCTGAAATCGAATTTGGGGGATCGTCCCGATATAACTCGGGATCGGGAAATAACGAGTCGGTAGCCATGAATCGCGGGCTCTCCCGGTACCAAAATACAACGGATGGAGGGACACCCGACGAAAGAAAGCTCCAGCGCGTCAGGCTGCGGTCATGTTTCTTGATGTAGTCAAAATATTCCGAGTCCAAATCGAATGCATAAGCGGTATCCAGCGGAATGGCTGCATAGCCAAATTCCCGGGCCAAGTCACGCGCTCTCGCAGCCAGTACTTCGGGCGGACTCGACAAGGGCACAAGATTTATTAATTGCATCTTCTGGGAGAGAACCGGCAGCGCAACAAGTCCGAGAACGACCAGGAGCAAACAGCCCCAGGCGATTGCAGGACGCAGCCCAATTTTTTCACCCGCGGCCGCGACCATCTCGGGGGATGGCGTTTCGCCCGCTGCGAGAGCCGCTGCGAGCGGGTCGCCTCCAGGCAGGGCTGCCGCTACTTGCAGTGCCGACGCAGGGCGTTTCGCGGGGTCTTTTTCCAGACAGCGCAGCATCACGCGCTCGACTAGCAGGTCAATGTCTTTCAGGTGCGTGGATGGAGCTGTGGGCGCGCTTTTTTCGCGCAGGCGGGCCATCTCGTCGTACGTCGCGGCTTCGTATGGTTTCTTGCCCGTGAAAATTTCATACATCACCAGGCCCAGGGAATAGAGGTCGCTCTTGGCGGTGATTTCGCTGCCCGAGAATTGCTCGGGTGACATGTAAGCGGGCGTACCGGCGCGCACGTCTTCGCCTTTCATTTCGGTGGAGAGTCCGGCGAGGCCGAAATCGGTGATGCGTGCGCGGCCGCGGCCATCGAGCATGATGTTGGCCGGCTTCAGATCCCGATGGATGATGCCGTGTTCATGTGCTGCGGCGAGGCCTGCGCAAACTTGCCGCGCAATCTCGAGGGCCTTGTCGGCTGGGAGACGCCCGATGCGTCGCATCAGGGAAGCAATGTCTTCACCATCCACGAATTCCATGGTGAGGAAGGTCTGACCGTCGGCTTCGCCAATATCAAACACGCGGCACACGTTAGGGTGGGAGACCTGCCGCGCCAGGCGCACTTCGCGAGTGAATCGCGCCAGAGCCTCTTCGTTACGAGCGAGAGATTGCGGCAGAAATTTCAACGCGACGGTCTGGCCGAGCCTCAGATCTTCGGCGCGATACACTTCGCCCATGCCGCCTTTGCCGATGGGCGAAACGATGCGGTAGCGATCGGCGAGCGTCGTGCCGGGAACGTAGCGATGCTCGAATCCGGAATTGGAGGCATGCGAAGGAGTGCGCTGCGCGTCGGGTTCGAGGCGAGGCGAGTGTGGTGCTGCGCCGGGCGCGTCGTCGGAGCGATCACCCCGGCCCGCGCGAATCGCGCGAGCGGCGGGTGAGTCCACACGTGTCACCGTCGGAGTGGAACTGAAGTCCACAGGCGTGGCGCACGTGGGGCAAAACGCAGCTCCCTCCGGCAACTCGCGCGCGCAAGAAGAGCACTTCATTTGGGATGTGCGATCAGGAACATCGAGTTCGCGCCATCGTACGCTTCACGTGTCTCTGACACAACGAATTTGCCGTTGGAGCGGACCCAGGTGGGTTCACGAAGTGTCGGCGACCGCTGAGTCCCGATTCGTCGCGTTACCGTACATGTACCATACTAGAACTTCAAATGTCCGGTTAGGGCTACCAGCTCAACCGGTCGATGCAACACCATCCAGCGCATTGATTCGAAGATGTTCGCGCGAGAGAACCCTCTGTTGGCTGTACTCGGTCAAAACCCAGCCAGGCCAGCTTTCCGGCTGGGCTACCCCTAGATAGCGATTTCAGCTTTTGTTTTCAATGCCAGGTGGGTTCGAGCTTAGCGTTGCGTCGACCCACTGAGACCACCGTGTCAATCAATCAGGCGTTTGCCCGCAATTTGGGCGCGCGATTCCCGATCACGACGTTGTAATGTGCTAACGCATTGGAGCCTTGGCGAAGGGGATGGAAGTGCAATCCCCTTCACCACGGCGTGCGCTGCGCTTTCTTTCGGGGTGGGAGTTGGTCAATCAACTGTGATACGGGTAGCGGCGGTTGTTCCGTTGATCTCCTGCAGCGGGGTTCCGACGCCGACTTGATCGTAGAACGGCGGCCAGAGTTTAAACTTGAAGGCACCCTTGTACGTTTTCCCGTTGGCGGAGACGGTGTTCGTTTCGTCAGTGGTGAAGATGAACGAAACATTGCCCTCAGAGTCAAACATCAGCCCGATGTGGTGCAGCTTGACGCTGTTTTCACCGGTGTCCTTCCAGACTCCGAAGCAGATGTTGCCGCCCGTCGGCGGCAGAAACGCGTTTTCAAATTCGGTTCCGTCCGCGTGCCAGGTCTTAAGGGATTCAAGGAACTGGAAGGAAGGTGGTGGTCCTGGCGGAATTACCGGGACGGGAAGAGGGCCCGCCGTGCTGTAAGTGGCGGTGTAAATCGTATGCCACAAGCCTACGATCGCATGCCCGTGTGATCCGTCCCACTCTTGATCGTCGTTCGCTTGAGGGCTGACGAAAGGAATTGCGGGAGCAGCGGCTCCCGCTTTATAACCGACCGCGCAACCACCAGCCTTGGCGCCAGTTGGGGTGAACAAAAGCCCCAATCCTGCCAGCGCAACAAGAGCGGAGAACCGCACGCTCCGAATTGCCTCGAATATGTAAGTTTGATTCATTGTTTCTCCTTTAGATTTTAGCGACCGGAGGAACTCCAGCGAAAAGCGCATTCTCGATCTGGCTTTCCGATGTGTGTTGCAAGCCGACCCAACTGTGCACCGTGTCCTTCGCTAGTGACAATGCACCCCGCGAGGAATTCTTTATGCCCCCGATAAACGGTTATCCAAGTGTGGATTACGCCGAGACATTCCCTGGAGTATTGAGGCTCACGCTACGTTAGTCGGTTGTTATATACTCGCGCGCGCGGCAGAGTGTAGCTCATGCAAGGCACCAGATCATCGCAACGGGACATGCGCTTCGGCGTGTTCGAAATTGATGTACAGGCGCGCGAACTACGGAAGAAGGGCTCGAAGGTAAGGCTCCAGCGGCAACCGTTTGAATTGCTGCTCGTCCTTCTGGATCGTCCGGGTGAGGTTGTGAGCCGCGAGGATCTTAGGCGAAGGCTGTGGCCTGCCGATGTTTATGTTGACTTCGACCGAAGCCTGAACAAGGCCATGGTCAAGTTGCGGGGAGCCCTGGGCGATTCGTCGGACTCCCCCCTGTACGTCGAAACGCTGCCTCGCATCGGCTATCGCTTCATTGGATCAACCACCGAAATACCTCCGCCGCCGCAGGTAACCGCAGATACGATACCGCCTCGAATAGAAGTTGCGACGTTACAAGCCACCGACATCCCAACAGAGGCGGCGGAACGACCAGGCGCAATGGTTGCGGTTCAACCCTCGAACCGGCGGCGGATTTTGCGCCTCTGGCTTGGTGGCATAGCAGCGGTGTTATTCCTCACTGCCGGCATCGTCGCCGGCTGGGCTGTACGACACCACCGGCAATCTTCCGAATCGATTCACTCGCTGGCCGTTCTTCCGCTCGACAATCTCTCCGGCGACCCAAATCAGGAATATTTCGCAGCGGGCATGACCGATGAGCTGACGACAATGCTGGCGAAGAACTCAAAGCTTCGCATCATCTCTCGAACGTCCGTCATGCAGTACGAGGGAACCCAGCGGCCCTTGCCCGAGATCGCCCGGGAACTCGGTGTGGACGGAATCGTCGAAGGATCAGTCGCCCGTTCCGCCGACAACGTGCACATCTCGGTGCAATTGATCCAGGCGCCCAGCGAGACGCATGTCTGGGCGAACAGCTACGACCGAAACGCGAATGACATGGTCACACTGCCGCCTGAAATCGCGCAGACAATCGCAAAAAAACTGAATAGCGCCGTTCTGCGGCCCGCGCCAACCCGCTCCGTGAGTGCCGAAGCTCACGACGCCTACCTGCGCGGCCGCTATCTCTGGTTTGCAGATAAGAACGATGAGGCCGGCAAATACTTCAAAAGAGCGACGGAATTGCAGCCGGATTACGCCTTGGGCTGGGCCGGGCTATCAATGTACTACGGCGCCGGTACCGTCGAAGGAGAATTGGATCCACGAAGGTCACTCGCGCTCGCGGAGGCCGCGGCTTTAAAGGCGCTTGAGCTGGATGATTCGCTTCCCGAAGCGCATCTCGCGCGGGGAACGGTTTACTTTCTGAAAGACTGGAACTGGGAACGTTCGCAGCAGGAAATCGCACGCGCCATTCAACTGGATCCCAAATTCGCCGAGGCGTACCACTTTCGCGCAAAGATATTGGCCGCGCTCAATCGCCACGAGGAAGCGATCGCAGCGCAGAAGGAAGCGAGCGAACTCGATCCCTTCGCCCGCGCTTTTGCGTTGCCCCTTTCCTATATGGTAGCGCGGCAATATGACGCCGCGATCGCGGATGCACGACAGCGGCTCGAATCAAACCCGTACGACGTTTCTACCCACTGGATTCTGGCCTTCATCTACCAGTGCACAAGAACTGACGAAGAGAGCGCGCTGGAATGGGAGAGAATGTTTTCGTTGGAGAATGACGAGCAATCTGCTGCGAGCGTGCGGCGCGCGTTTCAGCACGGCGGTTTCAAGGCGATGATGAGTTGGCGGCTGAACGTTCTCAAAAACAACGCGACTACACAATTCGTCTCGCCCGTCGAGATGGCCTATTGCCATGCCGAGCTCGGCCACCGGCAGGAAGCCCTCGCGCTACTGGAGCAGGGATATCGGCAGCATGACCCGGCTTTGCTTTGGGTTCAGGCCTATCCTGCGTTTGATTTTCTTCACGCCGACGAACGCTACCGTTCCATCATCAAGCGAGCAGGACTTCCTCTCACCGATTGAAGCTGCCGGACCGCTCGTAACCACCGTCGGCGCATGTTTGCATCACCGTGATGAAGCAAGGCAGCTGGGTCAAGTCCCGATTGGTCGCGTTGCCGGGCATCTGCAGCACTAGAACTTCACATGTACGATTAATGCGTTTATCAGGAGTTGGCCGCTGGGCTTGCGAAAACCCTCCAACCCCCAATGCGCAATTAAACTCGCCGGCATCGCAAATGCCTTGCGCACATACGTCCGTATGGCTCATTGTGGACCTCAGAGTAAGGCTGTAGATTAACGCTTGACCGGGAAATCAAGATAGCGCTCTCGGCTTAAGCTTTTCGCGCGGGCGAGGTCGGGGTTCACTCCATTGTTCAAGTTCAAGCGGCTCGTTCAAATTATTCCTTTGCTGTCGATTCTTGCGTTGTCCGGTTGCCTCAGCTCCGCCGTGAGCAACCTGCTCATCACCGGCGTCAAGCTTACTCCGGCGAATCCTACGATTGCGCTTGGCGCAACGCAGCAGTTCGTTCTGACCGTGACGTATCTCGACGGCCAGACCACGAACGTAACGACCAGCGACTCCAGGTATTCATCGGACAATGAGGCGGTGGCGACCGTAAATAATTCGGCTTTGGCCACGTCTGTTGCTGTCGGAACGGCGAATATCTTGGCCAGCTACCACGGTAACAATACAAAGACCCTCGTGACTGTGGTTGCCGCCGCGAACGTCGCCACTGCAGTGCAAGGCGATTCACGCGTCCTGCACGTCACGAATCTACGCACGGGGCAGCGGATGACTTTCGCGGCGAATGGCTTGGCAGATTCGGTGACGATTTCGCGCGACGGCGAGGGTATGGCCGCCGCCGAACTATCCGTTCTTCCTGAGCGCGGCCCGGGTTGGTTAGCGATCGATCCCTCTGGCAACTACCTATATGTGGTGAATCACGCTTCCCAGAGTATTTCGGCCTTCACTGTTAACTGGAAAACTGGCGACCTGAATCCCATTGTCTCTTCGCCATTTCGAGCCGACGCGAAACCCTGGAGCATCGAAGTCGATTCGGATGGTGCAGGTCTCTCCCTGGCGCACTTGCAAGACTCCTCCATTTCGCGCTTCCGCATTGACCGCGCGACTGGGGCGCTCACGCCCGACCCGCAGTGACGCGAGCAAGCTTCATTCTCAAGTCAGCCACATTTAAAAAGCTTGAGAAAAAGTACTCGGGACAGCGCGGTTACGCCACAAAAAATCTGTACGGCCCCTCTCGCAAGTTAGCTGCGCGGAGTCAAATACCTGATTCGTCGCGCAATCGGACAAATGCTGTACCAGGACCTCAAATGTCCGGTTTGCGCGTTAAACGGGACTTAGCCTTGATTAGGGCGTCCAGGAATAGGGCGTCCAGCAGCTGCGTAGTTCACGTTTCAGTGTACTTCTCTGGTTGCGACGTTTATCTGGGCCGAAAAGGGGCTGCGAAATCTCTCAGTCGCATCGATTATCGCATTTTGCACTTTCATTCTCGAACCGGTCCATAACGCCCTTCGGCGCGCGACAGACTGTCACTTTTGACAATTACGGCTCCACCGACGGCCGGGCATAATGTCCACATCTTTGCAACAAAGGACGAAACGTGAAAAAGAGAATGATCGTGGTTGCATTGTGTTTAGCGATTGCTTCTCCGCTGTTTGCTCAGAAGAAGGAAGAAGAGCGTATTTCGAATTCGGCCACGGTTTTCCGTGCGCTTCTTGCCGGCCCCTTGCCCACAAATATCCTCGACCAGGCCGCCTGTGTTTTGATATTTCCCAGCGTCAAAAAAGTAGCCATCGGAATCGGCGGCAGTTATGGTCGCGGTGTGCTGGTTTGCCGCGCGGGCGCGGAAATGAATGGTGCCTGGGGCACGCCGGCGATGTACAAGCTCGATCAAGCCAGCATCGGCGTGCAGCTTGGGTCTACGGCGACTGACTTTGTGCTGGTGGTGATGAACCACACCGGCGCAGAGCAAATCCTGAACGGGAAAACAAAGCTTGGAGCGAACGCTGCTGCCGCCGCCGGTCCCACCGGGGCTCAGGCTACCGGTTACAACGCCGCTTCGATGCACGTGGACGTTCTGACGTATTCGCGAAGCAGCGGGCTTTTCGCCGGCGTCTCGCTGGAAGGCGCATCTATGGACACCGACGATGATGCCAACAAAGCTCTCTACGGCAAATCAATCACCGCGAAGGAAATCGTCGAAGGTGGCCAAGCCGCTCCGTCGGCCGCCAAACCTTTGGACGAGGAACTGACCAAGGCTTCGCCGACTCGCAAGTAGCTTCTGCAAATCACTGGAATGAGAAACGGCCCCGAACGATCGCGCCACAAGCGCAGAGACGGGGTGTCGAATCGCGATGAGGCTCCCGACCGTGTTGGGTCGGGAGCCTTCATTCAATCACGAGCAGGGGTTCGACATCGCGGGGAGTTTGATGGCCACCGGAACCGATTCTTCCTCTACCCCTGCTGAGATTTCGCTGGTCCGCGGCGGTCCGTTCTATCGAGCCCAGCAAGCGGTCGGGCTCATCCGCCCGAATCAATGGAACCTCGGCCGTCGCATTGCTTTACTGATTGCCGTCGGCTGGCTGCCGCTGTTTCTAATCACTGCGCTGTTCAACTTCGGAGGTCTGGATTCCCTGATACGGGAATATCGTATTCACTCCCGCATGCTCATAGCTGTTCCCGTTTTGCTGGTCGGAGAACTTCTGATGGAATCGCGCTTTCGCGTCATCATGGGGCATATCCGCCAGGCAGACCTCCTGGACGCATCGGATCTAGTTCGCATCGATGACCTGATCGCCACACTGGTCCGCGTACGCGATTCTTATCTTCCCGAATTCGCAATCCTGCTGCTGCTGTTTGCTCACACGGCAACCTCGTACCGAGGCCTGGTGGACGCTGCACCATGGTTGGCGCATGGGTCAGGCGCCGACCTCCACTTAACCGCCGCAGGTTGGTATGCCGTTGTGGTTAGCACATCCATTTTCCAGTTCTTGCTAGGCCTCGCGCTTTGGCGATGGCTGCTCTGGACCTTCGTCGCATTCAAATTGTCCAGGCAGAATTTGAAGTTGGTCCCCACTCATCCTGACGAGCACGGTGGGTTGGGTTTCCTCGGTTTAACTTCATCCGCCTTCGCGCCGGTCGCGTTCGGCGCAACCGCCGTCATTGCGGCAACCTGGCGCGACGATATCCTTCATCACGGATCCCACCTGTTGGATTTCAAGTTACCCGCGATTGTCCTGCTTGCTCTCACCGCTTTGGTCGCGCTGGGGCCTCTCGTTTTTTTTGTTCCTCGTCTTGCAGCGCTCCGTCGCAAAGGAATCCTGGAATATGGAATTCTCGGCCAATTGCACAGCACTCATTTTCACGAAAAATGGATTCTGCATCGCGTCGGGCATGAATCCGAATTTCTTGTGGCCACCGAGATCACCACCCTTGCCAATTATGGTCGCGCTTACGAGACGATTGAAAAGATGAGCCCTTTCCTGACCGATAAAGTAGCGCTTTACACCTTGGCGGCCGCCGTATTGATTCCCGCGCTGCCCGTGATTCTTGCACAGATCCCATTTGCGGTCGTTCTAAGCGACGTGTTAAAGGCCCTGCGCTGATTTGCTTCGGGTCAAAACCAGGCGTCCGCGCATGCGCGCAACAAATTGCAGTGGGCCAACTCCTGGCAAGTCGCATAACCGTACAAGTGGTTTTGGTGTGATTTCACTTCTCCGGCGGGCGCGTTTATCAGGTGCGCAGTTCCCACCTCAGTCGCGTCGGTCTCATCGGGAACGTCCGGTGTACGTTCTGCGCGATTCCGAGCAATGATTCTTCGCTTCGATTACACTGAAGTTCTCGGACAAAGCGATGACGACTGACAACTCACCTCTCGCTCATGAGGCACCTCACAGCACGCGCGAAAAGCCCCGGCGCGTGCAATCGTTGATTCTGGCGGCCTTCCTTGGCGTGGTTCTTACGGTTGCCTTCGCAGGGACAGTGGTGTGGCTATCGACCGGGCTCGGAATACTGCAGCTGGTTGACAGTCTGCGCGGAGGGCGCACGCTGATCAAAGTGGATCAACCGACCGTGGTTCGCCAGATTCAGGAACTCCAGCGGCTCGAAACCGTGAGTTATACGATGGATAAAATTATCTCGGGCGAGCACGAGAATGCGTTCCTCCCGAAATTCTTGGCCGGTGACCGGCTGCTTCTGGTGGTGCACGGAGAGGTGGTTGGGGGCATTAATCTTGCGAGCTTGCAGCCGGGCGACGTTGTGTTACAGGGGCAGAAAGCATTGATTCACCTGCCTCCGGCTGAAATCCTGAGCACAAGAATAGATAATGCGAGAACGAGAGTCTATTCACGTGACACCGGCCTTTTTTCTTCTCCAGACCCCAACCTGGAAAGCGAAGTCCGCGAAGAAGCCGAGCGTCAACTCCAGCAGGCCGCGCTGCAAGATGGCATCCTCAAGATCGCTGCCGAAAACGCGCGCGGTGCGATCTCGGGAATGCTCAAGGGCTTCGGTTTCCGCGAAGTGGATTTCCAGTAAGCCCGCCGGATGAACTCAACCGGACATTTAACCCACAAGGATCGGCTGGCTCGTTGACCGATGGAGATTCAATCGTTCCAGGCGAACTGCCGCCCCAGCGCCGGAAACTTGAATCCACTTGTGCGATTAATGCGGTGTTCTCAATGGGTCGATGCAACACCAAGCTTGAACCCACCTGACATTGAAAACAAAAGTTAGAATCGCTCGCTGGGGTTAGACCAGCAGGAAGGCTGCTCCGGCCAGGTTTGGGCCGAGTAAAGCCAAACAGCTGGTTATCCCGCGGAATCGTCGCCGAAGCAACGCGCTGGGTGATGTTGCATCCACCGGTTGAGCTGGCACGGATTACCGGACATCTTATGGCTAGTACTTCGCCGGAATAGCGGAGGAATCGGCGCGGGCTTGAATTAACTGGCGACAGGCTGCGCGCGTAGCTTCATCACCAAGCCTGCGACTTCTTTAACGTTAGGGACGCCGTACAAACCCACCATGATTTGCGTGGTTCCGTTGTTCGTGCGCATCACGGAGTTTGTGCGGATCAACACATCACCCGTCCCGTCGGGACGCTCGCGGTGATCCACTTCGGCGATATCGGTGGGAATGACCGATTTCACGCTGCGGCTGGTCGTGCCGGTTATGACCATCACGCGGCGATTGGTGACTGCATACACCCCACTGCGTCCTTTGAGATACACCCCTAGCGGCGACAGGATCAGTCCGAGGCCGATGAGAAGAAATGGCAATCCGAAGAGTGGGAACACGCTGAAGCCGCTGGGCAAAGTATTGTGGCGGTTCGCCAAATTCTGCGTGCTGTGATAGGCGCTACTCATCCAGAAAAAGGCAAAGCCCGCGAACGGAATCCCGAAGAGTGCGGCCGGCAGTGCCGACAAAGCTGATCGGCCTGGATTGGCTGGTCCACTCCAAAGAAGGCTTTCGCCGCCTTGTAGTTCCGATTGAGCGGAAAGCTGCACGTCGCCTGAGTTCATTGCGTCCTCCTGATTCCGAAGGAATGTCCTTAAAGCAATTTTAGTCACGTCGGAAGGCTTCTGTGCCGAGGATTCGCTGCTTTTTGCCGTACCAATTACTGGTCGGACGTACAGGTGATCTGGCTTGGCGACGCGCCGCTCTATCGAGCAAGTATCAAAACTTATCCGCGTGTGGGCGCTTGTCTAATGCTGCTAGCTGCTGCGACCTGGCTGACGGAAAGTCCTCCCGAAAAATCTTCGCCAGAGCAGTTACGCGTTTCGGCTAGCTCCTGGTTAGTCGCGTTACCGGACAGGTCCCGTACCATAACTTCAAGTGTCCGGTTAGCGCGTTGATCAGGACTTGGAGTCTGCTCGGCGCTTTTTGGTGCGGTCGGGCACTTACCGGGCGGCGGCGAAAGGCGGCGAGGACGTCTGCGCTATTCCCACCGAAATACTTTCGCGGAGAGCGCCGTAAACGCGGCGAACACCACGGCGAGCGCCGCCAAATCGCCGAGGTGGGCCGCCCACGCGTCGCCTTTCCACATACCGGCGAGCAATGACACCGCGTAGGTGAGCGGATCGGCCTTCGCCAGCATTCGAAGCACGGGTGGGAGCACTGCAATAGGCGCGAAGATTCCGCAGATAGCGAGCATCGGGTACATGATCACGGCGCCGATCGGCTGCGCAAAGCGCGCCGTGGGCACGATACTGGCGATCAGAAAACCAATCGATAGAACGCTGAA
>Ga0209139_10000801_pt1 | contig 11297 bp, 10 predicted proteins | sample BogFormECP14_OM3_FD_188246 | JGI IMG/M metagenome (GOLD analysis project Ga0209139, IMG submission 188246) | Bog forest soil microbial communities from Calvert Island, British Columbia, Canada - ECP14_OM3 (SPAdes) (version 2) | ecosystem: Environmental > Aquatic > Freshwater > Wetlands > Bog ...
CTATCTCGGACCGGCGCTGGTGGTCGAACTGGTGGCGCTCACCCCACTGTTCCGCCGGCCGATCCTGTTTGGGGCGGTTTCGGGTCTGGGCATCGGCACGGTCGGCCTGTGGCTCGAATCGCTGTGGATCGCGAAGGTTTACCACTACCCGTGGCCGACCTCGCTGTGGCGCGAAGCGCTGCCGACGGCCGTCCCGGTGGCGATCTTGGTCGGCATCTGTGCGGCGCTGCTCGGGATGGTGCTCACCAGCCAGCGACTACCCGGTCGGGGCATCGGCGTCACCGCGGTGGCGCTCACGGTGCTCGTCATCGGCGGCACCGTGGCCAACGGTCTGCACATCCATGTGCCCAGCCAGGATTCGGCCACTGTCAAACTGACCGACCTACCGAGTGCACCGGGACAGCGGATGGTGTCAGCCGACGTGCAGATCAACCCGCCAAGCGCCATCAGCGACCATCCGGACTGGCTGACGGTGCTGGCCTGGCAGGGCAAGATGAACAACGAACGAGGTCTGGTGATCGACCGGCTCACCAAGGTTGGTCCAGGGCATTACGTGTCGAATCGTCCACTCCCAGTGTGGGGCTCATGGAAGACGTTGGTGCGCATCCATGACGGCCGAACGTTGGCTGCGGTGCCGATCTGGGCACCCGCTGACGACGCCATTCCCGTCAAGGAAATCCCGGTGCAGCTGAACAGCACCCGGCCCCTCACATTCGAGGTGTCGATCCTTCAGCGTGAGCGTGATCCGGGCGTCCCCTTGTGGCTGTTCACTGCCGGCGGAGTGGTCGTGCTGTTCCTGACCCTGTGCGTCGTCTCCGCTCTGACGTGGGGTGCCGGCCGGATCAACGAGGACGACACTGCTCCAACGCAACCGGAGGAGCCGGCATTGGATCGCGTTCCCCCGAAGGCGGCATGAGGGCGGCGGCAGCGGTCTCGTCAACGCGCGTACTCCTGGCGGCATTGGTTGGGGTAATAGCGGTAGCACTGGGCGGGTGCGGTGGTGCGTCGAAACCGGCCAGCGGCGCCGGGCTGACGATCGACATCACCATCGCGCACGGGCAGGTCACGCCGGCCAACGCGACCCTGCAGGCAACTGTCCGCCAACCGATTACGCTGCATGTCACCAGCGACGCCACCGACGAGTTGCACGTGCACTCGGTGCCGGATCACAAGTTCGAGGTGGCCGCGACGGCCAATCAGACATTCCAATTCAGTGTTGACGTTCCGGGCAGCGTCGACGTCGAGCTACACCATCTCGATCGCACCGTCGCCACCATCCACGTGCATCCGTGACCGAGCCGGTCATTGTCGCGCACGGCCTTGGCGGGTCGAGCGATCTTCCGGTGCCGTACGCGTTTTCGGTGATCGGCGCGGCGTGGGCGTTGACTTTCACCTTCGCTCTGGTCGCCCTCGCGTGGAAGCGGCCACGGTTTGATCCGGACAATCCCACTCGCCCGCTGCCGGCGGCGGTGACGAGTTTCGTGGACTCGCGGGTCGTCCGCGGTGTTGCGGCGGTCGCGGCGTTGGCGTTCACCGGGTGGGTGCTGCTGGCCGGGTTGTGCGGACCGCAAACGCAGAGCAACGCGCTGCTCGGTGTCTTCTACGTGCTGCTGTGGGTGGGGCTGGTGGCGGTTTCGCTTCTGGTTGGGCCGGTATGGCGCGTCATCTCACCGATGCGCACGGTATACCTACTGCTGCAACGCCTTACCCCGGAACACTTCGCCAAGCCACGGCTCACCTACCCAGAATCCTGGGGGTATCGGCCTGCCGCGGTGGGGTTGTTCGCATTCGTGTGGATGGAATTGGCCAGCCCCAACCCGGCCGCGCTGCCGTGGGTCAAGACGTGGCTGCTGATCTATGCCGTGGTGTTGCTGGGCGGCGCCTGGCTGTGCGGGCAACGGTGGTTTGCCCGAGCGGACCCGTTTGGCGTTTACAGCATGGCGGTTTCGCGGCTCTCTCCCTTCCGGCGCGATTCGAAGACTCAGAGAATCGCGATCGGAAACCCCTTCGATCATCTGCTGTCGTTGCCGATTCGGCCGGGCATCGTCGCCGTGCTGGCGGTGCTGCTTGGCTCCACCGCATTCGACAGCTTCTCGTCGTCGGTGACCTGGCGCAACTTCGCTGACGGCCTCGCCCGGAGTATTCACGCTGTGCCGGTGTCGGTTTCGCTGTCCGGGTTGCGCACCATCGGGATGCTGGTTTTCGTCGCTGTGGTGGCGACGACCTTCTCGCTGGCCGCCCGCGCGACCGGTGGAATCGACCGCGAGCAGCGGCGGACGCTACCCGGCCAGCTGGCGCACTCGCTGATTCCCATCGTGGTGGGTTACATCTTCGCGCACTACCTGTCGTATCTGGTCGAACGCGGGCAGCAGGCGATGTTCGCCCTTGCCGACCCTCTGGGCAAGGGCTGGAACCTGCTCGGGCTGAGGCACTTACACGTCGCCTATGTGCTTTCGCTGCATCCCACGATGTTGGCTGTCATCAAGGTGACGTCCGTGGTCACCGGACACATCATGGCGGTGATCGCGGCGCACGACAAAGCGTTGCGGCTGCTGCCGTCAGGCCACCAACTCACCGGCCAGCTGACCATGATGCTGGTCATGGTCGGCTACACCTTCACCGGGTTGTACTTGCTCTTCAGCGCGTAGACGTCATTCCAGGACGCCGTCATGCAGCTCGGCGAACAATTCGGTGTTGCGGCTGTAGTCGACAAGCACATCGATAATGGTCACTCCCGGCTCGGTCAGCGACCGCGTGAACGCCTTCTCGAACTCGGTCATGCCGCTGACCCGGATGCCTTTGGCGCCGAACGCTGCCGCGTAGTGAGCGATGTCGTAGTCGCCCAGTTGCACCCCCGACGTGCGGCCGTATTTCAGCTGCTCCTGGAATGCGACCATGTCGTAGGCGTTGTCGCGCATGATGACGTGGGTGAAGCTCAGGCCCAACCTCGTCGCGGTCTCCAATTCCTGTGCACTGAAAAGGAATCCACCGTCGCCGGACACCGACACGACTGGTGTACCCGGCCGCACCAGGGCGGCGGCCATCGCCCACGGCAACGCGACACCAAGGGTCTGCTGTCCGTCGGAGAACAGCAGCCGCCGAGGCCGGTAAACGCGAAAGTGCCTGGCCATGTAGATGTAATGCGATCCAACGTCACAGGCGACGGTGGCGTCGTCGTCGATGAGGTCCCTGATCTTCAGGACAACGGCCGCCGGGTTGAGGCCGATGTCGGTCTGCGGGCGACTTCGGGCCTCCTCGTCGATGTTCAGCAGCGCCGCACGTTGTGCGGCGCAGTGAGCACTCACGGTGTCGTTCAGCCGCAGCCCGGTCAACGGCCGGATCAACCCGGTCAGCGTCGCGGCGATGTCACCGCGCAACTCCAGTGCGGGCTGGTAGTGGTTGTCGATATCAGCGGGCACCTCGTCGATATGGATCAGCGTGCGAGCCGGATCCGAATTCCAGAGCCGCGGATCGTACTCGACCGGGTCGTAGCCGACGGTCACCAAGACATCTGCATGGCCGATCACGATGTCCCCGGGTTGGTTGCGGAACAGCCCGACGCGCCCTACGAAGTGATCCTCGAGTTCGCGCGACACCACACCGGCAGCCTGAAATGTCTCGACCACCGGCAGGTCGGTGACTGCGAGCAACTCACGCAGCGCTGCACACGGCTCGGGCTCGCCGACGCGCATACCGACAAAAAGGACTGGGCGGTGCGCCGCGCGAATCAAGTTGACGGCCTCGGTAATTCGATCTGCCGGCGCGGGACCCAGAGCCGGCACCCGCGACGGTTCAACGATTGCCGCTGACGTGGGGGCCGCCAAGACATCAGCGGGCAGCACCACGGCAGCGGCACCGCGCGGGGCGGTGAGTGCGATGCGGATGGCGTTGGCGATCGCTTCGGGCACGTTATCGGGGTCGTTGACCTCGCCGGTGTATTTCGTGAACGGTTTCAGCGCCGCAACGGCATCCATCGATTGATGGGTGCGCTTGAGCCGGTCGGCCCGTTGTACGGCACCGCAGATCGCCACCATCGGGTCTTGCTCGGTGGTGGCGGTGATCAGTCCGGTGGCCAGATTCGTGGTGCCCGGTCCCGATGTCACCAGTGCCACCCCCGGTGTGCCGGTGAGCCGGCCGACCGCGGCGGCCATGAACGCCGCGTTCTGCTCGTGACGGCAGACGACCAATTGTGGGCCTCCGTCAGCCAGAGCGTCGTAAACGGCGTCGATCTTGGCGCCCGGTACGCCGAAGATGAATCGGACGCCGTAGGCGGCGAGGGTTTCGACCACGCGTTGGGCGGATCGCACGTTGCTCAGTTCATTCCCCCTCGGTGCGGCGGATCTGGGTGTCCATGTCGGCCTTGTTCAGTTCGGCGGCAAGGAATTCCGGTGTGCGCGGCAGACTCAGATGCAGATCGGAGCGAACACTGATGTCCACCCGGCCTTGCGTCAACAGGTAATCCAGGGCGTGTCCGCCGTGGTGCCGTTCGGCGTCGACGAAGTGGGAGTGGTAGCCGGCCACCGAGACACCCTGCTCATAATCCGGCATCCGGAATCCCGCCAATGTGCCGGTGGCGTCACGAAAGGTCACCTCTTGCTGGTCTTGGGTGGCCTCGGTGAACGGCGGATAGGGCCGGTGCTGCTCGGTCACCGTGCGAGTGCGAATCACACTGAAATCGCCGGTAACCCGGACAGCGACGATCAAATTCGTACTCGGCAACGATTCGTCGATCCGTGCTTTGAGGCCGGCGCGGTCGACGGGTTCGGTCACCTCGAACGAGCGGTCGGCGTCGAACCAGGTGACCACGGCGAACGGGGTGCGCTGATCAGCATCGGCGACCTGAGCGCTGCCGTCGTCGCGCAGTTGGTAGCAGACGCCGTCGAGCACCAGCATCTCGCCGTCGAGCCCGTTGAAGGTGCCCAGGCCAAAATTGCCGTGCTGCAATAGCTCCCGGATCGTCACGTCGCCGTCGTACACGCCGTCGAGCAGGGCACCCATCGTCGAGGTCTGGTAGACCTCGCTGCCGTGGCGATGCGTGAGCATCGCGTGCAGCCAACCGCGCAAGAGGCTCGCAGCGGACTCGGCCGGATCAAACGCCATCGTGGATCTCCATCGTCGCGATGCGCTAGGGATTGTTCCGCTCATTCGCCGCGTGGTCAACGCGACCGCCGGCCCGCTATCAATCCAGTCACGAGGGTGTGGCCGGGCCGCCGGGCATTCGAACGGTTGCGCACTGGATATCGCGGCGTAATTTTTCTTTCAGGCGAGTACAGGGAGTCATCGGATGAGCGGTATGGGTTTGAATCGGCGATCGTTACTGGCCGCGGCACCACTGTTGCTGGCGACGATCGCTGCCGGTGAAAAGACCGGCAACCTGGGCGACATCAAGTTGGCACCGGCGCCTGAAGCCGGCCCGGATCCAAGCGAGACGTTCGTCCAGCCGTACCAGGGCATCGTTTTTGAGCCGTGGGGTAACCTGCCGCCACACAGCGGCGAAATGGCCATGCTGTACGGAGATTTCAATAGTCCGGGGCCCTACCTGGTGTTGATGAAATGGAACCCGGGTTGGTTCAGCGCGCCGCATACCTATGCGACCGACCGAATTCAGGTGGTGGTGTTCGGCACCTGGTTTGTCAACAGCGGGAATGATTTCCAGCCGCAAGACGCGGTTCCGGTCGGGCCGGGTGGCTATGTGAAGCGCACCGCGCGTACCCCGCACTACGACGGCGTACCAGCCGACCAGCCCGACCCGGCCGTTATTGCCATCTTCGGCCTCGGCCCTGTCGACGTGCAGCTGTTCGACCCGAGCCAGCCATCATGGCGTCGGGTGTGACGACGCGGGAACTCTTCTGTCACACGGCCCCGTCGCCGCCGTACGCCGGCTGCTCGACCGCGAGCCCGAGCGCCCGCAACGTCCCCCCGAGGTGGGTCTGCACGGCCTGCAGGGTTCGAGGGAGATCGCCGTCGCGCAGTGCTTCGGCAATACAGCGATGCTCGTCAAGGATCGACGCCATCCGCTGCCGGTCGTGGATCAGCGATTCCCCGGTCATGCGCATCTGGCGATCACGCAGTGATGAATAGAAGCCGGACAGTATGGCGTTCCCGGACTCCGCCAGGGTGACGTCGTGATAGGCGCGGTCGGCCTCCACGTAGTCTCGCCAGTTTGATGCGGCAGCGGCGTCGCGCTGTCGTTGCAACTCCACCGATAGCCGCTCGAATGCCGCTGCGCATGCTTCGGGGCCACGTCCGATCACTTTTCGTGCCGCGAACTGCTCTAAAACCAGCCTGGCCTCAATGACTCCGCGGGCCTCTTCGGAGGACACCGGTACGACGAGCGCACCGCGCTGCGGGTACAACCGGAGCAGGCCTTCGGCCTCCAACCGCAGGAACGCCTCGCGCACCGGAGTGCGCGACATGCCCAGGGCAACCGCGACCTCGCCTTCGCTGATCAATTCCCCGCCCGCAAAGGCGCCGCTCAGCACCTGGGCCTTCACGTAGTCATGCGCGCGGTCCTTGGCCGCGGGCCGGACACCACCGGTCGCCTTTGTCGCCACCAACACTCTCCCCCGTAGCTAAGCCGTATCTCACATGTGTACATGACGGTACACCAGCGTGTCGCCGCTGCTCAGTAGGCGCGGCTGTGACCGATGTCGCTGGCTGGCAACTAAGATACAAGATAAACTCTACTTAAACCTAGCAACGATCTAAGACGTACACAAAGAGGCAGGCCCGCAATGTCCACCGCGGAAACTCACATGGATCTCGACCGCATCACCCACCCGCTGAGGTTGGCCCGGGGATCCCATCAACCGGGATCAGGTAAAGGGTGCGCCATGAACGCCATCTCCTACATCAACGGCGATACGCGTATCACGGACTTTCCCACCCGCTCAGCCCGTCCGCTGTCCATCTTGGTCCAGTCGTGTAACGACCTGCTCGCCGGACCCGGCGGCTATCTGTCACCGGAAAACAGCGTGCTCGCCCTCGAACTCGCCTGGCAGACCGTGGGAACCGCCGATGTTGCCGACACCGTTGTCCACGCCTGGCTGGCCGAACTGCTGGCCAACCCCGTCTGGGGTGTTGTCAAATACACCAAGATCACTGCGTTCAAGGCGATCCTCGACATCGCGGAACTACACCGCAAGGCCGCCCGCGGCGACATGCCTTCGATTGCCGCCTGGGCCGCCGCCGACCGTGCTGCACGTGCCGCCGACCGCGCGATGAGCCCCACACCAAACGGCGCCGGCGCATTCGCGATCCGGGCCGCATACGAATCGACCACACTGGTCAACGCGCGCCGCTACCAGGCGACGCTAGACGTCGTGACCGCATTCGCCGTGCGCGCCCACGCGCGAGCCGCCGCGGACATGCCGGCCAGCGGCACAGCGGAACTGGCCAAACAGGCGATCCGCTCGTGGCGCCACCTCGCGGGGCTGGACAACTCGGGCAACATCGTGAAATCAGCCAACAATCGGCGCACAGTGGTTTTCGAGCCGGAGTTTATGCTGTCGCACTGACGGCCAGCCACAACCACGATCGCAACCACCGGGATCGCCAGGAGGTCAAGCAGGTGAGTTCTGTCCCGTCGATCACGCTCAATGACGGAAACACCATCCCGCAATTGGGTTTCGGCGTCTTCCAGATCAAACCGGATCAGACTGCCGCGGCAGTCCGTTCTGCGCTGGAGGTCGGCTACCGCCACATCGACACCGCCGAGATGTATGGCAACGAGAAGGAAGTCGGTCAAGGGATCCGCGACGCCGGGCTGGACCGCGACGAGGTGTTCATCACCAGCAAGCTCAACAACGGGTATCACCGACCGAACGACGCGCGGCGCGCTTTCGAGGCCACATTGAGCGCGCTGGGCTCTGATTACGTTGACCTGTTCCTGATTCATTGGCCTCTGCCGACTCTGTATGACGGTGACTTCGTCTCCACATGGAACGTGTTGGAGGAATTCGCCGGAGACGGCCGGTCACGCAGCATTGGCGTGTCGAACTTCCAAGTCGCCCATCTGGACCGACTCGCCGACGGTTCATCGACCGTGCCCGCGGTCAACCAGATCGAGGTACACCCCTACTTCGCCAATGAGCCGGTGCGTTCCTACGACCGTGAGCACGAGATCGCCACCGAGGCCTGGTCGCCGATCGCGCAGGGCAAGGTCCTCGACGACGGGATCGTCACCCGCATCGCCGACGCGCACGGCAAAACGCCTGCGCAGGTGGTGCTGCGCTGGCACATTCAGCGCGGCGACATCGTGTTCCCGAAGTCGGTGCATCGCGGGCGGCTGAAGTCGAACTTCGACATCTTCGACTTCAGCCTGGACCGCGACGAGATGGACGCCATCACCGGCCTGGACCGTGGCGAATCGGGCCGAACCGGCCCCAACCCCGACAGGTTCGACTTCATCCCCGACTGATGATCGTGCCCGATTTCCCTTCTGGTCAACATCGACTTGCAACTGAGATACAAGTTAGATACGATTTAGATGCAAGCTACCCAGCCAAAAAGGAGACCCGCGATGACCATCGCGAATCCCGACCAATCAGTTGCCGCATCGGTGAATCTCGACCCGACGGTTCCCGCGCCGATGACTAATGTCGCCGAATACGGGTTTGAGGGCCGGTTTGAAGAGTGGGCCGATGACGCCCGCTATTTCGAGTACTCCAAGGCCGTCAACCCGATCGGCTCCGGACACGCACCACAGGTGCCGATCGTCCGGTTCGGGCCTGAGATCTACATCGACGAGTCCACCGGCGTGGTCCCGTTGGATTTGTCGAAGGAATTGGGTCTGACGACCGGTGCAGCGACCAGCCCGGCGCTGTTGGCCAACTTCGTGCGCATCCGTGCCGGCGAGCAGATCGACACCAGCCCGAACGCCACCAGCCAGCTGTACTACGTGCTCTACGGGCGCGGCTATGCCGCGGTCAACGGCCACCGGGTCCGGTGGGAAAAAGGCGACTTTCTGACGCTGCCCGCCGGATCCCATTCGGTGTTCTATGCCGAGGCCGAGACGGCCATGTATTGGGTGCATGACGAACCGCTGCTGCGTTACCTGGGGGCTGACGCGACCCGGCCCAGGTTCCGGCCCACGAAGTTTCGCCGCGCCGACGCCGTTTCCAAGCTCGAGGACATCGCGTCGCGACCCGGTGCCAATGAGAAGAGTCGGGTGAGCGTCCTACTGGCCAACGCCAACCAGGAGCAGACGCTGACCATCACCCACGTGCTGTGGGCCATGCTCGGTGTACTGCCGGCAGGCCAAGAGCAGCGACCGCACCGGCACCAGTCGGTCGCATTGGACCTGATCCTCGATGCGCCACCAAGCGGGTGCTACACCTTGCTGGGCACCCGACTCGACGAGCGCGGCGACATCGTCGACCCGATCCGGGTGGACTGGCAGGCCGGCGGTGCCTTCACCACCCCGCCGGGCATGTGGCACGCGCACTACAACGAGACCGATACGCCCGCACACCTGATTCCAGTCCAGGACGCCGGGCTGCAAACCTACCTGCGCAGTCTCGACATCAAGTTCACCCAGCGCCGTGATGAGACTGCCGGCTGAGTCGCCTAGCGAATGAGAGGACAAGTGATGACCTATTGGGCTGCAATGATTTTGGGCTCGTCCGCCGTCTTCGTGATCGAGGCAGTGAAGTCTTTGTTCAAAACCCGATAAGTTAGTCGGCCCACCACCCTCGGGAGTACGTTTCTTGTGGGCCAAGGGCCTCAACAGATAAGGAAAATGTCATGGCCAAAGTACTGCTCGTTTTGTATCCCGACCCGGTCACCGGTTATCCGCCGGTGTACGCGCGCGACAGCATCCCGGTGTTGCACGGCTACCCCGGCGGCCAGACCTTGCCGACCCCGTCGGCCATCGATTTCACTCCCGGCCAGTTGCTGGGCTGCGTGTCCGGTGAGCTGGGCCTGCGCACATTTCTGGAAAGCGGCGGACATCAGTTGGTCGTGACATCGGACAAAGAAGGCCCGGACTCGGAGTTTGAGCGGGAGCTGGCCGACGCCGATGTCGTGATCTCCCAACCGTTTTGGCCGGCATACCTGACCGCCGAGCGGATCGCCAAAGCCAAGAATCTCAAGCTTGCCCTCACTGCCGGGATCGGATCGGACCACGTTGATCTCGACGCCGCGATCGCGCGCGGGATCACGGTCGCCGAGGTGACCTTCTGCAACAGCATCAGCGTCGCCGAGCACGCCGTCATGCAGATCCTCGCGCTGGTGCGCAATTTCGTTCCCTCCCACCAGTGGGCGGCGGACGGCGGCTGGAATATCGCCGACTGCGTCGAACACTCCTACGACGTCGAGGGCATGGACGTCGGCGTGATCGCCGCGGGCCGCATCGGCGCTGCCGTGTTGCGGCGGATGGCGCCGTTCGACGTCAACCTGCATTACACCGACACCCGGCGGCTTCCGGAGAAGCTGGAACAGGAACTCGGCGTCACCTACCACCCCGATGCGGCGTCACTGGCACGCTCGGTCGACGTGCTATCGATCCATGCTCCGCTGCACCCGCAGACCTACCACCTGTTCGACGAGAAGCTGATCGCCTCGATGCGGCGCGGCTCCTACATCGTCAACACGGCCCGCGCCGAGATCTGCGTGCGCGACGCGGTGGTGGCGGCGCTGAAGAGCGGCCAGCTGGCCGGCTACGCCGGCGACGTCTGGTACCCGCAGCCGCCGCCGCCCGACCACCCGTGGCGCACGATGCCGAACAACGCCATGACGCCGCACATCTCTGGCACCTCGCTGTCGGCCCAGGCCCGCTACGCCGCGGGCACCCGCGAAATTCTGGAGGACTTCTTCGCCGACAAACCGATTCGCGACGAATACCTGATCGTGGCGGGCGGCGCGTTGGCCGGCACCGGCAAGGCGTCCTACACCGCGGGCAGTGGTGCGAGCCCCGGCAGCAGCGGCAAGTAGCTCAGCTGATCGGGTACTCGACGCGGGCGGTGCCGTCCCAGCGGCGCAGACCAGCCAGGGTGCCCTGAATCTCGGACGGTTCACCCGCCAGCCGGAAGGCCCGCTCGAGTTGGGGTCCCCCGACTCGGCGGGCCACCGTCACGTGCGCCGTCCACTGGCCGGGCAGGCTGTGCGGCAACGGTTCCGGCACGAGATGCGGCCCGCAGATTCGATGCACCTCGGCGTGCAATGCGAGCAGATCGGCTGACGGCACGACGAGTCGGGCCAGGATGGCGTTCGATTGGCCGAACAGCAGCGGCGCCCCGACCGTGCATCCCAGCGGTAGGCGCTGCGCCACCGGCCGCAACAACGCGTCGACGTCGGGC
>Ga0209139_10000803_pt1 | contig 11278 bp, 9 predicted proteins | sample BogFormECP14_OM3_FD_188246 | JGI IMG/M metagenome (GOLD analysis project Ga0209139, IMG submission 188246) | Bog forest soil microbial communities from Calvert Island, British Columbia, Canada - ECP14_OM3 (SPAdes) (version 2) | ecosystem: Environmental > Aquatic > Freshwater > Wetlands > Bog ...
GTGCTGCGCTTCCTCGAGCGCGTCACCGACGCCGATGCTGACAGCACCGTTGACGCAGTTGCGTGCCTCGGGCCGGTTGATCGTGATGACGAGGACATCACCCCGGCGCTCGGTGAGCACCGCGGCGTCGGTCACAGCAGTTCCACGATGGTGGCGTTGGCCTGGCCGCCGCCCTCACACATCGCCTGCAAACCGTAACGAATTCCCTTGTCTCGCATGTGATATAGCATCGTGGTCATGATCCGGGCGCCGGATCCGCCGAGCGGGTGGCCGAGCGCGATCGCCCCGCCGTTGGGGTTGAGCTTCTTCTCGTCGGCGCCGATGTCTTTCAGCCAGGCCAGCGGCACCGGCGCGAACGCCTCGTTGACTTCGAAGACCCCGATGTCTTCCAGCTTCAGGCCGGAGCGCTTCAGCACCTTCTGGGTGGCCGGGATCGGCGCGGTCAGCATGATCACCGGGTCAGCGCCGGCGAGGGCGGCGGTGTGCACCTTGGCAATCGGGTTGAGCTTCAACTCCTTTGCCTTCTCGGCCGACATGAACAGCAGCGCGGCCGACCCGTCGGAGATCTGGCTGGAGTTACCGGCATGGATCACGCCGTCTTCTTTGAAGGCCGGCTTCAGCTGGGCCATCTTCTCGATCGGAGTGCCGCGTCGGATGCCCTCATCCTTGAGCACTACGGTTTTTCCCGAGCCGGCCTCCTGCACCGTGATCGCCACGATCTGGTCGTCGAAGGCACCGGAATCCTGTGCTGCCGCGGCCTTTTCGTGCGAGCCCAAGGAGAATTCGTCAACCGCGGTTCGGTCGAAGCCCCACTGTTCGGCGATCATCTCTGCGCCGATGCCCTGGTTGGGGATCTGGCCGTGGTAGCGGTCCAGGAAGGTCTGCGGGAACGGCCGGCCGCCGTTGGCGAGGGTGGATCCCATCGGTGTGCGAGACATCGACTCCACACCACCGGCGACGACGACGTCGTAGTGGCCGGCAACCACGCCGGCGGCCGCGAAGTGAATCGACTGCTGGCTGGATCCGCACTGACGGTCGACGGTGACACCGGGCACGGTCTCCGGCCAGCCGGCGGTCAGCACCGCGGTGCGCGCGATGTCGAGGGCCTGCTCGCCGGCCTGCGAGACACATCCCCAGATCACGTCGTCGACGATCCCGGGGTCGATGCCGGCCCTCTGCACGAGCGCGTTGAGTACCTGCGCGGACAGGTCGGCGGCATGCACGCCGGACAGGCCGCCGTTCCGTTTGCCGACCGGTGAACGAACTGCCTCGACGATGACGGCTTCAGCCATGGCATATCTCCTTTGACACTCAGGCCTATGTGCCCGACTTCTCCTCGGGCCTTCGGGCCCGCATCGTCGTCGAGCGGTTCTGAGTCGATTGTTGACCAACCCGTTAGTTGGGTCGCCGCCGGGGTGCTCAGTGGGCCGGTAGCGTCGGTAGACATGTCGCGCATCGTCATCATCGGTGGCCACGGCAAAGTCGCCCTGCACCTGGCCCGCATCCTGACCGACCGCGGCGATCAGGTGACGTCAGTCTTCCGCAACCCCGATCACGCCGACGACGTCAGCGCGACAGGTGCGCGTCCCGTCGTCGCCGACATCGAGAACCTGGACACCGGCGCGCTGGCCGATCTGCTCGCCGGCCACGACGCGGTGGTGTTCTCCGCCGGTGCGGGCGGCGGCGATCCGGCTCGCACCTACGCCATTGACCGCGATGCCGCGATCCGGGTGATCGACGCCGCCGGTCAGGCCGGCGTGCGACGGTTCGTCATGGTCTCGTACTTCGGCGCGGGACCCGACCACGGTGTCCCGGAAGACAACTCTTTCTATCCGTATGCCGAGGCGAAAGCAGCGGCAGATGCCCACCTGCGCGCCAGCGACCTGGACTGGACCGTGCTCGGGCCCGGCCGTCTCACCCTGGAACCGGCGACCGGCCGGATCGCCGTCGGCGCCGATGTAGGCCGCGAAGGCTCCGAAACGACGGGAGTCTCCCGCGAAGACGTCGCACTCGTGGCCGCCGCCGCGCTGAACGACGACTCGACGATCCGCCGGACCATCGACTTCAACAACGGTGACCTGCCCATACCTGAAGCGCTGGCCAGCGGGTAACCTGCAAGACGCAGTTGGTCTGCCGACTACGTCAAAGGTGATGCGGTCGGCATCGAGCGAAGCATGTTAGATGCGCTTCGTAAGAGGGAACCCGGTGTGAGTCCGGGACTGTCCCGCAGCGGTATGCAGGAACGACCGCCGTCTATGAGCACTGGTCGCAAGATCGGGAAGCGACGGCCAGTAGGCGCACCACCCGGTGCACGCCTGTGAGTCCGAAGACCTGCCGGCTGTGCCGGGCGCGCCGCGCCTGGCGGCTCACCGCCTCGTGGAATGGGCGTCTGGCCGTAACGGTTGCAGCTTTCGTATGCGCTGCACCGGTTCGGTTATGCGTCCGTTGGCGGCGACCACACCGTCGATATAAGGACCAAAAACCATTGTGACCGCAACACCTTTTACCGCCACCATCACCGGCTCCCCGCGAATCGGCCCGAAACGTGAACTCAAGCGTGCCACCGAGGGCTACTGGGCAGGCCGCACCAGCCGCTCCGACCTGGAGAAAGTCGCCGCCACCCTGCGCCACGACACCTGGTCCCAGCTGGCCGCGGCCGGCCTGGACTCGGTTCCGGTGAACACCTTCTCCTACTACGACCAGGTGCTCGACACCGCCGTCCTGCTCGGTGCGCTGCCGGAGCGCGTGCAGGCCGTCTCCGACGACCTCGACCGCTACTTCGCCGCCGCACGCGGCACCGGTGACATCGCACCGCTGGAAATGACCAAATGGTTCGACACCAACTACCACTACATCGTCCCGGAGATCGGGCCGAAGACGAAGTTCTCGCTGCACCCCGAAAAGGTGTTGTCGGAACTCAAAGAGGCTCAGGATCAAGGCATTGCGGCCCGCCCGGTGATCATCGGACCGGTCACGTTCCTGCTGCTAAGCAAGGCAGTCGATGGTGCGGGCGCACCGATCGAGCGCCTCGACGAGCTGGTTCCGCTCTACTCCGACCTGCTGGGCCAGCTCGCCGACAAGGGCGTGGCCTGGGTGCAGATCGACGAGCCGGTGCTGGTGACCGACATCTCCGCCGACGCGCCCGCGCTCGCCGAGCGGGTCTACAACACGCTGGGAACGCTGGACAAGCGGCCCGCGATCCACGTCGCCACCTACTTCGGCGACCCCGGCAAGGGCCTGGCCGCGCTGGCCCGCACGCCCATCGAGGCGATCGGTGTCGACCTGGTGTACGGCCCCGACACCGCGGTGGCCAACGTTTCTGCGACCCCCGGCTTAGCCAACAAGACGCTGGTGGCCGGCGTAGTCGACGGCCGTAACATCTGGCGCACCGACCTGCAGGCAGCGCTGGGCAAGCTGGCCAGCCTGCTCGGTTCGGTTGGCTCGCTGGCAGTCTCCACGTCGTGCTCGACGCTGCACGTGCCGTACTGGCTGGAGCCCGAGACCGACCTGGACGACGCGCTACACAGCTGGCTGGCATTCGGCGCCGAGAAGGTGCACGAGGTCGCCACGTTGGCAAAGGCACTGAAGGACGGCCGCGACGCGGTGGCCGACGAGATCGCGCAATCCAACGCGGCTGTTGCCTCCCGCAAGAAGGACCCGCGGCTAAACAACAGTCAGGTGCGTGCCCGACTCGACTCGATTTCGAAGTCCGGGGGCAGCGAGCGTGGCCCCGCGGCAAAGCGCCGCGAGGCGCAGAACGATCGCCTGCACCTGCCGCCGCTACCGACGACCACCATCGGGTCGTTCCCGCAGACCGTCGAGATCCGTAAGGCCCGCGCCGCGCTGGTCGCCGGCGAGATCGACGAGGCGGAGTACACCCGCCGGATGCAGTCCGAGGTCGCCGACGTGATCAAGCTGCAGGAGCAGCTGGGTCTGGACGTGCTGGTGCACGGCGAGCCGGAGCGCAACGACATGGTGCAGTACTTCGCCGAGCAGCTGGACGGCTTCTTCGCCACCAAGAACGGCTGGGTGCAGTCCTACGGCAGCCGCTGCGTGCGTCCGCCGGTTCTCTACGGTGACGTGACCCGCCAGCACCCGATGACGGTGGAGTGGGCCAAATACGCGCAGTCGCTGACCGACAAGCCGGTCAAGGGCATGCTCACCGGTCCGGTGACGATCCTGGCGTGGTCGTTCGTCCGCGACGACCAGCCGCTGGCCGACACCGCCAACCAGGTGGCGCTGGCCATCCGCGACGAGACGGTGGACTTGCAGTCGGCCGGTATCGCCGTGATCCAGGTCGACGAGCCCGCGTTGCGCGAACTGCTGCCGCTGCGCGACGCCGACAAGAAGGCCTACCTGGACTGGGCGGTCGGCTCGTTCCGGCTGTCGACGTCGGGTGTCTCGGACTCCACGCAGATCCACACGCACCTGTGCTACTCGGAGTTCGGTGAGGTGATCGGTGCGATCGCCGACCTGGACGCCGACGTCACCTCGATCGAGGCGGCTCGCTCGCACATGGAGGTGCTCGACGACCTCAACGCGATCGGCTTCTCCAACAGCGTCGGGCCGGGTGTCTACGACATCCACTCGCCGCGGGTGCCCAGCACCGACGAGATCGCCACGTCGCTGCGTGCCGCGCTGAAAGCCGTTCCGGCTGAGCGGCTTTGGGTCAACCCGGACTGCGGCCTGAAGACCCGCAACTCCGACGAGGTCAACGCGTCGTTGGCCAACCTGGTCGCTGCGACCAAGGAAGTTCGCGCCAACGCCTGAGCCGTGCTAGACGGGCCGAGCGTCACGACAGCGTGGCGCTCGGCCTTCGCGGTCACGCTGGCGTGACTCTCGACAGCACGTGCACCGGCACGTCGTCGGCCCAAGGCTGCCGCGTCACCATGTCGGCCACTCGGACGTAGCCGCGTTCGAATTCGCCTGTTGCAGCGTCGACTAACCGGTACCGCTGCGTCTGACGATGAATGGGCTGGGCATCAAGCATCACCACGCGCACCTCGCCCGGTTCGAAGTGGCAACGCTTGTGCAGAGCCGCGACCAGTTGCTCGTTGCTGAAGTGTCCGTCGCCGAAATTCCATCCGATGGCGGTACTGGTGACGCGTTCACCGTCGGTCAGGACGTAGTCGTCCTCGTTGTGGCCAGCCATCACGCGGTGCGCCAAGGTGAACAGCGCGCGGCCGTGAGTGTTGAAGGCGCGGAACGCATATCCCATGTACATCGGGACCTGCGCGGCTTCCTTGCTGCCGTAAAACTTTTCCAGTTGAGCGGCCGGCATGCTCGCGATCGCGACGACGCTATTGGCGATCTTCGCCTCCGCCGACGGCTTGATGCACCACAGCGTGGTGTCCCAGTTGCCCGCGTAGTAGCGCATGCCGGGCAGGAAGGAAACCTTGCGCGGGAACAGATTTCCAAGCACGACAGTGCCGGCCACGACCGCGAACAGTAGTATCGGCAGCGGCGTGGTCAGGTCGCCCAGCCCGATCGAGGCATGCCCGACGAACAGGGCCAGCACGCTGAACATCATGAAGACGTTCCACTCCAGTGGCACGCCCATCGGAATCGACGACAAGATGCCGAAGTGGAAGCACAGCATGACGAGCGCGGCGATCGCAGTGGGCCAGCCGCCATGGTTGAAGAACAACACCAGCGGCACCAATCCCTCGATCGCCGTGCTGAAATGCGCGAGCCAGCGCGAGCGCCAGCCCGGCCGAAGATCATCCGGAAAGTGTTCGAAGAACAGGCGTTTGATGAACCGCGGCCGGAACATCGGGTTGTTGCTCATCATCGTCGAGATGACGAACGGAAAGTGCTTGTTGAGTTTGGATGTCGCCGCACCCAGCCAAATCACCAGGCACACCAGCTTCGCGCCCAGAATCAGGTCGACGCCATAACCGCCGAACAGGAACGCGACCGTGAACGAGGCGTACACCTCGCCGCGGGCGGCCAGGAAGATCACCTTGTCGCGCAGGCCGAGCACCGCCAGCACACCGAGCACTGCCCAGATCTGCCACGCCGGCAGCACCCCGACCATCGTGCCCAGCGCTGGCATCGGGCCGGTGCCATCGGAGAAGATCGCGATGACGAGCAGCACCAGCAACGCGCCGTAGAGCAGCGCGTCGAACGGTGTGCGGTTGTCCCCCTTCGTGAATGGGATGCGTCCCGGCCACGGTGGCAGCCGAATGGTGCCGGGCCGCAGCCAGTACAGAATCGAACCCAGCGGCGGGAAGAACCGGTTGTTCAGCGGTCCGAAGCCGCAACCGAGGCCGACGACTTCGAACAGCATCGTGTAGAGCACGACTTTCTCGAACACGATCGGCTCGGCGTACCAATGCGCGACATTCGTGAAGCCGTCAATGCCCCCCAAACCTTCAGTGGTCAGCGCCAGTAGCCAGGCCCCCAAGATGTACAGCGCGATCTTGACGACATAGAACAGGTGCAGCAGCACCGGGGTACCGAAGCCGACCTCGGCCCAGTGCCGGGCCATCGGGACGATCTTCTCGGCGCGGGTGCCCTTGCTCCACTCCTCGAAGTCGATCTGCGGAGTCTCCTGTTTGAGAAATCCCATGGCGGCAAGATTAGAACGTGTTCTAGCCCCATGGTCGCGGTTCGCCGGAACCCTTGACTACTACTTCGCGTAGTAGTAGAACGGTTGTCAGGCACTTAGGACGGTGATCCGCGATGACCAGACAACTTTCGCAGCCACCCGCTTCCGCCAATCGATATCTCCGTTGGGCGGCAATAGCTTTCGCTATCGGCTGGGGCGTTCACGTGCTCGATCATCTGCGACGCGGCATGTCGGCGTCGCCCCATGCCATCATGGTCGGCGGCATGATCCAGGGGGTGTTCGTCGTGGTCGCGATCGCGATGGCAGTCACCGGACGCCGTCGGGCACCGGAAGCGGCGATCGCGGTCGGATTCGGCAGCGCCGTCCTCTTCACCTACGCGCATCTGTTGCCGAGCTTCCTTCCGGCCTACCAGGACAGCTTCGTCTCCGGCCCACGCATCAACGTGACATGGTTCTCCTGGATCAGTGCCGTCGCAGAAATCGGCACCGGCATCGTGTTCGCGATGGCCGGCTTCCGGGCTCGCCGCCCGTCCGGCGTAAACTCGGTGGTGCACCTACGCCCACAGCAGGGGGTATCCCGATGAACGCCACAGCGGGCACATTATTCTTCGACGGAGCGTGCGGAATGTGCACGCGCTCCAAGGATTTACTGCTGAAGTTCGACCGAACCGGAAATATTCGGACCGAGCCACTGCAAAGCCCCGGAGTAGCGGAACGGCTCGGCGTCGCACCGGCGAGCTTGCTCGATGCGGTGCGATGGCTGGATTCTTCGGGCACGGTCTACTCCGGCGCAGAGGCCGCCAATGCGGCGCTCTCAACGGCGATCGGTAGCCGAATCCCGTTGGCGGTCTATCGGATTCCCGGCATCCGCCTCATCGAGGACGTCGTCTACCGGTGGGTGGTTGCGCACCGTTATCGATTCCCCGGGACCACGCCGTACTGCGAATCGCACCCAACCGCCTGCTAGGCCCGTCGCGGCGGGCGGGGCACAAACCGGGAAACCCGGTCGACCACATCCTGATAGTCGGGCCGCCGCTGCAAGCTGCGCGTTTCCATCATCGGGATGCTGCCGCCGAGGAACATGCCCAGCATCCCGAGTGCGCCCAGGCACACCCACCAGGCGTCCGACGGCGCGACGGCCACACCGAACAACGCCAGCGAAACCCAGAAACTGAACTCCCCGAAGTAATTCGGATGCCGCGACCACGACCACAATCCGCGGTCCATCGCCTCACCGTCTCGCCGATCCCGGATGAACCGGTGCATTTGCGCGTCGGCGACCAACTCAAGAATCACGGCCGCCAGCCCGACGACGAAAGCGGTATCGGTCAGCCAACCGATGTCGCCGCCGGGTCGAGTCACCGCGACGTACGCCGGCAGCATGCCGGCGAACACCAGAAGTGTGGGGATGAGGTGGATCGTCACCAGGTCGACCACGAATTCCCATCGCCCGGCCCGCTCGCGGAACATCGGGTAGCGCCAATCCTCATGGTGCAGACCGGGAAACGCGTACAACCAGTTGGCGGTCAGACGTATCGCCCACAACACCACCACTGCCGCGATCAGCCAGCAACGCAATTGTTGTACCCCGGACTGACTCCACCAATAGAACAGCAGCACCGGGGGAATCACGCTCCAGTACGCGTCGTAGAAACTGGAGTTGCCGTACACCCGGCTGAACGCGAAAATCACTAACGTCGCCAGTACGTCGGCGACCAACGTGTCCAGCCACAGCCGGCCGGTGTGCACACCCCACCCCAGCCAGGCCGAGCCCACCGCGATGGCAACGACGTACGCGATACCGACCAGCGTCAGCGACTTTGCCTTGCTCATCGTCTCTGTCGTCACGTGCGCCTCCAGTCTTTTTGACGGCGTCGCCAGTGCGGACTCTTGACCGCCTCGAGTGCTTCGGTGACATAGTGGTCGAGCGCCTTCGGCTTTTTCGTCGACTGGCAGACCCACCGCTGAAACGCGAAATCGGCTGCCGCAAAAGCAAGTTGAACCAACAGTCCGGGCCGGATGTCGGTGTCGGGGTTGGCGCCCATGCGTGCGGCGACGAGCTTGGTCGCCCGCTCCTTGTCGGCGGGCCGGTGCACGGTCAGCTTGCCGAGCAGGTCGGGCGCGACCAGCAGGGCTTCCCGCCACTCTTCGGTGTCGGCCACCCCGAACGAACGGGTCCGGGTGATGATGGCGTTGATCAACGCGAGGTCGGGCGACTCGGCGGCGGGCCGCTCTTCGAGCAGGCTGACGATGGCGGTGCCGCCATATCGCACCGGCGCCAGCAGCAATTCCTCCTTGGTCGGCACATGCCGAAAAAAGGTGCGCGGCGAAACGCCTGCGGCCGCGGCGATTTCCTCGGTCGTCACCGTGTCGTAGCCGCGTTCGATGAACAGCCGGAACGCCGCTCGACGAATGTCGGCCCGGATCTGCGCCCGCTGCCGATCGCGCAGCGACTCGGTCATCGGAAGCAGCCGATCCCACCGTCGACGTGGATGGTCTGCCCGGTGACGAAGGTCGCGTCGCTGCTGAGCAGGAATGCGACCAGCGCCCCCACGTCGTCGCGTACATCGCCGATGCGCTTCATCGGAACTCGTCGCACTGCCTTGGTGTAGTCGTCCGGCGCGAACTGCTTCCAGAGTTTGACGCCGTCGGATTCGGCGAACGGGCAGACGACGTTGACGCGAATGTTGTCCCGGCCCCATTCCAGCGCGGCGACTTTCGACAGCCCACGGATGGCTTCCTTGGCGGCGGCGTATCCGCCCCACTTCGGCTCGCCGCCGGTGCCCGTGCCCGAGCCGAGGTTGACGATCGAACCACCACCGGCCTGGACCATCAAGGGGTGCACGGCCTGCATGAGCAAAAAGCTCGCGCGCGGCCCGACGTCGTGGCCGAGGGCGAAGTCTTCAGTCGTGATGTCGACGAACGCCTTCGGCTCGTTGGTGGCGATCGCGTTGTTGACCAACCCGTGCACCGCACCGAAGGCGTCGACCGCGGCCGCGACGATCCGCTGAGCTGATTCAGGATCGCGCAAATTGGCGACCAATTGTTCGACGCGGCCGGCGGCTCGGAGTTCGTCGGTGGTCGCGGCCAGCTTCTCCTCGAGAATGTCAACCAGCAGGACCGCTGCCCCACGTTCGAGCAACGCGGCGGCGATGCCTTTGCCGACGCCCTGGGCGCCGCCGGTGATGATCGCGACGTGGCCGCGCATCGAGTCGGGGTGGGTGTAGCTCATTCGGCCGGTCCCATCCGCAGCGGCACACCACGGTGCATCTCGTAGGTGCTGCGCACGCCACCGGGCAGCTCGATGAATTCGACCGGGGTTCCGTCCGGGTCCTTGACGAAAAACATTCGCACTCCGCCGATCTCGAACGGATCCTGTTCTGGCGGATAGCCGGCCTCGCGGATGCGGCGGTGAGTGTCGTCGAGATCGACGACCGACAGGGACACGTTCTGGATGCCGGTGATGCCTCGGCGGGCCGGCTTGTTCGTGGCGGGTTCAGCGCCCAGCGACAGCAGCTCGACCATCAGCCCGCCCAGCAGTCCGCCGACCACGCGACCCTCCTGTTTGTGCTTCGCGTGCAGCACAGCGTCGAAAGGTTGGCCGGAGATCAGGGTTTCGAAGACGACGTCCATGCCCAGCGCATCGCGATAGAACGCCAGCGCGCGGTCCATGTCGGTCACCCCGACGACGAGATGACAGAACGAGACGTCGGTCAGAACGGCCATCAGGTGCTCGAGGCGAGACGAGCGGCCGGGCGCCCCGCGAACATCGGCAGGTCCAGGTAGGTCTTGATGCCGGGTTCGGCAGCGCAGACATCGGGGATGGCGTTGACGCAGTGATTGGCGGTGACCACGACGCCCGGATTCTTCACCAGCCCTTCGGCGATCGTCTCCGGATGCAGGCCCTTGAACGTGAGACTCACGGTCGGATCGCCGGTGATCTCGACCTCGAAGCGTTCGCCGCGGTCGCCGAAATTCCAGGCGGGCTCCAGATTTTCCTCGCCCATCAGCCAGTTGACCGCCGCGGTGATCACCGGCTCGCCGTCGACCAGCGCCTGCCAGCGGAACCGGCGCGCGGCCACGGTGCCCGTGCGGATCGGGAACGGCTCATAGTCGATGTCGGCGGTCGCAACGGCGATGTCCTGGATCGTCCTGATGTTCGGCTCGATACGAAAACCCATGTGGTCGGCGATCATTCGCACCGACATCTTGAACCCGTTTTCCAGCAGGCTGGCCATCGGCCCTTGGAAGGCCTCCTCGGGGGTGCCACCGAAACCCATGATGTGGCGCACCACGTCCGGGGCGTTGTAAGTACGGATGTCGGAGAACTCCTCGGCGCGCACGTGGGTGACCGCCGAGGACAGCGACGAGATCATCAGCGGGAACCGCTCGGTGATGCCGCCGGGGTGGATGCCCGACCCGTGCAGCGTCACCCCGCCGGCGACGGCCGCGTCGGCGATCGCCGTGACCGCGGGACTGCTCAGGTCGGGGTACACCCAGCCGACCGGGGTCACCACGTTCTTGCCGGACCGCAGAATGGCCACGACCTCGTCGTCGTTAGGGATCAGCGGGCTGTACACCACGCAGTCGGCGTCGAGGGCGAGCACGTCGTCCTTGTTGGATGTCGCGGCGACGCCGAGCGATTCGATGCCCAGGATCTCCCCGACGTCGCGCCCGTTCTTGTCCGCGCTGTGCACCCAGCAGCCG
>Ga0209139_10000804_pt1 | contig 11275 bp, 10 predicted proteins | sample BogFormECP14_OM3_FD_188246 | JGI IMG/M metagenome (GOLD analysis project Ga0209139, IMG submission 188246) | Bog forest soil microbial communities from Calvert Island, British Columbia, Canada - ECP14_OM3 (SPAdes) (version 2) | ecosystem: Environmental > Aquatic > Freshwater > Wetlands > Bog ...
GGCCTTAGCACTCCGCAGCCGAATCAACAGCCTCTCGGCTCCGGTTGTTGCCGTTGATATTCCCTCCGGATGGGATTCCGACTCTCGCGAATATTTTGTTGACGGAGCCTACCGCGCCGATGCTGTTGTCACCTTCACCGCGCCGAAGCTCGCCCACGTCTGCGGCAATCTGGTGAACAGCGCATACAAGCCCATCGTTGTCGCGCCCATTGGATCGCCGGACGAAGCCATTCAATCCGGCCTCGATCTCACCTGGGCCGGAGCATCAAAGAAAATCACTGAGACGCCACGTCCCGCCGACAGCAACAAAGGCAAATTCGGCCACGTACTCGTCATCGGAGGCTCGTACGGGAAAGCCGGTGCACCATCGATGGCCGCGCTGGCCGCGTTGCGTACCGGAGCAGGCCTCGTAACCGCAGCCGTAGCGCAGCCGATCCTCGACTCGGTCGCCAGAATCGCGCCCGAGCTGATGACCATCCCTCTCCGCGCAGGCAGTCAAGGCGAAATCAGTAGCAGCAATCTTGACGAGGGCACCCTAAACGAGCTTCTCGACAAAAAGACAGTCCTTGCCATCGGACCGGGTCTAGGCCAATCGCCAGAGACAGAAAAATTCCTTCTCGGCCTACTCGAAAAAACAAACCTGCCGACCGTCCTCGATGCCGACGCTCTGAACATCCTCGCGAAGCACCCGGACAAGATCAATGGCCGCAACCGGATGCTCGTCCTCACTCCGCATCCGGGCGAGATGGCCCGGCTCGCCGGCATCAGCACCAGCGAAGTTCAAGCCAACCGCGAGACGCTGGCTCGTGAATTTTCGATGAAAAATCACGTCACCCTCGTACTCAAAGGTTGGCGCACATTAATCGCCCATCCCGACGGCTCCATCGCCATCAACACCACCGGAAATCCCGGCATGGCCAAGGGCGGCAGCGGAGACATCCTTACCGGCATCGTAGCGGCCATGCTGGCGCAATATCCACATCTGGCCGGCGAAGCAGTCAACGCCGCCGTCTACCTCCACGGACTTGCCGCCGACTTCGCCGTACGAGAGCAGGACGAGCACACTCTCCTCGCCACCGATACGATTGCGCACCTTTCAACAGCTTTTCGCTTCCGCTCCGAGGACAAAGGCGGGTATGTTTGGATACAGGGGATGCCGCGATGACACAGGCGACAGGCACGAAGGTTCACGAATTCGAGACCAGTACCGCCGCCGACACCATTCGCGTCGGCCGTGAAATCGCCAAACTGCTCACACCGCCAAAGTTCCTCATCCTGAAAGGGGACCTGGGCGCAGGCAAGACCACACTCGTCAAAGGCATTGCTGAAGCCCTCGAGGCCGCCGACCCGGACGAGGTCACCAGCCCGACGTTCACGCTCATCCACGAATACGAAGGCACGCGCCACGAGAACGGAAAAGATGAGCCGGTAATGCTCTACCATCTCGATCTCTACCGCATAGAGCAGGAGCGCCAGCTCGACTCGCTCGGCCTGGACGAGATCGCAACGCCCGACAGCATTGTCCTCGTCGAATGGGGCGACAAGTTCCCCAGCGTAGCCAAGCGCAGCAACGGTGAAATCGTGATGAAGACCACAGGCGGGGACACGCGCAAAATCACGTTGACGCTCAAGGACTAGTTAGCAAAAACGTTGTCATCCCGAGCGAAGCCGAGGGACCTGCTTTATCTATGTAACGTAGTCGGCGCGAAGCGCCATCCATAGAGAACTACCAAGAGTGTCGCAAGCCATCGAATCGCCGCCGATCACCGCACATCACGATCTCAAGCAAACCCTCGGCACCTGGCAACTCTGGGGCATCGCCGTAGGCCTTGTGATCTCCGGCGAATACTTCGGCTGGAGCTACGGATGGGCCAACGCCGGAACGCTCGGCTTCCTCGTGACATCGCTGGTCATCGCGGCCATGTACACGACATTCATCTTCAGCTTTACCGAACTGACCTGCTCCATCCCGCATGCTGGCGGTCCCTTCGCGTACGCCCGTGCAGCCTTCGGTCCCATCGGAGGCTACTTCGCAGGTGCGGCCACGCTGATCGAATTCGTCTTCGCGCCGCCGGCTATCGCGCTCGCCATTGGAGCCTATCTCAACGTCCAGTTCCCATCGCTGGCTCCGAAGCACGCGGCCCTGGGTGCCTACCTCATATTCATGGCGCTGAACATTATCGGCGTGCAGGTCGCGGCAGCATTCGAGCTCTTTGTAACGCTGCTGGCTATCTTTGAGCTGTTGGTCTTCATGGCCGTCGTCGCACCCGGCTTCCACCTCGCCAACTTTCTTCAGGGAGGATGGGCAGGCCAGAACCACTTCACAGTACATGCGGTTCCTGGAATTTTCGCCGCGATCCCGTTCGCGATATGGTTCTTCCTCGCGATCGAAGGCGTTGCCATGGCCGCCGAAGAAGCCAAAGACCCAAAGCGCTCCATCCCCATTGCCTACATTGCTGGCATCCTTACGTTGGTAGCGCTGGCCCTCGGTGTCATGCTCTTTGCCGGAGCAGCAGGCGACTGGACAAAGCTCGCCAACATCAACGATCCACTGCCGCAGGCGATGAAGATCATCGTCGGAGCGCGCAGCGGCTGGCTGCACATGCTCGTCTGGCTCGGACTCTTCGGCCTGGTCGCGTCGTTCCATGGAATCATCCTCGGCTACTCGCGCCAGATCTTCGCGCTCGCCCGCTCCGGATATCTCCCGCGTTTTCTCGCTCATGTGCACCCACGCTGCAAGACGCCATGGCTTGCAATTCTCGCCGGAGGTGTCGTCGGCATCGCCGCCATCTACAGCGACCAACTCATCACCTTCGGCGGTCAGACTCTCACCGCCAACATCGTTACTATGTCCGTCTTCGGCGCGATCCTGATGTATATCCTCAGCATGCTGGCTCTCTTCCGCCTGCGCAGCAAGCAGCCTGACCTGCACCGCAGCTACAAAGCGCCCCTGTACCCGTTCTTTCCCGCATTCGCGCTTATCTGTTCCGTGCTCTGCATGGGGACAATGCTCTACTACAACCGCCTCGTCGCGCTTGTGTTTCTCGCGTTGCTCGGTGCAGGATTTATCTACTTCCTGCTCACGCGCCACCAGCGCGAGCGGGCCGCAGATTAGAGTATGACCTATACCCACACCATCGCCAGCCGCACATGGCATTTCGACGACCTAAAGACACTGCTGGCGAAGGCAAGCCCGGCGCGTTCCGGTGATGAGCTGGCAGCGATCGCTGCTGAAAGTGAAGAAGAGCGTATCGCTGCGCGTATGGCGTTGGCCGAAGTGCCATTGAAACGTCTCCTCGAAGAAGTGCTCATTCCCTATGAGACGGATGAAGTCACGCGCCTCATCGTCGACACACACGACGCCAGCGCATTCGCTGAAATCAGTCATCTCACGATAGGCGATTTCCGCAACTGGCTTCTCAGCACAAGCACAGATACGGAAACACTCACGCGCATCGCGCCCGGTATCACGCCCGAGATGGCAGCCGCCGTCTCGAAGCTGATGCGCAACCAGGACCTGATTCTCGCCGCGCAGAAATGCCGCGTCGTTACACGCTTCCGCAACACCATCGGCTTGCAAGGCTGCATGTCGGTACGTCTGCAACCGAATCACCCGACAGACGACGCAAAAGGCATAGCCGCATCGATGCTCGACGGACTGCTCTACGGCTGCGGCGACGCCGTTATAGGCATCAACCCAGCCAGTGACAGCCTTGCCGCAGTCACTACGCTACTCGACATGCTCGACAAATTCCGCGAGCGATACGAGGTCCCGACGCAATCATGCGTGCTCACGCATGTCACCACAACCATGCAAGCCATCGAACAGGGCGCACCGGTAGATCTAGTCTTCCAATCCATCGCCGGCACGGAAAAAGCAAATACCAGCTTCGGCGTGAATCTGGCGATGCTCAAAGAAGCCCGCGAAGCCGCCCTGGAACTCCATCGAGGCACAGTCGGCGACAACGTCATGTATTTCGAAACCGGGCAGGGAAGTGCGCTCTCCGCCGAGGCGCATCACGGAGTCGACCAGCAAACCTGTGAAGCCCGCGCCTATGCCGTGGCTCGCGCATTCAATCCGCTGTTGGTCAACACCGTCGTAGGCTTCATCGGCCCAGAGTATCTATACGACGGCAAGCAGATCATCCGCGCCGGACTCGAAGACCACTTCTGCGGCAAACTGCTCGGCCTGCCCATGGGCTGCGACATCTGCTATACCAACCATGCAGAAGCCGATCAGGACGACATGGACACGCTCCTCACGCTCCTCGCCGTTGCTGGCGTGAACTTCATCATGGGCGTGCCCGGTGCCGACGACATCATGCTCAACTACCAGAGCACATCGTTTCACGACGCGCTGTATGTGCGCCGCGTCCTTGGCCTCAAGCGCGCGCCGGAATTTGAAGCGTGGCTCGAAAAAATGGGCATTACCAACCGCGAGGGCGGCCTCGCCGACCGCCTGCCACCCAGCGCCGCACGATTGCTTGAAAGCGCATGAGCGAAGTCATTCAGAATCCGTGGACGCGCCTGCGCAGCTTTACCAACGCGCGTCTGGCTCTGGGGCGTGCCGGAGACAGCCTGCCGACAAACGAAGTTCTTGACTTCGCGCTAGCGCACGCACAAGCCCGCGATGCCGTTCACCACGCACTCGAAGTCGAAAGCATCGCACGCGACCTTAAAGCATCTGGCTTTGAATCGATCACAGTGCAAAGCGCAGCCCGCGATCGCGCCGAATATCTCCGTCGCCCCGATCTCGGTCGCAGGCTGAGCGACACAAGCCGATCCCTACTGGATAGTTGTCATCCTGAGCGGAGCGAAGGACCTGCTTCATCGAATGAAAGCCGGAGCGAAGCGCCTTCCGCAGCCTTCATCATCGCCGATGGCCTCTCCGCGATCGCACCAGTACGCCATGCAGTTCCTGTCCTCCGCGAAATCACCAGCAAACTCGAGGGCTGGCAAATCGCACCCCTCATCATCGCGACACAAGCACGAGTCGCGCTCGGCGATGAAATCGGCGAACTACTCAACACAGAAATGACGATCGTGCTTATAGGCGAGCGTCCCGGCCTAAGCTCGCCCGACAGCCTCGGCATCTACCTGACATACAATCCACGCATCGGCTGCACGGATGCAGATAGAAACTGCATTTCCAACGTGCGCCCGGAAGGTCTGAGCTACGAAGCCGCCGCGCACAGGCTCCATCACTTGATGATTGCAGCGCGTCGCGCCGAACAATCGGGAATCGCGCTCAAAGACGAAAGCGATTTACCGCGCTTCGAGGTTAAAAACCCATGATGTTATAGCCGCAATCGACATAAATCGTCTCGCCAGTCACGCCACTCGCCAGGTCCGATGCAAGAAAGAGTGCCATGCCGCCAACCTCTGCCTGCTCCACATTGCGATGCAGCGGCGCGCGATCCGCATGCGCCTTGAGCATATCGCTCAGACCTCCGATACCGCGAGCAGCCAGCGTCTTGATCGGCCCAGCCGAGATCGCATTCACGCGAATGTTCAGCTTGCCCAGGTCTGATGCCAGATACCGCACCGTCGCTTCGAGCGCAGCCTTGGCCACGCCCATCACGTTGTAATGCGGTACGACCTTTTCCGCGCCATAATATGTCATCGTCATGATGCTGCCGCCATCGGTCATTAGCGGAGCAGCAGCGCGGCTCAATGCAATCAGCGAATACACGCTTACATCGTGAGCAACGCGAAAGCCCTCGCGCGAAGTCAGCAGAAAATCATTCTTCAACTCTTCAGCAGGAGCAAAGGCAACGCTGTGCACCAGCACATGCAGCTTGCCGTAGCGCGTTTTCAACTGCTCAAAGACCTGCGCAATCTCTGCGTCATTCGACACGTCGCACTGGAAAGCCTCTGCACCTGGCAGGTCTGCAATCAATCCGTCGGCTTCGGCCTTCAGCCGCTCATTCTGGTAGCCGATGGCCAGCTTCGCGCCGGCTTCGTGCAGCTTCTGCACAATCGCCCAGGCAATGCTGCGCTTATTCGCGACTCCAAAAACGACGGCAATCTTCCCCTCAAGATTCAACATGCAACTCTTTCCTCCAAACACGTAAGCATATCAGCCACCAAGGTCAACCAGCCCAACGCACTCGATTGTCTCTCCCAGAAACCGTGTGCCCAGGCGCTTGAATTTTTCAACCGAATCCGTTGCGTAAAATCTGCGCACGCCAGTGCCGTCATGCACGTAGTCGATCAGCGCGGCCGTCACCTGCGACGCAGTCACTTCCGCGGAATCAATCACGCGCAGGTCCGGAACCGTCCCCTCAATCTGTTGCCGCAGCAACGGATAGTGCGTGCAACCCAGCACCAACGTATCTGGAGTCAGTCCGCGCTCCTTCGCCTGCTCCAACAGCTCCGACAAATAAATCCCCAGCACCTCAAGCGTCACCGGATGCTCAATCCATCCCTCTTCCACCAGAGGAACAAGTAATGGGCACGCCTTCTCAAGCGCCCGCAAACTATGTTCCGCGCACGCACGCTCATAGGCATGGCTCTGTACTGTGGCATCGGTCGCTATTACCAGCACATCGCCGGTCAGTGACGAAACTTGTGCCGCATTCGCGCCCGTCTCTATTACGCCCAGGACGGGAACGCGCACCGCGTCCCTGATTGCATCGAGGGCCAGCGCGCTCGCGGTATTGCACGCGATCACAAGAAACTCCGCGCCCTCCTCGACCAGAAAGCGCGCGCTCGAAACGGCATAGCGCGCAATGGTCGCCTGCGATTTCGATCCATAAGGCAGCCGCGCCGTGTCGCCCAGATAAATGTAGTCTGCGGCCGGAAGCTGCTTTGTCAGCGCGCCCAGCACTGTCAGCCCCCCCACGCCGGAATCGAAGACGCCGATCCTCACTGCCGCACCGCCGTTTGTGTGCCCGAAGCAAGATAGCTGCGCGTCAGATCGGCGTGCCCTGCCAAGGTCTCTTTCTGTTGTCCGTCCACTAAAAATCTCACCTCGGTAATCTGCGGCAGGTTTGCATGCAGCGTCGCAATCATCGAGAGCAATGTCAACGTCTCCGGCTCAATCCCCGAAGGCTGCGCCTGCACAAAAGCTGCATTGAGATTCACCACCGCCATCTCTCCCGCGCCGTTTGCGCCTTTCTGTTGTGGCACCGGCATCAGAAACACCTCTTCCACCCCGGAAGCATTCTCAATTGGATGCGTCGACTTCGGCGCGGCATATTCTTCCAGCAGCTTCTGCATCAATACCCGTGCGCGAGCATTCGGATCCTTGGGCATGGGGAAACTGCGATATACCGGAATCAGCGATCCATCCAGGTCATTCGCCACCAGCAGCGTAATCTTTTCTACAGGCGCAGACGACGGCGCGCTCAGCGGTTGACTGTCCACCGCCATCATCAAACGGTCATGTGCGCGCTCGCGCATGCGGATCAGCACAATCGCCATCACGACAGCCGCGAGCAGCATGGCGCCGAAAAGAAAACGCTGGAAGCGGGGAATCACGGCTGCTGCCTCCAGTCGTTCTTCCACTGCGTCAGCGCAGCGGTCAGCGCATCGATGATCTTGTCCTGATAGCCCACATCCGTCAGCGGCGTAGCCTTTGTGGTGTTGCCTCCAACCAGCGGAGCAATCTCCACTGCAACCGAAGGACAAGCGAAGCTATCCATGGGCACAAGCGACGTGCTCCCCAGCGTAACCGGAACCGCGGCATGCCCGAGCGCGGTGCTGATTTCAGAAGACAGCCGCAAACTCTGCGTTACGTAAGCCGACTGCGCACTCTGCCAGGGCAGAAACTTGGTATAGGCAGTCGGCGCAAGCGATGAAGTGAAGAGATGCACGCCGCTTCCGGTGGCCGTGGCATGCAGAGTAAGACAGGCCGCCGCCATTGCATGATTGGCCGTCTCCGCGCGCGTCACCATCGGTACCTGAACGTCGCCGTCGCGCGTGGTTACAACCTGAATTCCGTGCGCAGCAAGCGCCTGCCGCAAGCGTACGGAAAATCCAAGCGTCAAATCCTTTTCGAGTAGCTTGTCGCTGAATTGCGCGCCAACATCGCCGTCGCCATGCGCCGCATCCAGCACAACCACATATTGCGGCTTTACCTGCGCTCTCGGTGCCGCCGGCACCGCGGGCGGCTTGCCCATGTCAGGCAGATTCGATTGGGGAGGGGCATCCTGCGCGGCCGCCGCAGCAGAGGCGAGCAGCGCGCACAGGGTCAACAGTGTTTTCCGTAAATCAATCCAGCGGATAGATCGCAAGGCCACTCAATAGTTTAGGGAAAAAGTCGGTAGATTTCTGCGGCATCACATCGCCCGCAAACGCAACTTCGCGCAGTTGCGCCATCGTTACCGGATTCATCAGGAACGCCACATTGGCATCGCCATGAGCCACCTGCTCCACGGCCTCGCCCGCGTCCCGCAGATAGCGCAGATTCGTCTGCTCGCGGATCGCCTCCGGCGTAATGCCCAGCAACTGCTCCAGCACCAGTCCATGAAGCTGCGCAACATCAAGCTGTCGCTGCCGCTCGGAAAGACTAGCGAGCGTCTTCGCAACTGCATCCGCCTTCGCTGTCAGCAGATAATTGCCGCTCCTGGTCACAGCCAGCAGCGCGGTCTTGCCAGCGCCAACAGCGGCAAGCTTCGACTTAAGCTCAGCCGTTTCAAATGAATCAACTTGCTCTACATCGAAATAGGCTTTTGCCTGCTCAACAAACTTGGCGGGGTCAAAGTCCTTCAATCCAAAGACCACACGATGCGTCGGCAAAATTACCAGCCCCTCGGCATCCATATTCACAAAGGTCATCATTACTGCGGCTTCCGGATACGGAGGATGCGGCAGTGAATAGCTGTTTCGCTCGCTCGACGCAGTCTTCGCCGGCGCGTGTTCCTTGGAATAGTTCAGCGCCGTCTCATAGCGATGGTGCCCGTCGGCGATGATTAGCTTCTTGTCTGCCAGTTCGCTGACGAGAATATTGATCGTGTTTTCATCGCTGATCTTCCACACGCGATGCAGCACGTCATACTCATCGGTCACTTCAATGTCCGGAGTAGCGTCTTCGTCGAATAGAAGCTTCTCCGCCGTCAGCCCCGGATCGGAGTAGAGCATGAAAATCTGTCCGAAATGTGCGCGCGTCGCCCGCAGCAGGTTCAGGCGGTCCGACTTCGGCTTGGACAAGGTCTGTTCATGCCGGAAGACGACCTTCTCGGCGTAGTCGTGCAGGCCTCCCAGCGCAATAAAGCCTCGCCGTTCCAACACCTTGCCGTTGGAACCGGGGACAGTAAATTTCTGCGAATAGGCAAAGACGCACGGCTCAGACTCCTGCGCCAGGACGCCGCTCTCCCGCCAGTCGGTAAAGTCGCGCGCCGCACGCGTATAAACGTCGCCGGTCTCCTTGCCGTCAAACAGTTCCGGCAGCCCCAGAATAATGCGAACCAGGTTATACGGACTCTTCTGGTAATACGCCTGCTGCATGGCAGGCGTGATCTTGTCATACGGCTGTGTTACGCAATCTTCAACGCGAACAAGGGAAGGGTTATAGCGTAATGCGCGAAACGGATAAATGCGGGCCATGCGGGTGGTCGTAGCTCCAAAAATGCCGGAAATCCAGCGTGAATGTGTCTCAATATGTAGCGCTGTCTGCATTGTATCCCACGCATTTCAAGGAATTTCCGCACCGCCGCACCATTTCCCGGGTGGCTCTCTTCCGTTCGTCCCGGAAAGAGAACGTCTCGCCGTATTTCTTCTCATGGCATCGAAATCTTCATAGGTCAGTCATTGGTGCCTCGTGCTACGATGCTGCTCAGAAGGACGAGGGTACATACACATGGCGCTCTCGCTGGGGCGCAACAACGCTCGCTTGACCCCTGGAACTGCATACCGTCTCTCTGCAGTCATCCCTTTGATATTGCTCGCGATAGGTTTTGCTCTCTTCGCGCCTCAGCTCCGCGCGCAGGAAGATGAGCTGGACAAGGTTCACGTTCAACCGCCTCCGCCCAAGCCCGACCCCAACGCCGCCCCTCTGCCGCTCGAAGGCGAAGCCGCCATGACGGCGCGCCGCAACGAACGCATCCGCGTCGATGTAAACCTTGTGCTCGTCCCGCTCATCGTCACCGATCCCATGGACCGCCTGGTCACCGGCCTCGAAAAGGAGAATTTCTTCCTCTACGAAGCTAACAAGCTTCAGACCATTAAAACCTTCTCGCAGGAAGACGCTCCGGTTTCCATCGGCATCATTTTCGACCTGAGTGGCAGTATGGCGAACAAGGTCATCCGCGCACGCGATTCCATTCTGCAGTTCATGCACACTGCCAATCCGCAGGACGAATTCTTCGTCATCGGCTTCAACGACCGTCCTGAACTGATTGAAGACTTCACCTCATCGCCGCAGGATATCGAGGCGCGCCTTGCCACAGTCCACGCCGAACACCGTACGGCCCTGCTCGACGCCATCTATTTCGGCCTCAGCAAAATGAAGCAGGCCAAATACGAGCGACGCGCCATCCTCATCGTTTCAGACGGCGGCGACAACCGCAGCCGCTACACGGAAAACGAAGTCCGCTCTACGGTGCGCGAGGCGAACGTCCAGATTTACTCCATCGGCATCTTCGATCCCTACGCGGCTACCACCGAGGAACGCCTCGGTCCCATGCTCCTCAACGACATCTGCTCAGAGACCGGCGGACGCCTTTTCCGCGTCGATGACATCGCCGAGATGGGCGATATCGCCGAGAAGATCAGCGCCGAGTTGCGCAACGAATATGTCCTTGGATACAAGCCTGACGACGAACGGAAAGACGGCAAGTGGCGTAAAGTGAAAGTAAAGCTGGTACCGCCTCCCGGGCTGCCTCAGCTTACCGTTCATGCTCGTACCGGATACTATGCACCTTTGCAATAAACGGCATATTTTCTTTCTCTTTTTCCTCGTTGCGTCTTCCTATGTAGTTCAGGCCCAGGCCCCCGCGCCTCAACAACCTCCATCGAAACCGGAACAACAACCCCCTCTCACCGTTGACCGCGATCCGATCGTCTCGCCCGACGCCGCAGACAATCAGCCCGTCAGCCCGTCGAATCCCAATGCCGTCAAGCCGGGCACAAATCTCGATCGAGAAAAAGGCGGCTTCACCTTTCGCCGCGATGTTGACGAGGTGGTGCTCAACGCCAGCGTACTCGATGACAACGGCCGCATCGTCAATGACCTGAAGCAGGATGACTTCCACGTCTTTGAAGACGGCGTACAACAGACCATCGCCGCCTTCCAGCACCAGGACATTCCGGTTTCGATGGGCATGCTCATCGA
>Ga0209139_10000806_pt1 | contig 11266 bp, 14 predicted proteins | sample BogFormECP14_OM3_FD_188246 | JGI IMG/M metagenome (GOLD analysis project Ga0209139, IMG submission 188246) | Bog forest soil microbial communities from Calvert Island, British Columbia, Canada - ECP14_OM3 (SPAdes) (version 2) | ecosystem: Environmental > Aquatic > Freshwater > Wetlands > Bog ...
CCGGTACGTAGCCCAAGGACGGCGCAAACCACATTTTTAAAATTCGATTGTTGCCGGGCTGCTGACTGGTCACGATCAGCGTGTCGAGTTCTCCGATGGCCGTTTTGATTTTGGCGCTGCCTTCGCGGCGGTAGTTGAAATCCTTCAACTGGTCCTTGTCGATGATGTGAAAAATCTCCGGCAGGTTGCCGCTCTTCAGGTTGAGCATGACCTCGACCTGGATTGACATGACGTCCTGGGTTCCGTCCTTGAGTTTCAAGTCGACCGGTTTACCCTCCGATTCGCCGCTGGCGCGCTTGTTCGGCCAGTCGAAATTCAGCGCCACCGAGGTTGAGCCCTGCTTGCCGAAATACCTTTCCGGGCGTGCGTGATCGGCGTCGATGCTGAGCCAGCTGGTCTGCACGAGATCATCACTGTAAGCCAGGCGGAAGATGCCGCGAGCCGTGATGGTCCAGGTGTACACATAGCGGCCGGGCTCGGCATCCGCCTTGAGCGCGATGTTGCTGGTCCCCACCGTGATGCCTTTCCAGTCGGCCTGAAACTGCGCGGAGAATGGCGCAATCCCGGCGTCGCCGGCCGCATCCGCATCCGCATTCGCATGCGGCGCCAGCAGCGCGAGCAGCACCGGCAGGACACTTGGTTTTTTCATGGCGAGATGCATGTCTCGAGGTCGCTGTATGGAATCGGCTCGCTCAAGGGTCGGCCGTCCATCAGCGCCTTGCCTGCCTGATAGCGCAATCGGCCCTCGCAAAACCAGCTTACCGCCAAAGGGTATATACGATGCTCCTGGGCCAGCACGCGCATCGCCAACGAGTCTTCGGTATCGTCGGTGGCAACGGCAACGCGCGCCTGGATGATGCGCGGGCCACCGTCCAGTTCCTCGGTGACAAAATGCACCGTGGCGCCGTGCAACTTGTCGCCGGCCTCGATGGCGCGCCGATGCGTATGCAAGCCTGGGTATTTGGGCAGCAGCGAAGGATGAATGTTCAGAATTTTTCCCGCGAATTTCTGCACGAATTGTGCGGTCAGGATGCGCATGAATCCTGCAAGCACGATCAATGACGGAGAGACTTCGTCGATCGCGTCGGCCAACGCACGATCGTATGCGGCCCGATCAGCGCCTTTGGCGCTGGGCAGTGCCCGCACGGGTATCTCACAATCGCGCGCGGCGGCCAGTCCCGGCGCATCGGCTCGATCGGAGAACACGTGGGACACCACATACGGCGCGCCGCGCTGCCGGCTGCGATCGATGAGCGCATGCATGTTGCTGCCGCGCCCCGATATCAGGATGACGATCGGCTGCTGGGGCGGCGCCGTATTCAAGCAATGACGACGCCGCGAGTCCCTGCGCGCACCTCGCCGATAATGAGCGCTTCCTGGCCGGCTGCGCTCAATGCGCCGATGGCCCGGTCCGCGTCGCTCGCCGCCACTTGCACGGTCATGCCGATACCGCAATTGAACACGCGATACATTTCCGCATCGGCGACCTTGCCTTCGCGTTGCAGCCAGTCGAACACCGCTTCGCGGCGCCAGGAACTGCGATTCAGTACGACTTCCAAGCCGTCCGGCAGCACGCGCGGAATGTTGTCGACAAGGCCGCCGCCGGTGATGTGCGATACACCGTGCACCGTAACCTCGCGAAGCAATTGCAGCAGCGGCTTGACGTAGATGCGCGTCGGCGCCATGAGCCGATCGATGAGCTTGACGCCATTTACATCGGCTTCAAGGTCCGCTGCGGCGACTTGCAAGATTTTGCGAATCAACGAAAAGCCGTTGGAATGAGGTCCGGAGGAAGGCAGCCCCAACACCAGGTCGCCGGCGCGGGTGCGCGAGCCGTCGATGATGGCATCCTTTTCGACCACGCCGACGCAAAAACCCGCGAGATCGTAGTCCGCGCCGTGGTACATCCCCGGCATCTCGGCGGTTTCGCCGCCCACCAGCGCACAGCCCGCCTGCACGCACCCTTCGATAATGCCGGCCACCACGCGTTCGCCGACATCGACGTCGAGTTTGCCGCTGGCGAAGTAGTCCAAAAAGAACAAGGGTTCCGCGCCTTGCACGATCACATCATTCACGCACATGGCGACAAGATCGATCCCGACGCCGTCATGTCGGCGGGTGTCGATTGCAAGGCGTAGCTTGGTGCCCACGCCATCGGTGCCCGATACCAGCACCGGCTTGCGATAGCGATCCAGCGGCACTTCAACCAGGGCGCCGAAACCGCCGATTCCGCCCAGCACTTCGGGGCGCATGGAGCGCCTTACCCGGGGCTTGATTCGCTCCACAAGTTCGTCGCCTGCATCGATATCCACCCCGGCGTCGCGATAGGTGATGGGCGCTCGCTCAGTCATCTTTCAGGATCCTTGGCCTACGCGGCAGGAGGGTCGGCAGCTGTGGTATTTTACGACAAAACCATGGCGCAAACCTCAAGCAGCTTTTCAATCTCGTACTTGCGCGGCGCGGCGATTCTGTGCTTGTGTCTTGCCGCGAGTGAGCCGGTCATTGCCGTGACACGCGCGGAACTGTATCAGGCGACCACCGGCATTGCCGGCCGCTGCGACAGCGGCGACAGCGCGGCCTTTCAAGCCGCCATGAAGACCGTGCTGGTGCGGGTCACCGGGCGGCGTTCCGCTGATGAGGATCCCGCATTGGCGCCGCTGATCAGCAATGCGCGCCGCTACGTTCAACAGTGCCGCAACGCCCCCGACAACCAATTGTGGGTGGCCTTCGACGGTCCGGCGATCGAGCGTTGGCTGACTCAGAATAGCCAGCCCCTGTGGGGCCACGAGCGGCCGACGACCCTGGTATTGCTGGCGGTGCAAACCGGCCCGCAATCCGGGACAGTGGTCAGCGCCGACGATAGCGGCGAGCTGAAGGCAGCCATCGATGCGGCGGCACTGGCGCGCGGCTTGCCGCTGCTCTGGCCCAGCGCCGGCGAACTGCAAAGAAATCGGCTGGACTTCGCGACCGTGAATGGCGGTGCTCCGGCCACATTGGCCGAGATCGGGCGTCATTTCGGCGGCGAGGGAGTGCTGATCGGCCGCGCCAGCGGCGCCGCTGCGACTGCCAACGTGCGCTGGATTCATTTGTTTCAGGATCGCAGCAGCGAATACTCCGGTACTTTGGAGGGCGTGAATCGCGCTGCTGATCTGTACGCCGGCATGTTTGCCGCCAGCGGCAATCTCGTGGCGGTGGACATCGAGGTTACGGGCGTGAACGATCTTCGCGACTATGCCGGGGTCGAGTCCTATCTCGAATCCCTGACCTTCATCTCGCACGTGAGTGTGGAGTCCTTGTCCGGCGATACAATTAGATTCCGTCTGGCAACGCGCGCCGGGGTCGATTCTTTGCAGCGAGCGCTAACGCTCACTGGGCGACTGCAGCCGGTCGGCGCCGGCGAGAATGGGATTCAGCGCTTCCAGCTGCATCATTGATCGCGTGTTCCGGCTCGCGCGCCATATTCCGAACATGATCACTGCGATCAGGATCGCGCTGGTCGTGCCGATTGCGATCACACTCGCGCATCACGAATTCACGGCGACCATGCTGCTTTTTGCGGTGGCCGCGCTGTCGGATGCGGCCGATGGGTTTCTCGCCAGGCATTTCGGCTGGCAGAGCGAGGTAGGCGGAGTATTGGATCCCATCGCGGATAAACTGTTGCTGGCTACCGTGTTCATCGCCTTGAGCCTGCTGAATCTCGTGCCGCTGTGGCTGATGGCGGCGGCGGTCGCGCGCGATGTGATCATCGTGCTCGGCGCCGCGGCGTACCGCTGGTTCATCGGGCGACTGACCGCGAACCCCTCGTTTATCGGCAAATTCAATACGCTGTGCCAGGCCGCTTTTATTTTTGCGATTGTCGTGCGCGCGCAGTTTTCGGTGCCGCCCGCTTGGGTGACGCTGGGCCTTGGCGCTCTCGTGTTCGCGACCGTGGTTGTGAGCGGCATCGACTATGTCCTCGTCTATGGAAGGCGGGCGGCGGCATGAGGCAGCTCGCCCTTGGTGTAAAGCTGCGCGCGGATGCGGTGTTCGAGAGTTTCGCGCCGGGTCAGAACTCGGAAGTCGTCGCGGCGCTGCGCGTGGCGCAAGCGGCGCCCATCTGGCTATGGGGTGCACGTGGGTCTGGCAAAACTCATCTGCTGCAAGCCGTATGCTCGAACGCCGCTGAAACCGCCGCGTATTTCCCATTGCACCGTTCGTCAGCGTTGCCGCCCGAGGCGTTGGCTGGTTTCGAGCGAACTGCCGTTCTTTGCATCGACGACGTCGATGCGGTCGCGGGAGATCGGCCCTGGGAACAGGCGTTGTTTCGTCTGTTCAATGAAGCTGCGGAGCTGCGCACCCGCTTGATATTTGCCGGCCGGGTCGCTCCGCGCCAGGCTGCATGGTCGCTGGAGGACTGGCGTTCGCGAGCCGCGGCGTGCGTCGTGTATCAGCTGCGAGAGCTCGATGACGAGGGCCGCATCGAAGCGTTGCGGCTGCGCGCGGCGCAGCGTGGGCTGCAGCTGCCCCACGAGACCGCCGAGTACTTGCTGAAGCGCATGCCGCGGGACTTGCCGTCGTTGTTGGAAATCCTCGATGCGCTGGACGAAGCGTCGCTGGTGGCGCAGCGCCGGCTCACGATACCGTTCATTCGTGATGCGCTCGAGAAGCACGCAGGAACAAAATCATAGTGCAGAACCATGCGAACACCAGCAGCAGGCTGAGCGCGGCTACCCAGCGGGCTCGGCCGTTCACCAGAAGTTCTGTTACCGCGAACGCAAGATAGGGAACCGCGAACAAGGTCGCCCATGCATACGTGTAACGGCGGCCGCGCACCAGCCCGTTCAGCGGGGCCAACAGGGGCAGGACTGCTGCTGCGCAAAACGGCCAGGAATACCCAACGCTGATCCACGCCAGCAGACTTGCCGCGATCGCGCACCATAGCCAAATGGTCAGCGAGTGCGTGACGGATTGGGTGCTCAAGTCGCCCTCTGCAGCCGATCAGCCAAGGCGGCCACGCGCTTTCCTAAAGCACGCGCCAACACGCCCTCCGGTTCCGACAGTTCACCGTGACTGCTGAGTTCGGCGACGTGACTTGCGCCGTAGGGCGTGCCGCCGCCGCGCGTATCGGTGAGCCCGCGCTCGGTGAACGGCAGACCCACGAGATACATGCCGTGATGAAGCAGCGGCACCATCATGGACAGCAGGGTCGATTCCTGTCCGCCATGCAGCGTCTGCGTGGAGGTGAAGACGGCGGCGGGTTTGCCCACCAGGGCTCCGGAAATCCACAGGGCGCTGGTGCCGTCCAAAAAGAATTTTACGGGCGCCGCCATATTTCCAAACCGGGTGGGGCTGCCGAGAATCAGACCGCAGCACTGCGTAAGATCATCATGCGTTGCATAAGGAGGTCCCTGGTCCGGCACCGGCGGGTCGAGCCTTTGGGTCGAGGCGGCAACCGGCGGAACCGTGCGCAGCCGCGCCTGCATACCCGGGATCGCTTCGATGCCGCGGCAAATTTGTCGAGCCAGTGCGGCGGTGCTTCCTTGGCGGGAATAATACAGAACCAGTATTTCATTCATCGGTAGTCTTCCGTGGAATCAGGCATATTTCTGAGCGCATGCTGCGTGGGCGCAACGGCGGCGTTGCAGTAGGCGGGGGATTGTATAACGGCGACTAAGGTTTGACGGCTTTGGCCGCTGTTGCTAGTGTCGCGGCACCCTATGCTCCGGTTCATTGTTGTCTTGGGTTGTGTCGCCTGCCTCGCCGGTTGCGCGAGCGGTCCACCCGTGCAGGAGATGAGCGACGCTCGCCAGGCCATTGTCGCGGCCCAAACCGCGGGTGCGACCAGCGCCACGTCGCCGGAATACGCGGCTGCGCAGGCGGCGATTGCGCGAGCGGAACAACACTTGCAAGCTCAGGAATACGTGCGTGCCCGATACGCGGCGGTGCAGGCCAAGCGTCATGCCGCCGCCGCCCTTGCCGATGCCCAGCACTCCGAAACACCCGCCACCGTCCCGCACTGACCTGACTCGCCACTACCGGGTGTCCGGCAAGGTGCAGGGAGTGTATTTCCGACATTCCGCGCGGCTTGAGGCTAAACGCTTGAGTTTGCGCGGCAGCGTCCGCAATTTGCCGGATGGCAGCGTTGAAGTGCTGGCGCAGGGCACGCCGGCCGCGATCGAGGCGTTGCGACTGTGGCTGCATCGCGGGCCCGCGCTGGCGCGCGTCGACAAAGTCGCCGAGATTACACTGGGCGATGAGGCAAACTCAAGAATGCCAGAGGACTTCGAGATACTCTAAAAGCGCCAGATCCGCTGCCAGCGCTGCATTACCAATGCCGGGTAGGTATTTCGTCCGGTGCTGCCGTTATAGCGGGCCAGGGCGCGCGTCCAATTTCGATGTTCTGCGCGCAGGTAGTAGCGCAGAATCTCGCAGCCCATGCGGATATTGGGCGCGACTTTCACGAGCTGATTCTGCACACCCAACTCGCGCGGCCAAAAGGGCATCACCTGCATGAGACCCACTGCGCCGGCCGGCGAGACCGCCCAACGATCAAAGCGACTCTCCACCTCCATCATGGCAAGAACCAGATCCGGCGGGATTTGCAGCGAGGGATCGCGCTTGGCTTCGCAGTACACATGATCCAGGATCTCGACGCGCGCTTCGTGGGTCGGCACGAACTGCGCCAGCCGGGGCTCCATGGTCTTGTACCAAACTTCGGATTCGTAGCGATCGGCAAAGCAATCGGTGCTGGCAATGATCCTTTGCAATAAGGATTTGAGCTCCGGATCGCGCTGTTGATCCGCGCGGGCGCAGTTGGGCACGCCCACGACAAGCATCAGCGTAGCCAACGCTGCCAAGCTGCCGTGGAAACTTGCGTGCAACCAGCGCCGCATGGCCAACCTCAAGTATTTAACTTATGCCGCATGTAGCCTACCGGATCCACAGCGGAAATTTCCGTCGACTCGGTCTCGCGCCGCTGACGATATTCGAGTTTTCCGGCCATCAAACTGCGCTCGCCGATCACAATGCGGTGCGGTATCCCCAACAGCTCGGAATCGGCGAATTTGACGCCGGGGCGGGCGTCGCGATCGTCCAGCAACACATCGATGCCCGCGGTATTGAAGTCCCGGTACAGCGCGTCGGCCTTTTCCTGCACCAGCGTCGATTTTTGGTAGTTGATCGGCACCAATACTACTTGGAACGGAGCGATCGCGGCGGGCCAGAAAATGCCGTTGGCATCGTGATTCTGTTCGATTGCGGCGGCGACCACACGGGTCACGCCGATGCCGTAGCAGCCCATGAACATAGGGTTGGCCTTGCCCTGTTCGTCCAGCACGCTGGCATTCATCGCTGCGCTGTACAACTGACCAAGCTGAAAAATATGGCCCACCTCGATGCCGCGAGCTACCTTAAGGATTCCGCGCCCCGTCGGGCTTATGTCGCCGTTCTGAACATTGCGGATGTCCACCGATTTAGGATCAGGCAGATCGCGCCCACAATTTACGCCGCGGTAGTGCATGTCGTTCTGGTTGGCGCCGCAGACGAAATCCGACAAATGAGCAGCGGCATGATCGACGTATAGCAAGCCTTTGAAGCCGATCGGTCCGAGCGAGCCAGGGTCGGCGCCGGTGGCAGTCCGGACCCGCTCCGCACCCGCCATCCGCAATGGACTGGCAACGCCCGCTAGCTTCTGGGACTTCACCGCGTTCAGTTCATGGTCGCCGCGGATCACCAGCGCGACCACATCGCCGGCGCTACCCTCCACCAGCAGGGTCTTCACGCATTGCGCCGCAGTCACTCCTAGAAGGGCGCTCAATTCCGCAATGGTGCGCGTGTTCGGCGTGGGTACCCGGCTTAAGGGCTGCGTAGCTAAGGCACGAGGCGCGGCCGGCCGCACGGTTGCGGCCAGTTCCAGATTTGCGGCGTAGTCATCGGAGTCGGAAAACACGATGGCGTCCTCGCCCGACTCCGCCAATACATGAAACTCCTGCGAGGTGCTGCCCCCAATGCTGCCGCTATCGGCCTGGACGGCGCGAAAATTCAAGCCCATTCTCGTAAAGATGCGCGAATACGCCTCGTACATCAGCCGATAACCCTCGGCCAGGCTCGCTTCATCGGTGTGAAACGAGTAGGCGTCTTTCATCACGAACTCGCGCGCGCGCATGACGCCGAAGCGCGGGCGGATTTCATCGCGGAATTTGAACTGAATTTGATAAAAATTGACCGGCAATTGCTTGTAGCTGCGCAGTTCGCGCCGCGCTATGTCCGTGATGACTTCCTCGTGCGTCGGCCCGTAGGCGAACTCGCGTTCATGGCGATCCTTGAAGCGCAGCAGTTCCGGTCCGTACTTGCTCCAGCGGCCGGACTCTTTCCACAACTCGGCCGGTTGAATGGTCGGCATGCACAATTCCAAAGCGCCGGCGCGGTTCATCTCTTCGCGCACGATTTGCTCCACCTTTCTCAAGGTTCGCAGCCCCATCGGCAACCATACGTACAGTCCCGCCGCCAGCCGGCGAATCAGGCCGGCCCGCAGCATGAGCTGATGGCTGATGACCTCGGCGTCGGCAGGCACCTCCTTGAGTGTCAAAATCGGGTATTGGGATAAGCGCATAGCCACATATCTTACATGAGCCCCCCTGGTATTATGGCGGCCAATGAGCGATGACGAAGAGTCACAAGCGCGACGGCGCGGTGTTTACTGGCTGCCAAACCTGCTCACCACGGGAGCGCTGTTTGCCGGCTTCTACGCCGTCGTGGCGGCCGTCGATTTGCGGTTCGAATACGCGGGCATCGCGGTGTTCGTTGCCATGTGCTTCGACAGTTTGGACGGACGCGTCGCGCGCTGGACCAACACGGCAAGCCCTTTCGGCAAAGAATACGACAGTCTCTCCGACATGGTGTCATTCGGAGTTGCCCCAGCCATCGTTACCTACCAATGGGGGGTGGCGCGAATAGCCGAGTACGGACCGCTGTGGCGTCGCATCGGTTGGTTGGTGTGTTTTTTTTATGCCGCAGCAGCGGCGTTGCGCCTGGCGCGCTTTAATTCCCGATCAGCCACTCAGGATAAGAATTATTTCGAGGGCCTGCCGAGCCCTGCGGCCGCGGCCGTTGTCGCGGCTCTGATTTGGCTCGCCAGCGATCAGACCAATGTTGGGTTGCCGGGACTGGTACTGGCATTCGTGGTCACCGCCTCCGCAGGCGCGCTCATGATCAGCCGCTTCGCGTTCAACAGCTTCAAGCAGGTGAACGTTGGCGCAAAAGTGCGCTTTACGTACATCGTGTTCGTGCCGCTGGCTTTCGTGCTGATCTTTTTGCATCCGGCAATCACCTTGCTGCTGATGTCCGGGTTGTATGCCCTGTCGGCGCCCTCGCTGTGGGTGTTCCGCAAATTGCGGCGCCGAAATCGCGCCGTGGTACAACATGAATAACGCATTGCGTCGCGAGTATCTTGCCGCATTGGGGCTGACTACGTGGGTGGCGCGGGGTAAAGTTGTGCCCGCCATGCTCAAGGCCGCGAATAAGTCGCCGGTCGCGATCGGCTCGCCGGCCGCGCGCGAGGCGGGAGTCGATTGGCCTGAACTGCGCGCCCGCGTGGTGGCCTGCACGCGCTGCTCCCTAAGCGCCACACGAACGCAGACGGTATTTGGCGTGGGCAACCAACGGGCAGAATGGCTGGTGGTCGGCGAAGCGCCGGGCGCCGAGGAAGACCGTCAGGGCGAGCCCTTTGTAGGCCGCGCCGGCCAATTGTTGAATTCCATGTTGCGCGCGGTGGGACTGGCGCGTGAGCAGGTTTATATTGCCAATGTGCTTAAATGCCGGCCTCCCGGCAATCGCGACCCCGCCTTAAGCGAGGCCGCCGAATGTTTACCCTATCTGGAACAGCAGATTGCGCTCATAAAACCGAAGATAATGTTAGCCGTGGGGCGTATCGCCGCACAAAACTTGCTACGGACGGATAAGACATTGGGAAGCTTACGCCAACAGGTCCACCGCTTCGGAATTTCGCAGGTGCCGTTGATCGTCACCTATCACCCCGCCTACTTGCTGCGCACGCCGACCGATAAGCGCAAAAGCTGGGAGGATTTGAAATTCGCGCGCGACGTGTGTGCGCATGTCTAGCGTCAAACGCGAACAAGAATTCGCGGCGGTCGACATTCGCCCCATGCACGAACTCGACCTACCGGTGGTGGCGGCCATCGAGAGAACCGCCTATCAATTCCCGTGGAGCGAAGGCATATTTCGTGATTGTTTGCGCGTCGGCTATGTTTGCCGGGTGGTCGACGTTGCCGGTGACATGGGAGGCTACGGCATCATGTCGGTCGGCGCCGGCGAGGCGCATATCCTGAACGTGTGCATCCGCGAAGAATATCGTTCGCGCGGCTTCGCCCGCAGAATGTTGCTGTACTTGGTGGACTGCGCGCGTGCCGCCGGTATGCAAGAGGCGTTTCTCGAGGTCAGACCTTCGAACCTGGCCGCGACTCGCCTGTACCAGTCCTTGGGATTCGAGCAGGTTGGCGTGCGCCGCGGATACTACCAAGCGACGGTTGGCCGCGAAGATGCCGCGGTGCTGCGCCTGATGCTGGGCAAGGACGCCAAGTAATATCCCGGCTCGCGAGCGAATATGTTTTGTCCGCCATAAATATCAATAAAATCAACAAATAACATCTGAATATTGATCCAATTAAACATCCACGACTTTCCTCTACAATGCCGGGCCCCGTGAAGGACAGTGCCGTAGAGGAATTCTCGATCATGTCGACTGGCTCATTAGCCGATGAAATCCGCAGAAGACGAACTTTTGCGATCATCTCGCACCCCGATGCCGGCAAAACCACGCTGACCGAGAAACTGCTGCTGTTCGGCGGCGCCATCCAGATGGCCGGCACCGTCAAAGGGCGCAAGGCAACGCGGCATGCGACATCCGATTGGATGCGCCTCGAGCAGCAGCGCGGCATCTCGGTGACATCCTCGGTGATGCAGTTCCCATTCGATGAGTGCATCGTCAATCTGCTGGATACGCCGGGCCATGAGGATTTTTCGGAAGACACCTACCGAACTTTGACGGCGGTGGACTCCGCGCTGATGGTCATCGACTGTGCCAAAGGCGTCGAAGAGCGAACCATCAAACTCATGGAGGTGTGCCGCTTGCGCGACACGCCGATCATGACGTTCGTCAACAAGCTGGATCGCGATGGCCGGGCGCCGATCGAACTGCTGGACGAAATCGAAAGCGTTCTGCAGATTCAATGCGCGCCCATCACCTGGCCGATAGGGATGGGCCGCGATC
>Ga0209139_10000807_pt1 | contig 11263 bp, 7 predicted proteins | sample BogFormECP14_OM3_FD_188246 | JGI IMG/M metagenome (GOLD analysis project Ga0209139, IMG submission 188246) | Bog forest soil microbial communities from Calvert Island, British Columbia, Canada - ECP14_OM3 (SPAdes) (version 2) | ecosystem: Environmental > Aquatic > Freshwater > Wetlands > Bog ...
TATTTTACTGCTGTGCAGGACGGCGGATTTTACGGGTGGCCGTACAGCTATATTGGCGACCACGTAGACCCGCGTGTGAAGCCGCAGCGGCCGGATTTGGTGGGCAAGGCCATCGTGCCCGATGTTTTGTTAGGCGCGCATCACGCACCGCTGCAATTTACGTTTTATACCGGGACGCAGTTTCCGCAGAAGTATCGCGGGGGCGCGTTTATTGCCGAGCACGGTTCGTGGAACCGCTCGCAGCGGGCGGGTTATCGCGTGGCGTTTGTGGCGTTTCAGAACGGCAAGCCGGTGGCCGGGCCAGAGGAATTTCTCGGCGGGTTTGTGCCGGACCCGGGTAAAGCCGAAGTGTATGGGCGGCCGGTGGGCGTGACGGTGGCGGGGGATGGCTCGCTGCTGGTGTCCGATGATGGCGCGAATGTTGTGTATCGCGTGTCGGCGCAATAGCGGCGGCTGGCGGCTCTTGGGCGCACATTTCACGTTGTTTGTCTCACCCGCAATTCGAAGCCGAAGCTTTGAGTAGCACAGGCGCTCCAGCCTGCGCGCGGTCGCTAATTCACCGTCAGCGTTAGCTGGATGGGCGGAAGCTGCAGCGGTTGTCCCGCAGCGTTCTTCGCGGAGGGCGTTATCGTAATTGTGGACGTGCCCTGCGGCGTAACGGTTTGAATTTGCGGCGAGCTGCTGGCGCCTCCCCCACATCCGGCGAGGATGACCAGACTGGCAACCGTTACGAACGCTCCAGAGAGCGCGAAGCTTCTCTGGAAGAGTGGCCGTGGGTTAGCGGACTGGCCGTAAACACTTCGCTCCCGCAAAATCTTCGATAGCAATGCTAGGCACCACAAGAAGATCGCGGCGAAGGAAATCATCCGCAACAGTCCCAAGCGCGGCGTCAGCCAAACGCCCGGGAAAATTCGCGGGGTTAACGAAGCGCTTCCCGTGGTGGTAATCATCACGCTGAACATCGCGGGTACACCGTTGCTTACTTGTACGGTGGAAGGAATCACGCAGGTGGCGGCCAGCGGCGCGCCCGAGCAAGCCATGGAGATGGTCCCGCTGTAGTTTGCCGCGGGCGTGATTTGCAGTTGGTACTGCGCGGTGGCGCCGGGGGCGACGGTTGCTGTCGCGGAGCCGTTGGACGCTGGAGCCACGGAAATTGCGGCGATGGCGTTGCCTTGAACCATGATCACCTGCGGGGAGTTGGCGGCATCATCGGTAAGGGTGATGGTTTCGGAGCGCTCACCCGCGGCCAGCGGAGCAAAGGTGACGGAAATCGTGCACGAGGCATTGGCAGCCAGCGCTGCGCCGGAACAGTTGCTCGGGGAGCTGGTGAAGTCGGCGGAATTGTTGCCGCCGATGACCAGCGCGGAAATATGCAGCGTGGCATTGCCAGAGTTGGTGACGGCAATGCTCATGGCGCCGCTGGTGGTACCTTGCGTGATGGTGGCAAAGGTCGCGGGGCTCGGCGTGGCGCTCACCGCAGGGGCTGGCGGCGGTGGAGCTACTCCGGTGCCGCTCAGTTGCACGGACTGCGGGCTGCCGGGAGCGTTGTCGGTGATGTTTAGCGTGGCGGTTTGTGTTCCGGCGGCGGACGGCGTGAAGGTGATGCTGATGGAGCAAAACTTGTTAGGCTGCAAGACGGCCGGGGCCTGACAGGTATCGGTTTCGGTGAATTGGCCGGCGCCGGCTCCGCTTACGGCAATCGAGTTGACGTCGAGAGCTTCCGCGCCATTGCTCTTTACCATGATCATTTGCGGTGCGCTGGGCGACCCTATTTGCAGGGTGCCCAGCTCGACTGTGGCCGGCGAGATCTCCACCGAAGGCCCACTGACGCCTTGCGAGCCAGGGACGATGCTGAAGGTCAACTGGCCGATACCGGCGATCGCGACTGGTGACGCCGTGGTTGGATTGAAGTAGCCGGTTTGGGGATCAACGGTGTACGCCAGGATCGCGCTACTGCTTCCGCTAATTTGCGGAGCATAGTTGAACGGGCCGGTGGGATCGGGCTGATAGTTTGGCACTGCTGTGGCATTGGGCAGCGGGGAACTGGCCGTTTCGGTGAGCGTAAAAGTTTGCAGATTCAGCGAGTAGATATGCACGGGGCCCTCGCCGCTAGGACCCACGATGGCGTACAAAAACGTGCCAGTGCTATCCACCCAGACGCTGTCGGGAAACGTATTGTCACTCAGGGTGATGCTGGCCCTCGGAAACATCCCATCGATCCCGATAAGCTCCAGAATGCCTGCGAACTCACCGCTTCCCGTGACGACGTACCGGCCTTGGGGATCGGATCCGAAGCAACGTGCTGTAGAGTTATCGATATTCTGCGAAGAGATACCCTGCAGTTGGCCGGTCTGCGCGTTGATCGAAACGGTGTTGAATTCCTCTCCGTTCGGGAAGTCCGCGTTGGACGGAAAATGCGGGCCAAGATACAGATAGAACGCTTGCGCGCTGCTGGCCGGCTGGCTCACGCCGATGACCATGGAATCCAGCTGAGTGAAAGAACCGGCGACGGGAATGAGCGCTGGGCCTCCGCTCGCATTTGGCGAAATTTGAAACGTCTCGGCGCCAGCCTGACCGGGCAACGCGCTCAGTGAATTGACTACCGCGAGGTAGTTTCCCGAAGGTTCGACGGCAATGAAAATCGGCGAGTTGGTGTTGGCCGAGGCGAACGGCGAATTTTGCACTTCCTGATAGGCGCCGGTGCTGGAATCGGTGATCGCGTACATGTGGATGCTGTTGACGCCGATGCCGAACAAATAGCGGCCCTGTACGTCGACGGTGAGCATTGTGTTGGTGGCGGGGAATGGCGAGCCGTTCGTGGGGGTCAAAACACCTGTGGCGTCATCGCGCACCACCACCGCGCCTCCCGAGGAAAACACCAGCGGCTGCTGGAACTGCGCGCGCGCAGGAGTGACCACCAGAAACAAGACAAGTGCGCCAAAGAGAAGTGGAAAGGCACGGAGCACGGCGGCCGCTTTAAATTTTGCGAAGCCTGAGTGCGAGACATAAGATACACAAGCAGAAGTAGGGGCGATAGGCTGGGTGGCCATGCGTGCGTCTTCCTTTGGCGGTGAAATGTGCGAATTCTGGAATCTGAGAGGGCCTGGAAGCATTCTTGCGCGGCGGTAAGGCGAGGTCAAGAAAAGATTACTGAAAAGGTCACAAAACTACGATGTACTTAGAATTAAACTGCGAGGTTCGGTGGTCTGTTCCGATTTGGAACAGGTCCGCGACTTGCAAAGTCTTTGCGTTTACACAATATTAACATTCGAGGGGAGGGGGTTGAGCTACTCTCGCAAAATTATGCCAATTGCCAATCTGCAGTTCGATAAGCAGGCTGAATCCACGGAAACTCAACTGATACTGCGGCTTAACGGGAAGTTGAGCTTGGAGACGGTCAATAGTTTCATCACCCAACTGCGGCCAGAGCCCAGTCCCACTTTGGTACTCGATATGGGTGGGGTGACGTTTCTCGACTCCGCAGGCGTCGGTGCCTTGGTACAGCTGTTCGTCCACCGTAAAAGCGCCGGAAGAAAATTCGCGCTGGCAGCGCTTACCCCTCAGGGGGTAGCGGTCATGCAAGTGTCCGGGCTGATTAGGCTGCTCCCCATCTACCAGACCACGGCGGAGGCACTGGCCGCTGGAGCGTGAGCACTTCCCAGCTGCAGCAGAAGGCGCGCGCTAGCCTTCTTTCAAAATACGGAAAAGCTCGGCGGCGGCGTGGGGCAGGCGCGCGCCGCGTCGCGACACCATATACACGTGGCGCGGCATGCTGAGCTGCCGGATCTTTACTTCCTTCATCCAGCCGTGATCGATCTCCCAGCGCACGCACATGCGGGGCACGATGGCCACGCCCATGCCCATCTGCACGAAGCGCTTGATGCTCTCGATCGTCGGCATTTCGATGGGCATATTTAGATCCGTGCGATGGCGCGCAAACAGTTCGATAACGCGCCGGCGATAAGGCGACTCCACGCTGTGCGCGATGAAGATTTCCTTTCCTAGCTCGGGGATATCCACCTCGCGTTTTTTGGCCAGAACGTGTTTTGGCGGGACCACCAGCGTTAATTCGTCTTTGAGGATCTCCGTGGCTTGCAGTTGCGGGTCGCGCGGGACGTAGGAGATGGCGCCGAGATCGAGGCGGTAATTTAACACTTCGTGTGGAATGTCTCGCGAGGACATGCGATTGACGCGCACCTGCACGCCAGGATGCTTTTCGCGAAAGACCGCCAGCGCGGGAAGCAGTGCGTGGATGGAGCTTTCGTTTACGCCCAACGACAACTCGCCACGCGTCAGTCCTTCCAGTTCGGCGAGGCCTTTTTTGACTTCGTCACGAAGATTGATCAGACGCTCGGCATATTCGCGTAGCAAGGTGCCGGCGTCCGTGAGGCGTACGGGGCGGGAACCGCGCACGAAAAGCGGCTGGCCGAGATCGTCTTCGAGTTTGCGGATGGTCAGGCTGATGGCCGGCTGGGTGCGGAACAGGCGTTCGGCGGCGCGCGAAAAGCTGCCCTCCTTGGCCACCATCAAAAAGACCTGCAATTCGCCTAAGTCCACAAAGCCTCCCGTCCCGTTCGTAGCAACGAAACGTCAGGAAAATGCTAATCCCTAGTATAAGGCAGGGTTATCAAAAGCAGAATAAAGATAAATTTGACTGTGAGGCAGGGGTCTGCGTAACTAGATAAGGGAGTTTCCATGGACGTCGTGCGCATTTTCGATACCACCCTCCGCGACGGCGAGCAATCGCCGGGCTTTTCCATGAACACCGCGGAGAAGATTCGCGTGGCGCACCAACTGGCCGCGCTGAACGTCGATGTAATTGAGGCGGGATTTCCCATCTCTTCGCGCGGAGACCTGGACGCGGTGCGCCAGGTGGCCAAAGAAATTCGCACGGTGCCCATCGCGGCTTTGGCGCGCGCCAGAAAAGACGATGTGATGGCCGCGGTGGAAGCGCTTGAGTCTGCCGCGTCTTCCCGGCTGCACATTTTTCTCGCCACTTCTGATCTGCACTTGAAAGTAAAGTTGAATATGACGCGCGAGCAGGCGCTCGAATCCATCTCCAGCATGATTCAACTGGGGCGCAAGCACGTTGGCGAAGTGGAGTTTTCCGCGGAGGACGCGGGGCGCACGGATATCGATTTCCTGTGCACCGTCTGCCGCATCGCCGTGGAAGCAGGCGCCACCGTTTTGAATTTGCCGGACACCGTGGGCTACGCGGTGCCCGAAGAATATGCCGAAATGTTCCGCCGGGTGAATGAATCGCTGGCCGCAACGTTCGGCGCAGATCACGGAATCGTTTTGAGCGCGCATTGCCACGACGATTTGGGCCTGGCGGTAGCCAACTCGCTGGCCGCCATTCGCGCCGGCGTGCGGCAGATCGAGTGCACGATCAACGGCATTGGCGAACGCGCGGGAAATGCATCGCTCGAAGAAGTGGTGGTGGCGCTCGCGGTGCGCAAGGAAAGCTTTGGCGTAAGCACCGGCATCAACCTCAAGCAACTGTTCCCCGCAAGCCGGCTGCTTTCGGAAATTACCGGTGCGCAGGTGGCCCCCAACAAAGCGATCGTGGGCGCCAATGCTTTCGCGCACGAAGCCGGCATTCACCAGGACGGCATCATCAAGAATCCGCTGACCTACGAAATTATGTCGCCGCAGATGGTCGGCGTTCCGCACCGTTCGATGGTGCTGGGCAAACATTCCGGACGCAACGCGCTGCGGTTGTCTCTGCGCGATTTGGGCTACGAGCCCACAGACGTGGAACTGGGCGAGGTTTACAAGCGCGTGACCGCTTTGGCAGACGAGTCCAAGCAAGTCCGGCCGCGTGACGTGGTGGCTATCGCGCATGAAGTTTTACGCCGGCGCTCGACTCTAGCCGCGGAAGCTAGCTCGGCCGCGTAGGACCTTGTTCGTGGAGATCCGCGAAGCGCCGCGACTGCACGGCATGGCCGTCGAAAAAACGCGGTGTTTGCGTGCTTCCTGAGAAACTTGTCGCGAAAGGCGGGCCTGCTTTAGCAAGCCGCGCGCTAACATTGACGTGAGTATTTTGTCTGCGGAGTTTTTATGAAGAAGACCATCGTGCTCTTGCCAGGGGACGGCATCGGCCCCGAAGTAACGCGTGCGGCAGCTACAGTGCTGCGCGAATGCGCCCAGGAATTCGATCACCAATTCGATTTTGTGGAGATGCCCGTTGGTGGCGCGGCCATCGACGCCGCAGGAACTCCCCTGCCCGCCGAAACGCTCGATGCTTGCCGGAATTCCGATGCCGTGTTTCTGGGCGCCGTCGGAGGTCGCAAGTGGGACGCCTTGCCCGTCGGTAAGCGTCCGGAGAGCGGGCTGCTGGATTTGCGCAAGGGCATGGGGCTGTTCGTGAACGTGCGGCCGGTAAAAGTTCTGGATCCGCTGCGGGGAATCTCTCCGCTGAAGAGTGAACGCCTCGGCGATCTGGATTTGGAAATCGTGCGAGAGCTGGCCGGCGGAATGTATTTCGGTGAACGTGGCAATTCCCGAGAGAATGGCACGGATCGCGCTTGGGACACGGAATCGTATTCCACGCCAGAAATCGAGCGCGTAACTACCTTCGCCTTTGCGCGTGCGGAGAACCGCGCGCGGAGGCTGTGTTCTGTCGACAAGGCCAACGTGCTCAGCAGCTCGCAACTGTGGCGCCGTACCGTCACCGCCATGAACGCAGGCTATCCCACGGTGAAGCTCGAGCACATGTACGTCGATAACGCCGCGATGCAGTTGACGCTGCGCCCTGCACAATTTGACGTAATTCTGAGCACCAATATGTTCGGAGACATTTTGAGCGATGCCGCGGCCGCGCTGGTTGGCTCGATCGGGCTGATTCCTTCGGGCAGTTTCGGGAGCACCGCGCCATTGTTTGAGCCGATTCATGGTTCGGCGCCGACCCTGGTAGGAACGGATTCGGCAAACCCCGTGGCATCGATTCTCAGCGCCACGATGATGCTGCGCGACGCTTTCGGCCTAACGCTGGAGGCCGAGTGGATCGAGCAATCGCTTCTGCGGGTATTGGGCGGCGGCTATCGCACGCCGGATATTATTGAACCGGGCGCGCACGCCGTGAGTGGTTCGGCGTTCATGGAAATCTTGCGCGAAGAGATGCAGCGCACGCTCGAACACGCCGAGCGCTACGGCTGGGGCGTCTAGCGCGAGAAGCTGTCCTACCGGCCTTACTTTATCGCGGGCCTTATTCCACCGCAGGCTGTATTGCGGGAAGCTGGCAGGGATGCTATTTTTATTGTTCCCGGACGCTTACGCCCGAGTAAGCATAGGGATACCAGGTCGCATCTTCCCGGGCGCTAGCTGTCACCCCGTCCAGGCCAATCTATCTTGAGACCAATCTATATTGAGAATGGTCGATAAAGTTTCCAGGGTGCGTGGAGCCGTGTGTCACAGGTGTACGTAAGGGAAGCTGCAACTGGCCGCGCCAAGTATTGAGACACATTGGAACAACATACCAATTCGGTGAAATCCGCTGACCGCGCGATGAGCGAAGCGGTGAGCTACTGGCGCGTCGAAGGCTCCCTGCTGGAACTGGGCGCTATGCGCCCCGTGGGATTTTTCACTTGGAATGGCCGCAGTTTTTCCGAACGCTGGGCCCGCCGCGTGGGTATGGCCGGCATGGCGCTGGTACGGCCGTTTGCGTACCTCGCGAGCCGCACTTTTGCCACACGCTTTCTTCATACGCTGCTGCGCGGCGTTACCCGCGACCGTTTGGATCTGCTTGGTGAAGAATATTTTCATTACGTGTTGAAGCCGCAGCTTCGTCCGCAGGCCGCCGAGCAGTTGGTAGCCGCGGTGCGCCGCGGTGAAAAAATTGTGCTGGTCGGACAATTGTTGGAGAGCGTGTTGCGCCCGCTGGCGGCGCACTTTGGCGTGGAGTATTTTATCGCCAATCGCCTGGAATTTCGCGATGGCGAAGCCACCGGCAGGTTGGTGGATCCCATCGTGCGTCCCCGCGGACCGTTTGCGTGGCTGGCAGGCGGCGCGACCAACGGGCGCATCGCGCAAGAACAATTGCTTCGTCGTTTGGGCTGGACCGGCGCGCCGGAAAATTTGACCACCGCGTTGTGCACCACGGCGAGAGCTAAGATGCCGGCCGGCGCCGCTGTAGCGGTATTTGGCGAGGAGCCGCGCGTGCAGCGCTTGTCCGTGCGCGAAACGCTGGCCAAACGCAACATTCTCTTGATCGGCGTGACCGGATTTATCGGCAAGGTGTGGCTCGTTGATCTGCTCGAGAATATTCCTGATATTGGCAAGGTGACGTTGCTGATCCGGCGCAACCGCACCACTTCAGCGCAGCGCCGCTTCGAAAAAATTGTCGAAGAGTCGCCCACTTTTGACACTTTGCAGCAGCGCTATGGAAGAAACCTGGGCGAGTTTCTGAAATCCAAAGTAGAAGTCGTCGAAGGTGATGTCAGTCAGCCGGGGCTGGGGCTGGACGCCGCGGTGCAGGAGCGGCTGGCACGTTCGCTGGATGTGATCGTGAACAGCGCGGGGTTGACGGATTTTAACCCGGACTTGCGCGATGCACTTTCCTCCAACGTCGATTCCGCACTGAATTTGCTGGGTTTTCTGCGCCGCTGTGCCAAGGCGGGATTGATGCATCTGTCCACGTGTTACGTGGTGGGCATGCGCGATGGACGGGTGACGGAAGAGCTGCAGGACAACTACAATCCTGCCGGCGATCCAGCGTTTGATGCTGAACGGGAAATTGCCACATTGCGCGAAACCATCGAGCGCATCGAAGCACGTTCGGAAAGCCCGGAGCTCAGCAAGGCGCTGCGCCGCCAGGCGCTGGGGCGCGGCGTGGACGCCGCCGATGCGCCCGCGGAAGAGTTGCAAGGAGTGTTGAAGCGCAATCGAGCGCGCTGGGCGCGCAACCGGCTGGTGCGCGTAGGGCTGCGGCGAGCGCAGCATCTCGGCTGGCCCAATATTTACACCTTCACGAAGAGTCTGGGCGAATCGATTTTGGCGCGCCATGGCCGCGAGTTGCCTATCGCGATTGTGCGGCCATCGATCGTCGAAAGTTCCGAGCATTCACCGTTTATCGGATGGAACGAGGGCATCAACACTTCGGGGCCGCTCTCCTATCTGCTGGGCACCAATTTTCGACAGTTGCCCACCAACGAAAGAAAATGCCTGGACGTCATTCCCGTGGACATGGTGTCGCGGGGCATGTCGCTGATCGCCGCCGCGGTGATTGCGCGCTGCAGCGCGCGCATGTATCAGCTGGCTACGTCCGCGATCAATCCCGTCAACATGGGCCGCAGCATCGAGCTGACCGGGCTGGCGCATCGCAAGCATTACCGCCAGCAATCGAGCGTGGACAACTGGCTGAAAGTAAAGTTTGAAACCATTCCAGTATCCAAGCAGCGCTACGAACGGCTTTCTATTCCCATGCAGAAAGCGGTGGTGTCTGGAATCAATCGCGCGGCCATTTCGCTGCACATGAAAAAAGCTCCGTTAGCGAAGGCGGAACGTGAGCTTTCGCGCGCGGAGAAATTGATCGAGTTGTACGAGCCATTTATTCTGCACAACGAGCACGTATTTGAATCGGAAAACGCCCGCTTGCTCTCCGCGGCGCTTCCGACGGAAGAAAAGGCGGCGTTCGAATTCGCGCCCGAAGCCATTGACTGGTGGGAATATTGGATTAATATCCACATTCCGGCGCTGCGACGCTGGTGCTACCCGCTGATGGAGGGGCGTCCGCTGGAAGCGCGGGTTGCCCGCGAACTCAATTGGTCCGCCGAGCCGCCCAGTGCGGCCTAGCTTCCCGGTGTCGCGCAACTAGCCTGTTATGGCCATCTTTCTCACCGGCTCGACCGGCTATCTCGGCAGCTACCTGGTTGCGGGTCTTTGCACCGGCCATCGCGAGCCCTTGAACCTATTGGTGCGCGCAAAATCGCGGCAGGAGGCGCGCGAGCGTTTGTGGACCTCTCTGCAACTGCATTTTGATTTTCCGGAGTTTCAAGAATTTCTCAACACGCGGATGCGGATTTTTCTGGGCGATTTGACGAGCGAGCGCTTCGGCCTGCCGGATGATGAGTACCATGCGCTGGTCGACTCCACCGATTCGGTCATTCATTGCGCGGCCTCGCTGAATCGCAAATCGGAAAAACAGTGCCTGAACGTAAATCTTCGTGGCACGCTCGAGGTGATTCAACTGGCGCGGCGCGCGCAGAATCATCACGGTCTGCGCCGCTACTCGCATGTCTCAACCGTGGCCGTCGCGGGGCAGCGCCAGGATGAAGTCGTGACGGAAGATGCGGCTATCGACTGGGCACGCTCCGACTACGATCCGTACGCGCGCACGAAGAAGTTTTGCGAACACATGGCCGCGCAGTTGCTTCCCGATGTGCCGCGCACGATTTTTCGCCCGGCCATCGTCTTGGGCGACAGCCGCCGCGCCGAGACCACGCAGTTCGATATGGTGCAGGCCTTCGATATTCTTTCGCGCTTCCCCGTGCTTCCGCTGCGTCCAAACGATAGAATTGACATTGTGCCGGCGAACTATGTGGGCAGCGCGATTGTGGCGCTCCACCAAAAGGCCGCTCCGGCGCACGGGATTTATCACCTTTCTTCCGGCGCGGGCTCGCAGACCTATCGCGAACTTACCGAGGCCTTGGCGAAGACCGCCAGCAGCCGTCGTCCGTGGTATGTTCCAGGGCTGGCGGGAGTTTTTTCGGGCACCGTGGACTGGCTGGCACAGCGGCGCAGCAACGTGGGATACGCGGCGTCGCTCTTGAAAGTATTTTGGCCGTATTTGAATTGGAATACCGTTTTTGACAATTCCCGCGTGGTTGCCGAAATGAACGAAGCGCCCGCGAAATTCTCAACCTATGGACATGCGCTCTTGAAATTTAGCCGCGAAAATCATTTCAAGTATCCGGCCAAGCCCTGGCCTGCGAACGCCGGGGAGCAACGGCTGGCTGCGGCAGGAAGCGTGCGCGCGTGACCGATTTCTTTCTGGTGGCCTGGGTCAGCGCGCTGATCGAAATCACTCGCCTCGGCTGGATGCTGGGTGCAGGGCGGCGCTGGACCCCGGGCGAAAAACTGCGCCTGCTCTTTGCCGGATACAACGGCACGCGCAATACCGGCAGTGACGTGCGCGTGCAGGAAATGCTGCGCCAGGTGCGGCACGTGCTGGGCGCTGAAAATGTCGATTTCAGCGTAATGTCCCAGGATTTCGCGCTTACCCGCGGCTATTTCGAAGACACGCGGCAAGTACACCTTCCGGACA
>Ga0209139_10000808_pt1 | contig 11260 bp, 7 predicted proteins | sample BogFormECP14_OM3_FD_188246 | JGI IMG/M metagenome (GOLD analysis project Ga0209139, IMG submission 188246) | Bog forest soil microbial communities from Calvert Island, British Columbia, Canada - ECP14_OM3 (SPAdes) (version 2) | ecosystem: Environmental > Aquatic > Freshwater > Wetlands > Bog ...
TCTCGCCGACGAGATGGGGCTGGGCAAGACCGTGCAGGCGCTCGCCCTGATCGCGATCGAGAAGGCGGCGGGCCGGCTCGACGCGCCCGCGCTGGTCGTGGCGCCGACCAGCCTGATGGCGAACTGGCGGCGCGAAGCGGAGAAGTTCGCTCCGAACTTGCGGGTCTTGACGCTGCAAGGCAGCGATCGCAAAGCCCGCTTCGATGCGATCTCTGAGAGCGATCTCGTGCTCACGACCTATCCGCTGATCGCGCGCGACAGCGAGATCATCTCCTCGCGGAGGTGGCATCTCTTGCTGCTCGACGAAGCGCAGACGATCAAGAACCCGGACGCGGCGACGACGAAGCTGATCCGCGGCTTGGACGCGCGCCACCGGTTCTGCCTGACCGGAACGCCGCTCGAAAACCACTTGGGCGAACTCTGGTCGCTGTTCGCGTTCGCCTCGCCTGGCTTCCTCGGCGACCGCGCGCATTTCACCAAGCACTGGCGCACTCCGATCGAGAAGAAGGGCAGCGCGGAGCGCGGGCGGCTGCTCTCGAAGCGGATTCGACCCTTCATACTCAGGCGGACCAAGGCGGAGGTGGCGCCGGAATTGCCGCCCAAGACCGAGATCGTCGAGCGCATCGAACTGGAATCCTCGCAGCGCGAAATCTACGAGTCGATCCGGCTGGCGATGCACCAGAGGGTTCGCGATGCGATCGCCGACAAGGGCTTCGCGCGCAGCCGGATCGTGATCCTGGACGCGTTGCTGAAACTGCGGCAGGCGTGCTGCGACCCGCGCCTGCTCAAACTGACCAGCGCGATCGCGGCCAAGGCGGGCTCGGCGAAACTCGAGCGCCTGATGGAATTGCTGGAAGAGCTGATCGCCGAGGGGCGCAAGATCATCGTCTTCTCGCAATTCACCTCGATGCTCGACCTGATCGAGCCGCGTCTGGCGCAGATAAAGGCGCCCTTCAGCCTGCTCACCGGCCAGACCCGCGACCGCGAGGCGGCGATCAACCGCTTTCGCGACGGCGCCACGCCGGTCTTCCTGATCAGCCTGAAGGCGGGCGGCACCGGCCTCAACCTGACCGAGGCCGACACGATCGTCCTCTATGACCCCTGGTGGAATCCCGCCGTCGAGGAGCAGGCGATCGATCGCGCCCACCGGATCGGCCAGGACAAGCCCGTCTTCGTGCACAAGCTGGTCGCGACCGGCACGATCGAGGAGAAGATGGACGTGCTGAAAGAGAAGAAGCGGGCGCTGGCGCAGAACCTGTTCGACGCCGACGGCGCGCCGACGCTGGCGATGACGGAAGCGGATTTGGACGTGCTGTTCGAGGGGGAGTGAGCGGGGGTTCCGACCCGCGGCGTCATCGGATGAATTCGCCGTAGCGTTCGAGTGGAACGGGCGCCGATTTCAGTTCTGCATCAGGCGATTTCAAAGCATTAGGCGCCTTTTTCTGCAACTTTGTCATTCTCCCGGCTCGCCAGCCGGAGTCGCACGCGGCCAGCCCGCGCCGTACCAGATCTTGTGGGTTCGGGGTTGGCGAGCCCATACCATTTCCGAGCCCGGATCCAATCTTTTCAAACCGTTGCGGCGCCATTTCCGGGCGACTCCGTCCTGCCGTCAGACCCTCTCGCGCCGCGGTCGCGGCGATCGAAACGCCTCGGTTCAAAAGATCGACGATCGGCTCGGCAGTCTCCTCCTGCACGGCGGTACAAGAACAAATATAGAACAGCTACTCAACTCTGGCAAGAAATTTTTTGAGCAGGTTGGGAGTTAAGACCCAATGGCCGTAACCCAGTGGCTTGCCGGCGAAAAGCCCGGCGAAAATCGCAAAAATCGGCCCGAGTAGGTGAAGTCGGGCTATCGTCCGGGACTGCATAATCTCCAAATCTCTATCCCACCGCCCGGCATGTCCCTACGAGCAAACTCAGGGTCTTCCATCTTTCGGCGACAATTGGTTCAATCGCCCGAGGGCCGGAAAGTTAGGGAGATTGATCATGGCGCAGCTGCGAAGAGCAACACCGACACTTCCAAGAGCCCTAATATAACGGTATGACTTCATTCGCAATTCCTTCCTCGCATTGCGACCGTAATCCCTTTGCAGTCCATTCATGAATTAATTTCAATAGCGAATGAATTAGAAACAGGCTTTTATTTTCAACTCAACCGCATATCGTCATTTTTCGCGAAGCTTCCGTTGCAAGGAGCCCATGCGTTGTTGCATATCGATCATGCATATCGATCATGCATTGAAGATGACGACGTTAGCCGCGAGGGCATTGGCATGTTCGCCCAGTATAAGCGATTTCAGGCCGTCTTCGGCTTACGGGTAAAGCCAAACATACACATAATTCGCGACGGTCCGTCGCAGGTCCATATTCGCATTCGACCGAAATGATGCGTGCCGACGGATACTCGACGGATACCGACCGCAATCACAGGTGGGGGCGCCCGCTTGCGAGGCGTCTGCATTGAAATGGGCCTCTTCGGCCGGATATCGGGCTGGCAATCCGTTGATGCACCGAGCCCTTCTTGGCGGGTGGATCCCTGAGAACGTGGTGACTACGCTTATGCGCCTCCGCGTCATTTGTTTCCCAGATGCACGAATTGAGAAAGTGCTCCGAACTCGCCCGAGCACACAGCTGTCGTTGAAGCAACGAGCCATCCGGAAGGTTCGCTTGCACGCGTTCATCTGTCGTTGGATATGCGCAGGTCTGCCCGGCTTGATCCTTACCTGCCCCGCATATGCGCAAGGCGCCTGGTATCCGTTCAATCGCGAACCCCGAGATCCGATTGAGCAAGGAAAGATCGACAGCGCAAACGATCCCGCTGAAGCTATCAATCGCGAGATATTCAAAGGCAACAAATTCTTCGACGACAATGTGATCAAGCCCATCGCGCGAGCCTATATCGAACATGTGCCCGAGGATTTGCGCAAGGGCATTCACAACTTCACGAACAACGTCGGCGAACCTATCATCTTCGCCAACGATGTTCTGCAAGGCAATGGAGCCAGGGCCTTGAATACGACGCAGCGCTTCGTCATCAACACCACGGTGGGCGCCGTCGGCCTTGTCGACGTCGCTGACACATGGGGTCGGCCGCATCACGACGCCGATCTCGGGCAGACCTTCGGCGTTTGGGGCGTAGCGCCAGGACCTGCCGTGCAAATTCCAATACTCGGCCCGTCGAACCTTCGCGATGCCGTTGGACTGGCGGCAACGAGTCTGGCCGTGCCGCTCGGCGCTCCTGGCGCAGTCGGGGACGGCGTCTCCTATGGCCTGTTGGGTTCAACCGCGATGGACACGCTGGATTACCGTTCGAAATTGCTGCCGAACACCGACGCGCTGGAAAAAACGTCGCAAGACCTCTATGCCTCGACCCGTCTCATCAAAGCGCAATTGCGGGCGAAACTTGTCGAAGAAGGCAAGGCAGGGCAAGTCTCGCGATGATGCGAGTGGCGTCCAATCGGCCCGCCATTGAAAGAATCATGCAAAAACTTCCAGCATGGAAGAGCCGGGATCGGGACTGTTGGACGTGCTGGCGCTCATCGTACGAGCGAAGCCTCATGAGCCTTAACGACGCTGCTTAACGACGCTGATCAGGGAAACAAAGATGTCGCTGGAATCTGCCCAACATCGAGTCTTCTCAGCTTTGCAAATTGCTCTGGCGTGCGCCCTGTTGTGCTTGCCCGTCGGCGCGTCCGCACAGCAGCAAGGCGTCTTTTCCCGATTTGCCGGCGACTGGTCTGGCGAAGGCACCGTCAAGATATCGGCGGGGCGAGAGCGAATTCGCTGCAAGGCGCATTACACCGTGACGCCGGACGGCACATCGCTCGAGCAGACTTTGCGTTGTGCGAGCGACAGTTACAAGCTCGAGGTCAGAAGCAAAGTCATTGCAACCGGAACCACGTTCGCCGGCAAATGGAACGAAGTGACGCGCGACACGATCGGCAACCTATCGGGCACGGTCACCAGCACAGGAATTCGTGGCAAAATCGACGGCATCGGGTTCACCGCAGATTTGGTTATATCGACCCAGGCCAATCGCCAATCCGTTATCATTGACCCGACCGGCGCAACGGACATTTCGCATGTCTCGATCACGATGACCCGAAGCTAAAGGCCGCGTCAACCGGGCGAACCCCGGGCTCTCCTGCGACGCCTTGTATCAATCAAGTCAAATCCCCTGGAGCGCGCGCCGTCATCTCTGTCGGGAGCTTGGCGTGAGAATTTCAATTCAATGGAATCAAAAGCTTGATTGCGGTGACACATTACTTAACCCCTAAAATGCATCCGCTTTATGGGGGGGCCTATACTATGGGTGGGCGCTATTTCGATTAAGGGGTTGAGTAAAGCGTCACCGTAATTCCAGTAAAGCGTCACCGTAATTCGGTAATTCACAAACGGCGCGGAGGCCGGAAAAATGCAAATTTCCCCTTGACAGGAAAAGCCCCATAGAAGCCCGGCCAGGACGATGAGGGTTGCGGACTCTACGGCTCCCGTTTCCTACACACGCGGGTCGACCGTAGGTCGGGGATCGACTCGCAATGACGGGGAACGCCCGCGGCGATGGGAACAATCGGCGCTCGTCACCCTCGTGAACATTTTCGGGGCGTCGACTCAACGCGCCTCGTCCGACCGCCTCGCTTGCAGCAGCGCGCGGTAGATTTCGTCATCGCCGCACAGTCCTGCCAGGCGGCCGAGTTGATCGACCAGCACGATCGGGTTGCCCGATCTACGGCGCAATTCGATCGCCGAGCGCATCTTCAGATCGATCGGCGCGATCAGAATGTCGGACTTCACGTTGGTGGGGGAGGGCGGCTCCGCGGCGCCGATCGAGCCGGCCTGGCCGTCGAGCGTGCAACCGATCGGCCGGCCCTCCGGATCGAGCCGCAAGCGTATGCGGCCATGCTTGTCGAGAAAAACTTCGTCGTCGGCGCGCACGAGCGCGGCGGCGGGCGTCATCAGCGCGCCGCCGCGAAGCACGTTGAGAGGGTTCATGTGCTTGACGAATTCGGCGACGTAATCGTCCGCGGGACGCAGCAGGATCTCCTCGGCCTGGCCGCATTGGACGATGCGGCCCCCTTCGAGAATGGCGATCCGATTGCCGAGCTTCATAGCCTCGTCGAGATCGTGGCTGACGAAGATGATCGTCTTCTTCAGGTCCTTCTGCAGCAGCAGCAACTCGTCCTGCAGCTTGTCGCGGATCAACGGATCGAGCGCCGAGAACGGCTCGTCCATCAACAGAATGTCGGCGTCGGTGGCGAATGCGCGCGCCAGCCCTACGCGCTGTTGCATGCCGCCGGACAGTTCGTGACCGAATTTGCTCGCCCATTGCGTCAGGCCGACCATGGCGAGTTTTTCCGCGACGATCCGGTCCATTTCGCCCTTCGAGGCGCCGCGTAGCTCGAGGCCGAGGCCGACGTTCTCCGCGACGGTGCGCCACGGCAGCAACGCGAACTGCTGGAACACCATCGCGATCCGGCTCGTGCGCAGCATGCGCAGTTGATCGGCGGTGCAGCGCGCGACGTCGATGTCGGAATCGCCATGCCGCACCAGCAACCGGCCACGTGCGACCTTGTTGAGCCCGTTCACCGCGCGCAGGATCGTCGATTTGCCGGAACCGGAAAGGCCCATCAGCACGCAGATTTCGCCGGGTTCGATCGCCAAATTGACGCCCGCCGCTCCCAGCACGACGTTGGTTGCTTTCAATATTTCGTCGCGCTTGCGCCCCTGGTCGATCAGCGCGAGCGCTTCCTTCTGGCGAGCGCCGAACACGATGTCGATGTTTTCGAAGACGACGGCGGACATCTCAGGCGTTCGCCTTTCGCTCGGGACTGCGGCAGACGCGATCCAGAACGATCGCCAGCAGCACGATCGAAAGCCCGGCCTCGATTCCCATCGGAATGTTGACGGTGCCGAGCGCACGAACGACCGGCGTCCCCAGACCCGCCGCGCCCACCAGCGCGGCGATGACGACCATGGAGAGGCTCAGCATGATGCATTGCGTGATCCCGGCCATGATGGTCGGCAGCGCGAACGGAAGCTCGACCTTCCAGAGCAATTGCCGTTTCGTCGCGCCGAACGCCTCGCCGGCTTCGCGCAATTGCAGCGGAACCGAAACCACGCCGAGATAGGTCAGGCGGATCGGAGCCGCGATCGCGAAGATCACGGTCGAGATCAGACCCGGCGCGGCGCCGAGATGGAACAGCACGAGGGTCGGGATCAGATAGACGAAAGTCGGCAGCGTCTGCATCAGATCGAGGATCGGCCGCAGCGTCGTGTAGAGCCACGGCCGGTGCGCGCAAGCGATGCCCAGCGGCACGCCGATGGCGACGCTGGCGATCGTCGAGAAACCCACCAGCGAAATCGTCTCCAGGGTCGCCTGCCAATAGCCGAGATTGGTGATGAAGAGAAAGGCGACGATCACGAACAACGAGAGCTTCCAGGACCGATGCAGAACATAGGCCAAGCCGGCGACTGCCAGCGTCAGGACCAGCACCGGCACCTGCGACAGCAGCGCGGTCAGGCCGTCGACCAGAAAATCGATGACCGCCGTCACGGTGTCGAAAAACCCGGTCGCGTTGTTCTGCAACCAGGTGATGCCTTGCTTGACCGCCCAGCCCACGGGCAGCTTCGAGCCGGTGAACCAGCTTTCCAAATTCCCCTCCTCAGGCGACGCTCGAGAACTACCGAGTCGACGGGCCTACCGGGCGCTACCCGTCATTGCGAGCGAAGCGAAGCAATCCACGATCTCGCTGCCGCCCACTCGCCGGCGGCGCTTCAGCGCGGAGGCGGAAGCGCGCGCCCGCGCTCCCGGTCGGACGAAGCGTCAGAGCCCGAGGCTCTTCTTCACGGCGGGAAGCCCAGGCTGACCATCGAAGGTGGTGACGCCATCGAGCCAAGTCGTCAGCTCCTTCGGATCGGTCTTCAACCAGGCGGCGGCGGCCTTGGAGCCTTCGTCGCCGTCGGTGAGGATCTTGTTCATCACGAGGTTTTCGATATCGACGGTGAAGATGAGCTGCTTGATCAGTTTGGCGGCGTTCGGGCATTGCTCGGCGAAGCCGGCGCGCTCGTTGGTGTAGACGATCGCGCCGCCGAAATTCGGGCCGAAACTGTCGTCGCCGCCCGTCAGATATTCGATCTGGAAATTGACGTTCATCGGATGCGGCGCCCAGCCGAGGAAGACGACGTCCTCCTTGTGAGAGGTCGCGCGCTGTACTTCGGAGAGCATGCCCTGCTCGGAGGATTCGACCAGCTGGAAGGTCTTCAGCCCGAACTTGTCGTCCTTGATCAGATCGAGGATCAGCCGATTGCCGTCATTGCCCGGTTCAATGCCGAATATCTTGCCCTTCAGGGAATCCTTGAACTTGGCGACGTCGGCGAAATTCTTCAGGCCTTTGTCGAACGTATATTTCGGCACCGCGAGCGTGTATTTCGCGCCGACCGGCAGGTTGGCGCCCACCTCGACCACGGATTTGTCTGCGATATAGGGCTTGCGGTCGTTCTCCATCGAGGGCTGCCAGTTGCCGAGGAAGACGTCGATGTCCTTGTTTTTCATCGAGGCGTAAGTGACGGGAACCGAGAGCACGGTCACCTTGGGCGTGTAGCCGAGCCCCTTGAAGATTTCCGCCGCGATGGAAGTGGTGGCGGTGATGTCCGTCCAGCCGACGTCGGAAAAACGCACGGCCTTGCAGCTCTCGGGATCTCCGGCATAAGCCGCGCCGGCGACGGCGACCAACATGGCGCCCGCGAGCGCCGCGACATTGGCGTATTTCATGCGATGTCTCCCTTTACCCTTTGTCCGCGCCCTGAGCGAGGGTCCTGAGACGACAAGGTAGCGGCGGTTTGCCGCTCGCGTCAAATGGGCGCTTCGGATTTGGCCGTCTTCTCCTGGAAGTGTGGTGGGGGATGAGGCGCAGTCGGCGAGCGTTCCCATTACCACGCGCGCTCCCCGTCATTGCGAGCGTATCGAAGCAATCGATCTCGCTACGAGATGGTCCGCCGACGAGCTCCCAAAAACCGGTCGTGTGGCAAGCGCTTCAAGGACCCGCGGCGGGGCCGTGGATCGCTTCGCTTCGCTCGCAATGACGGGTAGCCAAATCGGTGTCGTCGATTCATCAATTGTTGGGCGTCGCCAAAGTTGCGGACGCCCTAACTTTTTAGCCCGGATCATTCAGCCGCTCCTATGGGGGCTAAATGTCGGATGCAATCCGGTACATTTCTTGTGGCGGATGCGCCATAATATCAGAAATCTGTGAACTCCGGGGATAAAGGAACGAAAGCCGCTCGACAGTCCTGCACTTGCCATGTGACGCTACGGAAGCACTACGAAATCATATCGCGATTAGCTGTCAGGAAAGAGTTCCCTTGCGCGATCGTTCGAAATATCATAGCGCAGTAAAGCTGGAAGCTTGGACCATCCTTGCCAGAGTGCGCGACTGCAAAGCATTCTTTGGTACTCACCCGACTATTGATGAATTAGTCGACCACGCCGCGAGTGCTGAACGTTTAGATTTAACTCCAACTGAACTCGCTGCGCAAATTAGTTTAACAATACTTAAAAGAATAATTACGACTGTAACCCCACCGATACGGTCGAAGATAATAGAATTTCTATATGAAGAGAAAGCAAATAATTTTCAGGCGTATGCGGCAATCAAAACGCCTCTCTGCCGTGTAACAGGTCAATCAGAAACGCCAGAATTAATGTCGATACTGGGTTTTTCTATCCATTATCTGTACATACAGGAGATGAACAACAAAATCTCTACATTGCGTAAGACCCGCTTTCTTGCCGACGTCGGTTCACTCTTACTTGCCAATGCATCGGATGATATACCGACGGCAGGAAGCCTCTCAGGAGCCGGCGCGCGGCCAAGTGTTTCTTGTCAGGGATCGCGATCGGTTCCCGCTGTCGCACGCCCGGCGGCGTAAGTCGGCGGGGCTTTTTCATGCTTTGGACGTTATTGTCTTGTTCTCATGGCCGCTTTACTCTCGGCCATGCCCGAGTCCGTCGACCTCACGCCCGCCACGCCCGAAGATGGCGCCCTGGCGCTCGCCTCCGGGCTGAGTTCCGGCGGTCGCACTCGGATGCGCGACCCCCCTTCCTAACCCTCCGCCCTTGTGGGGACGGGATCGGCTGCGTCCTATCAATTTGACTGACGAGACCGACTGGTCACTCAGGGCCCCGGCTTCACGAATTTCAGCGTGAACCGGTCGCTCTCGCCGATCGCGGCGTATTTGTCGCGGTCCTGATCCTTCAGCCGATAGGTCGGCGGCAGCGCCCAGACGCCGACGGAATAGTCTTTCGTATCCTTCGGATTGGCGTTGATCTCCGAGCTCGCGACGAATTTGAAGCCCGCGGCTTCGGCGAAGCCGACCGCGACGTCCTGGCGCACGTAACCCGACTTCGCCAGCGGATCTTGCGGCTGGTCGTCGCGGGCGCGGTGCTCCTCGACGCCTAAAACGCCGCCGGGCTTCAGTGCGGCATAGAAGGTCCTGAACGCAGCGGCGGTTTCGCCATGCGCCATCCAATTGTGCACATTGCGGAAGGTCAGCACGAAATCCGCGCTGCCGGCGGGCGCGATCTCGTGGCGGTCGGCCGCGAATTCGGTAATTTCGACTTTGCCGTAGTCCGCGGGGTCGGCGGCGAGCTTCGCCTCGAAGCCGGCGTTGTCCTTTCGCGTTTCCTCCGAAGTGGAGACCTTCTCGCCGTTCGCCGCGATATATCGACCCTCCGCCTTCAGATAGGGCGCGAGAATTTCCGTCCAGTAGCCGCCGGCGCCGGGCAGGATTTCGACGACGACGCTATGCGGCGTCACGCCGAAGAAAGTCAGCGCCTCGGCGGGATGGCGATAGGGGTCGCGCGTGCGGTTCTTCTCCGAGCGCTGGGGTCCGTCGATCAGGGCTTTCAGCGCGGGATCGACGGTCTGTCCCGACGCCGGGACGGCGAAGAGAAGTGTCGCGAATGCTATGTAGGCGAGGCGAAGATACGGGCTCATCGAAGGCGTCTCGGTGCGATGGGGGAGAGGATCGATCGAGCGTAACGAGCCGAGACCGCCGCGTCCACCCGCGATGATCCAGCGTTTCACGCCGGCAAGTCGATCCGCTCGTAGAGCGCGGCGAGCAGCAACGCGACCTCGATCGCCGACAGGTCGATGACAGCGTCCCTGCCGATCAGATCGACGTCAGACCAGGCGCCTTCGTCGGGGCGCGAATAGAGCTGGCGGCGACGGCGTCGGGATCGATCAGCAGGATATGGCGCAGGCTCGGATGGCGGCGGTATTCCTCGAGTTTGGTGAAGCGGTCGATCTTCCGCGTCGACGGCGACAGCACTTCGATGACGACTGTCGGCCGTTGCGCCTCGTAGGAGCGGCCGTCGAGCGGCGCACAATCGACGGTGACGTCCGGGCGGCGCGAAGTGCGGATCGAGGTTCTGAGCGCGGTGTCGGCGCTGGCGACGCGGCAGGGTTTTCCGCGCAGGTGCGCGTATAGCTGACCGATGCAATTGACCAGGATCGCGTCATGAACGTTGCTGGCGCCGGTCATCGCCCGCAGCGGCACGGGAACGCCGTCGACGAGTTCGTAGCGCTCGTCCTGATCGAGCTGCCACTCGTAGAATTCCTCGGGCGTCATCGAGCGCATCTGGGTCTCGGCCATGCGGCTCTCCTTGATCGAGCGCAAGGTAACACGGGCGGTGGCCCGCTAAGAAGTCTCGTTCCGCCACCGCCGAAGAGGTTACGACCAAAGCCCGACGGCGTCGCGCTTGTGGCGCGGGCCTCCTTCGAGGCATATATCGTAGCTCGAAAACAGCGTAGCCGCGTGCGGCGTCGGGAGAGAAGCTCATGTCCGAGAAGGTCTATCAAGTTCCCGTCGATTGGTCCAAGCGCGCCTGGGTCGACGCGGCGCAATACGAAGAGATGTACGCGAGCTCCCTCAAAGACCCCGATGCGTTCTGGGGCGAGCACGGCAAGCGCATCCACTGGTTCAAGCCCTATACCAAGGTCAAGGACGTTTCCTTCGACCCCCACAACGTGTCGATCAAATGGTTCGAGGACGGCGTCACCAACGTCGCCTACAATTGCATCGATCGTCATCTACCCACGCGCGCGCACCAGACTGCGATCATCTGGGAAGGCGACAATCCGACCCACTCCAAGCACATCACCTACAGCGAGCTGGCGAGCCATGTCGGCCATTTTGCCAATGTGCTGAAGTGGCGCGGGGTGAAGAAGGGCGACCGCGTCACGATCTATCTGCCGATGAT
>Ga0209139_10000809_pt1 | contig 11258 bp, 7 predicted proteins | sample BogFormECP14_OM3_FD_188246 | JGI IMG/M metagenome (GOLD analysis project Ga0209139, IMG submission 188246) | Bog forest soil microbial communities from Calvert Island, British Columbia, Canada - ECP14_OM3 (SPAdes) (version 2) | ecosystem: Environmental > Aquatic > Freshwater > Wetlands > Bog ...
ACCATCGCGCTGGCCGCGGTGCTGTCCTGCGGCGCACTCATCGACGGCGTCAAGCAATTCCCCGGGCCGTGGGCGCTGGTCCCCGTCGGGGCTACCCTACTGTTCATCCTGGCCGGCGCCAACCGGGCTGAGGGTGTCACATTGCCGCTGCCCAACCGGCTGATGGCTACGGCGCCGCTGGTGCGGCTCGGCGCGATGGCCTACTCGCTGTATCTGTGGCACTGGCCGCTGCTGATCTTCTGGCTCGCCTATACGGGTCACGCGCACGCCAACTTCGTCGAAGGCACCGCGGTACTGCTGATCTCCGCCGTGCTGGCCTATGGGACGAACCGGTACATCGAAGAGCCGCTACGGCTGCGCCGAGCTGCCAGCGCCGCACCACCGGCGACACCGGTGGTGCCCTGGCGGACCCGGCTGCGGCGCCCCACGATCGTGGTGGGGTCGGTCGTCGGGCTGCTCGGCGTGACGCTCACCGCGACGGCGTTCACCTGGCGCGAGCATGTCAACGTCGAGCGGGCCAGTGGCAAGGAGCTCAGTGGTCTGAGCTCCAGCGACTATCCGGGCGCACGAGCCCTGGTCAAACACCTGCGGGTGCCCAGCCTGCGCATGCGGCCCACGGTGCTGGAAGCCCAGACCGACTACCCGCCGTCCACCCGTGACGGCTGCATCAGTGATTTCAAGAACACCGATGTGATCACCTGCAGCTACGGCGACAAGAGTGCCACCCGGACCATCGCGCTCGCCGGCGGCTCGCACGCCGAGCACTGGCTGACTGCGCTGGACCTGCTCGGGCGTCGACACCACTTCAAGGTCACCACCTACCTCAAGATGGGCTGCCCGCTGTCCACCGAAAAGATGCCGTTGGTGATGGGCAACAACGACCCCTACCCGGAGTGCCGCGACTGGGTGCCCAAGGCGATCGACCGGGTGGTCGCCGACCATCCCGACTTCGTGTTCACCACCTCGACGCGGCCGTGGAACATCAAACCCGGCGACGTGATGCCCGGGACGTACGTTGGCATCTGGCAGACGTTCTCAGACAACAACATTCCGATCCTCGCCATGCGAGACACCCCATGGTTGGTCAAGGACCGTCAGCCGTTCAACCCGTCGGACTGCCTGGCCAAGGGTGGCGACGCGGTGTCGTGTGGCACCAAGCGTTCCGACGTGCTCGCTGACCGCAACCCCACCCTCGACTGGGTCGAACAGTTCCCGATGCTCAAGCCACTGGACATGAGCGACGCGGTCTGCCGCGCCGACATCTGCCCGGCGGTCGAGGGAAACGTGTTGGTATACCACGACGCTCACCACCTGTCGGCTACCTACATGCGCACCATGACCAACGAGCTGAGTCGGCAGGTCGGCCCGGCCACCGGTTGGTGGTGACCGCCCGGCGACGATGCGGGCCGCGCAGTGGCCCGAGGTGGGGGCACGCCCCCTCGCCGCTGCGCGGCTGGGGGTACCCCCACCCGCTTGCGGGGGAAAGCCGGGCAATCAGGTACCGCCGGGGGCGGCGAGAGCCAGCAGAGCGGGCGGATCCGACCGCCGTTAAGGTCGTGAGATGCCTCCGTCAGACCCGACCAATGGCGCCGCTGCGACTCCACCCGCGCTGGCCACTGTCTGGCCTGGAAGCAGCTACCCGTTGGGCGCGAACTACGACGGCAGTGGCACCAACTTCGCACTGTTCTCCGAGATCGCCGAGAAAGTCGAACTGTGCCTGATCGGTGACGACGGTCAGGAATCTCGGTTCAACCTCGACGAGGTCGACGGCTACGTGTGGCACGCGTACCTACCGGACGTCACCCCCGGGCAGCGCTACGGCTTTCGGGTGCACGGGCCGTTCGACCCCGCGGCAGGCCACCGCTGCGACCCCAGCAAGCTGCTGCTCGACCCGTACGGCAAGTGCTTTGACGGGGAGTTCAAGTTCGACCAGGCGCTGTACTCCTACGATCTGGCCGTCGCCGCCGAGGACCCCGCCGAGACCGGCACGCCGCCCCAGGTCGACTCGCTTGGGCACACCATGACCAGCGTGGTGATCAACCCGTACTTCGACTGGGCCAATGATCGCTCGCCGCGCACGCCGTATCACGAAACGGTGATCTACGAGGCGCACGTCAAAGGGATGACCCAGTGTCATCCCGCTATCCCCGAAGCGTTGCGCGGAACCTATACCGGCCTCGGTCACCCGGCGATCATCGATCACCTCAAATCGTTGAATGTCACCGCGATCGAACTGATGCCGGTGCATCAGTTCATGCACGACCACCGTCTGCTGGATCTGGGCCTGCGAAACTACTGGGGCTACAACACGTTCGGATTCTTTGCCCCGCACGTCCAATACGCCGCCAACAGACGCGCCCGGGGCGCGGTAACCGAATTCAAGTCGATGGTCCGGGCATTTCACGAGAAGGGCATCGAGGTCATCCTCGACGTGGTCTACAACCACACCGCCGAAGGCAACCACCTCGGGCCCACGATCAACTTCCGCGGCATCGACAACGCTGCCTACTATCGGCTGGTCGACGAGGATCTGCGGCTCTACAAGGATTTCACCGGCACCGGTAACAGCCTCAACGCCCGCAACCCGCACACGCTGCAGCTGATCATGGACTCGCTGCGCTATTGGGTGACCGAGATGCACGTCGACGGCTTCCGCTTCGACCTGGCCTCAACGCTGGCCCGCGAGTTCTACGATGTCGACCGACTGAGCGCCTTTTTCGATCTGGTGCAACAGGATCCGATCGTCAGCCAGGTCAAGCTGATCGCCGAACCGTGGGACATCGGCGAGGGCGGCTACCAGGTCGGCAACTTCCCGGGTTTGTGGACCGAGTGGAACGGGAAGTATCGCGATACTGTGCGTGACTATTGGCGGGGCGAGCCCGCGACACTGGGTGAGTTCGCGTCCCGGCTGACCGGGTCGTCGGACCTCTATGAGGCAACCAGCCGCCGGCCCGGCGCCAGCATCAATTTCGTCACCGCCCACGACGGATTCACGCTCAACGACCTCGTCTCGTACAACGAGAAACACAACGAGGCCAACGGCGAAGAGAACCGCGATGGCGAGAGCCACAACCGGTCCTGGAATTGCGGCGTCGAGGGTCCGACCGATGACCCGGAAATCCTGGAACTGCGCGAGCGGCAGATGCGCAACATCATGGCCACCTTGATGGTGAGCCAGGGCACACCGATGATCGCGCACGGCGACGAGATCGGACGCAGCCAACACGGCAACAACAACGTCTACTGCCAGGACTCCGAATTGTCTTGGATGGACTGGTCTCTGGTCGACAAGAACAGCGAGTTGCTGGAGTTCACCCGCAAGGTCACCGCATTGCGTAAGGCCCACCCGGTGTTTCGCCGCCGACGGTTCTTCGACGGCGAGCCCATTCGCAGCGGCGACGAGGTGCGTGACATCGCCTGGCTGACACCGGCGGGCAAGGAGATGCAACCGCAGGACTGGGGTGGCGAATTCGGCAAGAGCATTGCGGTGTTCCTCAATGGCGAGGCGATACCTGAACCCAACGCCCGCGGTGAGCGGGTCGTCGACGACTCCTTCCTGATGTGCTTCAACGCCCATAGCCACGAGGTCGACTTCATCATCCCGCCCGACGACTACGCCACTGAGTGGACGGCCGTCCTGGACACCACCGACGCCACCGGCTCAATAGAGCTGGTCGTGCACGACGGCGACGAGGTTTCGCTGCCCGGCCGGGCACTGCTCGTATTCCGTAAGACTAAGTGACGCATGGTTTTTCCGGTACTGTCCACCTACCGGTTGCAGCTTCGTGGTGCCGCGAGCGGCGTCGGTTTCACTTTCGCCGACGCTGAGAAGTTGCTCGACTATCTCGACGATCTCGGGGTGTCGCATCTGTATCTCTCGCCGATTCTCACCCCGGTCACCGGATCCGGACACGGCTATGACGTCACCGACCCGACGACGGTGTCGGCCGAACTCGGCGGCGCAGAGGGTCTGGCGCGGCTGTCGGCGGCGGCACGCGCCCGTGGTATGGGCCTGATCGTTGACGTTGTGCCCAATCACGTCGGCGTGGACCAGCCGATGCAGAACCCGTGGTGGTGGGATGTGTTGCGGCACGGCCGATCCTCGTCGTACGCACCGTTCTTCGATATCGACTGGGCGCTGAGCGATGGCCGGGTTGTGCTGCCGGTGTTGGGTTCTGACGACGACGTCGCTGACCTGACTGTCGACGGCGACGTGCTGCGCCTGGGCGATCTGGCGTTTCCCATCGCACCGGGCACCGATGACGGGACCGGCCCGCAGGTGCACGACCGTCAGCATTACCAGCTTGTCGGGTGGCGACGCGGCGTGGTCGGATACCGGCGGTTCTTCTCCATCACCTCACTCGCCGGGCTGCGGCAAGAGGACAACGCGGTGTTCGACGCCAGCCACGTCGAAGTGGGCCGGTGGTTCGCCGAAGGACTGGTCGACGGTGTGCGCATCGATCATCCGGACGGATTGTTCGACCCGGCTGGATATTTGACCTGGCTGCGGGAACTGGCCGGGCCCGAGCCGTGGATCGTGATCGAGAAGATCCTCGCCGTCGACGAGGCGCTGGAGCCGACGCTGCCGGTCGACGGCACCACCGGCTACGACTCGCTGCGCGAGGTGGGCGGATTGTTCGTCGACCCAACCGGCGCCGAAGCACTGACGGCCCTGTACGCGTCGACTGGCATCGACTATTCCGCGACGCCCGCGGTGCTGCGCGACCTCAAGGCAGCCGTGGCCACCGACACGCTCGGCAGCGAACTGGCTCGGCTGTGTCGCGCCATCGTGACCGCCGCCGGCGCCGACCATCCGCAGCTCCCCGACGCCGTGGCGGCACTCCTCGGTCACATCGACGTGTACCGCTTCGACTACCAAGGCCTGGCCGCCACACTGTCGACCGCACTGGCCGAAACAGATTCTGTTGCACCACAATTGCGGCAACCGCTGGAGATCGTGGCTGCGGCTTGTGCACGCGGAGGGGAACCCGATGCCCGACTGCAGCAGTTGTGCGGCGCGGTCACCGCGAAGTCGGTCGAGGATTGCCTGTTCTATCGCGACGCTCGCCTGGTCTCGCTCAACGAAGTCGGCGGTGAGCCGGCCCGGTTTGGTGTCGGCGCGGCGGAATTCCACGCCAGTGCCGCCACCCGGGCATGGTTATGGCCGCACGCGATGACGACGCTGACGACCCACGACACCAAGCGCGGTGAAGACGTCCGGGCTCGCATCGGGGTGCTGTCGCAGGTGCCGTCGTTGTGGGCGGAGTTCGTCGCCCGCTGGGAGACGATCGTCCCCTCCCCCGACCGCGCCACCGGATTGTTTCTGTGGCAGAACATCTTCGGGATCTGGCCGGTGAGCGGCGAGGTCACCGACGAACTACGAGATCGGCTGCACGGCTATGCCGAGAAGTCGATCCGGGAAGCGGCATTGCACACCACCTGGAACGAACCCGACACCGACTTCGAAGACGGCGTGCACGGTTGGGTGGACTCCGTCCTCGACGGACCGGTTGCCGCACAGCTCACCGAACTCGTCAACCAGCTCAACACCCACGCCGAGAGCGACGCGCTGGGTCAGAAGCTACTGGCGTTGACGACGCCCGGCATCCCCGACGTGTACCAGGGCACCGAGCTGTGGGACGACAGTCTGGTTGACCCGGACAACCGTCGCGCCGTGGACTACGCCACCCGACGGGAAGCATTGAAGTCTTTGCAGCACCGAAAAATCCGCATCGTCAAAGCGGCCCTACAGGTGCGACGCGCCCGGCCGGAAACCTTTTTAGCGGGCAGCTACCTTCCGGTACTCGCCGCCGGAGTCGCTGCAGATCATGTGGTGGCGTTCTGTCGCAGTGATGATGTGCTGGTTGCGGCGACGCGTTGGACGGTGCGACTCGCTGAGACCGGTTGGGGCGACACCGTTGTCCCGGTGCCATCGGGTTCGTGGACCGATGCGTTGACCGGCAGAGTGTTGTCGGGATCGGTGCCGGCCGAAGACTTGTTCGCCGAGCTACCCGTCGCCCTCCTGGAGCGCGACGATGCATGAATTCGCGGTGTGGGCACCGAAACCGGACACGGTCCGCCTCGACGTTGACGGCACGGCGCAACCGATGGCCCGCGACGCCGACGGCTGGTGGCGGGCTACGGTCGAGGCCGCCCCAAACGCGCGCTACGGATATCTGCTCGACGACGACCCGAAGCCGCTGCCCGATCCGCGATCAGCGCGCCAGCCTGACGGGGTGCACGACCGCTCGCAGCTGTGGGAGCCCACGCCGCGGGACTGGACGGACCGCGAATGGCGCGGTCGTTCGGTGCAGGGTGCGGTGATCTACGAGCTGCACATCGGCACGTTCACGCCGGCGGGCACCTTCGATTCGGCGATCGACAAGCTGGACTATCTGGTCGACCTCGGCGTCGACTTCGTCGAGGTGATGCCGGTGAACGCGTTTTCCGGCACGCACGGCTGGGGCTACGACGGCGTGCTGTGGTACGCGGTGCACGAACCATATGGCGGACCCGACGGGCTGGTCCGATTCGTCGACGCGTGCCATCGCCGCGGCCTGGGAGTGCTGATCGACACGGTGTTCAATCACCTCGGCCCGTCGGGCAACTACCTGCCCCGGTTCGGGCCCTACCTGTCGTCGGCCAGCAACCCGTGGGGCGAAGGCATCAACATCGCCGACGCCGGATCCGACGAGGTGCGGCGCTACATCATCGACTGCGCGCTGCGCTGGATGCGCGACTTCCACGCCGACGGTCTGCGCCTGGACGCGGTGCATGCGCTCTTCGACACCACCGCCGTCCACCTGCTCGAGGAGCTGTCCGCCGAAACCGATGCGCTCGCCAAGCAATTGGGCCGGCCGCTGTCGTTGGTCGCCGAGAGCGACCTCAACGACCCGCGGATGATCACGCCCCGCGCCGACCACGGTCTCGGGATGGCCGCGCAGTGGGACGACGACATCCACCACGCGATCCACACCGCGGTGTCCGGCGAGCGTCAGGGCTATTACGCCGACTTCGGGTCGCTGGCCACCCTGGCAAAGACGTTGCGCGAAGGCTTCTTCCATGCCGCCACCTACTCGTCGTTTCGGCAGCGGCGCCACGGCCGTCCGTTGGACACCGCGACCATTCCGGCCACCCGGCTGCTGGCCTACACCTGTACGCACGACCAGGTCGGCAACCGCGCACTCGGGGACCGGCCGTCGCAAAACCTGACCTACGGCCAGCTGGCCGTCAAGGCCGCACTGGTGCTCGGTTCGCCCTACACGCCCATGCTTTTCATGGGCGAAGAGTGGGGAGCGTCGACGCCGTTCCAGTTCTTCAGCTCCCACCCAGAACCCGAGCTGGCCCGCGCCACCGCCGAAGGCCGCAAAAACGAATTCGCCGATCACGGGTGGGACGCCGAGGAGATTCCCGATCCGCAGGACCCGCAGACCTTTCGGCGCTCCAAGCTGGATTGGTCCGAGCTCGACACCGATGAGCATGCGAAATTACTCCGGCTATATCAGGACTTGATTGCCCTGCGGCGCAACGAAACCGATCTGGCCGATCCGTGGCTGCAGCGGCTACTCGTCGACTATGACGAAGACGCCCGATGGATCGTCATGCGCCGCGGTCGATTGACGGTGGCCTGCAATCTGGGCGCCGAGCCGGTGAGTGTCCCGTTCGCCGGGGAGCTCGTGCTGTGCTCCGCCTCCCCCGACGTCGGCGACGAGCGCACCGCGTTGCCGCCGCACTCGTTCGTGATCCTGCGCGCTGTGGATAACTGACTACCGGCACCGTCCGCGACCGCAGATGATGCGCGGATGAGCCATTCTGAGCTGTTGCCGATCCCGCCCATCGAAACCGCGTGCGATCCCGTCAACTCGATCGAAGATCTGCGGGAGCGGTGGCGAGCGCTCATGGGGCCGTTGAGTTTTGGGACACGGTTACTGTGGTTTGGTCTGATCGGGCCGGACCGTTGCTTTGCCCTGAAGATCAGCCGGGTACCGATCCGCCCTCGTCCCCGGGGTCCGATTGTGTGGAACCTGATGTCGTCACTGCGGACACTGCTCGACGACCTAGAGCCGGGTACCACCGCGGCCCTGCTGCTGTCGGGGCCCGGACGCGGACCGATCTCGACCATCGAACTGCTGTGGTCGAAGTCGCTGACCGACATGGCCGCGCGGTTCGCCGTCCCCCTCGAGCCGATCTTCCGCGCCAACGACGAATCGATCGCACTGTTGGGTTAGCGCAGGCCTATCAGGTAGCTTTCGCGGATGAGTGAAATCGACTACGGCGCCAGAGCCCGTCTCGATTACATCGAAACGCAACTCAAGGCGCTGTTCCCCGACAGCTACGTGCCCTTCGCGGAGGCGACTACCGCCGGGATGCCGGCCGCAGTGGTCGCGCTTGCCCGCGCGGGCAACATGATCGCCGCGATCAAGGAATACCGCAGCATCACCGGCGCCGGGTTGGCCGAGGCGAAGCAGGCCGTCGAAGCGATGCGGTGAGCGGCGCCCGAACCTCCTACGCCTACAACAGATAGCGGTAGGCCGGCGAACCCGGTTCGATGGTCTCGATCTGCATCTCAGTGGCCCGCATGCGTTCCAACAGGCCGTCCAGGCCGGCGGCCGAGCCCAACTCGATACCCACCAGCGCCTCACCGGTCTCCCGGTTGTTGCGCTTGACGTACTCGAACAGCGTGATGTCGTCATTCGGACCGAGCACGCCGTCCAGGAAACGGCGTAGCGCGCCAGGCTCTTGCGGGAAGTCGACCAGGAAGTAGTGCTTGAGCCCGAGGTGGACCAGCGACCGCTCGAGTATTTCGCCGTACCGCGACACGTCGTTGTTGCCGCCAGACACCAAGCACACCACCGTGGAACCCGGTTCGATGTCGGCTTCCAGTAAGCCCGTCACCGCCAACGCACCCGCCGGCTCGGCGATGATCCCCTCGTTTTGATACAAGTCGAGCATCGCCGTGCACACCGCGCCCTCGTCGACCGTGGTGATCGAGACCATGTTGCCCGCGGCGGCCAGGGCGGCGTAGGTCAGCCGGCCGGCCCGGCTCACCGCGGCGCCGTCGACGAACTGGTCGACATGGTCAAGGGTCACCGGACCGCCGTTGGCCAGGGCGGCCATCATCGCGGCGGCACCGGCCGGCTCGATACCGAGCACAGAGGTTTTGCTGGTCCGCTCGGCGAGGTAGGTGGTTATGCCGGCAATGCACCCGCCACCACCGACGGGAACCACCACCAAGTCCGGCTCGCCATCGAGCTGGCTCAGGATTTCGACGGCGATCGTGCCCTGGCCGGCCATAGTGCGCGGGTCGTCGAACGGCGGAACCAGCGTCGCTCCGGTGCGCTCCACGTCGGCGAGCGCGGCCTCGGCCGCCAGATCGTAGGTCGATCCGCCCACAATCAGATCGATGAACTCCCCGCCGTGATAGCGGATGCGGTCGCGCTTCTGCTTCGGCGTCTTGGCCGGTACGTAGACGCGGCCGGGAATACCGAGCGTGCGACAGGCGTAGGCGAAGCCTTGGGCGTGGTTGCCCGCCGACGAGCACACCACGCCGGCAGCCAGCTCCTCGTCGGGCAGCTGGACGAGCAGGTTGTAGGCGCCACGCAGCTTGTAGGAGCGCACGGTCTGCAGGTCTTCACGCTTGAGATACACGTTCGCCCCGGTGGTCGCGGACAACCGGTCGGAAAGCTGGAGAGGGGTGGGGGTGACCACGCCGGCGATTCGTCTCGCGGCCGCGTCGACGTCGGCCGCTGAAAAGGAAGACAGCGGCCCATTACCCGTGCTCGGGCTCTGGCTCAGTTCGGCGGACACCGGTCAATGGTGCCACCAAGCTGCAAATTCAGTGCACAGGGGTGAGCACAAAGACCGGAATTTGCCGGTCAGTCTTCGTCTGATAGTCCGCGTAGTCCGGGTATGCCTCGACCGCCCGCTCCCACCAGACCGCCTTCTCGTCGTCGAAGACCTCGCGCGCGTCGTAGTCGTGCGTGACCGACCCGTCCTGTAGCTCGACCCGCGAGTTCTTGACGATGTTGTGGTACCAGACCGGGTTCTTCGGGGCCCCGCCCAATGACGCGACGCAGGCGTACTCGCCGTTGTGTTCGACGCGCATCAGCGGGGTCTTGCGGAGATTGCCGGTCTTGGCGCCGACGGTGGTCAGCAGGATGATGGGCATGCCCTTCATATCTGCGGCATCAGCTCCACCGGATTCGGCGTACTTGTCAGCTTGTTCGCGAGACCAGTCCCACGGGCTGGGCGCGTATTCACCTTCGAGTGGCATGGGACCACCATAGACACGCCCGCACGGGGTGCCCACCTGCTCGGGTCGCTCCTCAGCCGTGGCTCAGGGTATGCCATGTAGAGTCAGCGACCGACTCCGCTCGCTTACCTTATAGTCGGAGAGATCCCCGCCTCGCGTGGTGAGCATCTACCTACCGATGGGACGTGACGCACGATGCCGCGGTACTCGCGCTCCCTCTGCATGCGCGTCCTCGTAGCCCGCACGGGTCCACACGCCGCCTTTCCCGAGGCAGGGTAGCGGTCCCGTTGGCCATCACTGACGTATCCGAATACGCCCATCTCGGCGACGCGGACCTCACGGCGCTCGCGGCCGAGTTGGACAAGATCCGCATTGACATCGAGGCTTCGCGCGGCGCCAGGGATCGCGCGTACATCATGCGCGCGATCGCTTTTCAGCGATGCTTTGACGTAGTGGCGAGGCTGATCATCGCCGGGACCAAGGGCAAAATCGGTTGGGCCCTGGGAACCACTGCCCTGGCCGCGGCCAAATCCATCGAGAACATGGAACTCGGCCACAACATCACCCACGGCCAATGGGACTGGATGAACGATCCGGAAATCCATTCCAATACCTGGGAGTGGGATACGGCCGGTCTCACGTCGCAGTGGCGATATACCCACAATTACCAACACCACGTCTTCACCAATATCGTCGGCGTGGACACCGACCTCGGCTTCGGAGTCCTACGAGTCACTCGGGACCAGAAGTGGCGGCCGATCGTCCTGCTACAGCCGTTGTTCGCGGTGCTGCTCGGGATGGCCTTCGAGTGGGGCGTCGCGCTATACGGCGAGATTTCGGTGCGACAGGAAGAGACCACCGACGCCGGCAGATCTGCCCAGAAAAAAGCGATGCTGCGCAAGATGGCTCGCCAGGTCGGCAAGGACTACGTACTCTTTCCCGCCCTGAGCTGCCGGAGATGGCGGCGCACGCTGGGGGCGAACATCGTTGCGAACGGATTGCGTAG
>Ga0209139_10000810_pt1 | contig 11254 bp, 11 predicted proteins | sample BogFormECP14_OM3_FD_188246 | JGI IMG/M metagenome (GOLD analysis project Ga0209139, IMG submission 188246) | Bog forest soil microbial communities from Calvert Island, British Columbia, Canada - ECP14_OM3 (SPAdes) (version 2) | ecosystem: Environmental > Aquatic > Freshwater > Wetlands > Bog ...
TAGCACGCGTAGGTACTTAGATGCAATATAACAGCTGAACAAACGAGAGATTCCTGGCAGTGCAGGAATCATCCGGAGAGTAACCCAGAAGAGGGCAGTTTCGCTCTCTCCTATCCCCTATCCCACGGGTGAATTGACAGGCGAAGAAAAGGCGGCAATACTGGCGATGGATGATTGGCCAACTGCGCGGTCGGCTTGCTGAAAAACGTCCGAATCAGGTGCTGGTGGATGTCGGCGGCGTCGGCTATCTGGTTCAGGTGCCGCTCTCTTCTTTCGCCGCGCTCGGTGAACTACATACGGAAGTCACGCTGCTCATTCACACGCACGTGCGCGAGGACGCTTTGGCGCTTTACGGTTTCGTTTCCTCGCGCGAAAAACATCTATTTGAGATGCTGCTCTCTGCTTCGGGCGTTGGTCCTACTCTGGCGCTGAAAATTTTGTCGGGCATGAGCGTCGAAGAACTGGTCCCCGCTATTCGCGGGAACGATGTGGCGCGACTGACAAAAATTCCTGGCGTCGGACGCAAAACTGCCGAGCGTATGGTCGTGGAATTGAAGGACAAGCTGGAAGCCGTCGTGTTGGAAACGCAAAGACCGCAGGCGGCTTCTCCTGCGGGTGCCGAAGCGGACGTAATTTCCGCGCTTGTCAATCTTGGTTATGACCCGCGCGCAGCCGAAGCTGCGGCAGCCGAAGCCAAGCGTGAGGCCGGCACTACAAATTTTGAGCGGCTACTTCGTGCCGCGCTGCAATCGTTGGCCGCGCCGAAAGGCCGCACTAGCCACGCCGGCGCGTGAGAGGTTGTAGTGGCCGACTTTTTAGGTCGGTGACCGGTTTTAAAAATAAGCGAACCTTAGCAATGTCAGACGCCAGCACAAAACGGATCATGGACGGCAAAGACCAACACAGAATCGTCTCCGGTGCGCCTTACGACGAAGATGCACGTATTGAAGCGAGTGTGCGGCCGAAACGTCTCGACGAATACATTGGACAGAGACGCGTGAAAGAAAATATCTCGATCGCGATTGAAGCCGCCCGGAGCCGTGGCGAAGCGCTCGATCACGTGCTGCTCTACGGCCCACCGGGCCTCGGCAAGACCACGCTTGCGCAAATTATCGCGAACGAACTTCAGGTTCCCATTAAGACCAGCGCCGGTCCTTTGCTGGAGCGCAAGGGCGACCTCACCGCCATCCTCACTTCGCTGGAAGGCAAAGAAGTTTTCTTCCTCGACGAAATTCACCGCCTTCAGCCTGCCGTGGAAGAAATTCTCTATCCCGCGATGGAAGATTTTCGCGTCGATCTGATCATTGGCCAGGGGCCCGGAGCGCGCATCCATCCTTTTCCGTTGGGACATTTCACGTTGATAGGCGCCACCACGCGGGCGGGCTTGATTACGGCGCCGCTCCGTTCGCGATTCGGCATTGTGCATCGCCTGGATTTCTACGAGCCGGAGGATTTGCTGATCATCATTCACCGCTCGGCAAAGATACTGAATATTTTGATGGATGATGGAGGGGCGGAAGAAATCGCGCGGCGATGCCGCGGCACACCGCGCATCGCGAATCGTTTGCTGCGCCGCGCTCGCGATTTTGCTGAAGTGCGGGCTGCGGGGCGCATCACTCGTGCGGTCGCGCAGGAAGCCCTTGCCATGCTTGGCGTGGACGAAAGCGGGCTCGACGAAGTTGACCGCAACTTGATGCTGGCGCTTCTCGATAAGTACGGCGGCGGACCGGTGGGACTCGGAACGCTTGCGGCGGCGCTCTCCGAGGAAGAGGATGCCATCGAGGAGATCTACGAACCGTACCTTATGCAGATTGGGTTGATCGATCGCACGCAGCGCGGGCGCGTGGCCACACCTCGCGCTTACGAATATTTTGGTAAAGAACCGCCCAGGCGCCAGCCGCGCCTGTTCTGAAGAACTCGGCTCGGCGATTATGTCCGGCCCGGGCGGATAACCTCCGCAGATTCAACCCATGCACTCTATCTATTTGTCGCTTGGTTCGAACGTTGGAGAGCGCGAGGCCAATTTGCGCTCGGCAATCGCAGCGCTGCCGGTAGCCGGCATCGAGGTCAAGAGGCTCTCTTCGATTTACGAGACCGAGCCGGTCGACTATCTGGACCAGGCATGGTTTCTCAATTGTGTTTCGGAGGCAGAAACGGAACTACGGCCGCACGCGCTCTTGGGAGCCCTGCGCTCGATCGAGGCGCAACTCGGCGGTAAAAAGGAATTCGCCAAGGGGCCGCGCAAGATTGATTTGGACATCCTGCTCTACGACAGCGAAACAATTGCCACGCCGGAACTGCAAGTTCCGCACGCGCGCATGCTCCAGCGGCGCTTCGTGCTGACTCCGCTGGCGGAAATCGCTCCCGCGCTGCGCCACCCGTCTTGGCCGGCCGCAGCTGGCGCCCTTCTTGCCGGTCTTAGCGACCCAAGCCAAGTCCGCCACGTTGGCGAGTTATAGGGGCACGATACATCGTGCCCGTCTTTTCGGTGTAGGTTGGCCGGGGCCTCGGGTACCGCGCCTCACGACGTGCGGTGCAAAAGCAATCGTTGCAAGGTCATCGCGCGCGGCGATATCGACTCCAGCTCAATCAACGAAAGCCGTCCCTCGGTGATCTCCCTCCAACGGTAAACCCCCGGCTCGCTCTCCACCACCTCTCTCCCATTCAAATTACGCAAAAACTCCCGCGCATCTGTGATCGCCGCCGTCTCCCGGTAACTCGGCCGCGTCAAAGCCTCCACCGCATAACTCCGCAGCAGTTTGCTCCAATAATGTTCAAACAACTCCCCTGACGCAAAAATGTCGCTCCAGGCCGCATCCCCGCCATAAGCCACGACCACGCCAACAACGCGCTCGCCCTTAAGTCCAAGAGTTGCCCGGTCAAACCGTCTGCGCAATTCCTCGACAAACTCATCAACCGAAGCTCCTGCGCGGCTGTGCTCATAGATTTTTGCATAGGACTGCGTGGGCGCCGACGTGGCAATGGTATCCCCGATGATCTCAGCGCTGAGTGCCGCCGGCGGCGGGGGCGGAGGGGCAGCCGAACGTACCGCGGCTCCAGCAGGTGCTGCCTTTGGCGCAGCCAAGGTCCCGGAGCGTACTGCGTTCCACACCTCATTTTGATTTTGGGCGACCGCTGCCTGCTCACGCACGCTCGGATGCACAATCGTCTTAGCTTCTCCAAATTGCGAGCTCGTCCCTGTCCACCGCCCATGCTCCACGCAAAAAACGTCCAGCGGCAGTGGCTCCGACCCTACCGGCACAATCCTGTCCTTCCCAATAATCCGGTCCTGCTTTCCCCCGCTCACCAACTCGCCTGCCAGCAAAAGCAATGGCCGCTTGCTGCGGTTGATCAAAACAAGCTGGTTGACGTTCGCCCCGCTGCTATACTGCGGCACGGCCACGGGCCGCTCGTCTCGCGTCCGGGCCAAACCAGCAGCACCCCGCTCACTGACAATTACTTCCCCACTCGAAAGCCCTTCATCCAAAGTCAAAAACGGCGAAGTGTCCTGCGTGGAAGAACTTACGACCGGAAAGATGGTGATGTTCTCGTAAGCCACCGGGTCCAACAGCCGCCAATTGCCTTCCGGTTTCCCCGGCGTCGGATTCGGTGCGGCCCCAATCAGCGCCAATCCACCCAAAGCGCTCATCCCAAACAAGCTCCCTAAAATGGTCCCCAGTATAGATCGATCCATAAACCCTCCTTCGCGCGGCCCTTCCAGGACGCACCTCGGGCTTAGAACGACTATCCTTGATTTTCTTGCAGAATAAATTGCTAGGAAGACTTGCAGAATCCAGGCTGCGCGAGAAGTTCCTCCGCCTCTTGCCCGCTTTAGTTCAAAAGTACCGCTTCGTTTGACTGTCTTTCCAACGCCCGCTTCCAGGCGCTGCACGTTCTGCTATGGTCCTCATCCCCGTCGTACCGCCGGATAGCAAGTGCCGCCAAATGCGTCGCTCGCTGTATCAACTTCAATTCAAATGCCTTAGGTGTTCGCGGAATGCAGCAGTACATCTCGAAGGACCCCAACACGTCTCCGTCCCGCAAAGGAATGTCGGCGGACCAATAGAGATGAAGTCCAAACTGCAGAGCTCCCTTAGCGATAGTCTTGAAATCACGCTCTGTGTCATTCGGCAGCAACATGACCGATACTATGTTTCCTATCTGAAGATCGATGGCTGTGCACAAGTTATTGAGAACCTCAACAAGCGGGGCGCCCACCGAGATCATATCCAGAATGTTTTTTTCTCCCAGCAAATACGTACGCTTCCTGCTGGTGCCATACCTCTGCGACCGCGATCGTCTGCTGACCCATTTGCTTCGGCGTCCGTCTTCTCTCATAGCTCTCTTCTCCTAATCCTGCCTCCCTAATCCGCTCAGCCATTATCGCGACTCACCGTTTGCTTGCTCCGCAGACTTGCCCACTTCGCGTTGCTCGGCTTTCATCGACACTTGCCGCGTGGGCCCAACCGGGTCGAACCTTATTCGCTTGCCCTTCATCTCGTATAACGCGGCGTCCGCCGAATACAGAAGTGGTCCTACGGATTCCGCATCCTCGGGATATGCCGCCACTCCTATGCTCACTGAAAGCACTGGCTCTTCGACATCCTTCGCGAGAAGCTCGCAGATTCGCCCGCCCACCAGCGCCGCATCGGCCGCTGCCGTTTCCGGCAACACCAGCGCAAACTCGTCTCCGCCCTGTCTTGCAGCCGTGTCGATAGACCGGCAGCAGCATCGCAATACGCTGGTTAGACGGCAAAGTGCACGGTCTCCCACTAAGTGGCCGTACTTGTCATTGATATTTTTGAACTGGTCCACATCCAGCAGCATCAATGCGAATTCGCGCCCTGTACGCTTTGAGCGGCTGATTTCGGTGTGCAGCACCTCGAAAAGACGTCTGTGATTGGCCAATCCGGTGAGCGAATCGCTCTCCGCCTGCTCTCTAAGTCGCACTTCCCGCGCCTGCTGCTCCGTCACGTCCCCCACAATTATCTCGTAGCCGTCGAATGTTCTGTTTCCCGTGTATACCGCGCGTCCACTCATTCGCACCTTCACCGTCGCGCCATCTTTCCGCAGGCACTCCATCTCGAACCCTTCGATCTCAGCGCCCACTCTCAGGCACTCACTCCAGCGTTCGCGCACCTCACCATCTCGAATCACATCCTTCGCAAAATCTGTTTTCAGGAATTCCTCGCTGGACGGATACCCCAGCATGCTCAGAAACGCTGCATTGGCATAACCGAATTTCCCCTTTGCATCCACGCAGCAGATTCCGTAGGTGGGGTTTTCAACAAGTGCGCGATAGCGCGCCTCCGCACTTGCGCTTGTTTTTTCCGCCTGCGCCAGCTCTTCACGCAGTTTCTTTTCTTCGAGCGCTCGTCGAGCTGCCATTGGCAAGTGCTCCATATGTTCGGGTTCGATAAAATCGTAAGCGCCATTTGCGGCCAATGCCGCCCTGCACTCTCTTCGCAAACTGGTTGTCACGAAGACTAAGGGTACGCTCCGCACCATTTGGCGAAGCGCCTCCAATGCCTCGGAGCCGCTCCAGTTGGGACTTGGATATTCCGCCACAATCAGGTCAAACGGCTCTTTGCGCAGTTGTTCGACACATTGCCCCAGGGTCAAGACAATATCCGCGTGAACTGCGAATTCCGCCCTCTTCAGCTCCTGCAAACAAGAATCGACCTCATCAGCATCGCGGTGAACAAACAGGACACGCAGGGACTGCCACCTATTTGCAGTTGCACGCCGGTTAGCACCGTCGTAATCGTTTAGCCTGGGCTGGCTTCCGGACAGGAGAAACATAGACAATACCCTTCGAACCCCACTTGAGCCGCCCTGCGGAGGGTGACCTCGGCATAAGTGATTGGCACACCCAAACCTTAGTAGGCATTAATCTCCGAGTCTGTCCCCTTTTAGACAGTACCTCCTCTGCTCACTTTGCTAAATTTCGAAGCGTTTTCAAAGGTTCACGCACAAGTTCCTATACGGCCCAGGGACTTGTGCGACCGCATTCTCAGCAAGGAGGGCCATCATGTCTACGAATTGTCCTGTATGCCAAAGTCACCGAATCCATCGATCCAAGCGTCGTGGAATTCTCGAATCTCGTTTTCTCGCACTCCTCTTCGTTCGTCCCTTCCGTTGTTTGACGTGCGATCATCGCTTTTTTCGCTGGTCTCTCAACACTAATTCCAGCCCAGTGCGATCCCAGACTATACGCCTTCCCTAGCGTGGTTCACGCTAGGGAAGGCAGAACAGACTCGACTTTTATGCTCTAGCTGTTCAGCTACGACCTTGCGGAAAATGCCAGCTTTAGGAGTGCCCTTGTCGAAGTGTCTGCGGCCCGTTGTGGCCGGCACCGGCCGCAGAATGTGCATTTAGCGCCACCGAATCGATCGCTCTAAATCGACAGTGTTCACTTTTGCACAGTCTGGCGACGGAGTCCTTGGTATGGTGGGTATGAACTCTATGCAGCCTCGAAGCGGCTGCCTCTCCTAGCCCCCATGAAGAAAAAAAGCTCCAATGCCGGGAGTCCTCGTCCCTTCGACCCACAAGCCTTCCTCGATACGGCAGGAGTATCAAGAAAAGTCGCTGAATTTAAGCGAGGCGAATCCATTTTTAGCCAGGGAGACGGTGCGAACACCGTTATGTACATTCAGAGGGGCGGTGTGAAACTTTCCGTTGTGAATGGCTCGGGCAAGGAAGCTGTTGTCGCGATGTTTGGTCCGTCAGACTTTTTTGGCGAAGGCTGCATGGCAGGCCAAGCGCTCCGCATGGCGACGGCGACCGCCATTGCTCCCACCACCGTTCTTGTCGTCAACAAAAACGAAATGCTTCGTGTGCTCCATGAGGAGCACGAGTTATCTGACCGTTTTATCGGCTACATGCTCGCCCACAACATTCGCGTGGAAGAAGACTTGGTCGACCAACTCTTTAACTCCAGCGAGAAGCGTCTGGCCCGAACTCTCCTCCTGCTCGCCCGCTATGGGGAACAAGATCGGCCGGACCGGAGCCTCCCCCAAGTCTCACAGGAAACCTTGGCCGAAATGATCGGCACTACGCGTTCCCGCGTCAATTTCTTCATGAACAAATTCAGAAAACTCGGTTTCATCGAATACAACGGCAAAATCAAAGTCAACAAATCCCTGCTGACAGTTGTCCTCCACGAATAAGTCAAACACCATATCAACCCTTAGCTTTCCTTGCCATCGGCGCGCTCGTATTCGTTTCTCCGTGATCTCTGCGTCCTCTGAGTTAAAAAACGCTTTCCACAACACCTCCCGAATACACCCCGAGAGCATATATCCAGACAAAGCCATCTTTCGTGTTGGATATGCCTTCTGACCAGCTACGGTTTAGGCGGACTCAGCTCATACTCATGAGGCGGCTCCGCGCCGAGCAAATAGCGCACGAAGTAGTCCCACCTTCGCCGCGTCATATAAAGCGTCGCGCTCCCGTACCCGTGATGCTGGTTGGGCAAAAGCAACAAATCAAAATCCTTGTTGGCCTTAATCAATTCGTCCACCACCAGCAGCGTATTGTATGGCGGCACGTTATCATCCAGCGTCCCGTGCGCGAGCAGTAGATGTCCCTTCAAGTTTTTGGCCAAGTGCTGATTAGCCTGGTCATCGTAATTGGTGGTGCCGTCCGCATTCTTAATGAGCAGGCCTTGATACCGTTCTCCCCAATCATCCTCGTATTCGCGATTGTCATGGTTCCCGGATTCTGAGATGCCCACTTTGAAAAAATCAGGATAGCGAAACATGGCGTCGGCAGTAGCGTATCCTCCGCCCGAGTGGCCGAAAATCCCCGCGCGCTCAATATCGATCCACGGGTACTTCTGCGCGAGCTCTTTCATGCCGGCGATCTGGTCGGGCAAAGTGTTGTCGCCCATATTTCCATAATAGAAATCATGGAATTTCTTCGACCGCAATGGATTCCCCATACCCTCGATTTCCACCACAGCAAAACCGAGTTCGGCGAGAGACTGCGCATCGCCGCGTCCCGGCGCGAAACCCCAGTAGCCGACGCTACCGCCCTGCGGTCCCGGGTAAATCCGATTCACAATCGGATATTTTTTTGTCGAATCGAGTTTTGTTGGTTTGTACATCAGCCCATAAAGGTCGGTAACTCCGTCACGGGCTTTCACGGTGACAGGAACTGGCGGCTGCCATCCTGCCGCGAGAAGCTTGGAGATGTCGGTCTTTGCGATCGTCGAGATCAACTTGCCGGCATCGTCGCGCACCACGGCCACGGCGGGCACGTCCGGTTTGGAGTAGCTGTCGAAGAAATACCGTCCCGAAGTCGAAAAACTGACCTCGTGGTTTCCGCTTTCTGGCGTCAATAAAGCGAGATTCTTGCCATCAAATCCGATGCGATAGAGATGCGCGAAGTAAGGGTTCTCGCCTTTCTCGCGCCCCAACCCGAGAAAATAAAGCACGCGGTTTTTTTCATCCGCGCGCAGCAGTTGGGTGACAACCCAATCTCCGGAAGTGATCTGGTTTTTCAGTTTTCCCGTCGCCAGATCGTAAAGATACAAATGGCCCCAATTGTCGCGCTCGGAAAACCAAATGATCTCATTGGAACCAGGCAGGTAGCGCCAGTTCACGCGACCCCAGCCGGATTCGTACTGCGTAGCAGCAGTTTCTTCGAGAACGTCCCGCACGGCTCCCGTCGCGGCGTCGGCCACGCGCAACTGCTCATGTTTATGGTCGCGCGAGGTAGAAACGAATGCCACATGCGTTGCGTCGGGACTCCACTCCACATCGTCCCAGTTGCTGTCCCTGCATTCCACGTCATCACAAAGAGTCGTACGGTGCTGATCCGGAGGAAGCTGCAAACGAATAACTTTGTGCGCGTCCAGATCAATCACCACACGTTGAATAGTAGTGACTACGTCATCGCCCGGCAGCGGATACTTCCACGCCTGTAGCACCGGATGGCCGACTTTCGTTTCGACAAGATACATTTCGCCGACGCCGCGCTGATCCTGCTGAAATGTCGCGATCTTCTTGGAGTCTGGCGACCACAAGAGAATCGGCCGGTCGCTGTGAATCCACCCGGCGTTGTCAGTCGCGTAGCCGAAGTCCTTCACCCCATCGGTTGTGAGCTGCGTTTCTTTATTGCTGGCCACATCACGCAGCCAGAGATTGTAATCGCGAATAAATGCCGCGCTCTTGCCATCCGGCGAAATCTCCTCTTCAGGACGTTCCGTCGCGGCCGTGGCGGTCTTAGGTTCGGCGGTACATTTGCTCCCTTGCAGATCGCACGTCCACTGCTGGCCCTTTACACGAAACGAAATGGACTTGCCGTCCGCAGAAAACTCGAAAGTCATAAACGGCAAGTGTGCCGCGTTGTAGGAAGCTCCGGCTGCCGCAGAAAGGGCAGCTGCAATTTTAGCGTGGTCAAACGCTGGCTGCCGCGTGCCATGCGCAGCGTCAAAGAGCACGAATTCGCTCCCGTCGGGACCCGTGTCGCGGAACAAATACCGATCATCAGGCAGCCATTTGCCGTGCGCATCATGAAAAATCAGCGGCCGCACGTTGTAAATCATGAATTTTTCGGCGTGCTTGTAATCCTCAGCGGTGAGAACCCGCCGCCCCCCGGAATCGGCTTGTTGCGCGGCCAACGGAATCGCGACGCAGCCTACTATTGCCGCCAGCAAAGCAAATCGAAACAGGAGATAAGTCGAAGTCACTCGCAATCGCATTCGGTTCCTCATTGATCTCGGCTCATAACCACAACGTCACCGACAGTTTGGACGCGGTAGCATCGCCTTTGCATGCCGCGGAAGTCAAGTGATGTACGCCTTTGGTAGCACAGGCACTCCTGCCTGTGCGCATTTGCAGTCCTCATCGAATGCTGTGTCCGAGGGAGGCAAAGCTAAAAATGAAAGTGCCATAACCAAACCAAATCACATTCGCGCAGAAATTTTAGAAAAAGGATATGCAACCGAAATGGAAGCAACTAGAAGTTAATTCTCAAAACCACGCAAACTAGCGGTCAGTCCCGCCCAAATTAGTCCGAGGCTTGCTCCTACCGCTCTTAGAAGCTTCGCTCTCCTGTTTTTCGTACTCGGCAATTTCTTCGTCGCTATAAGAATAAGAGTCCCGCGAAGCAAACATCGAGTTGGACCTTCCCGCCTGCTTCTTTTTCTTGCGGATCGCACCAAACTCGTGCCGCACCTGGCGTATCGGTCCTTCAATAGCCTTCACTTCCACAAGCAGATCGCTAACTTTCTCGAGAAAATCATGCAGATGGAAAGGCCGCACGACGTACTGTGCGCGGGCCAGTTCGAGCGCCGCAACGTACTGGCTGCCGGTCATTTCCGGCACCAGATAAAGGGCACGAATCCGACCTCCCTCTTCATAAGAAACGCCGGCCAGTTCGCGAAGTGTGATGAAAATCGGGGTGTCAGTGCCTGCCAAAGCAATGTTGGCGATGACCAAAGACCACTCGCCGGACTTGAGCTCAGTGAGCAGAATCTTGGGGTCTTGAACCAAGCGGACGCGCCAACCTTCTGAATCAAGGATTTGACGCAGCGCACCCTGGTTGTTGTCGTCGTCATCCAGGATAAGAATGCCGACCTGCTGCGGCTGCACAGGAGTAGGGGTCGCCATCAAATAAGTATAGCGCTGGGCTGGAATGTCCCGGTCAGACAAGCAAGGGTCTGCCGCGTATCGGCCAATGCCGGACCAAATCAGTCCTAGAAGTGAGGCGGAGCTTCCGGAACCGGAGAAGTTGGGGTTTGGCCCTTCTTCGATGTTGCCCGTGACAGCGCGAGTTGAACTGCAGTAGGGTTGGAGATATCAGGGATAGTCACAGCTTTGACTAGAACAAAGAGGAGCTTTCCGTGCCCAGTGATGCTTGCAGAAACGGCAAACGGAATCTTGTTAGTGGCCTTTGAAAGGTCAAATTTCAATACAAACGATACCGGTGCTGCACGCCCGCCAATCGGGATTCTTTCCTCAGCCACAACGGCGGCGGGATCGTCGGAGTCATGGCTAGTATCTCTAAGTTGCACAATCAGAACAGCATCTGCAGGCAAGGCAGGAGCAATCCCAAAGGTTGCCGTGCCATTGATTGAGCCGGCGGTGGGAGCGGCTGGCGGATACGAGCTTTGCAGGTGGCACTCCTCGGCCAGCATCTTTGGATGCGAGGCGTCAGCATTGTCCACGAGGAAGCCATCTTCGCCAGTGCTCGACCAGACTACCAAACCTGCCGCGTATTTGGTGTCTGATCCAGAGCCAGACTCGGT
>Ga0209139_10000811_pt1 | contig 11239 bp, 9 predicted proteins | sample BogFormECP14_OM3_FD_188246 | JGI IMG/M metagenome (GOLD analysis project Ga0209139, IMG submission 188246) | Bog forest soil microbial communities from Calvert Island, British Columbia, Canada - ECP14_OM3 (SPAdes) (version 2) | ecosystem: Environmental > Aquatic > Freshwater > Wetlands > Bog ...
CCGGTGACCTCGATCGGGTGCTCGGCGTTCTCCTTGCGCAGACCCTCGAGCTCCTTGTTGCCGCCCTCGACGTTGGCGACCAACTTCTTGGTGAAGGTGCCGTCCTGGATGTCGCGCAGGATGGCGCGCATGCGCTCTTTGGTGTCAGCGTCGATGACGCGCGGACCCGACAGGTAGCCGCCGAATTCGGCGGTGTCGGACACCGAGTAGTTCATCCGCGCGATGCCGCCCTCGTACATCAGGTCGACGATCAGCTTGAGCTCGTGCAGCACCTCGAAGTAGGCCATCTCGGGCGGGTAGCCCGCCTCGACCATGACGTCGAAACCGGTTTTCACCAATTCCTCTGTGCCACCGCACAACACGGCCTGCTCACCGAAGAGGTCGGTTTCGGTCTCGTCTTTGAAGGTGGTCTTGATGACGCCGGCGCGGGTGCCGCCGATGGCCTTGGCGTAGGACAGCGCGAGCGCCTCGCCGTTGCCGTTGGGGTCCTGGTCGACGGCGATCAGCGCGGGAACACCCTTGCCATCCACGAACTGACGACGCACCAAGTGCCCCGGGCCTTTCGGCGCCACCATCGCGATGGTGATGTTGCCCGGCGGCTTGATCAGATCGAAGTGGATGTTGAGCCCGTGCCCGAAGAACAACGCATCGCCATCCTTCAGGTTGGGTTCGATGTCGTTCTTGAAGATGTCGGCTTGCGCGGTGTCGGGCGCCAGCAGCATGATCACGTCGGCCCACTTGGCCACCTCGGCTGGCGTGTCGACGGTCAGGCCCTGCTCCTCGACCTTGACCCGCGACTTCGAGCCCTCCTTGAGCCCGACTCGCACCTGAACTCCGGAGTCGCGCAGGCTCAGTGAGTGCGCGTGCCCCTGACTGCCGTAGCCGATCACACCGACCTTGCGGCCCTGAATGATCGACAGGTCCGCATCATCGTCGTAAAACATCTCCAAAGCCACCTGAGTGTCCCTTCTTCTTTCTAGCCTTCTGGGGTTCTGATCTGAATTTCGAATTGATTTGGTTATTTGGCGGTACCGATAGCGCGTGGTCCCCGGGAAAGTGAAACCACTCCCGATTGGACGATTTCGCGGATGCCGAACGGCTCGAGGACCTTCAGCAGCGCTTCGAGCTTGCCGCGGTCACCGGTAGCCTCGATGGTCAGCGATTCTGGCGATACGTCAATCACCTTCCCGCGGAACAGGTTCACCGCTTCGATGACCTGGCTGCGGGATCCGGCGTCGGCACGGACTTTGATCAGCGCCAGCTCACGAGACACCGAATTGTGGTCGTCCTGTTCGATGATCTTGATGACGTTGATGAGCTTGTTGAGCTGCTTGGTGATCTGCTCGAGTGGGGTGCTCTCCGCAGAGACCACGATGGTCATCCGCGACATGTCCTTCTGCTCGGTGGCGCCGACAGCCAGCGACTCGATGTTGAATCCACGCCGCGAGAACAGCGCCGCCACCCGGGCCAGCACACCGGGTTTGTCTTCGACCAACACCGAAAGGGTGTGCGTGGTCGTCGATCCGGTCATCAGGCGTGCCCTTCGATTCCGTCGTCGAACAGCGGGCGGATGCCGCGGGCGGCCTGAATCTCGTCGTTCGAGGTCCCGGCGGCCACCATCGGCCAGACCTGCGCGTCGGCGCCGACGATGAAGTCGATCACCACCGGGCGGTCGTTGATCGCCCGGGCCTGGTTGATCACGTCGACGACGTCCTCCTCGCGCTCGCAACGCAATCCGACACAACCCAGCGCCTCGGCCAGCTTGACGAAGTCGGGGATCCGGCGCGAGTGGGTGGCCAGGTCGGTCTGCGAGTACCGCTCCCCGTAGAACAGTGTCTGCCACTGGCGCACCATGCCGAGGTTGCCGTTGTTGATCAACGCCACCTTGATCGGTGCACCCTCGATCGCGCAGGTGGCCAGTTCCTGGTTGGTCATTTGAAAGCAGCCGTCGCCGTCGATCGCCCACACTTCGGCGTCGGGTCGGGCCATCTTGGCGCCCATGGCTGCCGGGATGGCGTAGCCCATGGTGCCCAAACCGCCGGAGTTGAGCCAGGTTCGCGGCTTCTCGTAGGAGACGAACTGCGCGGCCCACATCTGGTGCTGGCCGACGCCCGCGACGTACACCGCGTCGGGGCCGGCGATCTCGCCCAGTTTCTCGATGACGTACTCCGGGCTCAGGCTGCCGTCGCTCTGCGGCCCGTAGCTCAGCGGGTAGGTGGCCTTCACCTCGTTGAGGTAGGTCCACCAGTCGGCGATGTCAGAGGTTTCGGCGGTGCCAGAATCCCGGTGGTGCCGCAGTGCCGCGATCAGCTCGGTGATCACGGCTTTGACATCACCGACGATCGGCACGTCGGCGTGCCGGTTCTTGCCGATCTCGGCGGGGTCGATGTCGGCGTGAATGACCTTGGCCTCAGGGGCGAACGAGTCGAGTTGTCCGGTGACCCGGTCATCGAAACGGGTGCCCAGCGCGATCAACAGGTCGCTGCGCTGCAGCCCGGCCACCGCCGAGACGGTGCCGTGCATACCCGGCATGCCCAGGTGCTGGTGGTGGCTGTCCGGGAAGGCGCCGCGTGCCATCAGTGTGGTGACCACCGGGATGCCGGTCAGCTCGGCCAGTTCCCGCAGTTGCTCGGTGGCCTCGCCGCGGATGACCCCGCCTCCGACGTAGAGCACGGGCTTGTGCGCGGCGGCGATCAGCTTGGCGGCCTCGTTGATCTGTCGGTTGTGCGGTTTGGTGTTCGGCTTGTAGCCAGGCAAATCCATGCGTGGTGGCCAGCTGAACGTGCACGGGGCTTGCAGCACGTCTTTCGGGATGTCGACGAGCACCGCGCCCGGCCGTCCGCTGGCGGCGATGTGGAAGGCCTCGGCCATCACCCGCGGGATGTCGTCGCCGTCGCGGACCAGGAAGTTGTGCTTGGTGATCGGCATGGTGATGCCGGAGATGTCGGCCTCTTGGAAGGCGTCCGTGCCGATCAGCGAACGGCCGACCTGCCCGGTCACGGCGACCACCGGGATCGAATCCATCTGCGCGTCGGCCAGCGGTGTCACCAGGTTGGTGGCCCCGGGACCCGAGGTGGCCATCATGACGCCGACCTTCCCGGTGGCGTGCGCGTAGCCGCTGGCTGCGTGGCCGGCACCCTGCTCGTGGCGAACCAGGACGTGCCGCAGCTTCTTCGAGTCGAACAGCGGGTCGTAGACGGGGAGCACGGCGCCGCCGGGGATACCGAAAATGACTTCGACGTCGAGCTCCTCCAGCGACCGGATTACCGACTGTGCGCCGGTGAGTTGCTCAGGCGCAACATGTTTCGGCCGGGCAGTCGGCGGCTTGGCGGCGGGCTTCGCCGTATCGGAGGCGACGCATGCCACATCCTGCGACGCAGGCGTCGAAGCCGGTGCCTGCGGCTCGGAATGCGGCCTGGTGGGTGCGCTCACTGGGTCCTCTTGTCCTTCTTCGTCTACGTTTGCTCTGGAAAGTTGTAGGTGATCTTTTTGCTGACGCCACATCGATGGTGGGCAACAAAAAACCCCCGTCAGCTCAGCAGCTGCACGAGGGTTGCGCGTTGGTGGACTTGATCAGTCAGGCACCAACGCGCATGCGGATTACTACGAGCTTTCCAGAAGTGTTCATCGCCCCACGACGGTAGCCTCCGTACTGGTCAAACGTCAAATCCCGACGGTTGCTGGTCGGCGCAGGTCAGGCGTTTTCGTCGTCGCCAGATACCGGTGCCATGATGCATGCATGGCCACCGATTCAGCGGAGGAAGCCCGATCCACACCGCCGGTGGTGATCAGCATTTCGCCGATGGCTCACTTCGCGGTGGGTTTCTTCGCCCTCGGGCTGCTCGTGCCGGTGCTGACCTGGCCGGTGACGGCACCGCTGCTGATCATCCCGGTGCTGTTGTCGGCGTTGATTGTTCGTCTTCGCACGCAGGCCGACGGCAACGGTGTCACGGTGCGCACACTGCTCGGCAGCCGATCGGTCCGGTGGGAGGAAATCGACGGGCTGCGATTCCGCAGGGGCTCGTGGGCGCGCGCTCAGCTCAAAAGCGGGCGTGAGTTGCGGTTACCGGCGGTCACATTTGCGACGCTGCCACAGCTGACCCAGGCCAGCGCCGGCCGAGTGCCCAATCCGTACGCGGACTAGCTCACCGGGTTGGCGCCGTTGAGCAGCATCCACAGCCCGACGCCGGCGCCGATGCCCACCACCAGCGCGGCAAACGACCCGATGAACGGTCGCCGGGCCCAGCCGCGACCTGCGTCGAAGCCGTACTGCCCGGGGCCGACCAGGATGACCGCGGCGGCCATCACGATCAGGGTGATCTCGTATTCGTGCCCACTGGGCAGGAAGTACGGGAACGACCGGGGACTGTGCTGAGCTGACATCCCGGCAAGCATGCTGTTGGTCAGGTAGGCCAGCGCGCCCGCCGCAGCCAGGGGGGTGAACAGGCCCAGGACCAGCAGCACTCCCGCCGCGATCTCGCCGCCGGCGGCGCAGTAGGTAAGGATGTCGGCGTGCTGGTAGCCGATGTCGGACAGCGCGTTCCTGAAGCCCGTCAAGCCCTGCCCGCCCCACCAGCCGAACAGCTTCTGCAGCCCGTGCGCAAGGAGTACGCCACCGAGGCCCACCCGCAGAATCAACAGGCCCAGGTGCTGGGTGCCGCGACGGGCGGCGGCACGGACCCGCTCGTCGTCGAAGTGCTCGTGTTCGTCCATCCCGTCAGGTGCGAAAATCGAGTGCCCGCCGGTGGGCTGGGGCTGATAGGGCAACGGCTCGTGGCCGCCCATCACCCCCACGCCGCTGACCGACGAGCGGACGCTGCCGGAGTCAGTGGAGTCGTAGTGCGGAATCAGGGTCGTCTCGAAATCGCCTGCATAGGTGTCCGATGGCAGGTCGTCTTCGGGGTCGACCAATCTCGCCGAAGTCGGCCGCTCCGCAGTTGGCACCGCGGATGAGTCCGGTCGTTGCCAGTGTGCTTCTTTCGATTGACTGCTCACTCGTGTCAGGGTAAGGGCAATTTCCTGGGAATCGGGGATTTGAGCGCCGCTTTTGCTGCTCCGATTTGCCCGCCGTCGCAGGCGGGACGTTGTTTGCGGGCGGCGGCGGATGGCGCGCGGTACCCGTCACGGGCACCGGAGCGGACATATCCGTAATCTGGCAGCTATGCAGTTGTGGAGGTCGGGGCGGGGCAGTCTGGCTGTGCTCTGCTCGGCGATGCTCGTTTTGGCTGGTTGCGCCCAGTTCAACGATATTCAGTCGCAACCGTTCACCACCGATCCCGAACGGCAACCTCCGCCGAGTTCGTCGCCGCCGCCGCCACCGCCGCTGCCTGACAAGCCATTCCCCAAGGAATGCCCCGCGCCGGGAGTGATGCAGGGCTGCCTGGAGAGCACCAGCGGCCTGCTCATGCAACCCGACAGCAAGTCGGCGCTGGTAGCCGAGCGGACGACCGGCGCGGTCAAAGAGGTGTCCGTCAGCGCCGAGCCCAAGGTGAAGACCGTCATCCCGGTAGACCCGGCCGGCGACGGCGGGCTGATGGACATCGTGCTGTCCCCGACCTACAAACAGGACCGGCTGATGTACGCCTACATCAGCACACCGACCGACAATCGGGTCATCCGTGTCGCCGACGACGACATCCCCAAGGAAATCTTGACCGGAATTCCCAAGGGCGGCAACGGCAATACCGGCGCACTGCTTTTCACCAGCCCGACCACGCTGGTCGTAATGACCGGCGACGCGGGCAACCCGGCGATGGCCAATGACCCGGCATCCCTCGCCGGAAAGGTGATCCGCCTCGAGCAGCCCACCACGCTGCACCCCTCGCCGCCGACGACCGCGCTGAGCGGAATCGGCGCCGGCGGCGGCCTGTGCACCGACCCTGTCGACGGCTCACTCTTCGTTCTCGACCGCGCACCCACCGCCGACCGACTGCAGCGAATCACCAAAGACTCCAAGGTTTCCACCGTGTGGACCTGGCCAGACCGACCGGGCGTGGCCGGCTGCTCGGCGTTGGACGGCACCGTGCTGGTCAACCTGGTCAACACCAAGCAGACGGTGGCCGTCCACCTGGCGCAGGGCACCGGCGCGGTCACCGGCCCACCCGACGTGGTTCGCCAGGACACACACGGACATGCCTGGGCGCTGCGGATGTCGCCGGACGGCAACGTGTGGGGCGCGACGGTCAACAAAACCGCGGGGGACGCCATGAAACTCGACGACGTGGTGTTCCCGCTGTTCCCGCAGGGCGGCGGCTTCCCACGGGCCAACGACGACAAGACCTAACGACTCAGGCGTTGTGGCCCGGTGTCAGATCGGCGACGTCGGGAAAGCTGACCAGGTCGTCCGTCGGCTCCCCGGCCGCTCCGGCACCCGGTTCCAACAGGTAGCCGATGTGATCGCCGAGGTCGACCCGCTTCAGCGTCTTGCCGACGAACCACGCCACCGCGTCGTCGAGAATCGGCATGCCGTGCGGGCCGGTGTGCCACGAGCAGTGATCGAATTTGTTGACCTGGTCACCGGTTTGGCTGCCGAACAGGCGCGCCAAGCCGATGTGGCGGCGCTCCACGACATGCACCGCCAGATAGTCGGATCGCGCCGCCACCCCGCAGGTGTGATTCACCCGCGAGATCCCGGCCAGAAATCGCGGCGGATGCATGCTGGTTTGGCTGGCGAAACCAACCAGGCAGCCCGACATTTCACCGTCGGCCTGAGTGGTCACCACAAACATCGTGTAGTCCAGCATCCCGACCAGCCGGTCGAACGGTTCATCGCCCACATCGCCATCATGACTCAACCGGCGCGGCGATTCGGACGCTAGCGCGATTACGTTGCGCCAGGACTGCTGTCGCCGTCTCCGAACAGAAACTGTTCCACCAAAGCACTGACCAGCGGTGGGTTCTCCAAGCCGGCCAGGTGGGCCACCCCATCGAGCACCCGGACCGACGAGCCGGGGATGGCATCGGCCATCGCGATCGCTTCCCGCGGCGGAAAGGTCACATCCTCCGCACCACCCACAACGAGCACTGGTGTCTTGATAGTGCCCAACAGCGCACGCTGGTCCGGCCGGCGCGGGACCACACTCTTCACCGCCCACGAGACCGAAGCGACGTCAACGGCTTTCAACGCGGTAAGGACATGCTCGACGACCTCGGGACGCTGCCGGAAGGTAGTCGGCCCCAGAAATGCCTTCAGCACAGGCCGATTCAGCAGCGGTCCCATCCCACCGATCCACTTCGCCAACGCAAGCAGGATCGCGAATTGCACCTTTTGGCGGACGCTGGCCCGACCCGCCGTGCAATTCATCAGCACCGCTCCCCCGGTCCGCTCGGGATAGGTGGCGACGAAGGTCCCGCCGATCATGCCGCCCCAGGAATTGCCGACGAAGTGCGCCTTGTCTATACCGAGCCCATCGAGGATGTCGACCACACAGCGGGCACACTCATCGAAACTGAACAACTCCGTCAGCGGCTGACTACCGCCCTGCCCGGGCGGGTCGACCAGCACCACCTGCCGGCGCGCGATGAGATCTCCGGCCACCCCGTGCCACATGTCACCGGTCATCAGCAGGCTGGGCCAAAAAACGATCGGTGAACCGGATCCCCCTACCTGCAGCCGAATTCGGCCGAGAACAGTGTCCACCGTCTGCTCGCGAAGCTGATCGCCGATGCTGGTCATCGTCGCCCACGATACCCACGACTCAACTTGTTTATTGAGGCGATGCTCAGCAAGATCTCTCAGTTAATATCTAGCTGTCATCGGGGCGCCGTTGCGCCGAGGAGGCTTCTTGCAGGACCAAGCGATCGCCGAGTCGATCGGCTGGGACGGCCTGGGCGCTCCGCTTGCCCATCTGTTGGGCGAATTGACCAGCTTCTTCTAGCCGCAGGCTGCGAGCACCAGCTCGCGCACCCGCGCGGCGTCGGCCTGTCCCTTGGTCGCCTTCATCACGGCGCCGACGATCGCGCCTGCCGCCTGCACCTTGCCGCCGCGAATCTTCTCGGCCACATCGGGATTGGCGGCCAAGGCTTCGTCGACCGCGGCCTGGATGAGCGTGTCGTCTCGCACCACGGCCAATCCGCGCGCGGTCATCACGTGTTCGGGTTCGCCCTCGCCGGCCAGCACGCCCTCGACCACTTGGCGGGCCATCTTGGTGGTCAGCTTGCCGCCGTCCACCAGCGCCACCACCGCGGCGACTTGGGCTGGGCTGATGGGCAATTCGTCGAGTTCGATGCCCGATTCGTTGGCCTTCTGCACCAGGAAGTTGCCCCACCAGGCCCGGGCCTGTTCGCTGGAGGCGCCTTGATCGACGGTCGCGATGACCAGATCGACGGCACCGGCGTTGACGAGATCGCGCATCACCTCGTCGGAGATACCCCAGTCCTGCTGAATCCGCCTGCGGCGCAACCACGGTAGCTCGGGAATGGTTTCACGTAACCGCTCGACGAGGTCACGGCTGGGCGCGACCGGCTCCAGGTCGGGTTCGGGAAAGTAGCGATAGTCTTCTGCGGTTTCCTTGGTGCGACCCGGGCTAGTGTAGCCGTCCTCGTGAAAGTGCCTGGTCTCCTGGATAACTCGGCCACCAGAGTCCAACAGAGCAGCCTGACGCCGCATCTCGTAGCGGACCGCTACCTCGACGCTCTTGAGCGAGTTGACGTTCTTCGTCTCGGTTCGGGTGCCGAATTCGCCAGCGCCCCTCGGTTTCAGCGAGAGGTTGGCGTCGCAGCGCATCGAACCCTGGTCCATCCGCACGTCGGAGACGTCCAGCGAACGCAGCAAGTCGCGCAGCGCGGTGACATAGGCGCGGGCGATCTCCGGTGCCCGCTCGGCGGTGCCCTCGATCGGCTTGGTGACGATCTCGATCAGCGGGACACCGGCTCGGTTGTAGTCGGCCAGCGAGGTGGTCGCCCCGGCGATCCGGCCGGTGTCGCTGCCCAGATGGGTCAGCTTCCCGGTGTCCTCCTCCATATGGGCGCGCTCGATCTCCACCCGAAAGGTGGTGCCGTCATCCAACGGGACATCGAGGTAGCCCTGGACGGCGATCGGCTCGTCGTATTGGGAGATCTGGTAGTTCTTCGGCTGGTCCGGATAAAAGTAGTTCTTCCGCGCGAACCGACCCCACGGCGCGATGTCACAGTTGAGCGCCAACCCGATCCGAATCGCCGACTCGACGGCTGCCTCGTTGAGCACCGGCAGCGATCCCGGCAGGCCAAGGCACACCGGGCACACCCGGGTGTTGGGCTCGGCGCCGAACTCATTGGCGCAGCCGCAGAACATCTTGGTGGCGGTGGACAGCTCAACATGCACTTCCAAGCCGAGCACCGGGTCGTAGCGCGCGATCACATCGTCGTAGTCGAGCAGCTCCGCCCCGGGCGCGTGGGCGGCGCTCGCAGCAGAAGTCATGCGGTCGATCTTAATTGGCGGTCGAAGCGGCCTCGCCATCGCCGTCGCTGCCGACTCCCTCATCGAGGGTCAGCAGCGCATGATCGAACGCGGATCGAGAAGTGATGCCGTCGTCGCGCACGGCGCGGAAGTCTTCGACGATCTTCTCGGCCAGCCGCCGCAGCTTCACGTTGCTCGATTGCGAGCGCCATTTGAGCAGATCGAAAGCTGCGTCGTCGTCCAGGCCGTAGATCAGCATCAGCATGCCCTTGGCCTGCTCGATGATCGCGCGGTGCTCGGTGATTTCGGCAACCCTCGCGGAGATGAGGTCCTCGCGCGCCCGATCCGACGACGGCGTGATGTCCACGTAGTAGCCGTGCGTGCCGATGACCACGTCCCGCGGGTCGGTGAGCAGGTCGCCGACCACTACCACCTGGTGCACGACGCCACGGGTGTCGAGGATGCGATGCCGGGTGCTGAATGCGCGGCGGGCAAGTAGCATCTCGTCGATGGTCTTTGCCACCTCGCGACGATCCTCGGGATGCTTGTGCGCCAGCACCAGTTCGGTGGTCGGGGTCACCGTGCCCGCCTCGTAGCCGTGCATGCGCTGCACCTGCTCCGACCATTCCCAACGCTGATCCTCGAAGTAAAAGCGAAACCACCCGACGCGCTGCGGCGCTCCGGCGAAGGCCTGATCGACCTCGGCTGCGTTGCCATCCTGCCCGGCGGACATTACGGTCGGCTCTCGGCACTTGGTGTTGTACCGCTATACGCCCGCGCGATCACCGCGGTTACGTTACCGCTAGCCGTCACGTAACGGATCCCTTCGCCGTGAGCGCTAGCCGAAGAACGCGGCGGCGTCATCGTAACGACTCTGGGGTACCAGCTTCAGCTGGCGAACCGCGTCGGCCAGCGGTACCCGGCCGATGTCCTGACCACGAAGCGACACCATCTGCCCGTATTCGCCGGCATGCGCGGCGTCGGCGGCGTTGACCCCGAACCGGGTGGCGAGCACCCGGTCGTAGGCGGTCGGCGTACCGCCGCGCTGGACGTGGCCGAGCACGGTCACCCGGACCTCTTTATTGATGCGCTTCTCGACCTCTTGGGCCAGCTGGTCAGCCACCCCGGTGAACCGCTCGTGACCGAACTCGTCGGTACCGCCTTTGCGCAGCTCCATCGAGCCTTCGGCCGGCTTCGCGCCCTCGGCGACGACGCAGATGAAGTGCGCATCGCCGCGCTGGAAGCGCCGCTTGACCAACCGGCACACCTCGTCGATGTCGAAGGGCTGTTCAGGAATCAGCGTCATGTGCGCGCCGGAGGCCAGCCCGGCGTTCAGGGCGATCCAGCCGGCGTGCCGGCCCATCACCTCCACCAGCATCACCCGCTGGTGTGATTCCGCGGTGCTGTGCAGCCGATCGATGGCGTCGGTGGCCACCATCAACGCCGTGTCGTGGCCGAATGTCACATCGGTGCAATCGATGTCGTTGTCGATGGTCTTGGGTACGCCGACGACGGGGACGTTCTCTTCCGAGAGCCAGTGCGCGGCGGTCAGCGTGCCCTCACCCCCGATGGGGATGAGCACGTCGATGCCGTTCTCGTCCAGCGTGTCTTTGATCTGGTCCAGACCGGCCTTGAGCTTGTCGGGGTGCACGCGGGCGGTGCCGAGCATCGTTCCGCCCTTGGCCAGCAGGCGATCGTTGCGGTCATCGTTGGCCAGTTGCATGCGCCGGTTCTCCAGCAGGCCACGCCAGCCGTCCTGGAATCCGACCACCGACGACCCGTATCGCGAATCGCTCGTTCGCACTACTGCCCGGATGACGGCGTTGAGCCCGGGACAGTCGCCACCGCCGGTGAGAATTCCGA
>Ga0209139_10000812_pt1 | contig 11233 bp, 10 predicted proteins | sample BogFormECP14_OM3_FD_188246 | JGI IMG/M metagenome (GOLD analysis project Ga0209139, IMG submission 188246) | Bog forest soil microbial communities from Calvert Island, British Columbia, Canada - ECP14_OM3 (SPAdes) (version 2) | ecosystem: Environmental > Aquatic > Freshwater > Wetlands > Bog ...
TCCTGTGACCCTTCCGACAAATTGCCGGGCGCTGCCGGAGTCGGACCCAAACGCGCCGCTCAGTTGGTGCAACGATACGGCGCGCTTGATGGGGTCCTTGAGGCCGGTCTCTTTCAAACTCAGGCTGAGATGCTCCGCCTCTATCGGCTGATCGCGACGATGGATGCGAAAGCACCGCTGCCCTCGCTCGACGATCAGCAGCTGACATGGAGCTCAGCATCGACCTTTGCGCGCCATTGGGGGCTGAATCAGTTGGCGGACCGTTTGGATGAGATGGCATGACCTTGGGGCTGGGAGTGCAGCAAATCGGGGACTCAGAACATTTCCCCGCGCGGGCCGGAACGGCGTGGTCGCGATTTCGAACAACCGTCAAAGAGCGGGCACTGCGAGATGGCAAAGCGTAGTTTTCGGCGGAGCGACGGTAAAGATTTTAGGCGAACACGCCTTTCCCTAAACCGCGACCGAAGGGGATCCGACAAGGTCCCTGGTCGCGACGGCCTACGAAAACTTACCGATCGTGGCCGAGGCCAATGCCGATGAGTTCGGCCTCTTGTTCTAACCTGCTCTTCGTGGGCTTGTCCGCACAAAATCAATGAAGGCCCGCATGCCTGCGCTCAAATGCCGGTTCCGGGGATAATAGATTGCCAAACCGGGATAGGGCGGGGTCCAGTCCGCCAGAAGCTGGACAAGGCTTCCGCTCTCCAGATCACGAGCAGCCAATGACCGCGTGACATAGCCCACACCAAATCCGGCGCGCGCGGCACCCAAAATAAGGCGCGTGCTGTCAAACACCAGCCGCCCTTCGGTAGCAACGCTGAAGGCTTCTCCCCGGCGCTCAAATTCCCACCGATATCGCGCGGCGCCGGACAGACGGAGCTGAATGCATTCATGAGCATGCAGATCGGCCGGCGAGGAAAGATCCGGTGTGTCTTCCAGATATAGGGGCGCGGCAACGACAATATGTTGCTGCGTGGGACCAACCGGAAGGGCCACCATGTCTTCTGGCACGAGTTCCATCTGCCGCAGGCCGCAGTCAAATCCCCTGCTGGCGATATCGATCAAAGCGTCGTCGGCCCGGATATCGAGCCGCATATCCGGATGCTGCCTCAGAAATTCGATGAGGATGGGTTCCAGAATCTGCTCCGCAGCTCCTGCGGAGGCATTGATGCGGAGCGTTCCCGCAGGCCGGTCGCTATACCCTTCAAGCGCATCGAACGCCCGACCGATCTGACCAAGTGCAGGCCGCAAGGCTTCCGCAAAGCGCTCGCCCGCCTCGGTCAGCGAAACGTTCCGGGTGGTTCGAATGAAGAGTTGAACTTTGAGCCGAGCCTCCAGACCCGCGACCGAATGGCTGAGCGCCGAAGGACTGCTACCGACAGTCCGTGCCGCTGCACGAAAGCCACGATACTCGACCACGGCAAGGAACGCGGCCAGCTCTGCCGGAGCGAGGTTAGAGACTGTTCGATAAAGCTCATCATTACGTATCATATTCAACGACTACACCGTACAGGACGGGACCGCTATCTTTTCTCAACACTGAGAAAGGAGGGGTGAGAATGACTCGCATCAAAACAAAGTTTGGATTTTCCACGACGGCCGCCGAGGTTCTGGATGGCGTCGACCTGACCGGCAAGACGATGATCGTGACGGGCGGCGCCAGCGGCATCGGCATTGAAACCGTGCGGGCCCTATCGCGGGCCGGGGCTGCGGTGACCATCGCCGCACGGCGTCCTGACGCGGCCGGGAGGGTCGCAGCCGAACTGCGCGAGTCGATCGGCAACACCACGATTGATGTCCGCGAACTTGATATTGCCGACCTGGCCTCGGTTCGCCGGTTCGTGTCGAATTGGGACCGCCCGCTACACGGTCTCATCAACAACGCCGGGATCATGGCGCTGCCGGAGCTCGCGCGTAACAAGGAAGGACGCGAACTTCAGTTCGCCACCAACTTTGTCGGCCACTTCGCTTTGACGCTCGGCCTGCATCCGTGGCTCAAAGCTGCCAACGGGGCACGGGTGGTATCGGTATCTTCGACCGGTAGCCTCTGGAGCCCAATACTCTGGGACGATCCCGATTTCCGATTTATCCCCTACCATCCGTTCGTTGGCTACGGGCAATCGAAAACGGCCTGCATCCTGGTTTCCGTCGGGATTGCCCGCAAATGGAACGTCGACAAGATCACTTCGAACTCACTCAATCCTGGCGCCATTGCCACCAATCTTCAGCGCCACACGGGAGGTCTCAAGACGCCCGCGCCCTACAGGAAGACACCGCAGCAGGGGGCCGCGACGTCTATTTTGCTGGCCGCATCGCCGGAGTTTGAAGGTGTTACCGGGCGCTATTTTGACGATTGCAACGAAGCCGAGATTGTCGATGAGCGCCGCGAGCAACCCCACGGAACGGTTGCAGGCTATGCGGTCGATCCGAGCAACGCCGACCGGCTTTGGGCCATGGCGGAAAAGATGATCAGAGCGGATCAATGAGCAGGGCAAATGTCGGGTTTATCCGTTTGGGAAATCGAGGTGCCCCGATGGCCGAAGCCCTTATCCGGGCGCATAGTCCCGATCTAGGCACGCCGCCCCGACACGACCACGGCTACGCCTGCGCAGGCCAAACGTCACGAACTGCTGAGGAACTTCGAAATCTATCTTCTACGGCAACGCGGCCTCAGTGCTGCGGCCGGAGTCGTTATGCTGCCCTCCCAGTCTTGAGCCGAGAAATTGCCCGCACGAACGAGAGTATCCATGCGAACCGCGTCGCCACCATGGGCCACCTCACCGCCTCGATTGCTCATGAAATCAAGCAGCCCATTGCGACGGCCCGCAACAACGCCCGTGCGGCTCTGAATTTTTTAGGCAAAAATCCACCCGATGTGGCGGAGGTGAGGGAGGCGCTCACCTGCATTGTGAACGACGTCGATCGAGCCAGCGACGTCGTGGACCGGATCGGGTCTCTCATCAAAAAAGCGCCACCCCGGAAGGAGGTCGTCGACGTGAATGCGGCGATCCTGGAGGTGACCGCCTTAGTTCGCGGCGAAGCGGTCAAGAGCGGCGTCACGGTGGGCACGCAATTTGCGGGCGACTCGCCGCGCATCCGATGCGATCGGGTTCAACTGCAACAACTGATGTTGAACTTGATCGTCAATGCCATCCAGTCGATGAGCGGCGTCGACGACGCCAACCGCGAATTACACATCAGCACCATGATTATCGAGTCGGGGGCCGTGTGCGTCGCGGTGCGGGATACCGGCCATGGGCTGCGCCCGGAGAGCCTGCCGCGTCTCTTCGAACCCTTCTACACGACGAAGGCCGACGGCATGGGCATGGGCCTCTCGATCTGCCGCTCAATTGTCGAAGCCCATGGTGGGCGGCTGTGGGCGACCAGCTGCGAGCCGCGGGGTGCTCTCTTTCAGTTTACGATCCGCGCTGACTGAGACGCCATCCGTGATCGATGTCGCTTATTGGCGCGCCGCGGACGCACTTCCGTCAAATCATTTCAGAATCAGTTGATGCAGCATCGACATAGTGGTGCCAGTTTCATCCTGTCGGGCGCGCCAGACAAGACGAACCTGGGCCCCTTGTGTGGTGGCTATTCCGACTGCTTTGTGAAAACGCATTCGAACGCGTCTGTCGGACCATGTCCGCTGTCGGTCGCTATGCGTCGTGCCGGGATTGTTGTTGTCGGTTCTTCTCCTTGAGGAGCATTTCAGCAACAGCGGCGACCCGTAGCCACACGGCGCGACCTTCCTCATCGCCTGACGCCGAGCAATGATGCGCCTTCTCCTGCGCAAGCAGGGGTGCTCTGTCACCAAACCGATGCGCAAGCACCGTTGCGTGTATTTCGATGGCCTGATTCAGAGACACACTCACTGAGGCGCATCCTGTCGTACAATCGTCACCCCCTGGTGATGACGACCACGCGCGCCCGATCAAATCGACCAGAGCCGCTGGGATCTCATTTCCGGCATTGTGGCCACGGACGTCGTCCATAACGTCGAGAGGCTGATCGGGGACCTTGCCGGGCACGCTGCGGTTATCCTGATGAGATCCAATTTGATGACTTGTTATGCTGCGATCTATTGCACGCGCGTCGAGCCGGACTCGATTATGGTTTGCTGCGCTACACCTTGGTTTAGCTTTACCTATGCGGCCGCTTGTGAACCGGAATCCAAGGTGTACATCACGGATCAGCGAGGGAGCGATCTATGTCCGGGGAGGGTAACAGAGCTGAAGAGGCGCTAACCAACAGCGCGCAAGAGCTTCGTTTGGTAGTGGAAACCATTCCAGCGCTGGTGTGGAGAGCCGCGCCGGATGGTAATTTCGACTACGTCAACAACCGGATGCTCGAATATCTTGGAGCGCCGCTGAGCGAAGTCATTGGCTGGGGATGGATGGACAAAGTCCATCCGGACGACGTTGGGTTCAAGGTAAGGAGCTGGCTCGCAAATCTCGAATCCGGAAATCCTCACGATGTCGTGTGCAGAATTCGAGGAGCGGACGGTCGATATCGGTGGTTCGAGGTCCGCGGAGAACCATTGCGAGCCAGCAATGGCGCGGTGCTGAGTTGGTATGGCGTCCTGATCGATATTGATGATCGGAGAACGGCGGAGGAGGCCCTTCGGGAAAGCGAATTCGAGCTCCGTCAAGTCATCGAAACGGTTCCCAGTTTGCTCTGGTCACTGGGACCCAACGGCGAACAAACGCAACTCAGTCAGCGGGCTTTGGACTATATCGGTGTGCGATTTGAGGATCTCCAGCATCTTGGTGGCTGGACCGAATTCGTCCATCCCGATGACCTTTCAGAAACCGCAAACGCCTTCTCTCACGCTATGCAGACCGGAACGTCCTATCAGGCTGTGCACCGTCTACGTCGGGCTGATGGGGAGTACCGGTGGCATCATGCCCGCGGCGAGCCCCTGCGTGATCGACAGGGACGCGTGATCCAGTGGTACGGCCTGACGGTAGACATCAACGAAGGCAAGCAGGCAGAAGAGCGACTTCGCCGCAGCGAAGCCTATCTCGCCGAAGCCCAGCGCCTGAGTCACACAGGCAGTTTCGGCTGGACGCCTTCCACCGGCGAACTTCACTGGTCGCACGAAACTTTTCGGATTCTCGATTACGACCCGAGCATCAAGCCGACGATCGAACGGGTGCTGCAACGCGTTCACCCCGACGACGTCCCGATGATGCGTCAGCTTTTGGACGAGACATCGCGCGGTGAAAAGGATTTCGACGTTACGCACCGGCTGCTGATGCTCGACGGTTCCGTGAGGTTCGTCCACGTATTGAGTCGCGTGTTGAAGGATGCGGCCGGCAGTCTGGAGATTGTCGGAGCGCTGATGGATGTGACCGAGAACACGCGCCTATACCGCGATCTCGCGGAACGCGAAGCGAAGATCCGACGCCTCGTGGAAGCCAACATAATCGGCGTTTTCCTCGGGGACTTCGATGGTCGGATTCTCGAGGCCAATGACGCGTTTCTCCGGATCGTCAGGTACGACCATGAAGACCTCGCGGCGGGCCGCATCAACTGGAAGGATCTGACCCCACCGGACTGGCGGGACCGCGACGCACAATGGATCGAAGAGCATCAACAGACTGGGGTCCGGCTGCCTATCGAGAAAGAGTACTTCCGGAAAGACGGCAGCCGCGTTCCAATTCTGCTGGGCTCGGCGACCTTCGAGGAGGGAGGAAACCAATCTGTCGCGTTCGTGCTCGACTTGACGGAGCGCAAGCGAACCGAAAGGGCCACCACGCTGAGCGCGGAAGCTCTGCGCCGCAGCGAAGCCCGGCTGGCCGAAGCACAGAGGCTGACTCACATCGGGGTGGCGGCCTACAACGAGACAGCGATCCTCTATGGATCGGAGGAGACTTACCGCATCTGGGGATTTGATCCGGCGCAGGGTATTCCGAGTCGCGAAGCCATGACCCAACGCGTCCACGCGGACGACCGGGCCCGTTTGGACGCAGAGGTTCAGCGCGCATTGGGCGAAAAAAGACGCTACTCGATCGGTTACAGAATCGTACTGCCCGATGGAACGGTGAAGCACCTTGAATCAATCGGCGTTCCTGAGTTCTCTGCAACCGGGGATCTCATCGAGGTCGTCGCTACACAGATTGACGTGACGGAACGCAAGTGCGCCGAGCAAGCACTGCGAGAGAGCGAATACAAGCTCCGCCAAATCATCGAAGCGGTGCCAGGCCTTATCTGGTCAACGGCACCCGACGGCAAACCGACCTATGCCAATCAGCGGCTTTTGGACTACACCGGCACGCGACTTGACGATTTCAAGAATCGTAGTTGGGAGCGATTCCTGCATCCGGAAGACTTGCCAGAAGCTGTAAAGGCCTTCGATCACGCAATTCAGACCGGAACATCCTTTGAGGCTATAAACCGCCTACGTCGCTCGAACGGCAGCTATCGTTGGCACCACGCTCGCACTGATCCGATGCGCGACCGAGAGGGGCAGATCATTCAGTGGTACGGCCTCTCTGTTGACATCGATGAAGGCAAGAAGGCCGAAGACCAGCTACGCCGCAGCGAAGCCTATTTGGCCGAAGCACAGGCGCTGAGCCACGCCGGTTCCGCGGCATTCAATGACACAACGATTCTCTACTGGTCAGACGAGACTTATCGAATTTTGGGGTTTGATCCGCGTGACGGCCTCCCAAGCTACCAAGCCGCGGCCCAAAGAACCCATCCAGACGACCAAGAACGGGTGCGCGAACAGGCCCGGCGAGCCGTACAGCAGAAGAGAGACTTTAAGCTCGAGTACAGAATCTTACTACCCACAGGAGCCATCAAATATATCGAAATGAACGCTCATCCTAAGTTCTCGGAAGGCGGCGAGCTTGTGGAAGTTGTCAGTACACTCATCGACGTGACTGAACGCAAGCGAGCACAGGAGGAGCATGAGAGGCTGCGCCAGCTGGAGTCGGACCTCGCCCATATGAACCGCCTGAGCATGATGGGAGAACTGGCCGCCTCGCTGGCTCACGAAATCACCCAGCCTATCGCAACCGCGCGCAACAACGCTCGTGCGGCCCTCAATTTTCTGGATAAGCAGCCGTCAGACTTGGGCGAGGTCAGGGAAGCGCTCGGCTGTGTCGTAGGCGATGCCGATCGCGCAGGAGTCATCGTCGATCGGATGCGTGACCACATTAGGAAAGCGCCGCCGCGAAAGCGTCGTTTTGATCTCAATGAGGCGATCAATGAGGTGATTGTGCTGGCGCGAAGCGCGATCGCGGAGAATGGAGTTTCCGTCCGGACCCGCTTGTCGGAGGGGCTCGCTCCAGTGGAGGGGGATCGTGTTCAATTGCAACAAGTGATTCTGAACTTGGTCCTGAACGCGGCCGAAGCAATGAGCATGGTCGACGGGGGGGCGCGTCAGCTGTGGATCAGTACGGAGGAAGGCGGAGCAAATGGCATCCTTGTAGCGGTGCGCGATTCCGGGCCGGGCATTGATCCGGAACATATGGAGCGCGTTTTCGATGCCTTTTACACCACGAAGCCCAGCGGAGTGGGAATGGGGCTATCAATCTGCCGGTCCATCATTGAAGCCCACAGCGGCCGGCTGTGGGCAGACGCAAATGAGCCTGGAGGCGCTGTATTTCAGTTCACATTGCCCGGCGCGGAGGGCTCATGAATTCTCTTCACGTGCCTCGCCATAATGGAGCGCCGTACGAAGACAGCGCATCAGATGATTCTCATCCAAGGGTTTGCGAAGGTAACAAACGACCCCATCCTTCAGTGCGCGTGTCCGGACGTCGATATCGGGGTAGGCCGTCATGAGGATCGTCGGAATTGCATGCCCCAGTTCGATGAGGCGTCTATGGAGCTCGAGTCCGTTCATTGCGGGCATGTTGACGTCGGCTATCAAGCAGCCGGTCTCGACGAGGCGGGCGGAAGCGAGAAAATCGGCGGCCGATGCGAAAGCCTCGACAGTGTAGCCGAATGACCTCAGTAGCCGTCTCATGGACTCGCGAAAGAACTGATCGTCTTCGACGACCGAGACCAATGACGCTTTCGGCATAGGGCCTCCGGCACTTCGCTCAGAGTCGAGACGCATGCGCCCCCAAAGTCTTGGCGCTCAGACGCGAACCTTGTGGCCCGCGCTATAGAGTGCTCCTGGAGCAATGCGAGTGCCCCGTAAATTTTGGCTTATGCCGGGTCTCGAACTCCACGAGCCGCGCGCCGCGATGCCGCCAAACCAATGAGCCTATGCTTGGGTTTGTCCTGTCGTGTCATGTGAGCGCTGTTCTTGACTACACATTGGGACTAACCTGCAAACAGCCACGCCGAACATACGGTTGAAAATAAAAGGCCATTTCCGCGATCATTCGTTCCCTGAGAAGCAGCAATGCCTGACGCAAAGCCCACTGTCTTGGTCATCGACGACGATCCGGACCTTCGAGCCTCCGTTGGGCGTCTCTTGCGATCGGTCGGCCTCGAAGCCCAGCTCTTCGCGTCCATCTCCGAGTTTCTGAAGTCGGATCTGCCGAATGGGCCCACTTGCCTGGTCCTCGACGTGAGATTGCCCGGGCAGAGCGGTCTTGATTTTCAGCGGGAGCTGGCCGCGACGAATAGGGAACTTCAGATCATCTTTATTACGGGGCACGGCGACATCCCGATGTCGGTGCAAGCGATGAAGGGGGGCGCGATTGAGTTCCTGACGAAGCCCTTCCGGGATCAGGACCTGCTCGACGGCATTCAGCTCGGCCTCTCTCGCGATCGGGCTCGGCGCGAGAATGAGAATGCTCTGGCAGACCTCAGGGAGCGTTTTGGATCGCTAAGCCCCAGGGAGCGCGAAATCATGATCCATGTCGCGCAGGGCCGCCTAAGCAAACAAATCGCCGGCGATATCGGCATTGCCGAAGCCACGGTGAAGGTCCACCGCAGCCGGGCCATGCGGAAGATGAACGCCCGTTCGCTTCCCGAACTCGGCCGAATGGCCGACAAGCTCAAGCTGGTGTCTGAGAAACCGCGGCACTCCTGAACCGGGCGCAGCAGCCTTTTCTTGCGGTTTCCTCGATCAGCGGGCCCGGCGTGCCGCCGATGGTCCAACGGCCTGTTTGCCACGGCATGTAAACCAAGGTTCAGGGCTGTTCGACTATGAGGATACTCTGAAGGACCTGGGTGCAATTGATCGCGACGCTCCCAATCCCGAGACTGAGCTCCAGCAAGATCTCCACCGCGCAGGCGATAAGACTTCTTCACGTCTCTAGGCGTGCGCCTCACCCCTCCTCCTTGAGATCACCATGGGGTTCGTCAGTTATCAAACCGGACCAACTAGACAGTGAGGACCGCGATGAGCAAACGCGTAGCGGACGTACTGATCGAAACGCTACAAGCTGCCGGTGTGGAGAGATGCTACGGGATCGTAGGCGACACGCTGAACCAGATCGCTCACGCCATCGAGCGCAGCACAATCCAGTGGGTCCATATGCGGCACGAGGAGGCTGGAGCGTTCGCGGCGGGCGCCGAAGCTCAGCTCACCGGCCGCCTCACCGCGTGCGCAGGCTCGTGTGGCCCCGGCAGTCTCCACTTCATCAATGGGCTCTACGAAGCCAATCGCAACCGCGCGCCGGTCATTCTGATCGCAAGTCAGATCGTGCGGCAGGACTTGGGATTCGAATCGATCCAGGAGGTCGACTTCGTCGACGTGTACAGAGGCTGCACTGTCTTCTGCGAGATGATCCTTACGCCGGAGCAGGCCCGCCGCAAGACCGTCGCGGCTTGCCAAGCGGCGCTGACGAGAAGGGGGTCGCCGTCCTCGTCGTGCCGGTAGATGTCGCCAACGCCGCCGCGCACGACGAACTTCCGTATACTGTTCATGCGCGGCGCCCGCTCGTTCACCCAAGCGACGCCGACCTCGACGAAATCGCGGCCATTCTCAACAAGAGCAAGGCAATTACGATCTATGCGGGTGCCGGCTGCGCGGGGGCCCACGACGAAGTGGTCGCAACAGCGGCGCGGTTGAAGGCGCCAATGGCGCACACGTCCCGTGGCAAGGACTTCGTCGAGCACGACAATCCATACAATGTTGGGATGACCGGCATCCTTGGCGGGCCCGCCGGCTATCACGCCATCCTCGACTGCGATGTGCTGCTTCTGCTCGGCGCGGATTTTGCTTGGAGCCAGTTCTATCCGGATAGCGCGACTATCATTCAGATTGATAGCGATCCCACGCACATCGGGCGGCGCCATCCTGTGGCGATCGGAGCCGTTGGCGATATCAAGCCCACCCTCGACGCCCTGCTGCCACGCCTCGCACAACACGATGACAACCCCTTCCTAACGGCCCATGTGGAGCGCCACCGGAAGGACGTGGAAACGGCGAAAGCGGAAACCTTCGCGAGTCCGGACGCCGCCATTTCCGGAACCTATCTTACCAAAGTCATCAACAAGCTCGCCGCAGATGACGCGCTTTTTGCGGCGGACGACGGCACGCCGTTGGTCTGGATGCTTCGCCATATCGACACCGGCGGCAAGCGTCGAACCTTTGGGAGCCTGCTCCACGGAACGATGGCGGACGGAATGCCATCGGCGCTCGGACTGCAAAAGTGCCAGCCCGGCCGACAGGTGATCTGTCTTGCTGGCGATGGCGGGTTCGCCATGCTGCTTGGTGATCTACTTACGACAGTTCAGGAACATCTGCCGATCAAGATCGTCGTCTACGACAACGGTGCGCTCGGGTTTATCGACATCGAGCAAAAAGCAGCCGGCCTTATCCCGGTCTACACGAACTTGAAGAACCCGAACTTCGGCGAAGTTGCGAAGGCGGTAGGCATTTGGGGGCACATGGTCTCGAAGGCCGGCGAACTGGAGGACTCCGTTCGAACTTGGCTCTCGCAGCCCGGCCCAGCGCTGCTGCACGTGAAGGTTAAATCGATGCAGCTGGTGACGCCTCCTTCGCTCTTCGTTGCGCCGGAGGCTGTGGTCGGCATGGCCGTTTATAGCGCCAAGGCAATGTTGCGCGGCAAGGGGCACGACGTCTGGGAAATGATCGTGGAGAACATCTCATGATCCCCATTTGATGGGGCCGAAAAGCAGCGTTTAACGAGGACAACGACAAATGTTTGACGCGCAAATCACAGTGGCTCTCTTCGCGGCCTTCCTTTTGGGTATGATCGCCGGCAGTGGGATTGAGATCATCGTGAGGGGCGGCCGGCACTAGATCCTTGCTTTGACTACGGAGTCCGCCGACATGTTGTCGATGCCGCCGCTGCCTAGA
>Ga0209139_10000813_pt1 | contig 11229 bp, 13 predicted proteins | sample BogFormECP14_OM3_FD_188246 | JGI IMG/M metagenome (GOLD analysis project Ga0209139, IMG submission 188246) | Bog forest soil microbial communities from Calvert Island, British Columbia, Canada - ECP14_OM3 (SPAdes) (version 2) | ecosystem: Environmental > Aquatic > Freshwater > Wetlands > Bog ...
ACCGGGCCTGCGGTGGGCTGGCCAAAGTCGGCGACGTTTCGAACGGCCGATCTTGTCGGTTTGGACGTGCTGGTCCACGTGATCAAGAACATTTACGAGACTGCGCCAAACGACGAGTCGCACGAAATGTACAAAGTGCCTGCCCTGATTGAGGAAATGGTCAAGCGCAAATGGCTGGGAGACAAAACCGGGCAGGGCTTTTACAAAAAGGTGCGAGGCGAGGGCGAGAAGGAAATTTTGACGCTGGACACCAATACGATGGAGTATCGCCCGCGCCAGAAGCCGAAATTTGCGTCGATCGAGATGGGCAAGGCAATTGAGGACACGCGCGAGCGGCTCCGCGCGCTGGTTGGACCGATCCTCGAAGGACAAAAGGGAGACAAGGCACAGCAGTTCATCTGGGGCGGACTCTCGGAAATGTGTTTGTATGCGGCCGGGTGCGTGCCGGAAATTTCGGATAGCGTCGTGGATGTCGATCACGCGCTGCAGTGGGGCTTTGCGTGGGAGATGGGTCCCTTCGAAATGATGGATGCCATTGGGGTGAAGGCTTTCGCGGCGCAAGTGCAAAAGGAAGGCCGCGCGATTCCGCCGGCGATCGAAAAAATTCTCGCAAGTGGCAGAAAGGGTTTTTACGAATCCGAAAAAGGGAAGACGACGGTCTTCGACATAAAGACGGGCGCATCGAAGCCGCTCGAAACGCCGCCGGGCGTGATCATCTTGAAGTCACAGAAAGACGCGGGTCGCGAAGTCGAGCGCAACTCCGGCGCTAGCTTGATCGATCTGGGTGATGGCGTGGTGTGCTGCGAATTTCACGCCAAGATGAACGCCATTGGCGCGGACTTGATATCCATGCTGCAAAAAGGATTGAAGCGGCTTGACACCGATTTTGACGCCATGGTCATCGCCAACCAGGCCGTGAATTTCTCCGTCGGCGCAAACGTGATGCTCATGCTCGTGGCCGCGCAGGAACAGGAGTGGGACGAGCTGCACATGGCCGTGAAGCAATTTCAAAACATAAATCTGGGCTTGAAATACGCGCCGAAGCCGGTGGTGGCCGCTCCGCAAGGCATGGCGCTCGGCGGCGGATGCGAAATTGGTTTGCACGCCGCAAAAATTCAAGCGGCGGCAGAAGCATACATCGGTCTTGTCGAGGTCGGGGTTGGCCTGATCCCCGGCGGCGGCGGAACGAAAGAAATGCTCATTCGCGCGAACGAGCACGCGGCAGGCGGCGAAGATTTGGATTTGTTTCACGCGATGAAACCGGTATTCGAAACGATCGCCACGGCCAAAGTGGGAACGAGCGCGGAAGAAGGCCGCGCGCTTGGATTTTTGCGCCGCGAGGACGGCGTCTCGATGAATCGCGACCGTTTGGTCGGCGACGCGAAAGAAGCCGCGCTAGCACTGGTGCGCGGCGGTTACAAGCCACTTGCAGCAAGCTGGCAGGAAGGCGCTCAAACGACGCAAATCAAGGTGCTAGGCGAACAGTTTCTGGCAGGCGCGAAACTCGTCATCCACATGATGCAGCGCGGCGGCTACATCACCGATTACGACGCGCACGTTGGCCGCAAACTCGCGAACATTCTCGCCGGCGGCCCGCTCACATCGCCGCAACTCGTCAGCGAGCAGTACGTCCTCGACCTTGAGCGCGAAGCCTTCGTCTCCCTTTGCGGCGAAAAGAAAACACAGGAACGCATGGCCTTCACGCTCAAGACCGGCAAGCCGCTACGGAATTAGCGCCGAATTCATTCTGTGGGATTGCCTCGGTTGCCATCCGAGCCTATGATTGTTGATGGATATGGCTAGTACAACTCTTGCGGCCCGAAACAGCGAAGCCGAAATCGCGCTCACCGTGGAAGTGTGGAAGGAAGGCGCCAGCTACATCGCTTACTCTCCCGAGCTTGATATTTCCAGTTGGGGCAAAACGACCGCACAAGCTAGGTCCCGCTTGCGCGAGGCTGTTGCACTCTTTATGGAAGAGGCGGCTCGTATGGGAACACTGGCCGCAATTCTAGAAGAATCTGGATTTGAGCGGCGAGGCAAAACCTACCGGCCACGCCCAGTACTCGTTCGTGAAAAGATGCGGCTGGCTCTTCCCGCTGCCTAGCCGGTTGTTTGATGTCGCGAATCACTCCTATTCACTACCGTAAATTGGTCCGTGTTCTCGAGTCGGAAGGGTTTGTGTTTGTGCGTGAGCGGGGCGATCACATGGTTTTCACGAAGAGCGGACTGCTGCGACCCATTGTCGTTCCGCGCTATGATGCGCTGCCTATCTTCATTATCAAGAACGTGCTGAGGACTGCGCAGATCAGCCGCGAGAGATATTTGGAGCTTCTGGAGCGACTCTAGCGGGCTTCGTTTGCCACGGGCACCGAGAAATGCTCGTGCGCGATGCGCAGCTTGCCGGAAGCATCGCGGTGCATCACGTGCGTCGCCCGCACGGTCTCCAATTTTTCCGCCATGCGTTTGCCGCCCACGTCGCGCCCGCTTGCCTGGAATTGAAACGTGTAGCTCGCCACGCCGGCATCCGCCCCGCACATCACGATGTCGATAGGGCTCAGTTTCAGTTCCATGCGCGTGTCCGGATTGAAGTATTCGCGCGAGCGGCGCATCGCGCCCAGCCGTCCAGGCTCGCTGCGCCCCATGGCGACTTGAAACACCGTGCTGCCCGACCCATAAAAATCGTTCAGTTCTTCCTCTGATTTTGCCAGGAATGCGGCCCAGAAAAGTTCTACAGCCTTGCGAACATCTTCAGCGGAAAGTTTTGTTGTGACAACGGCCATGAGTGGCTCCCACGCGATTCCTCAGTCTTTCGTATGCTCGCTACTTTACGCGATGGGAGAGAGCGATGCCCTGGAAAATCGGCGCTGCGTGCCGAAGCGATAAAGAGCCTCGCGTCTGGGCGTGTTTGAAAATAACGGATAAAAGCGCATAGAATCATATTATAATTACAGTTTCGTTAAGAAGAAAACGGAGACCTGTGGTTGAGGAGAGCCAGATGCACAGAACCGCACTATTGCCGCCGCGTGAAGCCGCGCGGATCATGGGCATCAGTTACCCCACCCTGAAGCAGTGGATCTATCGCGGAAAACTCAAAACTGTGAAGACCCCGGGAGGGCATCATCGCATTCCGGAAAGCGAAATCGACCGCATGATCCCGAGAAAACTGGAGCGTGGCGATATCGCATCGCGCCGCACCAATTTCCGTAAAATCAGCGGACGCAACCAGCTGATCGGCCGTGTGATCGCGCTCAAATACAGCGGTCTGCTTGCGCAGGTAACGATGGCCATCGGCGAGCAGCACATCACCGCCATTATCACCGCCGACGCCGCGAAAGAAATGCGCCTGAAACCCGGCGAGCGCGCTGCCGCGCTGATCAAATCCACCGAAGTCATGATTTTGCGTGTGTGAGCAGTGCGGGCTTCCAGATGGCGATTTGCTCTCGTTGTGCCAGCCTGAACTGATTCCAGATGTGCGGAGGACATAACATGAAGACTCGCTTCTCCATCCTCGTCGCAACTACGCTCTTGCTCCTCAGCGTCGCGAGCGCGCGCGCGCAAGAAGTCCGCGTGGCCGCCGCCGCCGACCTGAAATTCGCGATGCAGGACGTCGCCACTCAATTCGAGAAGCAATCAGGAACGAAGCTTGACGTAACCTACGGCTCCAGCGGCAATTTCTTCTCGCAACTGCAAAACGGCGCTCCCTTTGACGTGTTTTTCTCCGCCGACATCGACTATCCACGAAAACTCGAAGCCGCCGGCCTCGCCGAACCCGGCACCCTCTACGAATATGCGATTGGGCGCATCGCGATCTGGACGCCCGCGGACGCAAAAGTCGACGTAACTCGCCTCGGATGGAAAACACTGCTCGACCCCAGCGTGCAAAAAATCGCCATCGCCAACCCGGAACACGCACCCTATGGCCGCGCCGCCGTCGCCGCACTTCAAAAAGCCGGTATCTACGAGCAGGTAAAAGCAAAACTCGTCTACGGCGAAAATATCTCGCAAGCCGCTCAATTCGTTCAGTCCGGCAACGCACAAGCAGGAATCGTCGCCATGTCGCTCGCCGTTTCGCCCGGCATGAAAGACGGCAAACGCTGGGAAATTCCCGCCGACATGCATCCGCCCATCGAGCAGGCCGCCATCGTTTTGAAAGACGCGAAAAACAAAGACGCCGCGCGCGCCTTTCTGGAATTTGTGAAAAGCGAAACCGGTCGCGCGACACTCGCGAAGTACGGGTTCACGTTTGCGGCGTCCAGCGCGGCGCCAGCGAACCCGCAAAATAAATAAATATGGACGCGCTCCTGCTTTCGCTCAAACTCGCTCTCTGCGTCTCCGTGATTCTTCTCGCTGGCGGACTCCCGCTCGCCTATTGGCTGGCTTATTCGAAGTGGCGCGGCAAGTTCTTGCTAGAGGCCATCGTGGCTCTGCCGCTCGTGCTTCCCCCGACGGTTCTGGGATTTTACGTGCTCGTCGCGATGGGGCCGCGGGGACCGCTTGGAAAATTATGGCAAGTTGCGTTCGGCCACGGTTTGGCGTTCACGTTCGTGGGTCTTGTCCTCGCCTCCGTCCTTTACAGCTTGCCGTTCGCGGTACAACCGCTCATCGCGTCGTTCGAGTCGGTTGACCGCAAACTGCTCGATGCTTCCGCCGTTCTCGGCGCTGGACGCTTGCGAACATTTTGGCGCGTGATCCTCCCGCTTTCCAGTCCTGGTGTCGTGACCGCGGTGGTTCTGAGCTTTGCGCACACGATGGGCGAATTCGGCGTCGTGCTGATGGTCGGTGGAGATCTGGCCGGCGGTACGCGCACCGTTTCGATCGACATTTACGACCACGTGCAGTCGCTCGAGTACGCCGATGCGAATCGCATGGCGCTCGTCCTGCTCGCAATTTCCTTCGCGGTGTTGTCTGTGGTTTACGCCGTCAATCGCCAGGTCGGCCGCCAAATCGGACGCCCTCTGTGGACGCCGTGGACAGCCAAGTAAACGTGGCCGCGCTCACGGCGTCCGTGAAGCTCGAACGAATCCGCGCTGGCTCGCATCCGTTTGTGCTTGAAGTTTCGCTCGCGGTTCCTCCGGGCATCACCATTCTTTTCGGCCCTTCCGGCGCCGGAAAATCCACCGTGCTGGATTGCATCGCGGGATTGGCGCGTCCCGATGCCGGGCGCATCGCCGTCGCCGAGGAAGTGCTGTTCGATTCGCAAGCTGGAATAAACTCTCTACCGCAGACTCGCCGCGTCGCTTATGTTTTCCAAACGTTGGCGCTCTTTCCGCACATGAGCGCTGAGGAGAACGTCGCCTTCGGACTCGATGGTGTGCCGCGTGCGGAGCGCACCGCACGCGTAGAGGAGATCCTGAAGACCTTCCGCGTCGAAAAACTGCGCGCTCGCAAGCCGCCAGAAATCTCCGGCGGCGAGCGTCAACGAATCGCGCTCGCTCGTTCCCTGGTCACGCAGCCGCGCGTCCTGCTGCTCGATGAGCCGCTCACCGGCCTCGACGCCGAACTGAAAGCCGCGATCGTCGACGACCTCCGCGCGTGGAACGCCGCGCGCCGCATCCCGATTTTGTACGTCACCCACAGCCGCGATGAAGTGGACTCGGTCGGCGAGCGCGTCATCGCGATGGATCATGGTCGCATCGTGAGCGAAGGTACGCCCCTCGAAGTTCTCGAAGCGCCGCGGCGCAAACGGCTTGCGCAGGCCGCCGGCTTTGAGAATCTCCTGAGTGGCACAATCGTGGATTTGCGCGAAGCCGACGGTGTGATGCGTGTGCGCCTTGACGGAGGCAATTGCGAGATCGAAGTGCCGTTAGGCTACGCGGCTCCGGGAGACCGCGTGCGCGTGGCCATTCGCGCCGGGGATATTTTGCTCGCGACCTCGCAACCGCGCGGCCTCAGCGCGCGCAACATCATCGAAGGCCGCATCATCGCCATGGAAACGCGCGGCACGCTCGTCCGAGCCCGCGTGGATTGCGGTGTCGAATTTATCGTGCACCTAACGCCAGGAGCCGCGCGCACGCTCGAACTGGCTGCGGGACGGCGCGTCTGGCTGGTGCTGAAAACGCACTCCTGCCATCTCGTCGACGAATGATCAACGATTCGGCCCGGATGTCGTTCAGGATTTTGGCTTGTTCGTTGCCGGCGCAGCAGCCGTGGGTGGAGAGAATCTGACTTCGGCTGCTTCGAGAGTTTCGCCGACCGGCTTGGCATGAATCACAACCCGGTAGCCCACCGCCAGATCCGTGCTCTTCGCGGGCTTGTCTACATTGTCGCTTCTCAGAATATACGTCGTCGCGGCTACGAGCTTCACCTCGACCGAACTGCCGTCGGCGATTTTCACCGTGACCGAATCGGGCCCGGCTTTTTGCACCGTCCCGATCACGTGCTTCATGTCGCCATGCGCCAAGGCAGCTCCGGCCATGAGCGCAACCGAAAGAAGAACTGCAAGAGAGCGAAGTTTCATAATCATCTCCGACTGTGTGTGGCCGCACGAATGCCGCAATCCTCATTATTCCACAAATCCCAGCGGCGCGAGCCAGGGCAATCGTTTCTCGACAACTCGGTCCATGCTTCCGTTTCGTCTCAGTGGTGATGGTGCTCTTCTGGTTTGGGCGTGGGCGTCGCACCCTTCAAAAAATCATCTTCCAGCTGTTCTTCGCTCCGGTCGTCCGGTCCCTTCGGATTGTAGCGCTCCATCTCGATCCGCTCGTCGGCGGTTAATTGCGGCAAGTGGCGGATAAAGAGCACAAGCTTCCAGCTATCTTCCGTCGCACTGTGATGGGTAGAGAACGCGGGCATTCCCGTGAACCGTACTCCGTTCTCAATAATCCAGAAAAGTTCGCCGTCGGAGAGCTTCTGTGTTTCGTCATGCCGCAGGTCTGGCGGCTTCGGGTAGAGTCCGCTGCCCATCATCGTGTCGCAACTGCCGTCGTTTCCGTGGCAGATCGCGCAGTGGTCGGCGAAGTGCAGCATGCCGTCGCGCAAATTTTCTGGCGTGGCCGGCACCGGATTGGCCAGCGTTCGCGTCGCAGCCGGAAGAGCCATGTGCCTGGCTTTCCGCGCCATCATTAGCTCGAGCGCCGTCGGCGTCGCTTTCGCGCTCACGCCGTTGTGCAGCAACGAAAAGGCAACAAAGCCGATCGCGAGCAACACGACGCCAAGCACAATCAGGATGAGCTTCCCAAGTTTCATCACTTTCGTGTCTATGGTAGACGACGCAGCGCGCGCGGGCTAGCCCGGATTTGTCGCGTCGCCTATTACCGGCAACAGTCCCGCCTGCACGCTTGCATTCTCTCTGGTAGGATACGCCGTGGCATGCAACAAAAAATCCATCCGACTTTGGAGTCGGCCGTGGCCGATATTCGAGACGGCGCGCGAATCATGTTTGGCGGATTCGGCGGGGCCGGTTTTCCCAATAATTTGATCCAGGCGCTATCGAAAAAGGGCACGAAAGATATCACCGCGATCAGCAATAATTGCGGAACGCGCGATGGCGAATTGGGGTTGATGTTCAAAAACGGCCAGGTCCGTCATGTGATCGCGTCGTTTCCGGGTCCGCATTCGAATTATTTCCAGGAGCAGCTTGCCGCCGGAAAAGTGACGCTCGAACTCGTGCCTCAGGGGATTCTGTGCGAACGCATGCGCGCCGCTGCCGCCGGCCTCTGCGGTTTTTACACCACCGTAGGTGTAGGCACGGAAGTCGCAATCGGCAAAGAAGAACGCATCATCGAAGGCAAGCGCTGCATCCTCGAGATGCCCATTCACGCGGATTTTGCCCTGATCAAGGCGGAAACCGCCGACGAACTAGGCAATCTCACGTACCGTCTCGCCGCGAGAAATTTCAATCCCATCATGGCCATGGCAGCGACGACGACCATCGTGGAAGTCGAAAATATTGTTCCGGTCGGCACAATCCCGCCGGAACACGTCGTGACGCCGGCGATTTTTGTGCATCGCATCGTGCAAGCCAGGGGAATCCGCTATGCCGGATAAGCCGCGCCTCACTCGCGAACAAATCGCGCATCGCGCCGCGATGGAACTCCCCGACGGCGCGTACGTGAATCTCGGCTGGGGCATTCCCAATCTCATCGCCGATTATTTGCCCAAAAATGTCGAAGTCTACTTTCACAGCGAGAACGGCATTCTCGGCATGGGCCGCCGCGCCCGACCCGGCGAAGAAGACTACGATTTGGTCGATGCGATGAAAGTCCCGGTGACGCTGATTCCGGGCGCATCATTTTTTCATCAGGCCGATGCGCATCTCATGACGCGCGGCGGACACCTCGACGTCGCCGTGCTCGGCGGTTTTCAAGTCTCCGAAAAAGGCGACCTCGCGAATTGGAAAATTCCCGGCGCCAAAGGTTCCGGCGGAATTGGCGGTGCGATGGACATTGCCGCGGGCGCAAAAAAACTGATCGTTTGCATGGAGCACACCACCAAGGAAGGCGCGGCGAAGATCGTGCGCCAGTGCACGTATCCACTGACCGGTCTGGCATGCGTCGACACGATTGTCACGGATCTCGCCGTCATCGACGTGAAGCCGGAAGGGCTCATGTTGCGCGAAATCGCGCCGGGCTGGTCGATCGAAGAATTGCAGAAACTCACCGGAGCGCCGCTCACGTCACCAGGCCGCGCACCGGAAATAAAATTCATTTGAGCCATCGAAATAAGCGGACGCGGTTGGACGCCGCACCGAACCGCGCGCATGATAGAGTCTCAGCGCTCGGCGCCTAAAGAGCGGAATCACAGGAGGCAGCGATGTCAGAAACCATTCCGGAAAAATACGCGGACCTTTTCGAAAAGCCCGCGTTCGGCAATCTCGGAACAATCATGAAAGACGGCAGCCCGCAAGTCACACCGATCTGGGTGGATTACGACGGCAGGTACGTGCGCTTCAATTCCGCGCTGGGCCGCGTAAAAGATAAAAATGTCCGCCGCGATCCGCGCGTCTCCGTTTCGCTGGTCGATCCGGCGAATCCGTATCGCTACCTCGAAATTCGTGGCAAAGTCGTCGAGATCACGCAGAACGGCGCCGACGACCACATCGACAAGCTCTCGCAAAAATATTTGGGCAAACCGGTATATCCTTTCCGCCAGCCGGGCGAAGTTCGCGTGACTTACAAAATCGAACCGGAAAAAGTCAGCTCGATGGGCTGAAAAAAATAAAATACAAATGGTGAAAAAACTAGTGTTCTCCAAAACTCGTTTCGCGTGTGTCGTCGTTGTTTTCCTTGCCGCTGCTCTCTCTACCTCCGCGCGGCCGGTGCACGAAGAAAATGGCCAGACGTTTGACGTGCCCGGCGGCAAAATCTATTACGAGGTGACTGGCAGCGGCTCTGGTACCCCGCTCGTCATCGTGAACGGCGGCCCCGGTTTCGATCACACGTACCTGCACATCGCCACGGCCTGGGACACCCTTGGCAAAACTCGCCGCATCGTTTTCTACGACCAGCGCGGCGATGGCCGCTCGGGTCCGCTGAAACCAGGCCAATCCTGCAATCTCGCGGATCAGATCGCCGACCTCGAAGCGCTGCGCGCGCACCTCGGCTTCGAGAAGTGGGACATGCTCGGCCACTCCTGGGGTGGCTATCTCTCCATGGCGTATTCCGCGCGCTATCCCGACCGCATCGCGCACTTGATGATTGTGGACTCCGCTGCGCCGAAGTGGAGCGACACGCTTTTTCTTTTCGCGCAGATTTTTCCCGAAACCACCGAGCGCCGCAACGGCTACAACTTCGCCGACGAAATGGGCGACAAAGCAGCGTCTGACGCCGGCATCCACGACTACCTCACCATGTTGTTTTACTCGCCAGAAAAGCGCGACGCCTTCGTCTCGCAGATGGGCGCCGGCGCGTTTCACAAAGACGCTTCGCGCGCGGTGATGAGCGACTTGCCGCGCTTCGACCTGAACCCTGAAATTGCCAAGTTCAAATTTCCCGTGCTGGTGATCACCGGACGCTACGACATCAACGTCGCGCCGCTCGTCGCGTACCACATTCACCAGGCCATTCCGGGATCGCGTTTCGTCGTGTTCGAGAAGAGCGGCCACATCCCGTTCTACGAAGAGCCGGACGCGTTCGTCGCCGCCGCAAGCGATTTTCTGAAGTAGGACAGGTTTACCCTGAGCTGCGAAGGGCATTCTTGCCTGTCGTGTTTTCACCCATCGCAAGACGCAAACCCGCGCGGGCATTCTTGCCTCTGCAGCAATCTTTGCGTTTCGCACCGCAAACGCGCACAGGCAAGATTGCTCTTCGAGGCTCAGGGTAAACCTGAGCCACTCACAACGAGAGCCGCACTACAAACGCGCGGCCACGCGCGCGGCGATGTGTCCATCCGACGCACGAAAAATGAGCACGAGGCTGTCGCACAGCGGCACGCTCGCGCTCGGAATACCAAAATCGTACGACCACGAATACCGCTTCGGCAGTTCTGCCGCGAGGCTCGTGGCGTACGGCTGGATGGGATCCACGGAAAAGTGGAGGATCGCTACTTTTCCGACCGGGCGCATATCCACGCCATGTTTCCAATAAAGCGTAAGCTTCAGCGAGCTCATGATTTCTTTCGTGAGATACGATCCCGTGCCCACGGGTTGCAGCCCAAAGCTGCAGGGCTGATCGCGGATGGTCAGCGAGAGCAGAACTTTGTCGGGGAACTGTGTGACTTCGGTTATGCCGCTCTTGAAAATGGTTCCGTCGTCGCTCTCGTAAGATTTCAGATTGTTGAAGAATCCTCCGGAGGTGACGCGGCCGTTTACGCGAAAGCACGGGCCGTTCTCGATTCCGCCGTCGCCGACGAGAAAGACGCCACCGTAATAACTCGCAACTTTGGGATCGGGCGCTTTGGGCTTTTTGGTTTTCTTTTGCGTTTGCGCGCTGGCGGGAAGCAACACCGAGGCCGCGGCCAGGGCCAGAAGACAGAGTCGTGAGAGGTTCGCGCCCATAGGTGCCGTCCAACGGTGTTGTGCAGCCCCGTCATTTTACTCCCGCAGGCGGGGCGGCGAGAAGGAAGGAAATGCCGTCGGTCGTGTAGAGGGCTTTGCCGCCTTCGAGGGGCTTGGCGGTGACGTTTCCGGCGCGGACGGCTTCGATCGCCGTGACGAGGCGCGGCAGGATCGAGGGATCGGCGACGGGAACGTTGTGCGCGCCGAGGACGAGTTTCACTTGTGGCGCGAGGTCGGCGAGCCATTTCACGCTCGCGACGTAGGCGTCGAGATTCGTTTCGGGGCGGAAGAGCCAG
>Ga0209139_10000814_pt1 | contig 11223 bp, 12 predicted proteins | sample BogFormECP14_OM3_FD_188246 | JGI IMG/M metagenome (GOLD analysis project Ga0209139, IMG submission 188246) | Bog forest soil microbial communities from Calvert Island, British Columbia, Canada - ECP14_OM3 (SPAdes) (version 2) | ecosystem: Environmental > Aquatic > Freshwater > Wetlands > Bog ...
GACGAAGAGATCGATGCCGGAGACGAAGCTGCTGTCGTCGGAAGCGAGGAAGACTACGGCTTTGGCGATTTCGTCGGAGGCGCCGACGCGGCCTTGCGGGACCATGCTGGCCATACCCGCTTTGAATTGGGCTGCTTCTTCCGGAGTGGGGAGCAGGGCGGCGACGCCCGGGGTGTCAATGGGGCCGGGGCTGACCACGTTGACACGGATTTTGCGGGCTTTGAGGTCGACGGTCCAGGTGCGGGCGAAGGAACGGACGGCGGCTTTGGTGGCGCTGTAGACGCTCAAGTTGGGCATGCCTTTTATGGCGGCGATGCTGGCGTTGAGGATGATGGCGCCGCCGTCGGTAAAGAGCGGCAGGGCTTTCTGCACGGTGAAGAGCAGGCCCTTTACGTTGGCGCCAAAGGTTTTGTCGTAGTGCGCTTCGGTGATGGAACCTAGCGGGGCGAATTCGCCGGCGCCGGCGTTGGCGAAGAGAATGTCGACGCGGCCTTTTTCTTTTTTGACTACGGAATAGAGCTTGTCGAGATCAGCGAGATTGCTGACGTCGCCCTGGACGGCGGTGACGTTTTTGCCGATTTTTTTTGCGGCGGCGTCCAGTTCGGCTTGACGGCGGCCGGTGATGAATACGTAGGCGCCTTCGGCGACGAAGCGTTCGGCGGTGGCCAGGCCGATGCCGCTGTTGCCGCCGGTGATTACTGCTATTTTTCCTTCGAGTTTGCCCATTTTGTTTTCTCCCGTTAACTGATTTTCGTTCTTGTATGGCTTACATCTTGTGCACATGGGGCGCAGCATTCCCCCGAGACTCGGGATAAAGCTGCGTCCCTACACGCGCGGTCACAGCGTTCTGTACGGCTAGCTCTATGCGGCCCGACGTTTGGATTGCCCGCGTCTTATTTGAAGCCGCCGGAGATGGCCAGGGTTTCGCCGGTCAGCCATCCAGAATCACTGGAGGCTAGGAACACGGCAGCAGGACCGATGTCTTCGGGCTGGCCGACGCGACCGAGCGGGGCCTGAGCTTCGAACTGTTTGCGAAAATCGCCTTCGTGAAATCCAGCGGACTCGACGCCTTCGGTGATGACGAGGCCGGGATTGATGGAGTTCACGCGGATTTTGCGAGAGCCGAGCTCCTTGGCCAGCGCTTTGGTGACGACGTCGACGGCGCCTTTCGTGGCGCTATAGACCGAGGTATACGCCGGAGCGGCGGTGCTGACGGCGGAGCTGATGTTGATGATGTTGCCGCCATTGGGGCCGAACTGCTTAACCGCGGCTTGCGTGGTGAGAATTAAACCGAGCACGTTGAGGTTGAATTGCTTGTGAAAGGATTCGGCGGTGACGGCTTCGAGGGGTGCGAACTCATAGACGCCGGCATTGTTGACGAGGATGTCGACGGCGCCGAAGGCTTTTTGGGATTCGGCGAAGAGGCGATCGATATCGGCTTGCTTGGAAACGTCGCCTTGCACGGCTACGGCTTTGCCGCCGGCTTTGGTGATTTCGGCGACGACGCGGTCGGCGCCCGCTTTGCTGGAAGAATAATTGACGACGACGGAAGCGCCTTCGGCAGCGAGATGCTTGGCGATGGAAGCGCCGATGCCTTTGGAAGCTCCAGTAACCACGGCTACTTTATTGGGCAGTTTCTTGGACATGCGAAATCTCCTTTTTGTTTCGTACTGTTCGGTACTGAATATGCTAGACGGCCGCTGGCCGCCAAAGTGTTTCTTACCGACTGGTATGTTATGATGCTGGCGGGCCGGGAAGGATACATAAAATGATTCGTGCGCGGAAAAAGACGGCAAAAAAAGGGTTTAGGGCGGTAGGACGGCCGCTCGGTTTCGACCCCGCGAAGGCGCTGGACCAGGCGTTACGGGTGTTTTGGGAGCACGGATACGAGGGGACGTCTCTGGCGGATCTTACTGAGGCCATGGGAATTAACCGACCCAGCATGTACGCGACATTTGGCAATAAGGAAACACTGTTTCGCAAGGCGCTGGACCGGTATGAGAAGCTTGCGGCCAACTGCCGGGATGAAGGATTGGAAGAGTCCACGGCTCGTGGCGCGGTAGAAAAAATTCTGCTGGGCTCGGCGGACGCGCTCAGCGAGCCCGGGCATCCGCGAGGCTGCTTGATGGTGCAGGGGGCGCTGACCTGCGGGGATGAGTCGGATGCGGTGCGGCGAGAATTGCGCGCGCGGCGGGCGGCGGGCGAGGCGGCGATTCGCGAACGGCTGGAGCGGGCGAAGGCGGAAGGGGATTTGCCGGCCGAAGCGGACGCCGCGGAATTGGCCGGCTATGTGACTACCGTGCTACAGGGGATGTCGGTGCAAGCGACGAGCGGGGCCAGCCGGGAGAAGTTGCGCGGGATCGCGGAACGCGCGATGGAGGCTTGGCCGGATTGATGGCGTATCTGGAGCAACTTGCGGTTGGGCTACGGGGGGATTTTAACGCAGAGAGCGCAGAGGGCGCGGAGAAAAGCAAAGGCACGGGTCTGAAGACCCGCCGCTACAACGTCGCTACAGAGGCTGGGCTAAGGGAGGTGGTGGATTTCTACGTTGGGCCACTTTTTTTGGAGGTACTCGGCTACCAGGCGGCGGTGGCAGTGGTCGGGGGTTTCTTCGCTGCAGAGTAGACAGGCGGCGTCTAGTTGTGAAGGGTCGAGGGTCTTTTCTATTTTTCTGCTGCGCATTAGTTCGAGGAATTTTGGTTCGTAGGTTTCCCACGCGCCTTTTTTCTTTTTGAAGGCGTCGAGGATTTCTTTTGTAGGGGCGAGGTCGGGAAGGTGCTGGTAGTCGATGTGGCAGATGGCTTTGGTGAAATAGCGCAGATCTTCTTTTTTGGTAAAGGCGGCGAGCTGGGAGACGTTGTTGAGGCGGACGTCGACGAGGTGCTTTACGCCGGCGTTTGACAGGCTGGTGAAGAACTGTTCGGCGGATTTTTTTGTGAAGCCGATGGTGAAGAGTTTCATGGTTGTTTTATCGTGAGTTGGTCGTGGGGATAGTCCTAAAATCGGTCCGGTGATTAGCTGGCGGCGCTTTTTAGCGTGGGAATGTCGTCGGGCGAAGTGCTTTCTTCCGGCTCGTAGGCGATGCGCTGTTCTTGCAGGCGATAGGCTTCGTTGAGTAGGTCGTCTGGCGAGCAGAAGAGGTGCAGTTCGTTCGCGCGGAGATTTAGATGGTTGGCCATGCGGCGGAGCGCATCGGAGTGCGTCTCGATCATGCCATCGGCGAGGATGTGGTGAATTTCCAGGCCGCAGGCTGCCAGGTGCCTGGCCACCAGAATGGTGCGGTGGCATTCCGTTGGTTCTTTTTCCGCGCACATAATCGCCACGCGATGGGTTTTCGCGCCTTCCTGCACGCGGTCTAACCCTTGCCGAAACAGGCTCGTCTGGGCGAGGCGTTCGTAACTGATTTTGCCGCGATCGTAGCAGGAGGGATCTTCGCTGCGCGCGCCCAATTCTTTTCCGAGAAAAACGTATTTTATGTCGTGCGGGCGGAGCGATTCCTTCAGCTCTTCGCGGTTGAATTGAGGATAGCGCTGGCTGTAGGGGTGGGAGCGCACGTCACAGAGCGCGCTGACGGCATGCTGCCGCAAGAGGGCAAGAAAATGCTCCGGCGAATGATTGGAGTGGCCGATCGTGAAGATGATGGCGGGCATGGCGCGCTTTAGAGTGGCGGGTTGGTGAAGATGGCGGCCACTATTTTGTGGCATCGATTGTTGTCCTTATCGTAAGGCTCGGTCAAGCTGACGCAGAGGTAGGCATTTTGCAGCGTGTAGGAACCGCCGGGCTTGCGTTGAAAGGCTTCGATGGCGGCGGGATCGGTTAATTTCAAACTATAGGGAGTGCCGTTGTAGAGGAAATTTGCCTGATGATTCCTGTAGGGTTTGCCCGCGGCGGGTTTGGCGGCGATTTGAATCACTAGCGTTCTGGTTTTGATAAGCAGCAAGGAATGGCGCTGGGTGGCGGCTTCCGCTTTGCTGACGCAGTTGAAGCAGCCGGTGGTGGTGCGGTCACTATTGACCCATAAGGTCTGCGGACGTTCTTCGAGAAGTTGCAGGGCCGGCCAGCGCAGCTTACCGGTGTTAGCCCACTCGCGCGAATTGTCGATAATGTGATTTTCCTTTTGATGATTGTGCGGTGCAGGTTGCAGCAATGGGATTTCAATGATGTCGAGCAGTTCAGGCTGGCCGTTATCGGGATAGATGCACTCCCAGAGCTGCAACTCGCGAGTGGGACGTCTGCTGACCGGACGAATCCAATCACCGAACGTGCCGTTCGGTAGGAGTTCGCGTCCGGCGACACAACGGCCGGTGACTTTGAAAGAGTTGGCAAGGCAGACGATTTTCTTCGAGTAAGCCATTTGCAGCGATGCCGGCGGCTGACCGGGATACAGGATATAGAGCTTTTGGCATATGTCAATATGTACATTTAGGAGCAGGGATATTGAGCGGGCGGGTTGGGCGATCGATTTACGACTGCCAGGGGTTGTAGGTGCCGAAGCTCCAGGGGTAGGACTCAAGGTCGCGGAAGGAGTAGCCGCGGCCGCCGTAGTCCTCGTCGCGGACTTCGCGGATGAGGGTGGCGCCGGCGGCTTTGGCGCGAGCGTAATGTGCGTCGGCGTCGGAAACGACGACGTAGATGGATACGCTGCTGGGAGTGGAAAATTTCAGGCGCTAGTTGGATGCGACGGTGAGGCGAGAACTGCTGGGCTGAAGATTTAGGACGACCTGAAACCACCAATTGGGCGAGTAGCGGATTTGCACGGGGACGCCGCGCAGGGCGCCTTGCGTGCCGACGAGCAGGGTGAAGTAGACCTTTTTGCCCGTGGATTGGTGCGTGGTAACGAAATCGAGTTGCAAGAGATGCTCGAAGGTGTTGTCCGAGAGAATGCCGCCCTTGCTGGAGTTTACTTTCGCTTCCAGCTTGGCGACAGTTTCCGAATGCTCTAGCGTCATGGTGTTGACCTGAGAGTCGTGCACGTAGCAGAGCGAAGTGACTTGCGCCGGCGCTGCGCCAGGGGATGAGGCTTCTCGCGGTGAGGCGGCATTCAGGGCGGCGTCCGTCAGTTCGGAAACCGTGCCGAGGAATTCTCCGGAGCGATTGCACGGAGCGGAATCCGCCAAAGTGCGCGGGGCTTTTTCCGAGGCGTTCAGGTTGTCGATCATGAGCGGCTCGGCTTCGGCGTATTGGTGGAGGGTGAAATCCTGGTCGGAATTCAACGGGACAACCAGCGAAAAGGTGTGGCTCGGTTCGACGCGGCTGAGCATGCCGGTGAAGGCGTGCGCTCCCTGGTCTTTTTCTTTTTTTAGTTCGGCTTGCATTTCAGAGACGGATTTGCCTTTGGAGGATTTCATGAAACCGAAGAAGGCGCTGGCGGCGACGTCGTCGGTAAGCGGCCCGGTTGTGGCGGAGGGAATGGGATTGCGGTGCCACTCGGCTTCCGTGCCCGCGCCCCAGCGATTGATTTGCCTGGGAGCTTTGGCGGGATCGGAGCCGAAGAGAACTTGAAAAAGTTCCAGCCGTGGATCGTCTTTGGAAATGCCGCGACGAATGTAGCCGCCGCCGACATCGTCTTTGGAAACCCAGAAAAAAATCAAGCGCACGCGGACGGTCATGGCGTAATCGAACTGGCGGAGATCGCGCGAAGAGCGCTGCACCCAGCCGAGCGTTTCGGCGATGGGCGGGCGGCCCGAAGCGGGAGATTGCGGGCGAGAAACATCTGGCGACGGTCTGATGGCGCGAAACGGAAGGATTAGACAGGCGCCGAGAAGCGCCAGGCGCAGGCAGAGTTTCGCGGACGTGCGGAGTAAGCGATTTGGAACGCGGCGACGATAGGAACGCTGGTGGATGCGCACTTTTTGTATCGTAAGCATAATCCTATTACGGAAGATTGACGCAAATTTGAACGGATGCGGACATTTTTGTAATGGATAGGGAGCACTTTTGACTCCAAAGCCGAAGCTGGCGGATACGGAGCCAAAGGTGATGCAAAGCGCGACGAAGCTGGAAGCCAGCAGCGACACGCTGAGGGCTGGCAAGGTGCGTGCAGTGTCAAACAGGGCCATGCCTTATTTGCCCCCACGCAGCGCGGTCGAGAGCTCTTTTGGCGCGCAAGTGTCTGGCAAAACGGGCGTCAGTGTCGGCCAAGTCTTGCTGCGGTTTGTGCGGGAGCCGGGGAAATACTTGCTGGTGCGGTGGAACTGGAAGTCGGCGTTGATGAGTTCGCTATTTCGCGCGGCGATTTTCTTTTTTGCGAATCTCACGGCGGGTTTGCCTGCGGCGATGGCGGCGATGAGCACGGAGCTGATTTTTCGCGGAATTACCTCGGGATTTTATGGGGCGCTGACGGAAGGATTTAGCGATGCGGAGCCGGCGTGGGCCGCGGCGCTGGCGGCCATGGTGGTGCTGCCGCTGACCGGGCACTCGATGGAACTAGCGGTGCATTGGCTGCGTGGAACGCGCAACCTGGTGCCGAGCATCACAGCGTCCGTGGTGTTCACCGCGCTTTCCACGCTGTTCAATCTTTATGCCATGAAGCGCGGTGCGTTGATCGTGGGCGCCGGGCGCGGATCGCTGCTGGAGGATTTGCGACGCATGCCGAGGCTGGTGCTGGATTTCATTCTGCTGGTGCCACGCTGGATGCTGCGCGGCAGCGGGAACTCGGGATTGGCGAAGACGGGCAACGACGCGTGACTCAGGTGCAGCGCGCAGGAGGGAGTTGGTTATGACGGCCGGGCCACGCGTGGCGCTATTTTGCGAAACGTTCCAGGAGATCAATGGCGTGGCGTTGACGGCGCGCCAACTTGTGGCCTTCGCAAAGCGCAACGGGCGGCCACTCTTGGCGATTCATGGTGGGCCACGCGTAGCGAAATTCACTGACGAGAGCGTGACGCGAGTCGAACTGCCGCGGGGCGCGATGAGTTTCCCGATTGAAAGCGATCTGCGGTACGACTTGTGGCTGTGGCGACATGCCGCGGTGGCCCGACAAGCGCTTGAGGAATTCCGGCCGGAGGTGATTCATGTTACGAGCCCCGGAGAGTTCGGGCAGCTGGGGGCCTATCTGGCAAACGCTCTGAAGATTCCGCTGGTGGCCTCGTGGCACACCAATTTGCATCAATTCGCGGCGCGGCGATTGCAGAGCGTGCTGCGGTTTCTGCCATCCGCATGGTCCGAAGTTTTTTGCGGCTGGTCGGAACGGTTGGCGTTGCTGGCGATTTTGCGATTTTATAAATTGGCGCGCGTGACGCTAGCGCCGACGCCGGAGCAAGTGCACTGGCTGGAGGACGCGACGGGCAAAGCTTCGTTTTTGATGGCGCGCGGGGTAGATACCGAGAAATTTAATCCGCGGCGCCGCACGGCGAGCGACGATACGTTGCGCCTCGGGTACGTGGGGCGTATAACGCCGGAGAAAGGCGTGCGCTTCCTGGTGGACGTGGAGCGTGCGCTGCGGGCCGCAGGGCATAGCAAGTTTTATTTTTTGGTGGTGGGGGACGGAAGCGAACGTGGCTGGCTGGAGCAGAATCTCACGCACGGAATATTTACCGGGGTACTGCGGGATGAAAAGCTGGCGGAAGCTTATGCCAACATGGACGTTTTTCTTTTTCCTTCACGCACGGATACGTATGGGAACGTGATCCAGGAGGCCGCGGCGTCCGGCGTGCCGGCGATCGTGACCAACGAGGGTGGGCCGAGGAATCTGGTGGTGCCGGCGATCACCGGGTTCATTGCGGAAAATGACGAAGAATTTATTCGCCGCACCCTGGAATTAATGGCCGACGCGGACGAACGACGCGCCATGGGCCGTGCGGCGCGAGAAAATATGCAAGGCGTTTCCTGGGATGCGGCGTTTGAGATGACCTATGCGGCGTATCGTTATTGCCAGCAGGCGGCGCCGCGAGTGAAGATTGCCGCGCGAGGTGCGGTCGTTGCCGCGCGGCGGATTCCGTCACGGAAAGCTGGAGCGGCTTCGAGTTAACGCGACGTTTGTCATCAACCTCTTCCATCGGCAGAAAATTCGCATACACCGCTTGCGATAAGCCGTCTGCGGGATCTTGCCGACCGGCGGCCTCTTCTGCAACACTTTCGCGTTGTCGTTCATCGTAATATTTGTCAGGGCTAACTGCGAGGCACGCGGGAGCTTGCACCCGGGAGGAAAGCATGATGGCCGAACCCGCTCCAGAAACGAAATCCGTGTTTAAGAAACCTATACTGTATTCGGCGACGGCTTTTCTGATTGTGTTGCTGTATCTGGGCTGGATATTTTTTTCGCGTTGGCAAGAGAATCGCGGGATCGAACGGCGGGCTGCGGAACGCCAGGCAGCGGCGCAGCAGGAACAGGACCGCGCGACCGTGGAACAGATGGGCGGGAAGGAATTGGCCATACAGAATTTCTACGGGAACCCTGGAGTGGTGCACCGAGGGGAGAGCGTGCAGCTTTGCTATGGCGTGGCCAATGCGAAAGTGGTCACGCTGGTGCCGCAGGATAATCCGGTGTGGCCGTCGTATAGCCGGTGCGTGGACGTGAAGCCGACAAAGACTACGACGTATACGCTGACGGCGCAGGATGCGGCGGGGCATAGCGTAACGCAGGCGCTGGAGATTAAGGTGCGGTAACACCGCAGGGAGTAACACTGCGGGACTGAGACCAGGCCGGGCTCAAGCCCGGCACCTACACAAACCGCCGTCACCTCTGGCCGTGCCACAGCCGATCCTGCAATCGTGGCTTGTAGCTGCGAAACGTACGCATCTATAATGTTCGTTTACTTGGCGGCCGCTGAACCATACGGTGTTCGCGGGATGCCGCTGGAAATTGGTGCCGATCAACATGTCTGAAGCAATGCAGGATCCGCTGGCGAAAATTAAGCAGAAGCTGCAGGAAGAAATCGAGACGCTTTCGCATGAACTGAACGTGGAGCTGCCGAAAGAAATTGCCGTGGCGCGCGCGCATGGCGACCTATCGGAAAATGCGGAGTACAAGTACGCGAAAGAGCGGCAGGGCTACGTGAACGCCCGGATGGGGCAGCTGAAGAAGCGGCTGGGCGATTTGGGGATGCTGAATTTGACGAATATTCCCAAGGATCGCTCGGGGTACGGCTCGCGCATCGTGGTGCTGGATACGCAGAAGGACGTGAAGATCGAGTACAAGCTGGTGAGCAGCGAAGAGGGCGATGTGGAGAAGGGGCTGATTTCCACGACTTCGCCGATTGGCAAAGCGCTACTCAACCGCAAGGTGGGCGACGAAATTGAAGTGACGACCCCGGCGGGAAAGAAAGAGTTTGAAGTACTCAAGCTGGTCACGATTCACGACGATATCTAGCGGTACTTTAATCTAGCGGGCTTTTGCTGGCGCAGGCGTTATTTTTTTTCTTTGGGCTGGGCGCCTGTACGGGACTTGTCTGAGCTTTCTGCGAAACCACATTAGGCGGCCTGGCGTGAGTAAAGAAGAGTGCCTGGGTGGCTCCGCAAATTTCTCCTTATGAAACCTGCTCTGATTGTTCATGGCGGCGCCTGGGACATCCCGGACGAGGCGGTTGAAGTTTGCAACGCGGGGTGCCGGCGCGCGCTGGCGGCGGGTTGGGCCGTGCTCGCCGCGGGAGGTGCGGCGCTGGACGCCGTTGAAGCGGCGATTGTGGTGCTCGAGGACGATCCGGTGTTTGATGCCGGATACGGATCGCATCTCAACGCCAACGGTAACGTGGAGTGCGATGCGATTGTGATGGATGGCGGCACGCTGCGCGCCGGAGCCGCGGCCGTGCTGCATCGCGTGAAGAATCCTATTCGCGCCGCACGGGCGATCCTGGAGCATTGCCCGCATATGATGCTGGTGGGCGAAGGCGCGGAACATTTCGCGAAAGAAAACGGCGTGGCGCTTTGCAAGGCGGAAGAACTGGTCAGCGAAGCGGAGTGGGACGCGTGGATGAAGTGCAAGAAAGACAAGCACGCGGCGGCGCATCATCGCGGTCATGAGCAGGGAACGGTGGGCGCAGTGGCGCTGGATCGTGATGGGCGGCTTTTTGCCGCGACCTCAACGGGCGGAACGTGCTGCAAGCTACCGGGCCGCGTAGGGGATTCGCCGCTGATCGGATGCGGGTGTTATGCGGATGCGGAGGCTGGGGGAGTTTCCTGCACCGGTTATGGCGAAGCGATCATGAAAGTGGTGATGGCGAAAAGCGCAACGGATTTTCTGCGGGCGCGGGATTCCGCAGGGGTAACGACCGGGCCAGATTTGCCCAACGTGTCTGTTGCGATGTCCGCGGCGAAGCGTGCTGTGGATTTGCTTGCGGCGCGAACGAATGGCACCGGCGGATTGATTCTGCTGGATCGTGACGGTGAGGCGGGGTTTGCGTTCAATACACCGCGAATGGCGTATGGCTATGTCCAGGCCGACGGGACGTTGTTCACTTCGGTATCGTAAGAAAGCAGATGCCTCTCTGCGCTCGGGATGACAGGTTGATGCTCCGACCGGAAACTGGTGTTCGGGACACGAGTTCAGTTAAGCATTTTTCTTAGAATTTCCCGGGAGACAATTGGGACTTTCTTGGGGGATGAGATGAAGTATCGGCGATTCGGAAGAATGGGCTGGGACGTGAGCGAAATTGGCTACGGTATGTGGGGCATGGCCGGATGGACCGGTTCTGAAGATCAGGAATCGCTGGCGGCGTTGCAGAAGTTTGTGGATCTGGGCGGCAACTTTTTCGACACCGCATGGGCCTACGGCGATGGGCACAGCGAGGAACTCCTGGGCAAAATCTTGCGCGCGAATAGCCGCAAGCGGTTGTTTACCGCAACGAAGATTCCACCCAAGAATCGCCGATGGCCCAGCCAGCGGGATTTTTCTCTCGACGATTGTTTCCCTCCCGAATATATCGAGGAGTACGTACACAAGAGCCTGAAGAACATCGGTTCTGACACGCTGGACCTGATGCAATTTCATACTTGGGAAGATGGCTGGCTGGACGATGATCGGCTGGCGGAATCGATTCAGAAGATGCGTGCCAGCGGCAAAGTGGGCGCGGTGGGCATCAGTAGCAATCGCTGGGAACCCGCCAATGGAATTCGTGCCGTGCGCTCCGGATTGATCGATGCGGTGCAGGTGATTTACAACATTTTCGACCAGAATCCAGAGGACGAGCTTTTCCCGGCATGCCGCGAACATGACGTGGCGGTGATTGCGCGCGTACCGTTTGACGAAGGAACTTTGACCGGCACGTTGACGCTAAACAGCACGTG
>Ga0209139_10000815_pt1 | contig 11220 bp, 6 predicted proteins | sample BogFormECP14_OM3_FD_188246 | JGI IMG/M metagenome (GOLD analysis project Ga0209139, IMG submission 188246) | Bog forest soil microbial communities from Calvert Island, British Columbia, Canada - ECP14_OM3 (SPAdes) (version 2) | ecosystem: Environmental > Aquatic > Freshwater > Wetlands > Bog ...
AGGAGGCGAGAAATTCTAGGACGATGCGGCGGCTGAGTTTTACGCGCGCGGAGTCCGTCTGGATGGACATGTTGGGCTCGACTTTGCGCGAGCAGGCGGGGACTAGGGTGCGCGAGCCTTCGAGTTCGACGACGCAGACGCGGCAGACGTTGACGGGCGTGAGGCTTTCGAGATAGCAGAGCGTGGGCGTTTCGATGCCGAGCTTTTTTGCGGCGTCGAGGATGGTGGAGCCTTCGGGGACGGAGACGGCGTGGCCGTCGATTTTTATTTCGATGGAGCGGCGTTCGCGCGCGGGCGGGGCTTGCGGGATGGGTCCGCGGGGGAGGGGGATGGTGGGTTGCGGCGCGTCGAGCTGCGCTGAGTGGGATACGCGATTCTCTACGACGGGTTCGCTCATGACGGGAAAATGCTCCAGCGTTGCAAGGCGGATTCGAGGGCGGTTGAGGCGGTTTGGCCGAGGCCGCAAATAGAAGCGTCGCGCATGGCTTGACCCATTTCGCGGATGAGCGCGATTTCTTGCGCGGGGGAGCTGAGCGGCTTGGCGTTGACGAGGCGCTGCAGAGTTTCTTGCTGGCGGACCACGCCTACGCGGCAGGGAACGCATTGGCCGCAGGTTTCATGGCGGAAGAAACTGGCGATGCGCAGAAGGATTTGGCGCAGATCGACGGTGTCGTCGAAGAGCATCACGACGCCGGAACCGAGAGTGGCGCCGATGGCGCGGGTACCCTCGAAAGTGAGAGGAGTGTCGAGCTCGCTTGGAGTGACGAAGGCTCCGGCAGCGCCGCCGAGCAGGACGGCTTGCAGTTTTCCGGTGCCGGCGACGCCTCCGGCGAGGTCGATGAGTTGGCGCAGCGTGGCGCCCATGGCGATTTCGTAGACGCCGGGTTTGGCGATGTGGCCGCAAAGGCAGAAGAGGCGCGTGCCGGCGGAATTTTCCGTGCCGAGTTTTGCGTAGGCCGCGCCGCCTTCGCGGAGGATGGCGGGGACGTTGACCAGAGTTTCCACGTTGTTGACGGCGGTGGGCTGGCGGAAGAGTCCGGCTTGCGTGGGGAAGGGCGGCTTGTTGCGCGGTTCGCCGCGGTAGCCTTCGATCGAATTGAAAAGCGCGGTTTCTTCGCCGCAGATGTAGGCACCGGCGCCGCGGCGAATTTCGATGTCGAAGTGCAGTCCGCTGCCAAGGATATTCTCGCCGAGGAGATTGTTTTTCTCGGCGGCAGCGATGGCGTGCTGCATGCGTTCGGCGGCGAGCGGATACTCGCCGCGCAGGTAGATGTAGCCTTGGCGCGCGCCGGTGACGAAGGCGCCGATGGTGAGGCCTTCGAGTAGCGCGAAGGGATCGCCTTCCATGAGGATGCGATCTTTGAACGTGCCGGGTTCGGATTCGTCGGCGTTGCAGATGATGTAGTGCGCGCGGGTGCTGCCGGGTTGCAGTTGAGCGCGCTGCTGCAGAAGCGCTTCCCATTTTTTCGCGGTAGGGAATGCCGCGCCGCCGCGGCCAAGAAGTTTTGCTGCGGAGAGTTCGCGCACTGTGGCTTCCGGGCCAAGCTCGATGGCTTTACGCAAACCCAGGTAACCGCTGCGATTTTGGTAGCCTTCGAGAGTTGCCGCGTCGCCCTGCGTGATGCGGTGCAGCAAAGGCAATTGCGATGGCGGAGTCTTCAGCGCGGCTTGCGGAACGCTGGCTTGAAGATTTAATTCGTCGGGTGCGTGCGGCAGGCGATTTTCGATCGCGTCGCTTATTAAGGATTGCACGGCTTGCGCATGGGCCGGAGCCAGCACGCGCTCTTGAGCTTTCTCGTCGGCGGAGCTGAGCAACACCGCTGGAGCGCGTTCGCAGAGGCCCAGGCACTGGCTGCGCAGCCAAACGGCGCGGCCGCCCGCGCAGGGGGAGCCCGCCGAACCGAGAGCGCTTTCGAGTTCAGCGCAAAGTTTCTGCGAACCCTGCGTCACGCAGGCAATGTCATCGCAAACGTGCGCGACAATTTTTGGGCGCGCCTCGAGCGCAAACATCCCATAGAAAGACGCTACGCCGTGAACTTCGGCGGGCGCAATGTCCAAACGCAGCGCAACATAGTTCAGCGCGCCTGGGCTGATCCAACCAATGCGATTTTGTATGGCGTGCAGCACGGGAAGCAGGCGATGTCGCCGGCCGTGCGTGTCGCCGTCGTACGCCGCGCGCGAATCTGAAATTGTTCGCGCCGCGCCTTGCCAGCTGGACGCGGGAGCGCCAAGCTCGGAGTCAACGGCGGCGCGTTCTTCAGTGCTAGCTTGGGCGTTGGTTAGATGAAGGTCCAATCGAGTCTCTAAACTTTTTCAATACGAATCGCGGTGGCCTTGAACTCGGAAGTACCCGAGCGCGGATCGACAGCGTCAATGGTCAGATCATTGGTGGCCACTTCGGCATGCGCGTGGACCGATAAGAACGCTAAGCCAGGGCGCAAAGCATTGTCAAATTTTACCGGCGCCACGACCGAGCCGCGGCGTGATGTCACACGCACGGATTGTCCTTCGTGTAAGGCGTATTGCAGGCCATCTTCCGGAGAAACTTCCAGCGCTACCTCGCGCCGCAGCGGCGAAGCGTAGCGTTCCGTTTGCACGCCGGTGTTGTAGTCGTCGAGCTTGCGGCCGGTGGTCAGGCGAATAGGGAACTGCTCGTCGAGTTGGTCCACGGGTGGCTCAAATTCCACCACGCTGAAAGGTGCGCGCGGGCCGATCAGTGGATCGCTCCAGAATCGTCCGTGCAGAAACATTTCTCCGGGATGCGATTCGTCGTAGCACGGCCACTGGATGCCGCCCAATTCTTCCAGGCGGCGATAACTCATGCCGCCGTGCATGGGGCTGAGCGAACGCAATTCATTCCAGACGGTTTCAGGATCTGCAGTGCCCCAATCGTGTCCGAGGCGGCGCGCCAAATCGAAAATAATGTCCAGGTCGTCGCGCACGCCTTCGGGTGATGCAACGGTGCGGCGTACGCGCTGCACGCGGCGTTCGCTGGAAGTAACCGTGCCTTCATTTTCAAAAGCGCCGGCGGCCGCGGGAAGAACCACGTCCGCCAGCTCGGCCGTCTTGGTGTAGAAAAGGTCCTGCACGACCAGGAATTCGAGGCCGCTCAGCCGTTTCAGCGCCTGATGGCGGTCGGCTTCAGAGTCCGCGGGATTTTCGCCGAGCACGTAAAGCGTAGTGAGTTCGCCGTGCTCCATGGCTTCAAACATATCGCTCAAATGCCAACCGCGTTTGGGCTGAACCTTTACGCCCCAGGCTTTTTCATACTTGGCGCGGATTTCGTCGTTCTCCACGTGCTGAAAGCCAGGGAAGCGATCGGGGATGGCGCCCATGTCGCCGCCGCCTTGCACGTTGTTTTGTCCGCGCAAGGGATTCACGCCGCTGCCGTAACGCCCCACGTGCCCGGTCAGAATCGTCAAGTTGATCAGCGCCACTACGTTGTCGACAGCGTTGTGGTGTTCCGTAATTCCCAAAGTCCAGCAAAGTTGGGCGCGCGGAGCCTTGGCATACGCATGCGCCATCTGGCGAATCGCCGCGGCGGGCACGCCCGTCTCGCGTTCCGCGCGTTCCAGCGTGTATTTCTCCACGTGCGCTTTGTAAGCTTCAAAACCGCTGGTCGCGTGGCGAATAAATTTCTCGTCATGCAGGCCGGCGGCGATAATCTCGCGCCCCACGGCGTTGGCTAGGGAAATATCGGAGCCCACATCCAAGCCGAGCCACAGCGTGGCCCACTGCGCGGAGCTGGTGCGCCGCGGGTCAATCACATAAAGCTCGGCGCCGTTATGAATGCCTTTGAGTAAGTGATGAAAGAAAATCGGGTGCGTGTCGCGCGCGTTCGAGCCCCAAAGCAAAATCACGTTGGTATCTTCAATTTCGCGATACGAACTGGTCCCGCCGCCCGCTCCGAAGACCGCCGCCAGACCGGCGACGCTGGGGGCATGTCAAGTCCGGTTGCAGCTATCGATATTGTTGGTGCCCATCACGGTGCGCGTGAATTTCTGCGCGGCGTAATTCACTTCGTTGATGGTTTTGGAACAGCTGAACATGCCAAAGTCTCGCGGATCATTTTTGGCGATGGATTTGCGAAACGCTAGCGCAACGCGGTCGAGGGCTTCTTCCCAAGTAGCGGGGCGGTGCACGCCATTCTCACGAACCAAGGGCTGGGTGAGGCGATCTTTCTTTGGCTTGGGCATCGGACCTCCGAACGCGCGGGAATCACTAGTGTAGCATTCTTGCCCGGATATGCTGGAGACGCGCCGAAGCAAGAAGCCATCGCACTGACGCCCGCGCTTACTGAACCACAACGATAATGCTGGTGTTGTGGACAACCGCGCCGGAACCGCCGGTGACCACTACGTTGTAGGTGCCCGGCGGAGTGTTGACCACCTGCGGCGGCGGTGGCGGCGCGCTTACCGAAGAACCACCGCCGCATCCGCCAATGAAGCTGGCCGCTGCGAGGATCGCACAGCAAAACTGCAAGCCGGCGTAGTGTCTGTGGTAGCGCTGGCGATTGGGCGCGACAAAGATCAATGCAAACGCAAACGCGAAGCCCGCGCTGGCCGCGAATAGGCCACGGCCCAGCGGCCCTGATGGATTGACGCTCGCCGTAGTTCCCGTGGCGTTGATGAAAGCTTGAATGGTCAGCGACGCGGTGGTGCTGCCTTTCACGGTCATCGAAGATGGGTTCAGCGAACAATTGAAATTCCCCGAAGCCAAACAGTTCAGCGAGACCATAGCGCTTCCGCCGTTAGGCCCGCCAAGAAGCAGCGGCAGCGAAGTGCTCTGCCCGGATTTCACGATCACGCGCGATGAACTTGACGACAGCGTGAAGTCGGTGAAGGTGACGGTCAGGGGCACCGGGGCACTGCTGGAGGGCGCAAAGTCGAGACCGCCCATGTATAGCGCTACGATTTGCAGGGAGCCCGAGGGGATCGCCGTCGCCGGAACGGTTACAGATCCTGAGTTGGTCAGGAGACCCGTGGTGGAGTTTGAATTCATGCCGATGCTGGCAAAATTCGTTCCGTTGGCGGACAAGTTTACTAATCCCCCGGGCTGCGGCACGGTTGAAGTGAGTGTGACGGAGAAGGTTACAGAACCGGAGCTGTCTACACTCGCCGGCGTCACGGACAGCGTTGTGGTTGTAGCAACGGCCATGGCGGCGAAGGTAAGGGGTTCCGGACTGGAAGCGACCGCAGTCCAATTACTGTCGCCGGCGTACGAAGCGTTCAAGGTGTAGGCGCCCGCCGGGACGCTGGGAAAGGTGACGTTGACGGCGCTGAGTCCTTGATTGGAATAGTTGTCCGGGATGAGGGCCACGGTTTGGCTGAGGTTCGGGCTCAGACTTACCGTGACCATGCCGGTGGGCTTCACAAAGGAATTCAGGGCGCTGACCAGCACATGGACCACTACGGGCGTGCCTGCCGGATAGGTGGCCGTAGGCGGGTTACTGAGTGTAAGAACTTGTTGTGCCTCCAACGTAGCACGGAGTAAGGGTAGGCCCTTGGTCACGGTAAAGGTTAGCGGGCCGGCGGTGGATGAATTATAACTGGCATCACCCGAATAACTTACGGTGACGGAATGCGCGCCGAGGGCCAGGATTTGCGGCGACCAAGTTGCTACTCCTTGAACATTCATCGGAACCGTTACCGAGGTGGCACCGTCGGTGAACGTGGCGGTGCCGGTGGCGTCCCCGGTAAGCTGGCTGGTCTGGCCAGACGGTTGCGCTGCGAAGGTCCACAGGCTGCTCAAGGGGAGCTGTGCACCGTTGGCGGCGAAACCCTCAACGGTTGGCGTTGAACTATTCTCGTACTCGTACTGCAAAGTGAGCGCTGTGGTGCTCGGTTCCGGGGTTACGGCCAGTGCGGAGGGCGCGGAGGAACTTCCCGCAAAAGTGCCGTCGCCGGCGTACTTGGCGGTGACCTCGTACGAGCCGCCGGGAAAGAAATTCCAATTGGTGGTGCCGGCGCCCGCGCTCAAAGTGATGAAGTTCGAGGTGATCAGCGGCACAGCGGCGCTGGTGGCGATGTTCACGTCACCGGTCGGAGTGTTGCTGCCGGTGGCGGGCTTAACCGTTGTGGCTAGACTCACCGGTGTGCCGTGCACAATCGAGGCTGGCGAGATTTGCAGCGCGGTGCTGGTCGGGAGGAAAGTAACTTTGCTCCAGTTGCTGACGAGCGCGTTGGCGTCGAGACTGCCGAGGCCGCTGGCCAGATCGTAGCCTGGTCCGGCGGCGTAGACGCCGTAGGAATCGATGTTGGAAACAAAAATGGTGCCGGGAAGTGTGACTGGGACGTCACACGCGGGCGGCCCGGTGAAACACAAGACATCGTTGGTGCCCAGAGTGATGTCGTGAAAGACGGCAGGCTGTTGGCGAGCCAGGGCGTACAGCGTGAAATCGGCTTGACCCTGACGACCGTACTTTTGCTTCACCAGGGCCATGATTCCGGCCATTGCCGGAGTGGATGCCGAGGTTCCGCCGACCAGGTAGACGCTCGGATTGGTTTCCCCGGCCGTGCATTGGCTGGAGTTGATGCAAATGGCGTAAGTGGAGAGATTCGCGCCGTTAGCCGCGAACAGGGCGACGTCCGGGAGATCGCGGACACTGTCCGCGGGCACGCCGGGAGCAATTTGCCACGAAGGCTTGGCATAGCCGGAGGCGCACACGGGCGGTTGACCCGCGGCGGTAACGAATTGCGCGCAGGTGCTGGGGCCGCCGCCGCCCGCGCCGCCTGGAATCTCCAGGTCGGTGACGGAGAGCGGCGTCACGTTGAAGCCTAACGGGTTGTCCCAGGGCTGCTCGGGGAGCGAGGCTTTTAACGAGCCGAAATTGGCGTCGTTGGTGGCGTTCCATGACGTGGTGGCACTTGCGCCTCCGGTGGCGTAATCGGAATAGTAGAAATCGGTGCCGCCCACGGCGACGTTCCATGGCGTGGAAGCCAAGCCGTTCACATCCGGGCCCAGATAGGTTATTTGACCGCTGGCGGAAGACAATTGCCCGACGCAAGTGGCGGACCCGGAATCGCCGGTAGCGACAAGAGCGGTTTGACCTTGCGCGGCGGCCTGCTCCCAAAGGCTGTTCCACGTTTGGTTGCCAAGCGGTCCGAGGAGCGCTTCGCATTCTCCGTAACTCACGCTGAGGATGTCCGCCTGATTGTCTTCCACGGCGCGCATGGCGGCGAGCAGCAGGGTGCTTTGAAAATGCGAGCCGCCGGCTATGTAGTAGTTGACCGTGGCGCTGGGAGCGACGGCGCCGGCGAGTTCGACGTCCAGAAAGCCCTCCACCGTGGGCGAGAGGCCAACGCCGGGATCTTCGCCATCGATCACCACCTGCGGATCGGCGGCTGGGAGGCCGTAGAGTCGGCGATAGGCGTCGACGACCGCGAGATTGAGATTCAGTTCGTCGATGATGCCGATGGTTGCGCCGGCGCCGTTGGTGCCGGCTTGATAAAGCGGGGTGAGGTTGTATTGCGTGGCAAAGTCCTCTGGCGAGAGCGCGTAGAAAGTTGCGCCTGAGGAATTAGTCGTTGTGAAGTCCGGCGTGACGCGATTGCTGGTGCGCGAGAGGGTTCCAGTTCCCGCGCTGTGTACGTAGCTGGTGAGCGGAAAAGTGTTGAGCGGCGCAAATCCCTTGAGCAGCGGGGCGATGCTTTGCGGTACGGATACCTCGCTTGCGACGGAGTAATACGTTTTTCCTTCGATTTCGTATTGGTGAATCGCGGCGTGCAGCCCTTCGCGCACTTGCGCGGCGGTTCCGGAAAATTCCAGAAAGCGTCCGCTCTTGGTCAGCCGAGTAATCGCGAAACCGTGCGATTGCAGCCAGCTCTGTACTTGCTGCACATCTTCGTCGCGCGCGCCGAACCGCGCGCCAAACTGTTCTGGGGTCAACCACTGGTGATAAGCGGGCGAGCCTTTCGCGTGGGCGTCGTGTAGAAACTGCTGCAGCGCTTGCTGTCGCTCCGCTGGAGGATTCAGCAACACGAGCATGCGATTGGCCGGGAACGAGTCCGGCACCGCCCCTCGATCATTTTCCGCGCGCGCCAGCGGGTGCACCGTGCCGCTCAGGCGCACCAGTGGCCCTTCTTGCGATGACGCAACGGCCGCGGTAACTGACGGAGCAGGCGGCGCCTGCGCGAAGCACGGTGCGACCACTAAGAAAGCGAACAACAAGGTATGAGCGACGGTGGGCAGAGGACGGGGCACTGGGGTTCTCCCGAACACAATGTTGTAACTGCAATCGCTCTTTGAACGTACGGAGAGTAGTTTTCTTGCACGATAACGTCAATGAAAAGTTCCGCGCGAGTCAACGCCTCAAATAGTACGCGCGCTGCCTGGTTAAGAAGGGAAACTTGCAGCCAAAGTGCGGCCTGGCAAGGCGCCTCGCCGCGGTTCGACTCCATAGACGCGGGACGCGCGCAAGCGTTATCGAATGATGCTTAAGGATTCGCTTGCCACGCACGCGGCTGCCGGCGTCGATGCAGTAATAGCGCCAAAGCGATCAACACCCCGGAAGGAAGCCAAATCCAGAGCAGTTCGCTTTGCATAACCGCAACTCCGCGGTGGGTGAAAAACCGGCTGATGCCGATCGGGGAGACTCGAATCGGCCTCCACGGAAGAAAATATCGGTGATTGTCGAAAGGCGCGAAGAAAGCGACGCCCAGGCCACCATCGGTCATGGCGTCGAGCAATCCGTGACTGGCGGTTGCAAGAAAAAAATACAACCAAAGAGTGAGGCGATTTAGATCCGGGCGAGCATGGCGAAATCCGACAAGCACCACGGCGGTGGCGAGCACCGCCGCGAAGGCCAGCGAATGCGTGAAGCCGCGATGTCCCCAAAAATCCTCGTAGCGAATCCCGAAAGCAAAGCCAATTACATCCGCATCGGGAATCGCGGCGCAAATGGCTCCTACCATCCACACGCGCTTCGGAATCTCAGGCTTGTAAAAACAAGCCCCAATTCCAAGCGCGGCCACTGCATGTGAGAAAACTGAAGCCATCGCGAGCCTCAATCTGACGAGTGGACTAAGGCGTGGGCGGCCAGATTTTTTGCATGAAGGATTTCATGCGATCGGTCAGCGTGGGGCTGGCCGGAGGTTTTGCTGCGGCCTGTGCGGCGGTGGCCCTCGGCGCCGCGTGCGAAACGAGCGCGGGGCTTACGACGGACGCCGCAACGACCGGCTCATCCAGCACGCGACCCTGAAAAATTACCGTTGGGCGCACACGCACGCGACGCACCAGAATAATCATCGACGCGTCATATTCGGGTTGCACTTTGGCGTTTGCCAGATACACGAGCGGAGGCTCGATCACGTGATAGATCGGGCCCTCGTCCGCGGCCAGCTTTTCCGCGGTGGGCGCGGCAGGCAACTCCGGCTTGGCATCGAAAGTTTTCTTGCGGAGATCTTCCGCGGTGGCCAGTTTGCTCACTTGCGCTGCAGGTTCGCTCTGCGCGCTCTCGGCCGGCGCCGGAGCGTCGTTGATTTGCACTTCGCACTTGCAAAGCCCGGAGCTGGTGCGCAGCGACTCGAGCTGGCCGTTCAGCAGCAACACGTCGCCGGTTTGCGGAATCACCACGCTCTGGCCGGTAAGCTGCTGCTCAATGCGCACCGCGCCGCGCGTGGCGCGAATGCACATGCTCCCGGGATTGTCGAAGCCCACCAGCAAGTCTTGCGGAGCCTCGCCGATGGCGATGGGCTGCGCTTTAATTTGCGCGGTATACATAGTGAGCAGAATGTTGTACGGGATGTGAAGGTGAACCGTGCCGCTGTCCAGCGCCACGGTGAGCGCGCCCGCGGCTTTCAATATCGAAAGGTGCGCGGGGCCGCAAATATGAATCACGCCGCCTTCGACTAGCGCCACGTCTGCCGATCCGGATTTAACGCGCACGTCGCTGCCGCTGCGCAGCACGGTTTTTACCTGGCCGTGCACGACTTCCACGCTCATCGGGCCGCTGACCGCGATGGCTGCACCCTCGATTACGCCGATGGTGTCCGGCGCGGGCGCGGTGGCTGAAGCAGTGTCCGATGCGTTGGCGGGCCTGACGGCGGACTGAGCCACCGGCGGAGTAACGCGCGCGGCATCGGGAACTTGCGCGGCGGCAAAGCTGCCGCACAGCAAACCCGCTGCGCACACGATGAGCAAGAGCGCTGCGCACGCGGCGAGCGTAGTAAAGGGCGCACGCAGCGCGCCAAACCCAACGGGCGCAACGGGCGCGCAGCGCTTGCGCGCTCGCGCGAACCACGTTGCGAAATTTGCGAACCTGTTCATCAGCTAAAGCCCATTCGTCAGCTAAGCCCGTGAATCAACTGAACTCATTCACCAGCTAAGAGAGATGCGCGCGAGGTCCCGCGTGCTGCACGCCGATATGGCCTACTCACCGTGCAATCACCGTACAATCCGATGTAGTTACCGCTCAATCCGGTGCGCTTACCCCACAACCATGCATGCCACGCGCACCAGCGGCGCGCGGCAAAAGTTAACGCTTATACTATAAGCGATGAGCCTGCCGGACGCTGTGGAGAGTGGCGCGCCAGAGACGGAATCCGTTAACACGCACTATGACACGCGGTTGCCCGCGCTGCCGTGGTCGCGCCGCATGCAGATTCCCTTGATTGCCGGCGCGGTCGTCAGCGTGATTCGCACGCTCGGCCCTACGCTGCGCTATGAAGTGCTCGGCTGGCATCACGCCGAACATGTTCATTCGCGAAAAGGTCAGTGTATTTTTGCGTTCTGGCATCGCGTGATTATTCCCGTGGTGTGGTGGGCCAGAAATCGCGGCATCGTGGTGATGAACACCACGGCCTTCGATGGCCAGTGGACCCGCAAAGTAATCGAGTGGCTCGGATTTGGCACCGCACAAGGCAGTTCATCGCGGGGCGGTTTGCGCGGCCTTGCGGTGATGGCGCGCCGCCTCGGCGAAGGCAAGGATTGCGCGTTTACGATCGATGGTCCGCGCGGGCCGCGGTACATCGCCAAGCCCGGTCCGGTGATACTGGCGCGCAAAACGGGCTGCCCGATCCTGGTCTTCCACATCGGCGTGGATCGCGGCAAAACTTTCGAGAAAACCTGGGATCATTTTCTGATGCCCGCGCCGTTCGCGCGCGCGGTAATGCTTTTCGCGCCGCCGATTTATGTTCCGCAAGACGCTAATGCCGACGCCATGGAAACCAAGCACGCCGAAATGCAGCGCGAACTCGAACGCGTGCGCGATATCGCCGAATC
>Ga0209139_10000816_pt1 | contig 11215 bp, 11 predicted proteins | sample BogFormECP14_OM3_FD_188246 | JGI IMG/M metagenome (GOLD analysis project Ga0209139, IMG submission 188246) | Bog forest soil microbial communities from Calvert Island, British Columbia, Canada - ECP14_OM3 (SPAdes) (version 2) | ecosystem: Environmental > Aquatic > Freshwater > Wetlands > Bog ...
TCCCGGCCGGAGCGCCCGGACGCCCCGCGCCCGTGTACCACATCTTGTGGCTTCGAGACTTCCGAGGCCATACCATTTCCCGGCGCGGATTCAATCTTTTCAAGCTGTTGCGGCGCCATTGCCAGGCAACGCCGTTGCCTGGCAAGAAATTTGTTGACCGTTGGCATAGCGAGTTGCGTTTGGTGGTAAGGCGTAATTCCGTAATGCCCGTAATTCGGCCCTCAAGGGCGGATCTAGGCGGGCCCTAGCTGACTTAGCCGCGCCGACGTCGGGCCTTGAATGCACAGGTCGAGCCCGCGCATGACGAAGCTTTGGACACAACGTCGACGGGGAACGCGCTCGGACGTCCCGACAGTTGCTCATTCTTGAACACTCTCTGTTCAAAGGGAAGGCTTCCCCAGCGTCAATCGTCGTGATGTCGTTGGTGGGGTGGGGCGCCTGAAGACGCCGCCTCGCGCCGCGGAAGGCTGGCCGGAAGCGCCTCGTCGCAAGACGCCGCTAGAAGGTCGCTTCTGGTCGCACGGACACGGAGGGAAACATGTCCGCCATCGCTGGGACTGACTCGGAAGCAAGAAAAAAGCGAAAGAGCCGCAACCGCTGGTCCGCGGCCTCGAGGGGCGACGCGACGCGCGGATTCGCCGGCGGGCGCACGGGCTCTTCTGGGTGGCGGGACTTCTTTGATCGCTTGGCCATTTGTCGGGTTGGAGAACGGCGATGAAGGACACTACAACTAATTGTGTTTACCAGAAAGAAAAATCGACATTTTCTTTTCAGGGGAAATGGCGCCCGAGGCAAGCTATTCACCCGCCCCCTCGACACGCCGTCTCGAGGGGGTGGCAGCGCTCTACCTACATCCGACTTTACATCGGCGACAGACCGACTTCGGGTCGGAGGTATTCTCTCGCTCCACGCTTGCTAATCCGCCCTCGTCGGTCATGTAGGTAAAATCCTCAATATGCAGTCGAGGCGCGATGTAGTGCACTAGAGCGCTTTCGCATTCGACTGCCACGACTCGTTTAACTTATCGCTTGGCGTGGAATCGCCGCGAGCCAACCGTAAGTTGGTTCCCGCTGATTCCCGTGCGCAGAAAACGGTGTAGGTCGAATATCGGAGTTTTGAGAGACGGCCGGAGACGGAATGACATGCTTCATCAAATTTGGCGCGAGCGTCCCGCACCTGAGACGACGTGGCCGTGAACTTCGTAAGTAAGATCGACGAGTCGGGGACGGCCAGGAAGTCAGCGCACAGCGTCGACGTCTCGCATTTAATCGAATCTGCTTCGCAAGCCACTGTCTTTCACGAGGCTTGGTGGCTTCATGCGGCAACCGGAGGACGTTACGAGGAGGTCGTGGTCAGAAACGGCGACCAAATTGTCGGATGGCTTCCATTTGTGACAATTAAAAGGATGGGGCTGACCTTTCTGACCGCTCCCCCGCTCACCCACGTTCTTGGCCCCGTGGTGGACGCGGGCGCCGGCAAACCGCAAACGCAATTGAAGCAACGCCTATCGGTCGTCCAAGGGTTGGTCGAACAACTACCGCGGTTCGACTCGTTTAAGCAAGTGTTACCGGCGGCATCGGCGGTCGGCCTCGCATTCCAATATCAGGGCTTTGAGGTCCGCCAGCAATTCAACTTTGAAATCGAATGCCGGGGCGACACCAAGCAGCTCTGGGACGCAATGCATTTCAAGACCCGTCAGCACATCCGGCGCGCGGGAGAGAAGCTCTCGCTGACGACGCTCGCCGACCCTGAAGACTTCGTACGCTTCTACAATGCGAACCTTCGGCAGCGAGGCATCGAACCCTTTCGTCAGCTTGAAACCTTCCCAGCTGCGTTTCGCGCCAGCCAAACGAAAAATTCCGGAGAAATTATCTGTGCGCGATGGCCGGATGGAAGGGCGGCAGCCATGGTCTTCCTCCTGTGGTCGAAGAACAGGATGTACTATTTGTTGTCGACTCGATCCATCGACTCAAATGATAACGGCTCGATCAGTTTTCTGATTTGGTCGGCGATGCAAAGAGCGCACTCGCTTGGTTTGAAGTTTGATCTCGACGGCGTCTCAACGGCGGGCACAGCACGTTTTTTGCTTGGCTTCGGTGGGCAAGTTCAGATTCGGACCATCGTCGAGCGCGCAACCCTCATCTACCGGGCGATGAGATTCGCGAAGCGAACTCTCGTTGGAGGAGATGCGGATCGGACGATCCCCTTTGCGTGATGAACCGGCCAAAGACCATAGTAAGCCCTCGAAGGGCAAGACAGTCTGACACGAAGCCCCAAGGTTGCGAACCCATTCACCTGCGAAGCGCCAGCCCGTGTCGATCGAATTCTCCGTTGTAGTCCCGACCTTTCGCCGACCCCAAGCGCTGTCAGAAGCCATCGGGAGCGTTCTGAATCAGGTCGGGGTGACGCTCGAAGTCATCGTAGTCGACGACAGTCCTGAATCGTCCGCGCGGGCCGTGGTCAAAAGCCAGGCCGACCCGCGGGTGACCTATTTGCGGAATCCGCATCCGACGGGCGGCTTTCCGAGCGTGGTGCGCAATCTAGGATTCGCTGCGGCAAGGGGACGATTTATACACTTTCTCGACGACGACGACATCGTTCCCGCCGGACACTATGCCGCGGTCAAATCCGAGTTCGAATGTCATCCGAACGTCGGTCTAGTTTTCGGAAAAATAGAACCATTTGGAGATAATGCTTCTGAAAAGCAACTGGGTCGAGAGCGACTCTATTTTGCCGAAGCCGCCCGCAGCGCATTGCTCTGTCGCCGATTTGGCGCTTGGTTCGCCTTTGCCGGACGACAATTGTTCGATTTGCCGTTGCTCGTTTGCAGCGCAGGCGTGATCCGTCGCGATTGCGTCGCTGAAATCCAGGGATTTGATCCCAATATCAGACTGATGGAAGACGCCGACTTCTTTGCACGGGCGATGCGGAAATGCGGCGTCCGCTTTCTCGACAGGATCACGCTTCACTACCGCATCGGCAGTCCGTCGCTCATGCACGACCCTTCGCCCGCTGCAACGCAAGTGTTGGAGCAGCGCGAAGGTCGGCGGCGAATGCAGTGCAAATACCGTAAAGAGCACGGCGCTTTGGAGTTTTATTCCTTGGCCTTGTTCAATCACCTTCTGTTCGGCCTCAAAACCAGACGCGGTTCAGATTGACCGCTGGGAAATCTCAGGTCTATTGCTGATAAATCGTCGGGTCCGCATCGCCGTCTCGATTTGTGTCCCATCCGCCGAAACCGGATCTCTCTCGAACGCCTCATTCCCGGACTGGGTCAGCCTCCAAATATCTCGACATGATTTCGGCGACAACGGTCACGTTAGGCAATCCCATCATGTCCGTGTGATGCCCAGGCACGACATGGCTATCGATGCCGCCCGTCGCGGAAACTCCCCAGCCGAAATTGGGATCGAGATTGTGCTCCCGCCCCCGACTTTCGGAGCGGAACAGAACGAGGCGTCCGGCGTAAGGTCCAGGCACGTACGACTTGTACGCCTCCACGACTATGGGGTTGTTATTTTGCAGCGTCTGCGGCAGCGGCATCCTCAACAGGCGAAACGCCGACCGCATGAACAGCCACGGTATCGCGCCGGCCCTCTGACTCATGAACGCGACCGCATCGCCCATCAACTTCGAGAAATTGCCGGAAAGGAGATTGGAGCCATATTTCTTGAGCCGATCAGAGACGTAGGTTGCTCGAAATCGCGTCGCCTCGGCAGGCGATAGATTTGACACCAACGTCGGGCAGGGCGCGTCGAGCAAAGCGACGAGGCCGACCTCTTCGCCAATTTTCGCCAGCATCGCCGCAATTTCATAAGTCACCAACCCCCCGAACGAATAGCCGCACAAATAGTACGGGCCACGTTTTTGCTGCGCTCTAACTACGCCAAAATAGTATTCGCCAATCTTCTGAACCGTAAAATCAGACCTGGCTTCGTATAATTCGCTCATATTTATTGCATATATAGATAAATTGCTCCTGATGACTTTTGCCAAATCATCGAAGACAAAAATCTCGCCGCCCGATCCAGGAAAGCAGAATAGCGAAGCCGCCGTATCTGAGCGACGCAGAGGAACCAAATGCGAATGTTTGCTGTCGGGTTCTGGATTTGCAAATTCCATACTCAACTCCTGCGGCGATCAGCACGATCCCGGCGGTGAGCGTATCCGCCCGCGATCGCGTGATCATCCGTTGCGGCGAAAATCATTCGTAGCCTGTAATAGCAGGAGACGACGATAAAGCGAGCAGGTCTTGCGCTCGCGAAATTCTTGGTCACTCCAGACTTACGAACGGAAGGGGGATTACGGTGACAGGGCGCAGTTCAGTGGACTCATTTCGGTTGTCTCTCAAAAGAGGGATTGCAAGGCATCTCGAGAGGCCGATTCTCAAAATCCTTTTGAAAGACGCCGAGAGGCCGGAATCGTCGCGCGTTGAAAGCCGGCATTCGGCGGTGAGCGGACGGCGCGTCGGAATAAAATGCCCTCGGGCGTCGGATGTTTCGATCTGCACCTAGGGGCAATATCGCCTCGGTTCGCTTCGGTGCTCAAATGCGATAAGGATCGATACGTCAGGGTGAGTCTATCGTGAGAAGGGGCAACGATATGAGTGAAATTACACGCCGAGGTTTATTGGTTTCCACCACAGCGCTTACCGTGGGCGGGTTGGTCCGCCCCGCGCAGGCAGCGACGGGATCGATCTACATGAGGATCGATAGCGCTGGCTTCATCATCGGCGCGTCCGGCGGTCACGGAACATTGACCTTCCGGGGGCAAACCTATCCGTTGTCGATCGGAGGCGTCAGCGCCGGACTGACCATCGGAGTCTCGGTGACCGAACTCGTCGGAGTCGCGTATCATCTGCATAACGCGAGCGACATCCAGGGAACCTACTCCCAATTCGGCGCGGGTGTGGCGGTCGCGGGCGGCGCCGAAGTCGCTCGGCTTTCCAACTCGCGCGGCGTCACGCTGCGACTGCGAGGAAAACAAGTCGGCTTCATGTTCTCGGTGGATCTCAGCGGCATGTCCATATCTCTCAGTTGAGAGGCGTCACGTCTAGCTTTGGGGTCGGCGGTGTGTGCTCAGCCCAGCCGCCGAGTTCAATTTCTGGGGCCGTCTAGCTAGTCGTCTGAGTCGTTCAAAATGAGGGGCGGTTCTGCGTGGAGATACAAGTGTCATGCCCGCGAAAGCGGCCGTCCAGACTTGGCCGCACATGCAGCGGCCCTGGATTCCCGCTTTCGCGGGAATGACAGTGTAAAGGACCTCATTTGAACGACGCGGCCCACTAGGAGGCTCTTCCCGAATATGCGAGCAAGGGGTTCTCGATGAAACTTCACAGCATTGTCGCCACCCTCTTTTTTGTGTTGCTGGGCGCTCAAACGGCGATCGCCGGGCCATGCAAGGCCGACATAGACAAAGAGCAAGCGAAGATCGATGCGGCGCTCGACCAGCAAGCCAAAACCGGCAAGACTGGGGTGGAAAGCACCGCGGCGACCGACAGCCGGCAGCCCACCCCGGCCTCGATCGCCGCGGCGGAAAAGGCCTTGGGAGAAGGAGTGTCGATCCGCGAGGCGCTGGCTGCGCTGGAACGCGCTCGCAAGGCTGACGAGCAAGGGGATATGTCAGCGTGCCATGCGGAGGTGACAGACGCCCGGAAATTCCTTAGGGAATAAAGTCAACCAGAGGAGCATGAACTTATATGCACAAAATGTTGTTTGTTGGAACGGCGGCTGCTCTTGCGATGCTGAGCTGCGCCAAAGCGGATCCCGTGGACTTGAGCGCCTATGTGGATGAGAACGGCTTCCTCAACGTTCAGACGCTCACCTGCGCACAACTCGCCAACACATACCAGGAGGACGCCAACGCGCTGATGTCCTGGTACAGCGGCTGGTACAACGGCCTCGCCCACAAGCACTTTATGGACTATAGAAAGGGTCGGCTCGCCGAGCACGACGTCATCGAGTATTGCAAAGCTCATCCGGACGAAAGAATCATCCATGCGATTGGAATTGTCTTCAAGGACATCCGCGCCGAGGAGCGCATGGGGACCGAATGAATATGATCTAAACCCATTCCCGAGGGGGATGCAGTCTGATACCTCCTTCAACACCCCCTAAACTCCGCGATATGGCTCTGTCTTAGGCAGACGGAAACTGGCCGCCGTACTCTCGGGAGAGCGAAGAGATAAAAGCAGGGAGTGTATTCGATGCGTCGAAACATCAGCTCAAAATCGCCTGTTTCCTGGCTTGCGTTGTCGATCCTTCTCGCCCCCGCGATAGGCCAGTTACCCCCTGCGCCCGCGGCGGCCCAATCCGCGAACGGTCCCATCATATACCTGGATCAGGCGTGGTCCGAGGCGGATCGGGAGTGGTACTACCACTTCTCGCAGGGCTCGGCGGTCATGTCCTATGACATCTCCCTGAACCTGGAGGTCGCCGGCAGTCAGGAACTTTTCCGATCGGACGCGAATAGCGAGCGCTTCGGCCTGATCCCTGAAGCCGCGAATCCGCAGTACAACCCGGACGGCTTGCCGATTGGCATCAGCAAGACGGTGATCGCGACCCCAAGCTGGAAGGGCGAGGAAACCGGGGAATTTGCTGGCCTGACTTGCGCGGCCTGTCACGAGGAGGAGTTGGAGTATAAGGGTAAGCATATTCGCATCGACGGTGGCGTCGGCAACAAGTTTGATATGCAGGGATATATTGAAGCCCTCGATAACGCCATGCAGGCGACTCTGACCGATTCCGCAAAGTTCGATCGCCTGGCGGCGCGTCTCGCCGCGTCGAACTCGGACGCCAAGGAGAAACTACGTGAGCGCTTCGAGAGGCAAGCCGCTTACGTGCACGAGTATCGGAGCCGGAGCTCGGCGTCCCCATCGCCCTGGGGAACCGGGCGAATCGATGCTCTCACCATGATCCAAAACCGTATGACGGCCAACGTTCCCGCCATACCTGAGAACACGTCTACCCCAATCGCGCCAGTCAAGCCGCCATTCCTCTGGAATGCTCCGCAGGGACTCTGGACGCAGTGGGCCGCTATTGTCCAGGATCCGATAGTGCGCAACCTCGGAGAGACGATGGGCGTCTACATGCCCATGAACTTGACCGCAAAAACTCCCGAGGAAGGGCTGTTCGAATCGAACGCCGCTGTTCTCGAGCTCCAGCGAGCCGAGAATCAGCTGGCGCGTCTGGCGCCTCCCAGCTGGCCAGAAGAGGTGTTCGGGAAGATCGACCGCGAGAAAGCCGCGAAGGGCAAGGCGCTGTTTGTGGAGTTATGCGCAAGCTGTCACAACGCTTGGCCGTATCGCTGGACCGAACCGAACAAGTTCGGCAAGCGCTTCGTCCTGGTGGGACTCGTGCCGCAATCCTATGTGGGAACCGATTCGGCGCAGTCCCAGGCTATCAAGCCATTCGCGATCACCGGTCAATTGAGCCGCTATATGCCGCCTGAGTTCCGCGGCAAAGAGGTTGTGCCGTCGAGCGTATTCAAGGCGGTCTTGGGCGGATCGATCTTTGAAAGAGCCCTGTCGAAACTCGAGATGACCGACGCGGAGAAAGCGAATCTACACGGCTACCGAGAGTATCCGCAGCCGCCAGCGCCTGACAGTGTCTACAAAGCAGCGCCGCGCGACGGAGTGTGGTCGACCCCGCCATTCCTACACAACGGGTCCGTGCCCAACCTTTATGAGATGCTTATCCCGGCCAGCGAGCGGACGAAGAAGTTCTATATCACGCGCGAATTCGATCCGGCCAAAGTGGGACTGGATACGAACCAGGTCGCTGGAGCTTTTTTGATGGATACGAGTCTCCTGGGCAACTCGAACGCTGGCCACTCTTTCCAGGACGGCCCGCGCGGCAACGGCACGATCGGCCCGCTGCTGACCGACGAGCAGCGCTGGGCGCTTGTCGAATACTTGAAATCGATCCCCGAGGAAGGCGGCCGCGTCACCCCCTTCGGCGGACCGCCGAAGTAGCTCGCGGGTCGTGTCCCGAGGCGCTGGCGCGAGACGCACGACCTCGTGAACCAAATAAGGGAACCAGGCGATGTCCGACCATATAGATGGACCGCGCCAGATCGGCGATCCGTCGATTGATCTGACCGACCTGTTTGCGTTTACCAGCCCGGAAAATCCTGCTCATTCGGTGCTTGCCGCGGACGTCTTTCCCTCGGCGGGCGCCAGCGCGATGTTCTCGAACGTCGCCACTCACTCGATCGTGGTTCGGCGCGCGAGTGTGGCCGGTCGGGGCGATGCCGCGAAGTTCAAGACGGGCGACGAGGAATATCGCTTCAGTTGCCGATTTGACACCCTCGTGCGGGGTCCCGATGGAAAGCCCATCCAGCGTGGCGCGTGCACCTTTCCTGATGGCCAGACGGTTCGATTCGTCGTCAATGACGAAAAAGGAGCTGCGACTCCGGACGGCGCGTTCCGCGTGTTTGCCGGCTTGCGCTCCGATCCCTTTATTCTCGCCTGGCTGATGGGACCTCCGCGGAGGAAATTCGAGAATCTGCTGTTGCACGACAATGTGCTGAGCATCGTCGTCGAATTCGATACGAGCCATGTGCTCGACCCCGGCAAAGGCTCGCTGTTCGCGGCCATCGCCGAGACAACCCCGCTTCCCACGTCCGGAGGTTTTGTCGGACATGACCCTCCGCGCTTCGATTGGCTCGGCCGTCCAGAACAGACCAACGTACGCCTTAACAATCCAATTTTAACGGGGGTTGACGACGTGCGGGACCTGTGGAATCAGCAGACTCCGTTTGCGATCGCCGACGAGTTCCGCCCCGTATTTCGTAAGCGCCTCTTCGACAGTCTGGCAGCATGGGATTTGAGCGACGGCAAGGCCGATTGGACGCCTGCGGGGCTCGCGGCGAGCGCCGAGGTCTTTCTCGACGATTTCTTGCTGTTCGACGTGTCGAAGCCGATCACCGACACCAGTCATCTCGAGATCGAGAAGAGCACGCTCAACGGGCTCGACTATCAGACAGGCGGAGGCCGTACCGTCGATACGCACGACATCGACATACTTCTCACCTGGCTGATAAATCGCGACCGAGAATATCTCCAGGGTGGGGCGACGAGTGCGACCAAGCCGGGGACCAGACAATTTCCCTATCTGGCCTCACCGAACACGGAACCGCAGACCGTTGTCGACAGCGTCGATCTATCGGCCGCCCCTGATCAGGTCTGGGCTCTCATCGGCCAATTCGGCGGCGCGTGGCATCCCTTGATCGCCAGGATCGCGGTAACCGGAACGGGTATCGGTCAATTACGGACGATCGAAACCATCGACGGCAAGCAGATGATCGAACGTCTCGAAGCCATCGATGAGGTCCAGAGATTTTACCGCTACACGATGATCAGCGGCATCCCCGCCTTGGATTACGTTGGGACGCTCGACGTCAAGGCGAACGGGGCCGGCAGCTCCGTCGAATGGCGCGTCCAGTTTTGGGCGGATGGCCAACCCACTCTTATCGTGAGGACCATTATCGCCACTCTGCTGAAAACCGGCCTCGAAGCCCTCAAGAAGCGCTTTGGTTGAATAGCGTGATCGAATCCCTCGATCTTGCGATGGATTTTGCGCCGGCGACGGCCGGGGATATCGCCGCCATCAATCTGGACAGCGCACGCCGACGATCCTGGAGTCGGTTCTGGCGCGCGCCGGAGCGACCAGGAATCGCGGAAAACATTGTCGAACAGGAGCTGCTGACAGCGCAGTTCGTTGGTGATCTGACTGCGTTCGACCGACTCGAAGTTCTCGTGAGTCAGCTCGCCCGCGCCAATCCGGAAGCGGCGCAAACCTCGCTCGTCGCGGCGCAGGTCGCCTGCGCGACGCATCGGTTCGCCGAGGCGACGGTGAGCCTTGCGGAGGCGGTGGCGCGTGGAGCGCCTTCAGACACCGCCGAATGCCTTTCGCTCACCCTGCATCAGGCCACCGGAAAAGACTTGCTCGAAGTCGTCGCCGCTCGGCGAAAGCGCGTCGCGAAGCCGGGGCGCTGGGAGGAACTGGCGCCACTGGGTGCATTGCTCGCCGATCTCTGTGAGTTCGACGAGGCCGAGCGGACCTATCACCAGGCGCTGCGGGAATACCGGGATGTCTCGCCGTTCGCCATGGCGTGGGTTTGCTTTCAGCTCGGCGTCCTATGGGGAGAACTCATACCGGATACGCACTCGAGCCGAGCCGCGCAGTGGTACCGAAAGGCTATCGAATATTTGCCGTGCTATGTGAAGGCGCGCGTGCATCTGGCGGAGATTTATTCCCGTGTCGGCCGCATAGAGGACGCTGAGGCCCTGCTGATCCCGGCGGTCTCGAGCGGCGACCCGGAAGTGCATTGGCGCCTTGCCGAAGTACTGAGCGCCAGGAACAATTGCGCTGAGGCCGATGCGCGGATGCAGGTCGCTCGATCCGGCTTCGAGCTTCTCTTGAAAAAGCATCTGCTTGCATTTGCGGACCACGGTGCGGAGTTCTATTCCGGCAGCGGCGACGATGCCGGGAGAGCCTTTGAACTGGCGAGAGTCAACGTCGTCAATCGCCCGACGCTTCGCGCATTCGAGCAGGCGTATGCGACCGGGATTCGCGCTGGCGAATTCGACGACGCATCGAAGATTCTCCAAGACGCGAATGAGCGGTGGGGTCTCACTCCCGCTTTTCGGTTTTGCTCGCTCGCGGATTGTCGCTCGGATCGGGTTGAGAATGCTGCGAACTGATTTCTGCGAAGACCCGCGCTGGCCCAAAACGGGGAGGGACCGCCGCGTGACAATCAACCGAAGAGCCTTCGTTTGGGGCACAGGAATCCTCGCCGCCACCGAACCCTCTATTGCCCACGTGTTGTTGGCCTCCGCGATCGCCCGTCAGGCTCCTATGCCGCGGCAACGCCCAGCGCAATCAATCAAGCCAAATGGTCCGGTTTTCAAGATCGAGGGATGGAGTATTCGCGACGATGTCGCAATCGATGACGCGGCGATGGGTGCGACCGATTCGCCGAGGCAAAACGAGGCTGCCGACGAGGTGTGGATCAAGTTCGATCGCTCCTGGCGGACCGCCTGGCGCTGACGACGATCCGAACCGAACGACAAAAATTCCATCGCGCCGAGCGGATGACGTTTTGCCCCGCAAACCCGTCGTGGTATTCTGGATGCTCGCGTTCGCGAGCATGACACATGTTCGATGTTCGTAAAGCACGGCCCGTGTTCAATTGTCGCCGCCAACCGAGTTGATTC
>Ga0209139_10000817_pt1 | contig 11190 bp, 6 predicted proteins | sample BogFormECP14_OM3_FD_188246 | JGI IMG/M metagenome (GOLD analysis project Ga0209139, IMG submission 188246) | Bog forest soil microbial communities from Calvert Island, British Columbia, Canada - ECP14_OM3 (SPAdes) (version 2) | ecosystem: Environmental > Aquatic > Freshwater > Wetlands > Bog ...
GATTCAACTATGCGCCTGATCCACCTCCACGCCCGCGCTCGACCGCGGTGAGGATGGAGGTAACATCAAATCAACCGAATCAGATTGCGCTTGATTTGAAACCGCTTCGCCCCCGTTGTTTGCTGGTGGTTCCGCCTCTGCGAGCACTGAATAACAATCGGCATGAGCTGAGCGATGTCGAGCTCGATACGGCAAACGACCGTTGCGTGCTTCGAGTCCACATTCCGGATACGCAGCCGCCCGGGCTCTACTCGGGAGTTGTGGTTGACGCTCGCACAGGCGAACCGTACGGCACATTAGCGATCCAGGTGGGAAACCAGTCGGAACAAACCCAGTCTGCTCCGCCGAAACCGGGTGGTTGAAAACTCGTAGTTGTCGACTAGGCGTAACCCTGCCGAAACGCTAGGTTAGGCGCAGCCGCGGATAGAGACAAAAGAAGGGAGGTGTCTCCGACATGAATTACCGCTCACACCGGCACGACGACTGCTGTGAGTCACCAGAGCCGTACTGCCAACCTCCGATCTCTTGGCCCCAGCGACCTTCGCTCCCCAACTTTCCCGGCATCGCAACGTTTTGGCCGATGCCATTCGCGCTTCCCATGTTGCCATCCTTGGGACCATGGGGAGGCATGCAATCTGGTTGTGAACCGCCTGAGTACTCACATCGGAGGCACGACATGTATCTATATCGATGTTGCGAACCGCAATACGGGCGACACGCTCAGTGCTGCGAGCGGTGCGGTGAGTATGATTGCCGATGCGAACGGCGCTGCGAACGATGCGGTAGCAGAGATTGCAGGTGCGGCTCATTTGCACGGTGCGGAGGAGTCCGTTTGACGGTTATCAATGGCGCGGGATTTAATTTCGCTACCAGCATGGATCCGGACTACTTCGATGCCAATGCGGCACTGACGGTGAGTGTTCTAACAGAGGGCAAGAGCGGAGCGCAGCTCAATACGATCGTGGTTATCAATAACCAAGGCTGCATCGAAATAGTGCTAACGCTTCCCCTCGACCAAAAAAAGTTTCCTACGACGAAGGGTTACTACTTGGGATCGGTTTACGATAGTCGTTATCCCAACGATGGACCGGTCGCTTACCTCAAGATCCATATCTATTAGAAGCCGTTCCTGAATATGAACCTCGACGTCAGGCGCTCGTCGGGAATCGTGGTCGAGAAGCTGCGCGAGTATGGCGCAATCGTTCACGAGGAACTTCAACACTACCTTCCGCAGCGAGAACCGCGCCGTTTCCTGTACGACCTGGTAGCCGACTACCCCCAGCGCGGAGGCAAAATGATGCGCCCCTCGCTGTGCATCGCCACTGCGCGAGCCTTCGGTGCGAGCCTGGAGGAAGCGCTCGGCTCCGCGATTGCTATCGAGCTGATGCACAATGCGCTGCTGGTTCATGATGATATCGAGGATGAAAGCGAGGAGCGTCGCGGCCGCCCGACGCTGCATCGATTGCACGGAATTCCGCTTGCGATTAACGCCGGCGACCTGATGAGCCTGATGAGTCTCCGGCCGTTGATGGACAATATTGATTTTCTCGGCCCTGAACTCGCTCTCCGAATCCTCGAAGAAACGGACCTGATGGCGCGGGAGACCGCCGAGGGTCAGGCGATGGATCTTGGCTGGAGGCTGGAAAACACCACCTCGCTTGGGATTGCCGATTATCTACAGATGGTGCTGAAGAAGACCTGTTGGCTCGCCTCGATCTACCCGATCCGGGTCGGCGCGCTGATCGGTACCCGCGGGCTGGCTGACCTCGACGCGTTTTTCCGTTTCGGATTTTTTTTCGGCGCCAGTTTTCAGATCCAGGACGATCTGCTGAACCTCGCGCGCGATGACGGGCGCTACGGCAAGGAGCGCGACGGCGACCTCTTCGAAGGCAAGCGAACTCTGATGCTGATCCATCTGCTGCAGCATTCAACTGATAAGGAACGCGAGCGCCTGTGCTCGCTGTTGAGCTGCCGACGTGAGGAACGCACCGCGACGCAAGTCTGCTGGATGCACCAACTGATGGTCGAGCGTGGCAGTATCGAGCACGCGAGGAAGATCGCCAATGGCCTCGCGGGCGCGGCACTTCACGAATATGCGCTGCTATTCGCGGATCTCGAGGACTCGCCCGACAAGCAGTTTCTCGAAGAAATTGTGCCTTGGGTTATCGAGCGAGACGTCGCATGACGCTCGCGATCGCGATGACGGGCGGCTCGCCTCCGCGATTCCTGCTGCAGACATCAATCGCGCGTAGGATCCAGGGAAAAGCAAATGGATAGGACGCTGCCCCGGTTTCGACCACTGATCGAGGAGCAGATGCTTTCCAATCAGAACCGCGCGATCATGCTCGGCGTCACCCGTCAGGTTTTCACGCTGCGCGCGGACATGGCCAGGCTCCGCCGCTTCATCGATTCTTACCTCAACTTTGTCGACGACGACATGCCGCCGCCGTTCTACTTTCAGCCCGCGGCGCCATTCGTTACGTTCGAATTGATCTACTATCCATATCTCACGGTCGCATCGCGCAATCTCGTCTCATACCCGCAACGGGAGATGAGCTTTTCAATCCCGATCGAATGCTACGCGATCGAAAACGGCGCGTTGGTGTTCAAACAATACGCAGTCTGTGCACCTTTCTTGTATGTGGACGAGGAGCTGTCAGTCGTCAGCGGCCGCGATTTGTTCGGACTTCCGAAGGTCGCCCTGAGATTCGAGAATCTGGCCGACCAGATCAGACCCGACTCTCCCGCGCAAGTCGGCCGATTGACGCTTCGTGTCCCGGGAGGACCAACCGGCGACATCTATGCACCATTCATCGAAGTCTATCGCGATCCCTCGCGATACTCTTCTTTCCGCCAGGCTCCCGGAAATATGATCAGCGCACTGCCCGACGCGATCCGAGGATATTCGGCCTTGGCCGCCGATGCGTGGGAGGCACTCGCCCGACCGCCGATTCGGGGTTACGACAATCAGCGCGACATGCAATCGATGCTTGGAATGCTGCGCGCCGGCGCCGACATGTTGTCGGCAGGGTTTCCTATTTTCCCATTCATGCGACAAGCGCCTGAGTTCGCCAGAAGCTCTGCGGACGAGCCACTTGGCCCGCTGTTTTCCGACCTTATTACTTTGAAGCAGGCCCGCGACGCAGAGAATCCCGAGCTCGTCAGCTTTCAAGCACTGGTCAGATCGACGTTCTATCTCGATCGGCTCAACGACGGAGGAATTCTTTTCGGCCCGCTCACGAGCGATCCGAGAAGCGATATAACTATCAAAATTCACCATCGGTACGGCCAACCGCTGGTGGAATCGTTGGGCCTGGTAACTGAGGATACCTTTTCAGTGGGAGGGGCCGGACGATCGCCGGCAGCCGGCGGACGACGTGACGATTCGTCTGAGTCACTCGTGTCGACGCTGAAACCGGTTTTCCCTTATTGGGTGAATGTGGATCTCGCCTACGGCCTTGGCGTCAACTTGTACTGGCGCGGCCGCAACACGCAATGGTCCAGCACCTATCATCCGGGACCACCAAGTCACAGCAACCGCTATCTCACCTTCGGCAGTGGCGCGATGCAGGAAGAATCAGCGCTACTCGTGTCGCCCGAAAGCGTGATCTGGCTATTCGAGTTGCCTCTCGACCTGGAGAACGACGGCCCGCGCCGCTTGAATCAACTATGTTCGGAATACCTGAGAAGCGACTGCTATGTGTTCCAGCTTGCGGAGGGCCAGAAGTCCTTGTGGATGTTTGTTAGAAACATGGATAACACCTCAAACAGCGAAGGCCCCGACGTCGAGCAGGAAATCGAGTTCGCGGCCATGGTTCAATGGTTTGAGAAGAAGGACGGCCGCGCGTGCGGACCAGCGTTGGGCGGCGCGCTGATGCCTCTTTACGCTCTCACCGACAATCAAACTGCGGTATTCACGGAGAGCGAAGTCTACGGCCGGCCGACCGTTCGCGCAGATATCGATTTCGAAGGCGATAACTGGACCTCGGGCGGCGTGGCTGCCGTGATGAATGCAAAAACGCTGCTTATGCCCGAGCTCTATACTGGTGGTGCGCCGGACAATCGAAGGATCGTCCGGCTGGAAGCCGCCTTCCCCACCGAAAGATTTAACGGTCCAAAGGCAGATCCGAAAGACAGAGTTTTGAAGTTTCCGACCGTTGCTCTGAAGCAGATCATGGACTGTCGCTTACCTGATCGAGTGGATTTTCAGGCCATCGTTTTTCGGCTACTGAAAATCAAGCAGTATACTGCCCAGGCATTGCTGGAGATGGGTCCTCTCGTGCCGCCAGAGCAGTTGGTCAATCCAAAGCTATGGTCGGTGAATATCTATCGCTACGACTCTCTACCTCTGGTCCGCAAAATCGGTCTGAAAGTCGCCTACCAAAAACCCAGTGAGTACACGACCATCGACGTAATCACGCCATGCACTGTGTGGGCATTGGGAGCGTGCATCGAAGAGCTGGGAGCGGTCAACCTGGCCTGGCGGCAAGGAGACTCTCCGTGGATGACTTACAACGACCCCTTGGCGGAACTCGAAAGGATCGAACCGGGAATAACGAAAGATGCGCAGTCTCTGGCGACCTACTCCAACTTCGTACAAGCTCTAAATTCTCTGAGTGTAGCTGGCAGCGCTCCCATCCTCGTCAGCAAAACCCGAGCACCCGATACCACTTCATAGAATCCTGGAGGGTCTCGAGAAGAGGACGAGGACTGATTCCCAGTTCGCGAAACGCTGCGCAAGGCGGCATCCACTCGTGCTGATACATGAGAATTGGCGCGAGCGATTTGATCGGACTGTTGCTGTTCGCCACTCCCATCACGGCTTCCAGCGCAAGGCTGCCGAAGGCCGTGACTGAGGTTGGCGCAGTAAGAGGAGGCAGCTCCACTCCGGCCAACTCGCAAATCCAACTGAATAAATTCTGCGCCGAGATATTGTGAGCGCTCAACAGCATCGGCTGGCCATAGAGCTCCGCTTCGAGTCCGCCAATCAAGCCTTGCGCTACCTCGCGAACATCCAGCACGTTGAGGATCTGACGCACCGCTCCCGGCACCTCACCGCATAGCAGCCGCGGGATCAGGCAAAGCTCCCGGTCGTGGATATCCCACGGCCCAAGGCACATCGTCGGATTGACGATCACAGCCCGCAGGCCATCCCGTGCTGCAGCCATGACCATATCCTCGGTGCGTTGCTTGAGGGCGAAGTAAGGATGCATGCGCATCGCGAGTTGGGCACCCCAATCATCCATCCTTTCACTCGGCCGCCTAAGGGTGGTGAAGGAGCTCACGTAACCGAACACGCAATCCCGCCGCACCACCGCGTCCAGCAACTCGCACATCCTCTCTTCTGCCAAATATTGCGCGCGATCGAACAGATTTATCGGATAAGGAGCCGCCGCATCGATCACAACATCCTGCCCCGCCACCCATTCCTCAAGTTGGCCACGAGCGAATTGATCCCCTGGCAAACATTGGATTGGCAGTCCTTCGAGATTCGGCCTGAGTCCGCGACGCCGATACGCGGCAGTTACTTCATAGCCGCGTTTCAGTAATTCCCGCACCACGGCGTTGCCGATGTGCCCCGTCGCACCAATGACAAGAGCCTTCATGCTGATCCTGTGGGTGGCTTGCGTGTCCCAACTCAGATCATTTCAACGTAATGCGCAGAGTGTTAGCGACGAGGTCCAGCCATCCAATCGTTCATTAGATCTATGAACCTGGACCCCATTCCAAGCCATAGCCCTGTAAGATCGGGGAAAAGTGCCGCCACCTTTTGAGCAGTCGATAAGCCAAGTGGAACATCAACCTCTGCCAGCCCCAAAACAATCGCAGCGATCACTCCCCAACTCACCCATTCCGGGGGGATCTTCAAATTCCCAACCGCCCATGCGCGCGCGCTCCATTCGGGATTGTCAAGCATCCCGGTATCGACCGAGGCGGGCACTACGAGCGAAGCCATCACGCCGGAACCAAACAGCTCAATTCGCAGGCTTTCCGTAAACCCGATCAAAGCGAACTTGCTTGCGGAGTATCCCGACAAGGTTGGGCCGCCGCGCCTTCCGGCAATCGACGCGACATTGACGATATTGCCGTACCCGGCGTTCTGCATAATCGGGAGAACGGCGCGCGTCACGTGAACGGCGCCAAAAAAGTTTACGTCCATCATCCGGCGCAAATCTTCAAGGCTGGCTTCGCCGAATAATGACGGGATCAAGACCCCGGCATTGTTTACTACGATGTCGACTGCACCAAGTTCATCAGAAGCCACAGCAACTGCCTGGTTGACCTGCGATTGGTCGGTCACGTCGCAGACAATCGGGAGCGCCTCCACCCCGAACTCGGTCAACTCGGCAGCGAGATCGCGCAAAAGCTCACCGCGGCGCGCAACCAGCGCGATGTTCGCCCCCTGGCTGGCAAACATCGTCGCCAAATCCCGGCCAATTCCGCTCGACGCGCCGGTCACAATTGCGTTACGTCCGGCAAACATCGCTGGACTATCTGAATAGCGAAAGGCACTCATCGTGAGACCTGGTATCGTGAAGCCTTATCTCTCGACAGAATAGGCGCGGAAACAAATAATCACAACGTTCCGACGGGTCCGCCAGATTTCACTTGCGTCGGGAATTCTGCCAGCAGAGCTTTGGCCTGCACAAGGTCAGGCGTATCAAACCCCTCGGTAAACCAGTTGTATGCCGCTCGCACCACCCTGACGGCTTCCTCTTCGCGGCCCGAACTTTTGAGCAAACGGCCCAGGTCAACGGTTGCACGCAGCTCCCAGTTTTTCGACGTCTGGATTTGCGCCTTGCTGATTGCTGTTCTTAGACACATCTCCGCTTCTTCCCGAATCGCCCGGGCGCTATCTGTCGTGCCATTCGACGCGGCGAGCTGCAACAGCAGGTTGGCCTTGACGCGCCAGGTCTCCGGCTCGGACATTCTTTCATGCGTTTCCTGCATTGTTGCAAAAGACTGCTCGATTACAGAAAGACCGGCTTCGACCTGTCCCAACACGCCGTAGCACTCCGCGAGCACCGCGCAATTCGTCGGCTTGTAGAGTTTCGCCTCCGACTCGAAGTACGTATCAAATGCATTGCGCACCCGATCGATGCTCCCTTCCGGGGTGCGACCGAGGATTCTGCACGCCTCCATCGACCAAGTGATCGATGTCCGAAACCAATCGTATTGCTTATCGGTTGCGTCACGCAGGGCGCGTTCGGCGATTTCAATCGCCTTCCTGAATTCGCGGCGAAACATGACGACTATATGAAGTTGCGTCCGAGCAATAGTAATGGCGAAACGACTCTTTGTGTCCTCCGCCTCGCGCACCCCTTGGTCTGCCGCCGCCACTGCTCGGTCGGGAAAGCCCAGCATCCAAAGCACCATCGCATCGATCCCCAGAGAAAGGATCTTCGCCCTACCGCCTACAACGGGTACCGCCATGCTATCTCTTGACCGCACTGCTTCGAGGTGGCTGTGCGCTGAAACAAGCTCGCCCTTGAGACACCGCACGTGACCAAGGATATAATTCCCCGAGCTGGCTAACTCAGCCTCCGATGAACTGCGTGAGATCTCGAGTATGCGCTCAGCGTAATCTTGCGCCAGCTCCACCTCACCGCGGCCCAGGTGAAAATTTGCCGATCCCTGAAGGATCTCAACCATCTTTGAGAACTGTCCCGATCTTTCGCAAAGCTCTCTCGCGCTCGCGTAGAGCTTTCCTGATTCAGACGTGGTCCATCGGTTGGTTAATCTAACCACCCTCAAATATTCGAGATAGAGACCGAGCTCCTGCTCGTCGCGCGCAGCGCTGGGCGCGAGCTCGTGCAAGCGCTCCAAGGCGTTGCTCAAATGTGAGAGCGCTGTCTCATAGGCACTCTGCGCTTGAGCTCGCTTGGCGGCAGCCTTTAGACATTCAATAGTTCTGGCCGGATCGGCCGCGGAGCCGGCAAGCCACAGGTGATGGGCAAGATCATTGATCTTGTCTTCCAGTGACCGGTTGTAGATGCGCTCGATCGCGTCAGCGATCCTCAGGTGAAAACGCTGGCGGCGAGCGGCCGAAAGCCCTTCCCACACGACTTGACGGATCAACTCATGGGAAAATCGGAAAAGGGCCTCGAGGTTTTCCAGGCTTGACGAAACCAGGCCCGCCGCCTCTGATTTTTCGAGCGAGTCGAGCAGCGGATCGGTATCGACTTTAGTCGCCGCCTCGAGCAGCGCGAAGGTGAACGACTTGCCGATCACCGCGGCACTGTCGAGCATCTTTCGAGTCTCATCGTCAAGGCGCGCCAGACGTCTTTCGATTACCAGCCGCACACTCTGCGGTACGTCCAGATCCTCCGGCCTTATGGCAGCACGGAATTTTCCGCTCGAATCTAAAAGGCGGCCCCGCTCCTTCAAGTGCTTGTACAGTTCTTCAACGAAAAACGGATTACCTTCCGTGCGCGAATAGATTGCGTGCACCAACGAGGATGGTGGCTCTTGGCCGCTCAAAGTACGAATCATTTCGGACACTGAGGCCGGGGAAAGACCCTGCAAATCCAGCCGCTCAAGCAGATGGAGACGTGTGCAATTGTCCAACATTTGGGCCAGCGGGCCGGCCGAATCAAGTTCGAAGTCGCGAAAGGTTCCTATGATCATGACCGGAAGCTCGCGAATCGAACGCGCGACGTGAGTGAACAACGCCAGGGTTCCTTCGTCAGCCCAATGAAGGTCTTCGAGTATCAAAAGCACGGGCGTATTCGCGGCGGCGCGAGCCAGAAACTTCGCGATCGCACCGAATAGAACACGCCGCGATTGCTCGGGAGTTGTCTGAGATGGGGCCGGAATGTCGGGAAACATGCGCCGTAACTGGGGCATCAGCCTCGCCACTTCGGCGGCGTCGTCACCGAGCGCGTTACGAAACGCCTCTGGAGTTGACGAGCGTGCAAGTGCGTCCTCCAGGATTTCAACAATAGGGATGAATGGGACAGCGTCGGCGTGCTCGTAGCAATTTCCGGCAAGTGTAAGGTATCCCTTGTCGGCGGCCTCAGCGCCAATTTCCGTTGCCATCCGGGTCTTTCCCACACCCGGCGGTCCACCGAGCATCACGACCTTTCCCTTGCCCGACACTGCCTGGTCAAGAAAGCGCCGAAGAGCGGCATGCTCCTCCGCTCGGCCAACTAATGTTGTTCTATCGGCGAGGCTTCGAAGTAAACTTGTGTTGTCTTTCAGCAAGAGAGGCGCCGTAGAGTCCACATCGACGGAAGGATTCGGATCTTCAAGAGAAAACTGCCAACTTATCGAAAGCCGCGGATCAGCGATGTAGCAGCAAAACAATCCGGTCCTTACCGCGCTGTCGAGCAGCTTCTCCAGTTCGGTATTTCGCTCGGCGATCTTCTGGAGCGCACCCTTGATTGCGCGATTAACGTTGATCCGCGCGCGCTCGGCAGCCGAACCTGCACGACGATCGCGCCCGCCAAGACCTACCGCACGAACCATCTCCCGAGCGATGAAGTCGATTTCGGATTCAACTTCCGCGGCGCGGTTGCTATCGCCCCGTTCGCGCAGATCGGCGAGCTGTTCCCTGAGCTCGAGTAGTTTGCGTTTGTATTCCTGCTTCGCTTGGCGATCCAGCATTTCTCCCGCGTCGCCGAGTCCGCCGATGCTGACAGTTGGGTCGTTTAACAATGTCGCCCCGTCAGCACTCATGCTTTCCGCGGCCGAACCTGCCCCCATCAGATCAAGTGCATGAAACTCCTCGCCGGGATGTTGCAAGAGGCGTTGAATATAGCTGAGTCCCTTGATGTCCTTGAGCGAGAAGCCGTCATCGCCGTACCTGATGGTCCAATACTCGCCGGTCCGCGCGAATACTCCCCTCGTCGTACCGGGCGGTTTCGGTAGCGGCTCCCATACAGCCTCAAACGCCGAGACAGGCTCGGGCAACCCCTTGAGCGTCAGCTCGCCAATTGATTTGAACCGATGGCCCTTGCCGCGAGTCAGACTTCGAACCACATCGGATACGAGGATTTGACCCGCCGCCGCCGCTGCGCACAGCCGCGCGGCTTCCACTACCGGCGGACCGTAGAGATCATCGCCGTCCCTGGTCGCTTCGCCCGACGAGATTCCGATGCGGATCTCGAGTAGCGCCGCGCCAGACTGGCGCAGGTTGATCCCAACCGACTGTTGCATCGCGGCCGCGCAGTCAATCGCATCTGCCGTGCTCGTGAAGTGCAGCATGAGCCCGTCGCCAGTGGTCTTGATCTCGATGCCATTGTGGTTGGCTACCGCCGACCGAAGCCGTTCGAAATGCGAATGACGAAGCAATTCGTAGGCGTCGTGTCCAATGCGGCTTGCCAACTCGGTCGAGCCGACCAGGTCCGTGAATGCGACCGTGACTGTTTCGGTACGCGCCATATCTAACGGTTATCCGAACTCTGTTGGCTTCCCGCCGTGAACTGAACGGCGATCCTGGTTGTCAACCTCGTCGCCCTCGTGGCTGGCGCGCTCCAACTCGGAGCCGCGAAATCATGTCGAGGCCGCTTCTACTGCTCGGGACCTTGCGACGCTACCACCCGGCCAAACTAGTGTAAATCCGGCTACCCGAGGCGAATCCGGATACGTCAGCTGGTTTTTTCCGCCAGTACCTGCGGTTCGTACTACACTGAATTTGCCTTGAAGGCGCACTTGAGGTCTCCTGCTGGCGGCGAGATCAGTAACGTAGGAGCATCAGGACAGCGCTTTCGCCGGGCTCTGGAAGCGTCTCCAGGATACACTACAACCGAACGGACCAATATAAGGCTTTGATTAGTTGAGTCAGAGGCGAGCGATAGCCCCAAGACTTTCACCAATGGCGACGCTATCGTGAAGTTTGCTGCAATGTCAGTTAGCGGCGACTTCGCCGTAACTACACCTGAATGTCGCTGGGATGCTTAAGCCCGCGCGTTCCGTGGTCTCAGTTCCAGCCGATTTCGTAACCTCTGTGTGGCGAATTACTGATTGCGGTGGGAAATCAGCAATTCGCCACAAACACGCTCGATCCCGAGTTTCGGCAGAGATGGACTGCCTGCCTTGCATGCATCGGGCGGCAGCTCTTCGCTCCGGATGATAAGAGCGGCGCCGCGTTCGATCACGAGAAGGCAGACAACTCGGCCGGAAAGGCTAAGAGGCAAATCAAAAACGCGCCAGCAGCCTGACGCAACGACGACCTTAGCATCAGAACCT
>Ga0209139_10000818_pt1 | contig 11184 bp, 9 predicted proteins | sample BogFormECP14_OM3_FD_188246 | JGI IMG/M metagenome (GOLD analysis project Ga0209139, IMG submission 188246) | Bog forest soil microbial communities from Calvert Island, British Columbia, Canada - ECP14_OM3 (SPAdes) (version 2) | ecosystem: Environmental > Aquatic > Freshwater > Wetlands > Bog ...
GGCCGAGTCCTATCTCGTGATCGAGAAGATCGTCGCCGCCGCCAAGCAGACGGGCGCGGAGGCGGTGCATCCCGGCTACGGCTTCCTCTCCGAGCGCGCGGCTTTCGCGCGGGCGCTCGGCGAGGCGGGAATCGTCTTCATCGGCCCGAACCCGCGCGCCATCGAAGCGATGGGCGACAAGATCGAATCGAAGAAATTCGCCAACGCCGCTGAGGTGTCGACCGTCCCCGGCTATCTCGGCGTGATCGAAACGGCCGACCACGCAGCCTTCATCGCCGACGAGATCGGCTATCCCGTCATGATCAAGGCCTCCGCGGGCGGCGGCGGCAAGGGCATGCGCATCGCCCATTCCCGCAAGGAGGTCGCCGAAGGCTTCGCTCGCGCGCGCTCCGAGGCGAAGTCTTCGTTCGGCGACGACCGGGTGTTCGTCGAGAAGTTCATCGTCAATCCGCGTCACGTCGAAATTCAGGTGCTCGGCGACAAGCACGGCGACGTGATCTGGCTCGGCGAGCGCGAGTGCTCGATCCAGCGCCGCAATCAGAAGGTAATCGAGGAGGCGCCTTCGCCGCTGCTCGACGAGGCGACGCGGCGGAAAATGGGCGAGCAGGCCGTCGCCCTGGCCAAGGCGGTCGATTACGATTCGGCCGGCACGGTCGAATTCGTCGCCGGGCAGGACCGCAGCTTCTTCTTTCTCGAGATGAACACGCGCCTGCAAGTCGAACATCCCGTAACGGAATTGATCACGGGCGTCGATCTCGTGGAAGAGATGATCCGCAGCGCCTACGGCCTGCCGTTGCGGATGAGGCAGGGCGATGTGAAGCTGACGGGCTGGGCGGTCGAAAGCCGCGTCTACGCCGAGGATCCGACGCGCGGGTTCCTGCCATCCACGGGGCGGCTGGTGAAATACCGGCCGCCACTCGAGGGGACGCGGGAGGGCGTCACGGTCCGCAACGACACCGGCGTCTACGAAGGCGGCGAAATCTCGATCTGGTACGATCCGATGATCGCCAAGCTCGTCACCCACGCCGGCGATCGAGGCGCCGCGATCGAGGCGCAGGCGCAGGCGCTGGACGCCTTCGTGATCGACGGCATCCGGCACAACATCCCGTTCCTGTCGGCGCTTATGCAGCACGAGCGCTGGCGGGCAGGGCGGCTCTCGACCGGCTTCATAGCAGAGGAATTCCCGAACGGCTTTTCGCCGCTGGTCGCCGAGGGCGAGACCGAGCGCGCATTGGCGGCGGTCGCCGCCCACGTCGATCACAGCTCGAACATCCGCAAGCGCAAGATTTCCGGGCAGTTGCGCGCGCAAAGCGCCATGCAGTTCGAGCTGATGCGCGCGGTCCTGCTCGGCAAGACGCGCATCGACGTGGAAGTCTCGCCGCGCGAGGGCGGCCTCGACGTCATTTTTGCCGACGCGCGGCGGGTGCGGGTAGATTCGTCCTGGACGCCCGGCCAGCCGGTCTGGCGCGGCGAAATCGACAAAAAGCCCGTCACGGCGCAGGTGCGCCCGATCCTCAACGGCTTCGCGCTCGCCCATGCCGGCGTCGTCGTCGAAGCGCGGGTATTCACCCAGCGCGAGGCTGCGCTCGCGGCGTTGATGCTCGAGCACAAGGGCGGCGATTCCTCCCGCGCGCTGCTCTGCCCGATGCCCGGCCTCGTCAAGTCGATCGCGGTGCGCGAGGGGCAGGAGGTCAAGGCGGGCGAGCCGCTGTGCATGGTCGAGGCAATGAAGATGGAGAACGTGCTGCTCGCCGAGCGCGACGCCACCGTGAAGAAGATCGTCGCCAAGGAAGGCGATTCGCTGGCGGTCGACGCGGTGATCATGGAATTCGCGTGAGCACGACCCGCGCCATCAGACGTGAGCGAAGCTCTCTATGTAATAACGCAGCCACGGACCTTCGCACCTACCAAAAATGCCCATAATATTGTCAGCCACAGACCACCGCAACGGATGAGAGTAGACGTAGTCGGGGTCCTCTTTGTCAGGCGTAAGCAAAGATTTCACATTATCCCAAGCCTCAAACGGGATATCTTCCTCAAATACCAACGATTCTGTACTCGGGTCGTACCCCACCAGTTGGTGGGTCGAATCGAGACGTCGAGTTTCGAATTGGCTCTCGAGACTTGAAATCCTTCGCCGCGGCCTGCGCGGCTCGAAGAACACGCGCTCGAGATTGAACCCCTGGGCGAAACGCCAATGCGGGAGGAGCTTCGTTCCGTCCAGGGCCGCATCGAAGTGGTCGAGCGCGTGGACCCAGGCGCCGACCTGCCCCCGTGTGTGACCGGCATGCTCGGCGGCGGGACCGCGCTCGGCTGGCGCGGCCAAAAGCGCCCGCAGCCAAATTACATCTGGGTCAGCGAGCCGTGGCCCTTGGGCGTCGTCATGCTGTCGCAGGTGCCCTTGGCGACGTATTTCCAGGCATGCGGATCGTAATCGACCGTGGACGTGCCCGCGCAGCTCGTGCCGGCGCCGGCGGCGCAATCGTTCTTGCCGGCGAGCGAGACGCCGTAGCACTTGTCGGCGCCGGACTGGACCGGGGCAGGGCCAGCCTTGGCAGCGGTGGCGACGGCGAGGGCGGCGGCGAGCGAGCCGGCGAGGGTCGCAGCGGTGAAAGCGGTCTTGGCGTTCATGGGGAGGTTTCCTCTCGGACCGGGGACGGTGACAGCGCCGGCAGGGGCCGCGCCCGCAAGCCGAACGTCTCGATCTTGCAGAGGGAGCTACGTGAGCCGCAAGGCCTCGTTACGATTGCGGTGATCACGAAGCCGTGATACGACTGAGTGAAGGCTCTCGAAGAGCTTTGGCGGAGTCCGCCGCATATTGCTCATTTAACAAAACTTGACGGGGTGCTGCCTTCAAATTATACAAGCGCTGGTTGAGTGGTGCCGAACGGAGTTGCTGCCTGACGACGGGTCCAGCAAGGGAGAGCGGCAGTCGACTCGCAAGGAAAAATGGGGAGAGGTCAATGCGTTTCGGAATCGTTGGCGCCATAATTGTCGTCCTGTCGATTTGGCTAGCGACCTCGGAGAGAGCGGATGCAGGGAACCGCGACCACTCCCCCGGCCGTCAAGGATGCGCGTCACTTGTTACAGTCAAGCACGCGGATCTGAAGGGCCCTGCGCGTCAGGCCGAAATAAAGAAGTGCAGCGCCGACGCGGACGCCTATAGCAAACAGTCGGGATTCTGAAAATCTCGGGTTGGGCGCCTATCGCAAGGATGGGGTTGATCGCCTTTGCGGCGACGTGAGCGATTGGAGCCTACGAAGCCATATTGTCGTATTCGCCGGATTGCAATAGCCGAAATCTTGATGCTAAATTAAGCGGCATGGGCAAGCTCTCGCAGACGCCACAAACGAGTGAGAGCCTTGGACGCCGTTGCTCGCGAAGGTGGCGGCGTTTTTTGCAGGGTCGCGCCGGCGCCGGCGCCGACAAGGCGCAGACTTGACCATTCGATTGGGCGCGTCGCAAAGGCCGCGCCGTGTCCGTTCATGGGGACGCTGAGGGAGGCCTCGCGCGTTTTCGCCCAACGGCTTGCGCTCAGCGCCGCATTGAGGGCATGAAGCGCTGTAATCTTGATACATGGCTTTTCGATTCGCCTCGCGCCGAGTTCCCCCATGCGCCTGTCCCGCTATTTCCTGCCGATCCTCCGAGAAACGCCGAAGGAGGCGGAGATCGTCTCGCATCGGCTGATGCTGCGGGCCGGAATGATCCGGCAGGAGGCCGCCGGCATCTACGCCTGGCTGCCGCTCGGCCTGCGCGTCGTGCAGAAGATCGAGCGCGTCGTGCGCGAGGAACAGAACCGCTCCGGCGCGATCGAGCTCCTGATGCCGACGATCCAGTCGGCGGACCTCTGGCGCGAGTCCAACCGCTACGACGACTACGGCAAGGAAATGCTGCGCATCAAGGACCGGCACGACCGCGATATGCTGTTCGGGCCGACCAACGAGGAAATGATCACAGAGATTTTCCGTGCGAGCGTGCGCTCATACAAAGACCTGCCGCTGAACCTCTATCACATCCAATGGAAGTTCCGCGACGAGGTGCGTCCGCGCTTCGGCGTGATGCGCAGCCGCGAGTTCTTGATGAAGGACGCCTATTCCTTCGATCTGGACGCTGCCGGGGCGCGCCATTCCTACAACAAGATGTTCACCGCTTACTTGCGCACCTTCGCCCGGCTCGGCCTCACCGCGATTCCGATGGTCGCCGACACCGGTCCGATCGGCGGCGATCTCAGCCACGAATTCATCATTCTCGCCTCGACCGGCGAAAGCGAAGTCTATTGCCACAGGGACTATCTCACGTTCGCGCCGCCGCCCGAGGACATCGACTTCGACAGCGCGGGCGCGATGCAGGGCGTGGTCGACAAGTGGACCTCGCGCTATGCCGCGACCTCGGAAAAGCATGACCCGGCGGCTTTCGAGCGCGTCGAGGAGGCCTCGCGCATTTCCGCGCGCGGGATCGAGGTCGGCCATATTTTCTACTTCGGAACCAAGTACTCGGCTCCGATGAAGGCGGTGATCAACGGCCCCGACGGTAAGGAGCATGCGGTGCACATGGGTTCTTACGGCATCGGCCCGACCCGGCTGGCCGCGGCCTTGATCGAGGCCAACCACGATGACGCGGGCATGATCTGGTCGCGGGGCCTCGCGCCGTTCGACGTCGGCCTGATTAATCTGAAGGTCGGCGATTCCGCATGCGACGCCGCCTGTGCGCGCATCGAGGGGGCTCTCGCCAGGGCCGGAATCGAGACGCTCTACGACGACCGCGAAGACCGCCCCGGCGCCAAATTCGCGACGATGGACCTGATCGGCCTGCCGCATCAGGTGATCGTCGGCCCCAAGGGCCTCGCGGACGGCAAGGTCGAAATCAAGGACCGGCGCTCGGGAGAGCGCGAACTAGTGAGCCTCGAGGCCGCGATCGCCCGGCTGGGGGGCATCGGTTGAGCGGCGCGAGCCCCACCCACGACCCCTCCCCGCATAGCCCGTCGAAGGACGGGCGTTCTCCCGAACGCCCTACGGTGCGGGGAGGGGAGACGGATGGCGCCGTGACCTCCCCTCCCCGTTCTCACGGGGAGGGGTTAGGGGTGGGGTCTTCGGGACTAGCCGCATGACCGCCGCCGCTCTCGAAACCGAGGCCGCCCCCGCCGCGCCGCTCGCGACGCGCCCGTTCTCCGCGTTCGAATGGATGATCGCGCTGCGCTACTTGCGTGCGCGCCGCGCGCATGGCTCGATCTCGGTGATCGCCGGCTTTTCGTTCCTCGGCATCGTGCTGGGCGTCGCCGCGCTGATCGTCGTGATGGCGGTGATGAACGGCTTTCGCCACGATCTGCTCGACAAGCTGATCGGCCTCAACGGCCATATGTTCCTCGAGGCCGTCGAGACGCCGCTGACCGACTACGACGCCGTGACCGATCGTGTTTCGAAGGTCCCCGGCGTGGCGCTCGCCATGCCCCTGATCGAGGGCCAGGCCTTCGCCTCCTCGCCGTTCGGATCGTCCGGAGCGCTGGTGCGCGGAGTGCGCGAGGCGGATCTGAAGCGGCTGCCCGGCGTCGGCGCGCACATCACGCAAGGCACGCTCGACGGGTTCGACGCGGGTCAGGGCGTCGCGATCGGGGCCAAGCTCGCCGAGCACCTCAGCCTGCGCGTCGGCGACAAGATCAACCTCCTCGCCCCGCACGGCGCGCAGACGCCGTTCGGCGTCACCCCGCGCATGAAAGCCTATCCGGTCGCCGCCGTGTTCCAGATCGGCATGTCGAACTTCGACGGCTCCTTCGTCTTCATGCCTTTGAGCGAGGCGCAGGCCTATTTCAACCTCGACGGCGTGGTCAACCTGATCGAGGTCTATCTCGACGATCCCGACGGAGTCGACGCCATGCGCCCGCGCATCACGGCCGCCGAGCAGCGTCCGATGATCGACACCGACTGGCGGCAGAACGACAGGAGCCTGATCGACGTGCTCGGGGTCGAGGCGAACGTGATGTTCGCGATCCTGTCCCTCATCGTGTTGGTCGCCGCGCTCAACATAATCTCCGGCATGATCATGCTGGTGCAGGACAAGGCGCGCGCGATCGCCGTGCTGCGCACGATGGGCGCGACGCGCGGCGCGATCCTTCGGATTTTCCTGATCACTGGCGCGACGATCGGCATCGTCGGCACGTCCTGTGGCCTGGGGCTCGGCCTGCTGGTCGCCCATAACGTCGAGCCGATCCGCAAGGCGCTCAGCTATGTCCTCGGCGTCAATCTGTTCCCGTCCGAGTTCTATTTTCTCTCGCAACTGCCGTCGCGAGTCGAGACGCACGACGTCGTGGCGGTCGCGCTGATGGCGCTGTTCCTTTCGCTCGGCGCGACGATCTATCCCTCCTGGCGCGCGGCGCGGCTCGATCCGGTCGAGGCGCTGCGTTATGAATGAGGCCGCGAGCCCCGCCCTTCGGCTCGAGAACATCGCGCGCCGCTACGGCGAGGGCGAGACGGTGGTCGAGGTGCTGAACGGCGCCGAACTCACGCTCTGGCCCGGCCAATCGGTCGCGCTGATCGCGCCATCGGGCGCCGGCAAGTCGACGCTGCTGCACATCGCCGGCCTCCTGGAGAAGCCGAGCGAAGGCGAGGTGCACGTCGGCGGCGCGCCGACCGCCGCGATGTCCGACGACCGTCGGACGGCGCTACGCCGCAGCGAGATCGGCTTCGTCTATCAGTTCCATCATCTGTTGCCCGAATTCACGGCGTTGGAAAACATCATGCTGCCGCAGATGATCCGCGGACTCTCGCGCGCCCAGGCGGCGACGCGGGCGAGCGAGCTGCTCGCCTATCTCGGGTTGGGCTCGAGGGAAAACCACCGCCCCGCCGAACTCTCAGGCGGCGAACAACAGCGCGTCGCCATAGCGAGGGCCGTCGCCAACGCCCCGCGCCTACTGCTCGCCGACGAGCCCACCGGCAACCTCGACCCGAAAACCGCGGACCACGTCTTCGGCACCCTGACGGCCCTGGTCCAAGCCAGCCGCGTCGCGGCGCTGGTCGCGACGCATAATCTGGAGCTGGCGGGACGGATGGATCGGCGGGTCACGCTGCGGGAGGGCAGGGTGGTGGAGATGGAGTGAGGGATGTCGGTGACATCGGACGGGGCTGGGTATTGCTGGCTGAGTTTTTTTGGCCAGGCTCCGGCTTTGGGCGCGGAAAACAGGATGCTCAATTTTGAACTACGCATGTTCAGATATTTGGCTTGACACCGATCTCCCGATGATTGGATATTTTACGAAATTAATTGTTTATGGCTGACGCAAATGTTTTGTAGGGGGGACCGATGAGCGAAACCCCGTCAAGCAACTTTCTAGGTCGGCTAAGTTTAGCCGCAAGGTAGTCGTGGGCGGTGCTGGAGGTACGGTCGGCGTCACTTCGCTTCGGTGAAAGGGTTCCCGAACGCTTAGGTCCAGATCTGGAGCAACTATACACGCTTACGGGGCGCGCGGGATCGCTGCAGGTTCGAGGGGGCAAACGGGACGCCAGGAAAAGTCGCCGAGGCTATAGTGCCGGTTCGAGCAGTGAGGATATCAACAGGAGATTGGCAATGGCGCTAACGAGCTTCGCGGACGTCAAAAACTCAATCAATACGATTCTTACACAAAACAAAGAGGCGGCCGGGGTAGCTGGGGCGCCGCATGGCGCGTTTTGGTCGAATTTGACGTACCAGCAATTTACTAAAGGAAATGTCCCGGGGGTAGATCCACCGGCGCCTATTTTGGTCGTCGGCAATTCGGGACAATCCAATATCATTCTGGCCTTGAAGGGCGTGGGCCCGCTCTTCGATCCAGACACGGGGACCTACGGGCCAATGCCCGGCAACGGGCCGCCATTTTTCACTGATGCTCAAATCTCCGAGATCGCGGGCTGGATTGATTCCGGCTGTCCTGAGTAACCTCGGAGCGCGAGGCTCGAGGCGGGACGTCTTGCTGAAGTGTTCCCGAGAGAGTAATACTGGTGAGAACCCAGGGGAATAGCGATGCGAATTACCGCCCCCGTTATTATTATTACTTGTCTGGCTGTTATTTTTTCGCCACTGTCGGTGGCCGCCGCCGAGCATCAATTGACGGATGTTCTAGCTTATCATTACGACAATTCGCGCACGGGCTGGAATAACAAGGAAACTGTGCTCACACCGGCGAAGGTGAAAGACGGCACTTTTGGGCTGCTATACAACGTCGCAGATTTCGACGAGCAGCTAGATGCTCAACCTTTGGTCCTTGCCAATTTCCTGGTGAACGGCGAGCGCAAGAATATTATCATCGTAGCCAGTGAATACAACACGCTTTACGCTCTCGACAGCGACACCGGAGTAAAAATCGGGAGTCGGTCTTTCGGTGTGCCCGTGCCGAAAAGCGCCTTTTGTGGGAATGGTTCCGATCATCTCGGCATCAACTCTACGCCAGTCATCAACGACGCCCGCGATACGCTTTATCTGATTGCCGCAATATGGTCAGGGGCTTCGTTCGATTACATTCTGCACGCCGTCGACCTGACGACGATTGGCGACCCGCAACATCCGTTTGCGGATAGAGTCTCGCCGGTGAAGATCACGGCCTCTGCGAAACTCACCGATGATTCAATATACAACTTCCGAGCGCAATACTCGCGTCAAAGACCGGCTCTTCTACTGTCACATGATCGTGTGTACGCAGGTTTTGGGTCAATGTGCGACCACAACGCCGATATTTCGCGCGGATGGCTGTTGGGCTGGGATGCGCGCTCACTGGCGCCGCTAGAACCGAAGTTGACCGATCTCCGTCCCGTCTCGAAGGTCGGAAGCGGTCGGCTAGGGGCAATCTGGATGTCCGGTTACGGGCCCGCAGCGGATGCGGATGGCGATGTCTTCGTCGTTACCGGCAATTCGAATTTGCCTCAACCAAAAGAAACGCTGCCGCCGGTCCCCCCGAGTCCCGATACATATCTGTCTGATAGCGTCGTTCGTCTCACTGCGGACTTGAACGTCTCCGACTGGTTTACGCCTTCAGATCGAGCTAACGGCCAACACAACATGGACCAGCATGATAGGGATTTGGGTTCCGGCGGCGTAATGTTGCTCCCGGACGACGATGCGACTCGGGCTCTGCCGCTCAAGGCAGCAGTCGCGGCGGGTAAAACCGGCCAGATGTATTTGGTAGATCGTGCGTCGCTCGGCAAGTTCGACCCGTCGGGCATAAACCACGTGCTGGACGTTCAGAACATTGGAAATTGCTATTGCGGTCCGTCATATTTCGAGGGCGCGGACGGCATGCCGAGGATCGTGAGCAGCGGAAACGACGGCCTCATGGTGTGGCGGGTCAATTCAGCCGGCCATTCGCTTTCGTTGAGTATGGAATATCAGGCGAAGGACCAACTCGGGACGGACTACTTTCAAGGGGGCTTTTTTACCTCGGTTTCATCGAACAACAATACACCAGATTCGGCAGTTATTTGGGCGCTCCGACGTCCTCAGACGACGGACCAAGTTCAATCGCTGACTCTGTACGCTTTCGATGCCAAGGATGGGACCCATCTTTGCGCGGCTGATGCTGGTCCCTGGCCGATGGATCACCTCAACGCCGCGGCTCCGAACGCTGTGCCGGTTGTGGCGAACGACAAGGTGATCGTCGCGAGTTATAAGGAATTGCGCGTTTTTGGAATTGGGGGCTCTGCCGCCTGCGGCGTGAATATCGCGCAGATGGCCCAGCATCAGTTCGCGGCGCATTTGTCTCACGCAATGGCGCCTTCGCAGGGGCAATTCGTCGAAATGCGAGGGACTATTGTCGATGTAGCAGATACCAAGCTTCAACTGAAATCAGGCGAAAAGACTGTGGAAGTCGATCTGACGAACGTCTTGAAGAGCGGGCGTCACGGAACTATGGATCCGGGCAAGCCGGTGATAATCCGCGGGATAGCAGCTGCGGACGGCGCCATGACTGCCGAATCGATAATCTCCGGGAATTGAAGACTTTGTGATTCCGATCGAGCTGGCATCCCGGTTCTGATTGAGCCGGCGCGTCGGATTCGGCCAATTTCTCCTTGGGACGATGCGGTACGGCTTGCAAAGACATGCCCGCCGCGAGGACAAAACCGCGGCCACTCCACATAACGGTAGCTGTTTGTCGCCCGGCGCTCGGGGGTAGCTTGCCGCCCCCAAATCGAACGGACTTCCCTTACCCAAAAGCCTACGCGCGAAAGCGAAGTCTTTGAGCATCTGACGCTCGAGTTTGGTCATGCCTCATGGCGGCAGTCCCGAAACGATCGAAGCGCGCCGGGCGCAAATTCTCGAGCGACCGTCGACGCTGACGCCGACCGCTAAGGCTGTGCTCGGTCGGAGCCGGCAAATCGAGGAGAATTGCGTTGCCTCGAAGCGACGGCAGCAATTTTTTTAGATTTTGTTTTTGGAAAAACACAATCTGCGTTACCGTGTTTCCATGTCGGCCAGAAAACTTCGCGATCCGCGATTCTGGCTTCGTCTAACTATTTGAATCTTTTGTAAATAACCGCGAGAAACTCGCACTCCATGTGAAAAGGACTACACCATGAGTCTCATTTCGATTGAGGCGTCCGTGACGGGGACGATTGGAGCCGTCGTAGGGGCCATAGAGAGCGCGCTAGAGCCAAGTCCTCCGGCAGATGTCGTGGCCGTGCCGACGGTTCCCAGCACATCCGCTGCTCTCACGGGCGACCAGGTCGCCAAAGCATTACCGGGCCTGGCGGCGATCTTCGCATGGCTCGCCGAGCAGGGTCCCGCGATTCAGGCCGGGGCCAAGATCGCCGAGAGGATCGCAAGTTTGGCTGCGTTGTTCAACGTTCCCGGCGCCGCGGCGGCCGAACTCGGGATCGAGATCGCGGCCGAGGATATTCCGATCGTAGTCGCGGTGGGGCAGCACGTGTTGCCACTGTTGCCGACGCTGGTCTTTCTCGTGGGCTCAACCAATCCGAACGTATGGAGCGGCGCGGGGAGCCCGAGCCCTTTTCACGAGCGATAGTGGATCGAGGCTTTGAAATCGCTCATTTCGCGACCAAACACGCGGGCGGAAGCCGAATTCTTCGGCTACGACAGCGTTCAGATGGCGACGAAGAGCCCCGCGCGACGGCGCGCGCTCGCCCGCATTCGCGGCGAGAGAGCGTCGGGCCGCCAGACGATGGGAGACGTCGTCGTTTTCGGCCATGGCCGAACGCCGGTCGCGCG
>Ga0209139_10000821_pt1 | contig 11167 bp, 8 predicted proteins | sample BogFormECP14_OM3_FD_188246 | JGI IMG/M metagenome (GOLD analysis project Ga0209139, IMG submission 188246) | Bog forest soil microbial communities from Calvert Island, British Columbia, Canada - ECP14_OM3 (SPAdes) (version 2) | ecosystem: Environmental > Aquatic > Freshwater > Wetlands > Bog ...
GGAGCGCGCGGGGCTGCTCGCCGCGCTCGTGGCCGCGAACGTGCCGGCCGGGCCGATCTACACGATCGGCGAATCCTTCGCGGACCCGCAGGTCGTTGCACGAAAGCTGCGGCTCGATCTGCCGGCGACCGGCGCACGCGGCGGAACCGCCCCCGCCGTCCGTTTGCCGATCGTACTGGACGGCGAGGCCTTCGCCGCCGCGACCGCCGCGCCGCGCCTTGGCGAACATACGCAGCAGGTTCTGACTGAACTCGGGCTTGGAGCGACCGAGATCGGGGCGCTGCGGACGCGGGGAATCGTGGGCTGAAGGCGAGTTCCGCAGGTAGTAATCCTTCCGCGGGGCAAGCTCATGTCAAGACGCGCTACAGGCTGCAGATGATCTCGTGTCCCCCTTCATGACGTTCGTCGTCAGGAGCGGCGATATTCTCTTGACGTCGCCGGGCTAAACTAGCAATCTCGTCATAACAGACGCACGAGGTTGGGCGATGGCTTTCGTGAGCGTTGCGACTGCTTTGAGGGCGTGGGCGCAGCACTTCGGCTGGACTGGCGCGCCCGCGGACGCCGCCCTGTTCGGGCTCGCGGCATCCGAGATTCGGCCCAACGAGGCTCGGCTCGATGATGCCGCGTTGGAGCTGCTTTGATCAATAATCGCCGCGGCGCGGACACAGACGCGGCCGTCCGAGAGATGCCGGTTGCAAGGACCAGCCCCTTAGCTGCTGGGCCTGCTGCCGCCAGCGCGATAATTTCCGAAACGTCTGCGCGGGATACAGACGTCATCGTCGCCGTGACGCGAGATGCGATGGCGGCAGCCTTACGCGAAGCGTTCGACGCTGGAAGAGTCGACAAAGCGCGGGAACTGAAGGCCATGATGGCCGCGCTCCTCGATGCTTTGCTGAGCCCAGAAGAGGCTAGTCGTTCCGGACCTCTCCGCGTCACGTCGTTCGATGCCGGCGCGACGGAAATCGCCGACCCGCGAACCAGGGAATCGCCGGATGAAGCCCATCCGCCGCGATAGGCGACGCCCGATAGTTTGTGAGTCGGCTAAATCCGTATCGCTTCGAACGACACTTCGAGCAAAGCGAAGCAACCCGGACTAATCTATTAGACGACACATAGTGTTAGTGTCATGAGAAATGTCTCGGTTGGCCGAAATGAGGGAGCAGCCGCTTCCTCCAAACACGACCGCGCTTCGGCTTGAAAGTCGTCGAGGAAATTATTTTTTTCGGTGAAAAAATATCCAAACCACCTGCACCGGAACCTTACATGATTCCCTGGCGGCTGATAAGTTTAAGTGTCAGGCTGTGTGATTCCGATATCGCCGGCCGGTAAGGGGGCTGACTATGTTGAAGAATTTCAGAGCGTTCGGCCATCGAACGGAGCCACGAATTCTTGCGCGGCGGGCCTCGCCGCTGGTGCTGCTGGCGATGATCGGCGCCGCGACGCTATCGTCGCAGCCCGTCGCCGCGGACGAGACCGGCGTCAGCTTCTGGCTTCCGGGCATCTTCGGAAGCCTCGCCGCCGTGCCGATCCAGCCGGGATGGTCGTTCTCGACGACCAACTACTTTGATAATGTCAGCGCGGGGAAAAATGTCGACTTTGAGTTGGGCGGACGCGTCGTGGCGGGCTTGAACGCCCGTATAGATCTCGAGTACTCCACCATCGTCTACGCATTTCCGACGCCGGTGCTCGGCGGCGAGGCGAACCTCAGCCTGAGCAGCATCTTCGCCAACAACGATACGTCGATTTCCGGAACCTTGACGGGACCGAACGGCAACACGATTTCGGGCAGCCGGAGCCAGTCGACCACCGGCTTCGGCGACCTCTATCCGGTCGGGCAGTTGCGCTGGAACCAGGGCGTGAACAACTACATGACCTACCTGACCGGCGACATTCCGGTCGGCGATTACAGTACGCAAAACATCGCCAATATCGGCATCGGACACGGCGCGATCGACGGCGGCGGCGGCTATACCTACTTCAACCCGCAAACGGGCAACGAATTCTCCGCCGTGATTGGCGCCACCTACAATTTCATCAATCCGAGCACGAATGTCCAGAGCGGCATCGATAGCCACCTGGACTGGGGGGCGTCGCACTTCCTTACGCCGAACGTTTCGTTTGGCGCTGTCGGCTACGTCTATCAGCAGCTCACCGGCGACAGCGGGTCAGGCAACAAACTCGGTCCGTTCATGTCGCGCGTCATAGGCATTGGACCGCAAGTGACTTTCTTGTTCCCCGTCGCGGGCATGCAGGGCGCCGTGGTTGCCAAGGGATACAGGGAATTTGACGCCCAGGACCGGCCATCGGGTTACAACCTTTGGTTGACGTTTTCGATAACGCCGGAGGCTCCGACGACGCCGAAGCCAATCACTGCGAAGTTCTGATGCCGGGGCGCGGCCGTTGGCTCGACCTATTTAGATTGCCGACCCTGAAGCTTCGAGCAAAAGGCAGCAACATCACTTCGAAACCCATTCGCTGGCGTTCCGCTTCGCCTCGGCGATCTGATCGGGGGTCATATGGGAGGTCAAAGCGTCGCGAAGCGCCATGGCTTTGTTGCGGGTCGCGTCATTTTCTGCGCGGCTAAACGCTAGGTACGACCACATGAGGGCTACCTCGTAGTCTAGCGGTACCCCTAGGCCGTTAGCGTACATTAAGCCAAGGCTGTGTTGCGCATCGGCGTTCCCTTTATTGGCGGCTCTTCGGAACCAAATAGCCGCTTGCACGAAGTCCTGCGGTATTCCTAGGCCATTGGCGTACACGACGCCCAGGCCATCCTCCCCACGGGCATTTCCGCGCTCTGCGGCGACGCGAAACAATGCAGTGGCTCGCCACAAGTCTCGAGGCACGCCATGGCCTTCGACGTAGAGCGCGCCCAAGTCGGCCTGTGCTTCGGGATCCCCCTGATCGGCAGCCTTGCGGTACCACTCGGCGGCCTGCGAGTAGTCTCGAGGCATCCCTTTGCCTTCCACGTACAGGTTGCCGAGATTCACCTGCGCGACGGGATTTCCAAGGTCTGCCGCCTTACGGAACCATGTCGCGGCCTGGGCGTAGTCCTGCACAACACCTTCGCCCTTCTTGTACGCTATGCCGATGTTGGTCTGTCCTCCGGCATTCCCCTGATCAGCAGCCTTGCGAGACCAATTGACCGCTTGCGCGAAGTCCTGCGGCACCCCTTCGCCTTTGACGTACATCAACCCGAGCTTGGCCTGCGCGCTTGCATTCCCCTGATCGGCAGCCTTGCGGAACCAGGTAGCGGCCTGTGCGAAGTCTCTGGGCACACCCAGGCCGTTGGCGTACATTTCGGCTAAATCATGCTGTGCTTGCGCATCCCCCTGTTCGGCTGCCTTGCGGGACCAGTCAGCGGCTTGTGCAAGATCCTGTGGCACGCCCTGCCCGGTGGCGTACATCACGCCGAGAAAGTGTTGCGCGAGGGCGAACCCCTGATCTGCCGCCTTGCGGAACCAGGTAGCAGCCTCTGCGTAGTCCAGCGGCGCCCCTCGGCCGCTGGCATACATCTCGCCAAGGGCGAGTTGCGCAAGGGCGATCCCCTGTTCCGCGGCCAAGGGACGCAAGAGCCGCATCGCGGTTGAATAATCGCCGCGCTGATACGCCGCCATGCCGTCAGCGAGTTGGTTTGCTTCGGTACCCTGACGCGCCGCTATCCCAATAACATCTTGGTCAGTCGCAGCAGCGGCGAGCACGGGCAGTGCGAGTAAGCCGCCGGCAAAGACTACTCGCCACCAGGCAGAGAAACCACCTGTCAACATACGGGCTTGCCTTGAAGGAGCCTTGGCTGCGCATCTTCACGAAAGACCACGACAAACCCGCTCTGCCGTGTGCCGAGATCCGCGACGCCGGCGAGGTCGAGCTCGATGTGGTCTGGATCAGTCCAAAGTGGTTTCGGCCAAACAATCTACGCGTCTAGAGCGCGGCGCTGGCCACCTCCGGCAGCCAAGATCATGCACACACTTGGTAACGGGTCAAGCAACATCAAAATAACAAATCTCAACTGCGAGAACAAACCCATGCACTTGGATATGCACCGGGCATTACGTTGCCACGCGAAATCGAAGCGGAGCGGGTTGCCGTGCCGAGCGCCGGCTGTGCGGGGAGCCGAGGTATGTCGAATGCACGGGGCTGGCGGCGGGGCTCGGAAGGGCAACAAGAAAGCCGTGAAGCATGGCGCGATGGTTGCGGAGTCATTGCGCTGAGAAGGGACGTTCAAGCCCTCGCGCGGACGGCTCGCAAGACGATTGCGGCGATTGGATAGGGTTGTCGCGAAACCGCAGGAATCGACCCATTGCGGACGGTCGACGTCCATCGATGCGCGGGAACCACGTGGAGATTTGGACCGCCCCGTGGTTAAAGCAGACGGAAGAGTAAAGGTCTTCTTCGCCGCTCTTGCGGTTGATGTCGTCTATCAGATCGTTCAACTGAAGTGGGTATACCTCGGCGAAGCCGCTGATCATAACCCAAATCGTCGCCCTGGTTCCGTGTGTCCTCATTAGGGATTTGGTCAACAGAATTGCCGGAATGCTACGCCGCTGATATTTTCCCATTGTCGAGTGACGCGCGAAATCGCAGGATTCTGATCGAGCCGATGACGACGTGAGCGACGCATCCTCGATTCTGCATAGTCGAGAATACGCCACTTTTGTCAGCCGGCGAGAAGCGCTTACTGCCGCGCCATCGCTACGCGGATCGCTTCCTCCGGCGAGATGAGATGGTCCGAGCTCTCGGCAGCCTCCGCGATGGCCAGCTGCACGCCCTTGACCGTGCCGTTGAAGGCGTTGCCGTGTGAGCCGTAATCCGGGGATACGGGAGCGCCGCTGTCCACGCCGACGTCGCAGCCATCATCGGCGGAGAACACCATGGCCTGCGTCATAGGGACAGACCCTTCGCCGACCTTCTTGCCGTCGACATAGAGCGTCACCTGGCCGCCCTTGCCGAGACCGCCGCCGGCGTAGGCAAATTCCATTCGCACCTGGTGCTCGCCGGCGGGCAGCGGGCTCGCGGCCTCCACATAGTAGTGGTTCACTCCCACCACGTTGTAACAGTATTTGAGCTTGCCGCCCTTCGCGTACAGGCTCCAGCCGCCGATATTCGCGCCCTGGGCAATCATCACGCCCTCCGCGCCCGAGGCTGGAACCTCGATCTCGGCGGTGACCGAGTGAGACTTGTTCTTGATGCTCAGGACACAGTTCTCGGACAGACGGCCCATCCCGCCGAAGAGCAGCTGGGTTTTTCCCTTGATCAAAACCGGCCGACCCGCGGTGTCCGGGTTCATCTTCTCGACCACCCGGTCGTCGATCGGCAGCACGTTGTAGCGGGTCGCCTCGATCAGCCACAGACGCTGCAATTCATGCAGCTTTTCAGGCATCTGCTTGGAAAGGTCGTTCGCCTGGCTCCAATCCTTGGTCGTGTCGTAGAGTTCCCAGATGTCGTCGTCGAGGGGCACGGTCTTGCGACCCGCGAGTATCCAGGGCGTCCCGTGTTTCGTCACTGCCGTCCAGCCCTTGTGGTAGATGCCGCGATTGCCGAACATTTCGAAGTATTGCGTCTCATGCCGCTCCGCCGCCTTGGCGTCGTTGAACGCGTAGAGCATGCTCACGCCTTCGATCGGGCGTTGGTGGATGCCGTTGACCGAGACCGGCTCGGGCAGCCCGGCGGCTTCGAGAATCGTGGGCGCTACGTCGATGATGTGATGGAACTGCGAGCGGATTTCGCCCTTCGCCTTGATGCCGTTGGGCCAGGACACGATGGTTCCATTGCGAGTCCCGCCCCAGTGCGAAGCCACCTGCTTGGTCCACTGGTAGGGCGTGTTCATCGCGTGCGCCCAGCCCACGGCGTAGTGGTTGTAAGATTCCGGGCCGCCGAGCTTGTCGAGCCGCGCCATGAGAAATTCCGGCGTCTCGAGCGCGGCCAGGCCGTTGAAGTTGGCCATTTCGTTATAAGCGCCGTTGAGCGTCCCCTCGGCCGAGGCGCCGTTGTCGCCGATGATATAGTACACGAGCGTGTCGTCGGAGATGCCCAGCTTCTTCAGGCCATCGAGCAGGCGGCCGACATGATGATCGGTGTACTCCATGAATCCCGCGTACACTTCCATCTGACGGCGCAAAACCGCTTTGAGCGCCTCCGGCATGTCGTCCCATGCGGGAATTTCGGCGTGGCGCGCGGTGAGCCGTGTATCCTCCGGAATGACGCCGAGCTTCTTTTGCCTGGCGATAGTCTCTTCGCGCAACTTGTCCCAGCCCTGGTCGAATTTGCCTTTGTACTTGTCGGCCCATTCAGCGGGCACGTGGTGCGGCGCGTGGGTCGCGCCCGGCGCGAAGTAGACGAAGAAGGGCTTGTCGGGGGCCAGCGCCTTCTGTTGCGAGACCCAAGCCATCGCCTTGTCGGTCATGTCCTCCATGAGGTGATAGCCCTCTTCGGGGGTCTTCTTGGGCTCGACCGCTGTCGTGCCCTCGTACAGCGTCGGGTACCACTGGTTCGCCTCGCCGCCGATGAAACCATAGAAATACTCGAACCCGCCACCGCCCGTGGGCCATGCGTCGAACGGCCCGACCGGGCTTGTCTCCCACACCGGCACTTCGTGGCACTTGCCGAACTGGGCCGTCGAATAGCCGTTGAGCTTCAGCGTGCGCGCCAACGGCGATATCGAATTGGGCAGCACGGAGTTGTATCCAGGAGCCCCGGTGGCGATTTCGGTAATGCCGCCCATGCCGGCGGAATGGTGGTTGCGCCCGGTCAGCAAGGCCTGGCGCGACGGCGAGCAAAGCGCTGTCGTGTGGAAGCGGTTGAACTTCAGCCCAGCCGTCGCCAGCATTTCCGCGTTCGGCGTTTGACACGGGCCGCCGAAGGCGCTCGATGAGCCAAATCCGGCGTCGTCGATCAGAATGACCAGCACGTTCGGCGCACCCCTGGGCGGACGCAGCTGTTCGATCGGCGGGAACTTACTGTCCGGGTCCTTGGCGTCATAGGCAACAAAGCCTGTTCGCTCCGGAGTCGCCATTGGCAGATGCGACCGGTGTTTCTTGTCTTCACTGCTCATGACCGAAGACTCCCCGCCCCTCCATGGGCAGAGGATGCTGGCCGAAGTGCCATACTTATGCAAGTGGGGGGCTTTACCCATGCAAATGGGGGCCGTCTTGAGTTTTTCGTAGCGAAGGCGGTCGCCGCCCCCCGCGAGATCGCCGGCAAATGCAAGGCGACGGAAGGGACCGCTTTATGACCGGAAAGTCATGCAGCCGCGCAGGAACTCGGCTCCTTCTTTTCGTACCTGGGAGCCTTTGGACTCAGGTCCTTTCGAGGAAGGGCTTCATGGCGCATTGATCGGGGCGCCGGCGCGCCGCATCATTCAGTGGAAAGTGCGAGCTTCGGGCCGCGACCTGAGTCGCGATTGTTGTGCGAACTCGTCGTGATGATGAATTTGGGATAAACGACACTGCAAATCACGACAGCCTGAAGGCGGCGCCCAAATATAAACGCGCCGCTTTCAGCTTCGTAATGCGCGGGCTTGACCCCGCGGATCCAAGGCCGACTTCCTCGAGATAATCACCAAGGCGCCGCTCGGATGCCCGGCTCGAGGCAGTTCGACGCCGGGCAGGAAGGGCGGCGGTTCGGACTGGAGGCGTCGATCTTTCTTCGATTTTTCTTTCTGAGAAACCAAATTCGTGCTAGGGTGTTTTTGAGGCCGTCAGGCCTCTTCGATCCTGGTCGGGTCGCGGCCTCTCGAGCCCAGTCTGGAGCAAACTTTTGAACCGAGGCGTTTCGGCGGGATCGCGGGGTGAGAGGATCTGACGGCAAAACGGAGTCGCCCGGAAATGGCGCCGCAACGGCTTGAAAAGATTGAATCCGCGCCGGGAAATGGTATGGTCTCGGAAGCGTGGAAGCCACAAGATCTAGTATACGGGTGAGCTGCTGACCGTGCGCTCCGACTGAGAGCCGCAAGAATGATAAGGTCGAAAGAAAGTTGCAGAAAAAGGCGCCCAACGCTTTGAAATCGCTCCATGCAGAACTGAAATCGGCGCCTGCGGTCCGCCACGAGGAGGGCACGAGCGGCGGCTTGCGGAGAATGGAGGTCGGTGATGCCGGAAAGGTCGGGATTCGACCCTTTGACGCTACCAGAAAGCAACGCGACGGGTTATCCGGAGCCTTACCGCGCCGCTAACCAGCAGCGCTGGAACCGTCGCCTTGGCAACCATGCCGGTCTCACGAATTTCGGCGTGAATATCACGCGCATCGTTCCGGGTGGTCAGTCCTCCGCCCGCCACGCGCACTCACGGCAGGATGAGTTCATCTACGTCCTCCAGGGCGAAGTCGATTTGGAGACCGATGCCGGCGTCGAAGCGTTGCGCGCGGGCATGTGCGCCGGCTTCCCGGCAGGAACCGGCAATGCCCATCGTTTCGTCAACCGATCCGTCGAGGATGTGCTCCTGCTCGTCGTCGGCGACCGCACGGCGGGCGATGAAGTGAGCTATCCCGACGCCGACATGCATGGCCGAATGGGAGCCGATGGCAAGTACGTTTTCTCGCGAAAGGACGGGACTCCGTATTGAAATTCCTGTCGTCGGATCGGCCGCGAAATTGTAGCCGCGCTCGCTGAGCGCGGCCGTCGTAGAGCGCCTCGTTTTCCGAGCAGCAACCAAGCGGAACCTACGCGGTCGGCGACCGCGCCTACAGCAGCGCCCCTACGCCCCCCGCACTTTCCCCTTCACGCCCTCGAACGCGCCCGGCTGCAGTTCGCAGTGCAGCACCCGCGCCGGATCGACCGGCCCCGGCAGGACGATGCGCCCGGGGGGCGTCGGCGCGAATCCCATCCGGCCGTAATAAGACTCGTCGCCGACCAGGAAGACCAGCCGGGCGCCGCCGGCGCGCGCGGCTTCGAGCGAGCGCGTGACGAGCGCCTCGCCGATGCCCCGGCTGCGAAACACCGGCTCGACGATCAGCGGCCCGAGCAGGAGGGCGGGCGTCTCCCCGATCCAGATCGGCGTCATCGCGTTCGCGCCGACGAGCAGGGTGCCGACCCGGGCGACGAAACTCAGCGACAGATCGGCGTCCGTCGTCTCGCGCAGGCGGTAGGCGGTGCGCGCGAAACGGCCCGGCCCGAATACGCGCTCGTTGAGCCGAAGAATGGCTTCCGCGTCATACGGCGTCTCCGGTTCGAGAATCAGCGGCAGATCGGGCATGGCGGTTCCAGGGTCCTCGCGACGGGCGCTCTAACACGGAGCCGCGCGCGACCGAAAGCTCGGCGAAATTCGCGCCCTCACCAAAGCGCCGAGAGGGGCTGCTCTTCGAAGATCTCGCTGAGGCGGGCGCGCGTCCCTCGCGTCGCATCCTCGGGCAAAGCGTCGCGAGCGAAGAACCGGGCCTCCAGAATTTCGCGATCGGGCGCCCGCTCGCCCGTGACGCGAAAGCGCCTGATGACATAGACCGCGACATGATCGCGTCGCGAAACATTTGCGTGGAAGAACAGTCCGTGGAGCATCGGCGGCCCCTCGACGATCACGTTGGATTCTTCCCGGAGCTCGCGCGCCAGGGCCGCCTCGCAAGTCTCGCCCGCCTCGACGCCGCCCCCCGGGAGGTGCCAACCCGCGAGATAGCTGTGTCTCACGAGCATGACGGCGTCCGCGGCGTCGAGCACGATCCCGCGCACCCCGAGGGTCATCGGCCGGGTCACGAGAAAGCTCAGATGCGCGAGCCGCATCGTAATCCGCTCGACCAGGGAGCGTCGAGGTCGGTCGTGTCGGGGGCGGTCTTGCCTCCATGGGCGGGTCGCCATAAGCCTTTCTCCCAATTCAAGCGAAATCAACGCAATCCTGGTTCGCGGCCGCGCTCGAGGCGGTTGCCGCGCCGGCGCGCCGGACCATCCCATGACTTTCACGATCGCGCATCTCTCCGACGCGCACCTCAGTCCCGCGCCCTTCCCGGGCTTGAAGGAAATGCGGCTGAAGCGTTTCATGGGATATGTCAATTGGAAGCGGGGACGCGAGCGGCTCAACGACATGGCGATGCTCGCCCGATTGGTCGCTGACCTTTGCGCGCAAAAGCCCGATCACGTCGCGATGACCGGAGACGCCGTCAATATCGCGCTGGCCGCCGAGTTCGATCGTGCGGCCAGCTGGATGAAGACCCTGGGCGATCCGGCGGACGTGAGCTTCACCCCCGGCAATCACGACGCCTATGTGCGCGATGCGATGGAAGGGCTCGCTCGCGTCTTTGCGCCCTGGACGACAGGCGATTCGGGCGCGGCCGGCGTCGAGCGCTTTCCCTACTTGCGCGTGCGCGGCGAAATCGCGCTGATCGGACTGAATTCGGGCGTTCCCACCGCGCCGCTGATGGCGTCGGGCCGTCTCGGCCGCAGGCAACTGGCTTCGCTGGGCCGGATGTTGGAGGAAACGGGCGCCCGCGGGCTCGCGCGCGTGATCCTGATCCATCACCCGCCGATTTCGCGCGGAGCTTCCCCCCCGTTGCGCGGCCTCGACGACGCACGCGAATTCGAGCGGACGATCGCCCATTTCGGCGCCGAGGCGATTCTGCATGGCCACGCGCACAAGCGGATGGTGCATTATCTGCCTTCGACTGCGACGCGCCGGGAAGGCGGGCTCGTTCCCGTCATCGGCGCCCCCTCCGCCTCGGCGGCGACGGCAGATCCGCGCCAGCGCGCCGGCTACTACCTGATTGGGATCGAGCGCTCGGGTCCGCATTGGCGGGTCGGCGCGCGGGAACGTGGGCTGCTGTTCGAAAGCTCCGAGATCGGCGAGCGTGAGGCCCCTTCGATCTGACTGAAGGCCCGCATTGCCGCTCAGAAAGGCGGCGATCCGAAATTGGCTGCCCAGAACGCCCGACCCCATGCGCTCCACGCGGCCCAGGCCCCCACGAACAAGATCCCCACCAGCGCGAACGAACCCAGCGTCATCAAGAGGAAGCTGAAAATATCCGCCGCCCTGACCCAAAATCCCCCGGCGGCCGCTTCGAGTTTGTCAGACGGGACCGGCGCCGCCTCGCCGTTCTTGGCGGCGCTCGCGCCTTCGGCCAATTTCTTCGCGCGCGCACCGGTTTTGATGGCTGTGTTCGACGTGGAGCGGCTGCGCCAATCCGAAGCGAGCGCCTGCTCGCGCTCGACGAGGCGGCGCGCGATATAATTTGTCATCGCCGCGACGACACG